>Ga0153954_1000365_pt1 | contig 37923 bp, 34 predicted proteins | sample TSFL038MetaG_FD_102277 | JGI IMG/M metagenome (GOLD analysis project Ga0153954, IMG submission 102277) | Attine ant fungus gardens microbial communities from Florida, USA - TSFL038 MetaG | ecosystem: Host-associated > Fungi > Mycelium > Unclassified | place: USA: Florida, Wekiwa Springs State...
CCAAGGACGACGAGAACATCAACTCGCAGCCCTTCATGCACTGGCGCGAGCGCTTCCTCTACTGCATGGAAGCGGTCAACCGCGCGCAAGCTGCGACCGGCGAGGTGAAAGGCACCTATCTCAACGTCACCGCGGCGACGATGGAGGACATGTACGAACGCGCCGAATTTGCGCACGAGCTCGGTTCCACCATCGTCATGATCGATCTCGTGATCGGCTACACCGCGATCCAGTCGATGGCGAAATGGGCGCGCCGGAACGACATGATCCTGCATCTGCACCGCGCCGGTCACTCCACTTATACCCGGCAGCGCAACCACGGCGTTTCCTTCCGCGTCATCGCCAAATGGATGCGGCTCGCCGGGGTCGACCATATCCATGCCGGCACCGTGGTCGGCAAGCTTGAAGGCGATCCGAACACCACGCGCGGCTACTACGACGTCTGCCGCGAGGATTTCAACCCGACCAGGCTCGAGCACGGCATCTTCTTCGACCAGCACTGGGCGAGCCTGAACAAGCTGATGCCGGTCGCTTCCGGAGGCATTCATGCCGGACAGATGCATCAGCTGCTCGATCTGCTCGGCGAGGACGTGGTGCTGCAGTTCGGCGGCGGCACCATCGGCCATCCGCGCAGCATCCAGGCCGGAGCGACCGCCAACCGCGTCGCGCTCGAGGCCATGATCCTCGCCCGCAACGAGGGCCGTGACTATGTCCATGAAGGTCCGGAGATCCTGGCAAAGGCAGCGTTGAGCTGCACGCCACTGCGTGAGGCATTGGAAGTGTGGAAGGACGTCACATTCAACTACGAATCAACGGACTCGCCGGACTTTGTCCCGACGCCGAACATCGCGATATGAAGGGTTTTCAGGCCATGCGCATAACCCAAGGCTGCTTCTCCTTCCTTCCCGACCTGACTGACGACCAGATCACGGGCCAGATTCAATACTGCCTCGACAAGAGCTGGGCGGTGAATATCGAGTTCACCGATGATCCCCATCCCCGCAACACCTATTGGGAGATGTGGGGACTGCCGATGTTCGACCTGCGTGATGCGGCAGGCGTCATGAAGGAGCTTGCGGATTGCCGGCGCGTCTATGGCGACCGCTATATCCGTATTTCGGGCTTCGACTCCTCACACGGTTGGGAATCGGTGCGCATCTCCTTCATCGTCAACCGGCCGAAGCACGAGCCCGGCTTCCGTCTCGACCGCCAGGAGTCGGTCGGCCGCAACATCAGCTACACCGCGCGTGCCTATGCCACCGATCGTCCGGAAGGCGAACGCTACGAATCCCCATAACACGATCAGGCGGCGATGATGGCTCACTCCAACCTGCAAGCCGTACCGAGCGCGGTCGAGGTCGAAACCGAGCCGGCTGTCTCGTCGATCGACCTGCGTCAGGAATTCGACGCCGTCGATATCGGCTCGATCCTGGCCCAACTCGATCAGGAACTGATCGGCCTTGTTCCGGTGAAGACGCGGATCCGCGAGATTGCCTCACTGCTTTTGGTCGAGCGTATTCGGCGCAAGATGTCGCTCGCCACCACCTTCCCTACCCTGCATATGTGCTTCACCGGCAATCCCGGCACAGGCAAGACCACGGTGGCGCTGCGGATCGCAGGCATCCTGCACCGGCTCGGCTTCGTCCGGCGCGGGCATGTCATCAGCGTCACTCGCGACGACCTCGTCGGTCAGTACATCGGTCACACTGCGCCGAAGACCAAAGAGATCCTCAAGAAGGCGATGGGCGGCGTTCTGTTCATCGACGAGGCCTATTATCTCTACCGCCCCGAGAACGAGCGCGACTATGGACAGGAGGCGATCGAGATCCTGCTGCAGGTGATGGAATCCCAGCGCGAGGATCTCGTGGTCATTCTTGCAGGTTACGCCGATCGCATGGAGCGCTTTTTTCAAAGCAATCCGGGATTCCGCTCCCGCATCGCCCATCACATCGATTTCCCCGACTACGCCGATGCCGAGCTTCTGGCGATCGCGGAACTGATGCTGGCCGAGCAAAACTACCAGTTCTCGCCGGATGCGCGCGACGCCTTCGTCCGCTACATCGCCTTGCGCAAGAGCAGACCACATTTTTCCAACGCGCGTTCGATCCGCAATGCGCTCGATCGCATTCGGCTGCGGCAGGCCAATCGGCTTGTCTCTCATCTCGATCGCGTCCTGACCCGCGATGATCTGGCGTTGATCGAGCAAGGCGATGTCTTGGCGAGTCGTGTCTTCTCCGGAGGGTCGGGCGTCCCGACAAAAGAGCCATGAATATTGCGGCACCATCAGCAGCATTGCGCCCCTGCTCCCTGAAAGAACGGATCGCGCGCGCGAGAGTCCTCATCTTCGACGTCGACGGCACGCTCGCGGAAACCGAAGGCATCCATCGCCGCGCCTTCAATGCCGCATTCCTGGAAGCCGGCATCGACTGGTACTGGGATCGCAGAACCTACAAGAAGCTGCTTCGCACTACCGGCGGCAAGGAGCGCATTCGCGCATTCGGCCGGATGCAGTCGCCGCCGCGCGCGCTGTGCGATCTGCGCCTCGCGGAACTGCATCAGCTGAAGACGCGGCACTATCGTCGCCTGATCGGACAACATACGTGTCGGCTCAGGCCGGGCGTCGAGACCATGATCCGCGATGCGCGGGCGCGAAATCAGATGCTCGCGATAGCGACCACGACCACCTTCAGCAATGTCGAGGACCTGTTGTCGATCGCGCTGCACCGCCACTGGCGAAACCTGTTTGCGGCGGTTGTCGCAGGTGACGATGTCGCCCGCAAGAAGCCGGCACCGGACGCGTATCTGGAGGTGCTGGCAAGGCTCGATCGGCCGGCGAGTGAGTGTCTCGCTATCGAAGATTCCGGCAACGGCCTGAAAGCAGCTACTTCAGCCGGAATTCCGGTGCTGATCTCACGCAGCGAATATTTCCGCGATGATGATTTCTCATCGGCGCTTGCAGTCGTCGACGAACTCACCGAGCTGATCGGACCGTAGCCGCGATGCAAGTCGGGGCAATCGGCCTCCGTCACGGCAAGTGGCCCCTTGGCTGCTCACGTTGAATATGTGCCGTTCTTGATGTCGCGTCGGATGATCTCGATAGTGCCGCAGGCGAGCGTGATACCGACACATATCCAATAGAAATAAAGCATGCGTGTATGGGGAATTGCCAACGTTGCCGCTGTCGCCATATAGACGGATATAGTTGCAAATAGGAGAACCGAGGGCCAGATCTTCGTTGAATAGCGAACGGCCAATACGATCGCCACTTCCAGCCATAGGCAGGCAGCAATTGAAAGCGCAACATACAGTCCCTGCTCCGGTGATCTTCTTTGCATCGCACAGAGCGCGATTGCCATTGTCATAACCAATAGCATCCCGAAACCGCAGACGATGGCAGACATTCGCTTGAACTGCATCATGTTCTGGTCGTCAGACAGGTGCCGTCGCAGTCTCATTGTTTGCCCCAGAATAGCTGAGCGTGCCCACACCGGCCGGTGGTATCAGCAGGTGGCGAATTACAATAGAATCACCTCTCAAAAGCGAAAGACAGTCGGCTCCGCTTATGTCAATGTTCCAAACAATTAATTGATTCCTTTGGGGAAGTGTCGAGCCGTGCAGCTTCCTGATAGAGCTACGAAAGTTGTATCCTATTCAATGACTGCCTCGTTCAGCAAACTTCCACTGGCTTTTCGCGTTGGGGTAACTGGAACAAGGAATATCCGCCAGGGCACGGAGGATGCCGTTCGCACGGAGATCTCGCAAGTGCTTGAGCTGATTTCCGGCGAAATCGGAAAGCTTGCGCAGACCTCGGCATCACAATCCATCTATGTTCAGGAGCCCAATTGCAAGCTGCGACTGGTGTCGCCTCTGGCAGAGGGCAGCGACCGATTGGCCGCCGAGGAAGCACTGAAAGCCGGTTACGCGCTCTACGCGCCCCTGCCTTTTTCGCGATCCGAGTACGAGAAGGATTTTCCTGACACGGTCGAGGCCTTCCGGACGCTGCTGTCGAAGGCCGATGTTCTCGAACTGGATGGAGCCCGCGAGTTTGCCAATGAGAGCTACCGGGAAGTGGGGCGTTTTGTCGTTCGCAACTGCGACTTGCTAATCGCCGTGTGGGACGGAGAGAGTGAGCGAGGCCCCGGCGGGACCGCAGAGATCGTTCGCTTCGCGGCAAGCTTGAGGGTGCCGGTCTGGTGGATCAATCCTTCCGGACAATCGGCGCCATGTTTTGTCGATGATCTTCAAAAATTGCGTGCTGCCAGGGCGAGCACTGCCGGCATCGCAGGACGCGACGACCTCGTGCAACACATTGGACGGACGATCGTTCCTCCAAAGATCGGAGGTGTCAAAAGGACAGGAGCCTTTGGGCGGCTGGCGCATGTTCTTTTCCACGCTCGCCACGGCGATGCATCGCCACTCGACGAATATCTGAACGAGGGCAGCCTTCAGACAAGCGGCATTTGGCGCGCTTATTCAGTCGCCATGAATGCGTTCATTCCCAAGACGAGAAGCATATCACCCATCGAATCTCCTTACATCGTCCCATCGAGCGAAAATCATTGGTGGCTCCGATACTTTCAGCCCGCGGACCGGTTATCCGAAGCCTATGGCGACCGCTACCGTTCGTCGTACGTATTGATCGCTGCACTTGCGGTCATTGTTGCCGCTGCGGCGATAGGAGATCTTCTGCCACACCGCCTGGAGGTTTTTACGACCGCAATGGAAGCGGCGGCCATGACCTTTATCGTCGCCCTGGTTCTGGCAAACTACTATTATCGCTGGCATGAACGATGGATTTCTTATCGGCTGCTTGCCGAGTTGTTCCGCAAACAGGCTATGTTATGGACGATCGGAAGATCGCTTCCAGCGCAGGAAATCCTAAGATCAGCGCTGACGATGGACGAGTTCGAGGACGGTGAACAATCAGAGCTGTCCCGCGATGCCTGGATTGGATGGTACTTCGCGGCCGTAGCTCGTTCTGCTCCGCCACTCACCGGCTCGTTCGATCTCAAGAAAGAGGGGGCGGCCGCGAGTGCCAAGGCGCTCATCAAGGAGCAAATCCAGTACCACCGCTGGCGAATCGTCAGCAGCAAGGCCGCAGCTTCCAGCATGGAAAGAGCAGGACAGTTCTTTCTCTTTGTGGCTGCTGTCATTGGATTTTTCAAACTCGTGTTTTGGACCACCCATCCGGCGGGCGCCCATTCCGAATGGCTCAGGACTCTTGGGGCTCTCCTTTCGGCGCTTTCCGCGTCGTTTGTCGCCTTGCGAGCCTATTCCGAGCTGCCCCTGCTGGCGCAGCAATCATCGCGGATGATCAAGGTTCTGAAGAACGCGGAATCTGAAATGGCGGCCATCGATGTGAACGAGCCTGCGGCCTCAAGGGACCTCGGTCATGCCATGGATGCGCTAGCGCTTTCCATGATGCAGGAGGTCACGGGGTGGATGCAACTATTCCGCCTCAAATCCCTTGAGGCGCCTGATATGCGTTAGAAATCGGGCCACATAGCCGATCAACTTGAGACTTGCAGGCCGTCAAGCACGCCTGCGAGCGCGCGACGTCAGCCGCGTCGCGCCGCCTCGATCGCGGCGACGTCGATCTTCTTCACACCCATCATCGCATCAAACGCGCGCCTTGCTTCGGCACCACCAGCCGCTAACGCCTCGGTCAGCGCGCTTCGTCGCGTGTTCCGTGTTCACCTGGCGGAACCGCGCAAGCCGTCCGCAGGACCGCCTTTTCTGGAAGAGACCAAAGAAAGGTCGGCGCCACTCGACATCACTTTCAAACGCAAGCTCGGCGCCTGGTAGCAGGCAGACCGCTCATAACCCGCAGCAATCGCCTAACCTCCCGTCAGCGTTCGTTGTTCCTAATGGAAGTTTCACGTCCCGGCGCCGAACAATCTGCCGGTCCAGCGCGTTTTGCCCATTGTTCCCATTGCTCTCACACGCAGTTGAGCAAATTGTAATGATCCGTTCGGCCATCGTCAGAATCGTTGCCGTCTGCGCCCAGTTTCACTGGGCTGTGATCGTTGCCGGGGCGGTATTGATGGCGGGAGCGGCCATCTTCGACGTGACGCGTTTCTCGATCAACACCGACGTGGAGAGATTGATCTCTCAGGATCTGCCTTGGCACGCGCGCCAGGTCGCCCTCACGAAGGCGTTCCCGCAGAAGGGCATTTCGGCGGTCGTAACCGCGCCAACGCCCGAAAACGCCGAGCAGGCCACGGATGAGCTCGCGCAGGCCCTGAAAAAGAATCCCAACCTTTTCCCGAGGGTGGCGCAACCCGATAGTGGGGATTTCTTCGATCGCAACCAACTCCTGTTGGCTTCTGCATCGGATGTCAAACGGACTATCGCCGGCCTTACCCAGGCCGAACCGATCTTGCGCCAGCTCTCGCACGATCCCAGTCTTCGCGGGGTCATGAACGTACTCTCCTTCGCAGCCGGCGAAGTACGGCAAGGGCGGCTCAAGCTCGAGCAGTTGAAGTGGCCGCTAACCCTTGCCAACGAAACTCTGAATGACGTGCTGTCCGGCGAACCGGCTGCCTTCTCCTGGAAGGAACTGCTTCAGGGTCATCATTCGCCTGCGGAGGGGCGGCGGCATTTTCTGGAGGTAGAGCCGCAGCTTGACTTCACCAAGCTGCAGCCAGGATCGGCCGCGGATCAAGGCATTCATCAGGCAGCGGCGCAATTGGATCTCCAACAAAAGTTCGGCGCGACTGTTAAGCTGACCGGCCAGGTCCCCATGGATGACCAGCAGTTTTCTGTCATACGAGACAGCGCGCTAGGAGACACCCTCACAGCCGTGCTGGGTGTTCTGATCGCCCTATGGCTGGCGCTGCGGTCCTGGAAGATCATAGCCGCGGTCTTCTTCAGCCTGGTAGTAGGGCTTGCGACCACGGCGGCGCTGGGCCTCGCCATGGTCGGCTCGTTCAATCTGATTTCGATCGCCTTCTTCGTGCTCTTCGTGGGTCTTGGTGTCGACTTCGGTATTCAATTCAGCGTGCGATACCGCGCCGAACGGCACGACCGGGGCGAGTTGCATGCGGCGCTGGAGAGTGCTGCGAATAAAGTCGGCAGCCCCCTCGCCCTCGCCGCAGCGGCAACTGCCGTCGGCTTCTTTGCGTTCTTGCCCACCAGCTATAGCGGCCTTTCGGAACTCGGATTGATCGCCGGCTGCGGCATGTTGATTGCATTCATCTGCAGCATCACGCTGGTGCCCGCCATGCTGGCGCTGCTCAATCCGCCGGGCGAAGCGGCGCCGGTCGGCTTCAAGTTTCTTGGACCGCTGGATGACTTTCTCCAACGCCACCGTATTGCCGTTGTGGTTGCGATCATCGGCGTTGTCGTCGCGGCCTCTCCGCTGCTGCTGCATCTGCCGTTCGACTTCAACCCGATCAACCTGCAGAGCCCAAACTCGCCGGCAGTCGTAACATACCGCCAATTGCAGAAAGATCCCGAGACCAGCGCCAGCGACGCGGAGGTATTGGCACCGTCCATCGAGCAGGCCGCTGCAGCGGCGAAGCGGCTGGGCAACCTTTCACAGGTGTCACGTACCATCACGGTGAACAACTATATTCCCGGCGATCAGGACACCAAGATCGCAGAGCTGAAATCGGCGTCTCGAAGACTTCGCACGGCGCTCCAGTCCGGCAATCATCCCACGCCAACCGACGAGCAGACCGTAGCTTCGATCAGGGTGGCTGCGAAGGCCTTATCGGAAGCTGCCGGCAGCCAACAAGGCTCCGCCGCGGACGCCGCCAGAAACGCGTCCGCCCTGCTGACGCGCCTCGCCAATGCAGATGCCGGCGTCCGGCAGAAGGCCGAAACCGCCGTGAGTTCATCGCTCCTCTTTGACCTCGACCAGTTGCGCCAGAGCCTGTCGCCCCAGCCGATCAGTATCAAGACGCTGCCGCCCGACCTGCTTCGCGACTGGGTACTGCCCGATGGCAGGGCGCGCGTCGAGGCGCTGCCCAAGGGGGATCCAAACGACTCCAGTGTTTTGCATGAGTTCGCCGCGGCCGTTCTCAAGGCCGAACCGACCGCCACCGGCGCGGCTGTCACCTATTACGAAGGCGGAAGAACCGTCACGGCGGCTTTCATCGAGGCAGGTGTTTTTGCCCTTGCCGCGATTTCGATCCTGCTTTTTGTTACCCTGAGACGCTTCGTAGACGTACTGCTCACGCTCATTCCGCTCTTGCTCGCCGGCGCAGTGACCCTGGAGGTCTGCGTTCTCGACGGGCTGGCGCTGAATTTCGCCAACATCATCGCTCTCCCGCTGTTGCTCGGCGTCGGCGTCGCATTCAAGATCTACTACATCATGGCCTGGCGAGGCGGAAAGACCGGCCTGCTGCAATCGGCCTTGACGCGCGCCGTCGTCTTCAGCGCCATGACAAACGCCATCGCATTCGGAAGCATGTGGGCATCGAACTATCCCGGCATGTCCAGCATGGGCAAATTGATGGCACTGGCGCTACTATGCACAATGGGCGCCGCAGTGCTGTTCCAGCCGGTCCTGATGGGGCCACCTCGTCAGGTCAGCAAATTCGAAGAGACCCAGCCTGACCTCTCTCAGGCGGCGGAATGACCCGGCCCGCACGATGTCCCCGCGCGCGCGGGCGGCATCGCCGGCGCGAGACGATGCACGAGCAGCGGTCTCGCAATCGCCAATCAGCGCGTCATCTTCAATGAGAGCCGTCGCCGCATTTCATGGTAAAACGGCGTCTGGCCCTGCGCGGTTCCAGCTCGCCAGTTGGCCGGCCTCCCGGCCTATTGCAGTGCGGCACCTCAAGATTCAACTTAAGTAGTCCTTTCCGATAGGAACGACCTTCTCCAAGCAGACGTTGCCAAACAAGCGTCGCGCCCGTCCCGATGGTCGCAAAGTTCTCTCGGGATACCGCCGCCGGCCTACGTCGGCACCAGAAGCGGCGCGCTTGGTCACGACGGCGTTCAGAGCCGCGAAAGACTTCCCGAGAGACTTCCCGCCAGCCCCTGTCTGGAGCGGCCCGGCTCCCGTTTTTCACGAAATCGACTGGGGGCGGACGCGCGCAAGATCCTCGTAAAGGAGGCTTTCATGTCCACCATCACAAGTTCAGAACACACCTTCCAGGAAGCCGCAACCTATGGCGGCATCGTCGATGCCATCGGAGGCGTAGCAACGATTATCCTGGCCATCATCGCTCTGTCGGGCATCAACCAGCAAATGCTCGCCGCGATAGCCGTTATCGTCTTTGGTGCCGCACTGCTGATACAGGGCGGTACAATGCTCACGGAATACACCAAGCTGATCGTCCCAGCCGGTGCCGTTGACCCGGCGGAAAATGTCGTCGGCGGTGGCGGCCTTTCGGCTCTGTTCCTCGTCGGCGCAGCCGGCATCGTCTTGGGCGTTCTCGCGCTGATCGACATTGTTCCCCAAACACTCACAGCTACGGCCGTGATCGCATTTGGTGGTGCGCTGTTGTTGAGCAGCAATTCGGTCTGGCATCTCTATCGCGCGAAACACTCCTTGCGCCAAGTCGAGGTCACGCGAACGCTGTCAGGAGGCGAGATCCTTGCCGGCGAAATGGCCTCGGGCTCGGCGGCTCTACAGTGTCTCGCGGGCCTTGCCGCAATCGTTCTCGGCATCCTCGCGGTAACCGGAGCAAATCCGAACGTGCTCACACTCGTCGGCCTGTTGATCCTCGGAGCAACCGTACTTTTGACCGGCAGTACGTTGAGTGGCGCCATCATGAGCTTCATGGAGCCAGCCGCTGTCGGCAGAGGAGCATCGCTGTCGCGCTCGACCGGCGGTGTCGCCGAATAGACTGAAGCCAGCACCGTTTGTCTACACACTCCCGTGGGCACACGGCGGGGCGTTTCGTTGTGGCTCACGGCCGTTGGCCACGGTTCATTCACTTCGCTATTGAACGGAGACCCGAATGATCCCGGACCTCATCATGCCCAACGCTCGCGCGGCGGTGACCGATAGATCGATCACCCTGCCGCGCACGAAGGGGCCGCGATCGTTGACACGGCATTGGATTGTGCGGCCTTCCGCGGTCACTGTCACAATGCTTCCGAGCGGCCTCGTGCGGTGAGCGCAGGTCATCCCATGACCGCGACCGCCATAATAGGAAGCCAGCCCCGTCTCGGCTTGAGCCGGCAAGATGATGAGGAGAAGGGGGAGAGAGGCAAATAAATAGGTTCGATACATGGGTCCTCGCGCACGTGCGTGCCCCCTGCCCACGCCTCTGTAAGCCGTGAAATTTGACCGGCGATTGACGAAATAAAGGCGTTCGCCAGGAGGCCCACCGGAGGCGCAGCCATCAGTCCAAGGTCTTTTGCCGTACTGTCGTGAAGCTGCGATAGACTCTCCGGGACAATACCGGGGAAATCACTCGTCATGACCACGCTCGACACGGAAACGATCGATCTGGATCTCAGTCGCCGCAAGCTGCTCGCTGCAGCCGGCATCGGCGGTGCAGCCGTGCTGACGGCGTCCCTCGTCGGAAGTGGGCGGGCCCAAGAGGCTCAACTCTCAAGCGGATCATCTGATCCGGTAGCGACACCTCCAGTCGCCGGACTGCACCTGCAGTTTGGCGCGGATGCCTCATCAGAAATGGTCGCGTCCTGGCATACGCTGCAGCCCGTTCAAAAACCCCGTGTCGTGCTCGGGCAGCTCGATGGCAAGCTCGAGCAAACGGTCGAGGCCAAGGCGACGAGCTACACCGATGCGAAGTCCGGCCATATTGTCTACGCCTATCACGCGAAGCTCACCGGGTTGAAGGCCGACTTCGCCTATCTCTACGCCGCCATTCATGATGGCGCCGAGCCGGAGTTCGCGACCTTCCGCACCTCGCCGCGTGGTCGCGCACCATTCACGTTCACGAGCTTTGGCGATCAGGGCACACCCACGCTCGGCAAGAAATTCGTGCCGCCCGAAGGCGTTTCGATCCCGAATCTCCCCTATGTAAACGACAATCTCGGCTCGCCGGCGGCGGGCGACACCACCCTCGGCGTCGAGCGCCTGAAACCGTTGTTTCACCTGTTCAACGGCGACCTGTGCTACGCCAATCTCGCCGAAGACCGGGTGCGGACCTGGTGGGATTTCTGGGACAACAACAGCCGCAGCGCTCGCAAGCGTCCCTGGATGCCCTCAGCCGGCAACCACGAGAACGAACTCGGCAACGGTCCGATCGGATATCAGGCCTACCAAACCTATTTCTCGCTGCCGGAAGCGGCCGGCCAGACGGAGGTCACGCACGGACTTTGGTACGCCTTCACTGCTGGATCGATGCGCGTCATCAGCATCGCCAATGACGACGTCTGCTATCAGGACGGCGGCAACTCCTATGTCCGCGGCTATTCACAAGGAGCGCAGAAGGCCTGGCTGGAAAAGGAATTGGCTGCCGCACGCGGCGATCGCGACATCGACTGGGTCGTCGTGTGCATGCATCAGGTCGCAATCTCGACGGCCGACATGTTCAACGGCGCAGATCTCGGGATCCGCGAAGAATGGGTGCCGCTATTCGACAAATATGGCGTCGACCTCGTGGTGTGCGGGCACGAGCACCATTATGAGCGCTCGCACCCGATCCGCGGCCGGGAATCCAACGCGACGCTGACGCCCCTCCCGGCTTCGACCACAACCGACGTCATCGACACCACCAAGGGAACGGTCCACATGGTGATCGGTGGCGGGGGAACGTCGGCCCCGTCGAACCAGCTGTTCTTCAACCCGCCGGCGTGCCGAGTGATCACTGCCGTGGGCGCACCCGACCCGAAGACGGGCAAGCGTCCGCCCGTCTATGTGAAGGAGCAAGCGCCCTGGTCAGCGGTACGAAATGCTGCGCATGCTTACGGCTTTGCGGCATTCACTCTCGATCCAGGTGAAGTTCGTGGCGGCACCACCTCGATCAAGGTCGTCTATTACGACGTGGTGGGGCCGGACGGAGAACTGGCTCCTTTCGAAACCTTCACGCTGAAGCGCCCCCGCCGCGATTAGACGACCTCCGTTCAAGCTTCGACGCACGCTTGCCTCGAACAAGAACGGCTCAGTGTTCGCGAAACCGGCTGGCCTCCTTTCAAGGCACGCCTCCGTGTCCCGCCGAACAGAGCGACGGCGGGCGCCTTGACGCAGCACCAAGCGGCTATGAGATCGCAGCATTCGAAAAATCGGCCGGCGAGTCACGCCCTCTCCCGTGACCCGGGCCGAGAAATGGGCTTGACAAATAGATTGTATAAAAATCTAATTCTCTAACAATAAGACACAGATCAAGGGAGGAAGGCATAAGCTTGCTCGAAGAGCATACGTTTACGCGTGCGGACCTGCTTCCGGAGCGTCTTGCCGACTATCTTCGAAATGAGATTGTGTCAGGCCGGCTGAAGCCGTGCGAACGGCTCGTGGAGCAGGAGGTCGCATCCAGGCTCGCCGTTAGCCGCGTGCCGCTGCGCGAGGCCTTTCGCATTCTCGCCGCGGAAGGACTCATTACCATCGTTCCGCACCGAGGCGCGATGGTCAGTGCGCTGTCCGACTCCGAACTCATCCATCTCTTCACCGTACGCGCAGGACTCGAGGCGATGGCGGCTCGAGCCGCAGCCCAGTCGGGGGCAAGGGATAAATGCGAGGCGATGGTCGGCGCTATCGACGCGATGCGACGCGCGCTCTCTCGCAAGGATATCGTCAATTACTATTCGCAAGCTGCAATCTTCCATGACCTGCTGCTCCAGGCCAGCGGAAACCAGGTGCTGATCAAGCTGTACGGCCAGGTCAAAACGCAATTTCGCCGCTACCAGGCCGCGATGGCGCGCATTCCGCAATTGCCGGCGCAATCCGTTCGCGAGCATGAATTGATCGTGTCGGCAATCCGTAAGGCCGATCCAGACGCGGCTTTCAGGGCGGCAGAACAACACGTCATCAGCGTGGTGGATCAATATCGACTTTGGGCGGACGGAGCGCCCTCAAAAAGCAAAAAGAAAACAAGCTCGGGAAAAACATAGAATGTCTCTCCCCCTTAACGGCCTTCGCGTCCTGGATCTCACTCGCGCCCTTGCCGGCCCCTTCTGTACAATGATCCTCGGAGACCTCGGCGCCGATGTCGTGAAGATCGAGCCGGCGTCGTCTGGCGACATGGTGCGAAGCTGGGGTCCCTTTACGGAGGGGATCAGCGTTTATTACCTCAGCGTGAACCGCAACAAGCGCAGCGTGGCCGTCGACTTCCGCAACGCCGAAGGTCTCGGATTAATTCGCGAATTGGCGAGCAATGCCGACATCGTCGTGGAAAATTTCAAGCCCGGCGCGGTCGAGGATATGCAGCTCGACTATGAGTCGCTGAAAAAACTCAACCCGAGCCTGATCTATGCGAGCATAACGGGGTTTGGCCGATCTGGTCCGTACGGTTCATGGCCCGGTGTCGATCAGATCGCGCAGGGCATGTCGGGTCTGATGAGCGTCACCGGGTTGTCCGACGGTGGGCCGACCCGGGTCGGCATCCCCATCGGTGACGTCGTAGGCGGCATGTGGGCGGCGCTTGGCGTACAGGCCGCTGTCATCCAGCGAAATGCGACCGGTCAGGGGCAGCGCGTGGATACGTCGCTTCTCGGGGGGCTGATCGGACTGCTTTGCGTTCAGGGCCAGCGATATCTCAGCCTTGGCGACGTTCCGCGAAGCCTAGGCAACGATCATCCCGTCATCTGCCCCTATGGCACGTTCGATGCAAAGGACGGACCGTTCAATTTGGCGGCGCCAACACAGGACATGTGGATCAAGCTATGCCGCTTGGTCGAGCGTCCCGATCTCGCCGACAATCCGGATTACGCCGACAATGCAGCGCGCATGGCCCATCGCGAAGCGCTGAAGAACGAGCTCAACACCAGCTTCGCCAAGCGCGATCGGATGGACTGGTGCCGTGATCTGATTGGCCTCGGCCTCCCCGCGGGCCCGATCTTTGATATGGCCGACGTTTTCAATGACCCTCATGTCCGCGAAACCGGAATGACCGAGCAAATCGATCATCCGCTATTGGGATCGCTCCGACAGCTTGCCAACCCCATCCGGATGGAAACCTTGCAAGGCCGCTCCGTACGTCGTCCTCCGCCACTCCTCGGCGAACACAGCGCGGCCGTTCTACGAGACTTTGGCTTTGATGAGAACCGCATTGCGGGCTTGTTGAACGCTAAAGTCATTACCGGTGCACAGGAGCTGAAATGAACCTTGGTAAGAAGTTGGCGTATGTCGCGCTGGTCACCAGCGATGTCGGAGCTGCATCCACGGTATTCGGCGAATATCTCGGACTTGAGAGGACCAGCGGCGATAGTTCGGCCGGAGACGTACCTGTCTTTGCAGTAGGTCAAAGCGCGCTGGCGCTATTTCCGGTCGGCCATCCTCTGGTCGACGGTCAAGACAAGCCGGGCGTGCATCATGTCGCTCTCGAGGTGGAGGACCTGGACGCAGCAGCCGATCAAGCCGAGCGTGCGGGCATTCCGAACTTGGGGAGCAAGAGCGTTAAAGGTCTGCAGGGGCGTCGTTTCCGAGTGCTCGATCCAAAAGCCATGTCCGGTGTGCGCGTTCGCCTTTCCGAGCCATTATCGGTTGCTCCATCGCGCTCGTCGGCGATCGAAAGGCTCGATCATATCGGCATTGCGAGCGCGAACAACGTTTCCGCCATCGATCAGTTTTGCGGGAGACTCGGGTGCGAGCTCGAAAGCCAGCAAACCGACGTCGAAGTCGAAACCGCACTCGAGAGCTTCACATCGGACAAATATGGCGTGATCTATCACAGCCGCTCGCCGCGGCTCATCGGAGCCATACGCGTGGCATTCATCACGACAGGTGACTGCGAGCTCGAGTTCCTCCAAAGCGTGAGTTCCGAGCACGAAGCCGTAATCGATCATGGAAATCCCGGCAATACGCGACAGGACCGCAGTGCGATCGCTCGCTTCATCGCAGCTCGTGGCGCGAGTCTGCATCACATCGCCTTCAAAACCCCCGACATCAACGGCGCTCTCAAGCGGCTCGCAGACAAAGGCGTCCGGACAATCGACAATGTCGGGCGACCAGGATCGCGGCGCGCTCAGATAGGCTTCGTTCACCCGGCCAGCGTTGGCGGATTTCTCTTTCATTTTGTCCAACGTGCCTGATCGGGAGGCGACGCCTTGGAAATTCGAGATCGGCGCGTTGCATTAGTCACTGGTGCCTCTAGCGGCATCGGCGCCGAGACCGTGCGCGCACTCGCCGCTCATGGCTTCATCGTTCACGCACTGGCACGACGGCAGGACCGACTGAACGCGCTGGCGAGCAACACAGGCTGCATTGTGCATCCAGTCGATCTCCGCGACAGGAAAGCGTTTTCTGCTGTTCTGGATCAGATTCCTGCAGACGTTCTCGTGAACAATGCAGGCGTTTCCCTCGATCAAGGCCCTCTGCATGCGGCCGACCTCGACGACATCGACGAGATGGTCGACGTCAATTTCACGGCCGGGCTTCACGTTCTGCGCCATGTCATTGCCGGCATGGTGCAGCGTGGGCGCGGACACGTCGTCATCGTTGGATCGATCGCCGGGCTCTATCCGATGCCAGGTTCGAGCGTCTACACAGCCACCAAGGCAGCGATGCACGCGGTCAGCCACGTTTTGAGGCATGAGCTGCTCGACAAGGCGGTGCGCGTGACCGAGATCGTCGCCGGTCGGGTCGCGACGGAGATATTCGACCGCAAAACGGCGCCAGGGTCCGCGCAAGGACAGTTCCTGGAAGGGCACTCCGTGCTTTCCGCGGCCGACATTGCCAACGCGATCAGCTACGCCATCGGCGCGCCTGCCAACGTCAACGTCTCCCGAATTGAAATTCTACCAGTCTCGCAGGCCGTCGGCGGCCTTCGGTTCGCAAAGTCTGCACGGCAGACTCGTTTGGATACCAATTAAGGAAAATGATTGGAATGAAATGCGGTAAAGAGTTGGCCTATGTGGCCTTGGTCGTGGACGATGTGAAGTCGGCGACCGCTGCGTGGCAAAACGATTTTGGACTCGTTCGCTCCGACGTGACCACCCACGGTGGCGGCACGGTTCCGTTCCTGCGCATTGGGGATTCCGCGCTTGCGCTGTTTGCGCGAGACGACAAATATCTGGGAAGTGTCGCGCCGACCGGCGTGCACCATATCGCGCTTGCCGTGGACGACCTGGATGCGGCAATCACATTGGTTGCGGAAAAGCGAGTTGGCCTGGAAACGGGCACCGTGGAGCACAGTCTCGAAGGCCGTCGCCGTATCCTGCTCTCTCTTCGGGAGACCAACGGCTTACGCACTTATCTGACCGAGCGCCTTGAACAAAATAAGCCGGCATCTGGATCCGGATTTGTTGAACGACTCGATCATATCGGCGTGCTTGGAACGAACAACGAGCAGGCGCTCGAAACCTATTGCAAGCGTCTCGGCTGCCAATTCAACGGCGAGCAGACCGACACCGAAGTGCAGATCGCCGCGGAACATTTCGTCTATAGCCACAATGGTGTCGTTCGTACTGTCGTTCACAATCGGCCAGCCGAATTCGTCGCGGCCGTCCACGACGTGTTCATCGGGATCGGGGACACGGATCTCGAAATCCTTCAAGTGCTCGACCAGGGTCTTAACAAGGGCTCGGCGGCCGATTTGCCCGGCAACACCAAGAGGGATCATGGCGCGCTCGCCCGCTTCCTCGACACGAGGGGACCCGGCCTACATCACATCGCTCTCAAGGTTCGAGACATCGATGACGTGCTTGATAGGCTCCATCGGAGCCACCACAAATTGATCGACCGTCACGCGCGTCCCGGAGCGCGATGCTCGCGGATCGGATTCATCAATCCAAAGTCGATGAATGGTGTTCTCGTTCATCTTGTCGAGCGAGAGAACTGAATGAGCGCTCCCCTTCCCGCGAGTCCCATAAGGTACGAAAAGACCGGCTGCACGGCGATACTCACGATCGACCGCCCCCATGCGGCCAATGCAATCGATCTCGCCACAGCGGACGCGTTTTTCGAAGCAATTCAGCGTACCCGTGCCGACGGCGAAATTCGCGGGGTGGTGATCACCGGAGCCGGTGATCGCATATTTTGCGCCGGCGGCGACCTCAAGGCATACTCCAAATTCGAAACGAGCAAAGATCTGAGCGAGATGGTTGCCAAGCTCGGAGGCCTGCTCGATGAACTCGAAGCGTTGCCATATCCGGTCATTGCGGCGATCGAGGGCCAGGCAATAGGCGGAGGCGCGGAGCTCGCGCTTGCCTGTGACCTGCGTATTGTATCCAGCACGGCGACGATCGCCTTTCCGCAGGTCAAGCTTGGCATCGTTCCCGGATGGAATGGCCTGGAGCGCCTCACCAAGCTATGCGGCCCTTCAACCGCAATGCGGCTGCTGATGTCGGCGCGGCAGGTCGGCGCCGAAGAAGCGCTGCGTCTCGGCCTGGTGAATGAGATTGCCGCCGGACGCGCGGTGGACGCCGCGCTGAAATTTACAGCATCCCTCGATCAGGCCGCGCCGCTTGCACTGGCTGCCGTCAAGCAGTTGGTCCGCCGGGCAGCCACCGACTCGCGCGAGAGTGCGCGCCGCACGATCAACAGGACCTTGAGCGAGCTTTGGTTCAGCGCGGACCATCGGGAAGCCGAGCTGGCGTTTCGCGAGAAGCGCAAGCCACGTTTCATTGGCAAGTAAGATACCCCGAAGACGGAATGTCTGTCGGGCATAACAATGAGCCGGAAACCGGCATTTTGGGAGAGGAAATGTAATGGCCATAGATTCGGTTGCGACTGACCCGCCTGCTGTCGAGAACGTGTCTGCCAATCAGCTGAAGGGATTCTTCGGTGCGTTCGGCGGATGGACCTTGGACGGCTTCGACCAAAGCATATTCGGTCTGGTATTGGCGCCGGCCATGCTCGAATTGCTGCCAAAATCAGGATACATCGCCGACACCGGCACGATCGGCTATTTCGGGCAACTCAATGTCGCGATCTTCCTGCTTGGCTGGGGATGCTCCTTCGTGTGGGGACCGATTGCGGATCGCACCGGACGCATTCCGGCCCTCACTTATGCGATTCTTGTCTATGCGATCTTTACATCGCTCGCGGGGTTCGCTCAATCGATCTGGCAACTTGCCTTTTGCAGATTTGTCGCGGCGATCGGTATCGGTGGCGAATGGGCAATGGCGGGAACGCTCGTATCCGAACTGATGCCCGAGCGGCTACGAACGAAGTTCGGCGGAGTGCTTCATGCCGGCGTTTACGTCGGTCTATTGCTCGGAGCGCTTGTCAATTATACGATCGGGATCGATTTGGGGTGGCGCTGGATGTTCTACCTCGGTCTCCTGCCGGCCGTCTTTGTGGTTTACATCAGGTGGCAAACTCACGAACCGCGCCGTTGGACCGATGTGTCCGGCAAAACGAAGCAAATGTCATTCTGGCAGTTCATTGGCATTCTGTTCCAGCCGGCCTATCGTCAGCGAACGATCATAAACGTCTTCCTCATCTTTATCGCACTGACCGGCTTCTGGGCTGGCTCGCAATATTTGGGAGCCACCATCGTGTCACTGGAGATGCAGCAGGGGGCTCCCCGTGTCACGGCTCTCAACACCGCTTCAATCGCCCTGGCCGTCTTGTCCTTTTTCACTGTCATAGGCTGTCTTCTGGCGCCCATTGTTGCAGATCGAATTGGACGCCGAACGACCCTGGCGATCAGCTTCGTACTCATGATCATCGGGATTGTAGGCGCATATGGCTGGGCCTACTATCAGAATAACATCGGCTATTTCTTTGCCTTCATTCCGATACTCGGTTTGGGTGGTGCAGACTTCGCGTTGTTCACGGTCTGGCTACCCGAGCAGTATCACACTGAAGTCAGAGCAAGCGCTTTCGCATTTTGCACGACGATGTCGCGTTTCATGGCGGCGATCGGCACCTTTATCATCGGATGGGGAATTTCAGCAGCTCACACGATCGGGTGGCCGCTGGCCCTGACCGCCGTCCCCTTTGTGATTGGGCTCCTGCTGATACCCCATTCCGTCGAAACCACGGGAAATCCATTGCCCAAATGAATAGGCCCTGCTGGCTGCGTGCTCCTCGAAGGAGGCATTGACGGGCAGGCGCGTCGTCAGTTCGACGGACGGCCGAAACTTCGAGGCCGTTTGCATCAACTCTGGGTCAAGATCGGGCAACCCGGCCGGCGAAGCGCCCGGTCCGGGTTGCCCATTGCAGTTCGCGTCGCCATGAAGGCCTGGCGAGACCGGCCGATCCGTTGGCCAGTCTCGCATTGCCGTCTCGGAGGTGGCTATCCATTCACTTTAACTTCCCCCACCAGGATAGGACTAGATAGCGGGAAGCAGACACCCCTATTTTCAGTTCATCCGTCCCAGCCGACATTCACATGCGGGACCGACCACTGGGAAACGGCCCTCGGCTCAAGCACCGGCGCGCCGAGGAACGGAGCCGACAGACAGTAGAGGCCCGCGTGCGTCGATGCCCAGATCAGATTCCGGTCCCATTCGATGAAGACCGCTTCTGTCGTGCCGCGGCGCCAGCTCATGTAGTTGTCGAGTTCGCCGTCACGTGGCGGAACGAAGTACGCAACTTCCTTCGGCTCTGTCGGGTCCGAAATGTCGAAGAGGCGGAGGCCCGCATTGAGATATGAGAGCGCGACAACATCCGGGCGCGCTTTCCCGGGCGCGATCCAGTGCTGCATGACGCGGGAGCTGAATCGCCCGCGCGCCATCGCAAAGTCCTTGTAAGGCGCATCCGGATGCGGCATCGGGCGTGGGAAGAGACCGATGATGCGTGGCTTGGCCCGATCCTTCACATCGATGACGTAGCTCGTATGGAACGGTTCGCGGCAGTCGGACTCAAGCGATTCGGGTATTCCGATAACGAGATTCTGAAGCCGCGGATAGCGAGCCGGATCGGCGGCCACAGGCACGACATGGTGATAGGGAATGGCGCCGATGGCCTCGAGCGGGTGCGTGACCTTGCCATAGACCTTTGGGTTTCGGATGTCGGACAGGTCGTGGACGTACATCCCGAAATGTCCGTAACCGCCATAGCCGACGGTTCCGCCATCTTCGACCCTGACCGGAACGATGCAAGGCGTCCGGTTGCCGGTCCATGAGCATTGGTCGCCGGCGAACGGATAGGTCGTGCGATAGAGCTCCTCCTCCTCGAGCCTCTGGCCGGGAACCCACCATTTCGACACTTCCTTCACCTTGCTGGGATCGGACATGTCGACGATCATCAAGCCGTTGCTGTAAACGCGCTCCGTGCTTTCCATGCGCAATTGGTCGTCCCAACCGGCTGCCAGATAGCCATATTGGCCGCCATCATAGAAAGGACAGTGGACGCCAAAGCCGGTCTTGCCTGTCTCGAATTCGTTCAGCAAGACGGCCTTTTCGGGATTCGTCACATCGTAGGTCTTGATGCCGCGAAAGCCGGGATCGTTGATCGACTTCCCCGCATATTCTTCGTGATATTTGCCTCGCGGATATTGCTGCGTTCCCGGCGTCAGAGGCATCTGGTGCGCGACGACACGGATCCACTTCTTGAGCTGCTTATTGTACACGCAGCTTTGAAACGTCCCGAGCTTGCTCTCACCAATCACCGTCGCTTTCTTTGGCTCGGTGATATCCACCCAGCCGCCTTGAAAAGCGATCATGCGACGCTTTCCCTTGGTCCACATGCACGAATGCTCATCCCCGAAAATCGACAGATTGAACCCCGGGTAGTACGCGACGATCTCCATGTTGGAGATGTACTGATTGCGGTCGAGATAATTCAAGGCGCCGGCCGGCAGCCGGAATGGCACGACTCCACCGCCCGGCATGACGCTGGCTTTCTCAGCCTGGGCAAATGTCGAGTTCGCTGCGTTATTGTTGTCTTGTGCCATTGCGGATCTCCTATGAGTGATAGTCGTTCGTGTTTCGCACCAACGCGACGCTAAGCCGCCGTCGGGGCTATAGTGGATGGGGTGGGGTGAGAAGGACTCGCTGAAGAGCAGATGCTCTTCAGCGCATCGATGGCTATGTTCTGACCGGAGTCATCGCTGGCCGGCGTGTCGTGCCGGCAAAGATGATCAGGACCATGGCGAGGAGTGCGAAGCCGGAGGTTTGCAGGATGCCGGCCGTCGTCCAGTCCGATGCCTCCTTCAACTCTGCCAACAGATAGCCTGCGAACGCAGCGGGGATGTAATAGCTGGCGATGAACACCCCCGCCGTTTGCGCCGTCTTGGCGGGCCCCAGCGAATTGATGATGATGGCGGACATGTTTGCGTAAAGCAGGCTGAGCACCGCGACGCCAAAGACAATGGCGACAACGGCATGCAACGTCACGGATCGGCTCAGTTCCGTGAAAGAAAGTCCTCCAGTCAGTGCTGCGAGCGGGAGAGCTACAAGGAGCACCTTCTGATAACCCAGGCGATCGCCGAGCCATCCACCGACGGGCGCCAAGAAACCGCCGATCCCGATGGCGCTCATCACCCACGCAGCCTGCTGCGGCGAGAACCCGAGCGCGCTACGCAGATATGTCGGATAGAGGCCGGAGAAACCGAAGACCGCCACGCCAGCGCAGACCGATGCCAGCCCTAACGCGACAGTCGTCGTATTCCAGATCGTATCGTTCGCTCCCGAATCGGCGTGATTGCCGAGGTCACGATTCATATGCTCTTCGTTCGCTTTGCTCTCGCTGAACCACGGCCTGACCCCCAGCGCGACGATCGCCATCGCGATGATGCCGCCGAAGCCGAATACGATGAACGGCATTCTCCAGTCGAATGCGTTCAAGAGAGAGGCCGTCATCGTCGGGCCAACGAATGACCCGATGCCGTAGGCGAACGAAACCGCGCCTGTCATTAACGCGCGATGCTTGTAAAAATAGCTGGCGCCGATCGCTATCAGCGCCGTCACCTGCATGGCTTCGCCAAGGCCCGATATGAAGCGGTAAGCCAGCAGGTCCGACAGCCCGCTCGCGTAAGCTGTCAACAACGTGGCCAAGGAGAACACGAAGAGCCCCAGCAGCACGACCGCCTTGCGTGACATGATACTGAGCAGGTAGCCGGTCGGGATCCCGGCAAATCCCATACCGAGCGTGAACATGGTTGCTGCAAGACCGACCTCCGGCAACGACAAGCTCATTGCGTTGCGCACTTCGATCGCCAAGACCGAAAACAGGCTCCGGTCAATCGAGTTCAATATGTAAGAGATAAGCAGGATGACGAACATTGCGATCGCGGCACGGTGTTTTTGCACGATCTTCTCTCCCTTTGCTGCAAGCTTCATTGTTTATTGCTTACGCTGGTCAATGCCGAATTTGTCCGCAAGCCAGTCGATCATCAGTTCCTGCCCGAGCGTCGGATTGTCGTGCTGACAGTGCTCCGCACCGGTCATATCCGCTTCGACCAGAATGAAGGTGACATCGACGCCAGCCTTTCTGGCGTAGTCGTAGCCCTCGCGGGCCGCCTGGACGCCGAGCACATCGTGTCCGCCATGCAGGATCAGGTACGGACATTTCATGTTCTCGAATACGCCGCGCATGTCGAAGGGCCTGGTCTTCTCCGCAACGCCCTTCATCGAGTCCGCGCCGAACACCCACTTCATGTGGCTGGCGAGCCCATGATTCTCCGGCCGGTCCTTGTACCGGTCATAGAGACTGAGCACGCCGCCGTGCGAAATCGCTGCTGCCAGACGCGGCTCCATCGCTCCGGCGCGCGCAGCATAGTAACCGCCGAGCGACGAGCCCGACACCGCGATCCGGCTCATGTCGACGTCGCTGCGGGTGGCGAGCCAATCGATGCATTTGCCAACGGGCACCTCGTAGTCGAACCGCGTGGTCAGCCCGTGACGGCGCAGGGTCGCGCCCTGCCCGGGTCCATCCATCAGCAGGACGGACAGACCGCGCTGCAGAGCACCACGTCCAGTCATGAACCACAGTTCATCCTTGAAAGAGTCGAGACCTCCGAAGGAGATCAGAACCGGCTGCTTGCCGCGACCGAACGGTGAGCGAATGAAGTACCCTGCCATCGGCTTGCCGGGCTCATAAGGGACTTCGACGACCTCGCCCTGCGGACACGTCCACTGCAGAAAACTGCCCGTCGCCTTCTCGCATTTGTCGAACGTCGGCAACCGCCGCGGATCATCAGGCTCGAGCCAGAACTCGGCCGAACGGTACATGTCGGCCGCGCGCAGATAGCAATTCATGGCCGTCTGGATATGGCCCTTTGCCTCTTCGGCCTCGCCGCGCTTCATGTTGGCGTCGGCAACGATCATCCACTCCTTGTGCCAGCTGTCGTAATCGCCCGGAATCATCCTGCTCGCGGCCAGGAAACTTTCGGACACCGTTCCACCACCCTCCTGCGTCTCGCCGAGGGCACGGCGGTACTGGTAGGATGGCCAGGGGAAACTCGGCCAATGATGCCAGCCATACGGCTCGTAATGTGGATCGGTGTCGGCCACTTCGGAGTCGATGAGTTTCTTCTCGCCCACAGTCATGGTCATGCCTCCCTTTGAGATCCGCCGCGCGAGCCGTTCATCCGATATTGACAGGTGAAATGGTGTCAGGTGGTGCGCATGCCCCAGCGCACAAGGGTCTTCTCTTCAACCCAGTCGAAGAGCCAATTTTCAGAGACCCAGCCAATCATGGCGATCGTGATCATGCCGCAGATCATGATGTCGGGACGCAACTGCCAACGGGCGTCGTCGATGAGAAATCCAAGACCGGTGATCGACGAAATCATCTCCGCGCCGACGATGACCCGCCAGCCGACGCCGTAGGTCAACCGCATGCCGGTGATGATGTATGGCAGCGAGCCGGGAATCAGGATGCGGCGGGTGTAGAGGCTGCGGGATGCGAGATAGACCTTTGCCACATCGGTGTATTGCCCGGAGAGTGTCTGCACACCGGTCATCGTGTTGAACATGATCGACCAGATCCCGGAAAAGAAGATCACGAACACGGTCGAGGTGAACCCGACGCCGAACCAGAGGATCGCCAGCGGAATCCAGGCAATGCCGGGGATCGGGTAGAGCAGCCGGCAAAGCGGCAAGAACGCAGCGCGCGCGGTTGGCGATGCACCGAGCGCAAGGCCCGCCGGGATGCCGACCAGCGCGGCGAGAAACACCCCGGTGATCTGCCGGCCGATACTGGCCGCCGTATTGGTCAGGAGCTTGCCGTTCGCAATCAACTCCTGAAAGGCGAGAACCACTTTCCAGGGCGACGGGAAGGCCCATTTCGGCATCAGGCCGAGCCGATAGACGACTTCCCAAATGACGATGAAGGCAACGATGGTCGCGATGCCAAGCCAGCGTTCGCGGCTCGGCAACCAACGCCGAGACGATGTGGTAGTCGTTTCCGCAGCGGCTGGTTCCCTGACGACGCTCTTCGAGTAGGACACGTCCGCCATGATCAGGCTCCCGCCATCAGGTCAGCCTCTTCGAGGGCCGCCGCGCGCGCGATCTCCTCACCCAGCACCGCCCTCACCTCGCGTTGACGCTGGTTCATCTCGATGCTTGCCATCTCGCGCGGACGCGCCTCCGGCACCATGACGATCTGCTTGACCCGACCCGGCCGCGCCGTCATCACGACGATGCGGTCCGACAGATAGATCGCCTCCTCGATCGAATGCGTTACGAAGACGACGGTCTTGCGGTAGTCGCGCCAGATGCGCAGCAGTTCGTCCTGCAGCAAGTGGCGGGTCTGCGCATCCAGCGCTCCGAACGGCTCGTCCATCAGAAGCAGTGACGGATCGACCGCGAGCGCGCGCGCGATCGACACGCGCTGCTTCATTCCACCTGAGAGCTGATGCGGAAAGCGCTCGGCGAAGTCCGACAGCCCGACCACCTTCAAAAGCCGGCTCGATATCTCATGCCGGTCGGCCACCGGAAGCTTGCGCGCTTCGAGCCCGAATTCGATGTTGTCACGCACAGTCATCCAGGGAAACAGCGCATAGTCCTGAAATACGACCGCGCGTTCCGGGCCGGGCCCACTCACCGGCTTGCCGTTAATCGCAATCCGGCCCGAGGTTGGCGGGATCAGGCCGGCAATGATCTTGAGCAGGGTCGATTTTCCGCAGCCTGATGGACCGAGCAGGCAGATGAACTCCCCCTCCTCGATCCGCAGGTTGATGTTGATGAGCGCCGTCGTCTCCGAGCCGCGAGAAATGTAATTCTTGTTGAGATTCTCGACGGTCAGCATCGGCGCCCACTCACTTCAGCTTCTCGTAACCGGGATAACCGGGATAGCTGTCCGCCAGGCTGGTATCGACGACATCTTCATAGGTCATCGGCTTCTGAAGCAGACCGTCCTCCTTCATCCAGCCCATCAGGGCATCGATCCAGGGACGCGGCGGCTTGTCATACTGCCAGCCGCAATTGTCATAGGATTTCTCCAGCAGCGACGTATCTATATTCGGGGTGTAGTGCTTCAGCACTTCGAGCCCAACCTTCTTGTCCGTCTTCATCAGATGGACCGCGTCCAGATGCGCCCATACCAGCCGCTTGGCGAGCTCCGGATGCTCCTTCATGAACTTGCGGGTCATGACCATGCCGTTGCGCAGCATGTCCGAATTGAGCTTGCTCTTGTCGATCAGGTCATCCGGCGCGAGCAGGAGTTTGGCGCCCTTGTCGACGGCATTGGTACCGTAGGGCTCGAACGGAAATGCCGCCGCAATGTCGCCCGTCACCAACGCAGACGCAACCTCCGGCACGGGAACGAGCGCGAGCTGAACGTCCTTCTCGGAGAGTCCGAAGCGCGGCAGGATCTGCTTGGTCAATGTCAGATACTGCACGTCGAATTTGGTGACGATGCCGATGCGCTTGCCCTTGACGTCCGCCCACGATTTGACATTCGGGGCGGCCACCATCATCGCGCAATTTGCCGACGAGGCCGCCACGATCGCATTGTCGATTCCGGCGGAGAGATATCGGATCGCCGACGCGTATTGATTGTAGCCGACATCGAAATCGCCGATCGACATCATCTGGTTGGATCGCTGGTAATTGCCCCCCATGAAGTCGACATTGACGCCGTATTTCTCCCATAGCTTGGTATATTCGGCGAGAAACGGTTGAATATGGTCGTATCCTGGTGCGCCTGCGACCAGGCGCACCTTGTAGTTATCGGGCTGCTGCGCCGATGACGCGTTCACTACGGCGATGCTTAAGGATAGTCCGGCGATCAGAGCCTTCATCTTCATGCCAACACACCTCGATCTACATTTGGCCTCAACGGGCGAAACAACGACGTAAGCGTGGCAACTCGGTGCGATTACTCCGCAGCCATGTGGTTCATCCTCGGAATGCGTTCGGTGATGAGCTTGACGTCAGCCCAGGCCCTGGTCATATCGTCGAGTGCGGCCACCTCATGCGCGGCGATCTGCTCAAGCACGGCGCCGGCCTTCGCCAAATCCTGTTCGTAGCGCAGAACCTTGAAGAGCTCGGACGAAGCCTGCATGTGCTCGGCCGCTGATGCGGCGGCCGCCGTCTCCAGCCCGCGCAGGCCAAGCTCCTTGGTGACCCGGCGCAGATAGCCAGCAGCGCCGGCACGGCCGAGCACGCCATGGTTTGGAATGTTTCCGCGCACGAAAAGCGGAATCGGATCGCCCTTCGGGCCGAACGTATCCTTGACTTTGCCGGCCTTGATCAGCGCGGCAAATGCCGCCATGCCGGGTGCACCGGTCTCGAAACGCGGGATCTGCCATTGATTGCCGAACAGCGCATAAGGCTTCGGATATTCGCCGGATAGGATCTTCAGATTGCGGCGGAAGGAATGACGGATCGATTTGGCGATATCCCAGTCGGAATCGCGCTCGGGCTCAACCCACACCATGAGGTAAGGACCGTAGCCGTCATGCAGGCTCCATTCGCCGCCGAACGCGTGGTGGTGCTCCCACGGCTCGTAGCCGTTCGGACCGCGTTGCATCGATTGCTCCCACGCCGTGCGAAAGACATCGATCGGTGCCTCATAGCGTGAATAGGGCATCACGTCGTTCGGCTCGAAGATCGTGACGGTGCCGCGGTCGAGATCGTAACCGGCGACCACCACATGATGACCGAATCCGGTCTTGCCCATCGTGTCGTGCTGGAACTTCAGCCGCGGAGAGGTTTTGGCGCCGTAGGGCAGCATCAGCGAGTAATGCAGGCCAACCTGCACGGGAATGCCGCGATCGACGAGGCCGCGGAGCTTCGCGAAGGCCTCCTCGAAGCCGCCCTCATGGTCCTGTTCCCAGTAACCCTGATAGCCGAGTGCGCGCGGCGTATATTCCCAGATCTCATGGAACGCTCCGGCGCCGCCGTTGAAGGCGGGCGCACCCCACACCGGCGACCAGCGGAACGAGAAGCCGTCGCCCGAGGTGCCGTCGGCAAACAGAACATCGCTTTCGCCGTGCAGTCGGAACATGCCGAGCAATCCGGTGAAGTAGCAGCGACCGGAATTGCCGTTTTCCGGATAGCCCTTCGGTCCCATCCACGTCATGGAATAGTACGCTTCGTCATACGGTTTGACCACAGACATCGGCATCTCCCTTCGTACGGGGTTATGGGGTTCAGATCAGCGGGTTCATCGCCTTCTTGCGCAGCTCGCGCTCGTCAATTCCGAATACGTCGGCAAGCCAGTCGGCCATCAACTCCTGGCCTATGGTCGGATTGTCATGCTGGCAGTGATCCGCGCCGGTCTCATCCTCGGTCACGAAGCGAAGCGTGACATTGATGCCCTTGGACTTCGCATAGTCGGCGACCTTCTGCGCCGAGGCGACGCCGAGCACATCGTGACCGCCGTGGACGATGAGGTAAGGACATTTCATGTGATCGAGATGGCCCTCGAGCACGAAAGGCTTGGACTTCTCCATCGCCTCCTTCATCGAGCTGGCGCCGAACACGGTCTTGATGTGATCGGCAAGGCCATGGTCTTCCTTTGCGCCGGCCCACAGCTCCGGTATCGACCAGATTGCGCCATGTGAGATGGCCGCCGCGAGCCGATGCTCGTAGCAGCCCGCCCGCGCCGCGTAATATCCGCCAAGAGACGAACCGCAGACTGCGATCTTCGCTGGATCGATATCCTTGCGCGTCAGGAGATAGTCGATGCACTTGCCGATCGGCACCTCGTAGTCCGGCCGGGTCGGAATCTTGTGACGGCGCAGCGTGCCGCCCTGGCCCGGGCCGTCGATCATGAGAACCGAGATGCCGCGTTGCAGCGCGCCATGCGCCTGCATGAACCACATCTCGTCCTTGATCGAGTCCAGACCTCCCATGCAGATGAGGACCGGCTGCTTGCCGGTGTCGAACGGCGCCCGGACGAAATAGGCGAACAGCGTCTTGCCGTCCTCATAGGGAACTTGCAGCACCTCACCCGCGGGCTTGAGGTTCTGAATGAACTTCCGCGAGCATTCCTCCATGTCGGTGAACGCTTCGAGCCGGCGCGGATCGGAATATTCGAGCCAGAATTCGGTGTGGCGATAGTAGTTGGCCGCACGCAGCCAGCAGTTCATCGCGGTGCGGACATGCCCCTTGCCGAACTCCTCGTCACCGCGGGCCTGGTTGAAATCTGCGATCCGCTTCCATTCCCGGTGCCAGCTCTCCTTGTCGCCGGGGATCATGCGGCTGGCGGCAAGGAAACATTCGGACACGGCACCGCCGCCCTCCTGCGTTTCGCCCAGCGCGCGGCGGAACTGGTAGCTCATCCACGGATATTTCGGCCAATGGTGCCAGCCGTAAGGCTGATAGACGCCATGCGCCACATCCGTGACCTGATCGATCAGAAGCTCTTCCGCCATAACCGCCGCAACTCCCTTTTCTCGTTTTTCGTTACGCGCGCATCGATGGCTCGTCCGCGCGCCTTTGGAGACGCTAGCATGTTTTTCTCCTCTTTCAAGTGACTTGAATTTAGTTCACCATTACTTTCATCTTGGGCAGTCGGCCTATCGCCTTGCGCGGTCGTTCGCTAATACGCTGGCGGCGCTGCGACTCGATGGCTTCGCAAGGCGCGGATGCGCTTAGCTGATCCGAGAGGGCAGCAGACATGGACGAGTGATGCTGAAGAAGACGAAGCAAGCCGAGAAGGACGCGGTCGATCTGACAAGCGGCCCAAATGACTATCTTGGCGTGAAGCTGCGACACACGCGCATGACCAAGGGATTGCGGCTGCGCGACCTTGCCGAAAAGGCAGAGTGCTCCGAGAGCATGCTGTCGAAGATCGAGAACGGCCGCGCCGTTCCTTCGTTGAAGACGCTATATCGTATCGCCGAAGCACTGGGCCTGACGGTCGGGCAGCTGTTTGCGCAGCCGGCAGAGCCGAATGGCCTGGTATCGCGCGGCGGCGAACGCCCCATCGTCCATGCGGACCCGTTGCGCAACGGCCCCGGACTGACGCTCGAGCGGCTGATTCCCTACCATCAGTCCCACCTTCTCCAAGGCAGCATCCACAACATCGCGCCAGGCGGCAGCGGCGGCGGCCTCGTCTCCCATGAAGGCGAGGAAGTTGCCTATATCCTCGAGGGGCAAGTCGAATTCATCGTCGGCGACGAGCACTTCCTGCTGAAGGCCGGCGATTCGATCTGCTATCGATCGGAGCAACCACACGGATATCGAAACGGCGGCGACAGCCACGCAAAGCTGATCGTCGTCAACACGCCGCCGAGCTTCTGATCCGGCGCCAGCGCTAATTGCCCGTCATTCAAGTTACTTGAACCTGTGGAACCACCCCCCTCCGCGGAATGAGCTTGCCGCCACGGAATGATTGGCGGTTCGCCTATGCCGGCACTTGCGACCGATACCAATCGAGAATCTCGGCACCGGTCCACATCACCACGCCTTCTTTGCCGAGAATGTAGTCGTACAGCATCTCGAGATATTTGATCCGGTGCGGCACGCCCGTCAGGTACGGGTGAATCGAAATCGCCATGATGCGCGGCGCCTTGGCGCCGTCGATGTAAAGCCGGTCGAAATGATCACGACCGCGGCGAAAGATCTCGTCCGACGGCTGTTGCTGCACGGCGCTGATCACGACATCGTTGATCTCGACCGTATAGGGAACGGAAACGATGTCGCGATGTCGCGTCTTCAAGGTGAGCGGCTGCTCGTCGAGCACCCAATCGGCGACATATTCGATGCCGGCCTCGGCAAGGAGATCGAGCGTCTCGTCGGTCTCGGTCAGCCCCGGGCTTTCCCAGCCGCGCGGCGGCTTGCCGGTGAACTTCTTGATCGCGGCAATCGTATCAGATATCGCCGACTTCTGATCTTCGACCTTGTGCATCGGCTTCTGCACGAAGCCATGGCCCATGAAATCCCAGCCGGCATCGCGGGCGGCCTCGCAGGCTTCGGGATAAAGTTCACAGACCGAACCGTTGAGAGCGAAGGTCGCCTTCAGATTCCGGCTGCCGAGCGTTTCGACGAAGCGCCAATAGCCGACGCGCATTCCGTATTCGTGCCAAGCCCAGTTCGGAACGTCCGGAAGCAGCGGCTGTCCCATCGGCGGCGGCAGGACAGCGCGCGGCATCGCGGCGGTCGGGCTCCAGTTCTCGACATTGACGATGGTCCATACCGCTACCCGCGCATTGTTGGGGAGCTTGAGCGCAGGCCTCCGATGGATCGGAGTATAGGGCAATCGGTTGCGAACGCTCTTGCCGACCAATTCAGTCATCTTCTTTTTCTCCCTTTGCTCAACCCTCGCACAGCAGTTTCAGTGCCGTGCCGCAGCAGACACACTGCCGTTCCAGCGGCGTAATTCCGGGCACAGCGTCGATCGTGGCCTCGGGATTATCATCGGCCATGTCGAACGGCGCATCGGTCCCGATGCACACATGATCCGCGCCGACGAGATCAATGAGATAACGCAACGCCTGCGGCTCGAAGACAAGGCTATCGAAATAAACCCGCTTCAGCAGTTCCTTCGGTGAGGATTTGCTGATGCCATTGGTCTCGCTGCGAACCGCATGTCCGTGAACCAGCCGCCCGATCTGATAGGGAATGAAGCCGCCGCCATGCGCAAGTACGATCTTCAGGTCGGGCAGCTCGTCGAGCCGGCCGGAAAACATCAGGTTGGCGAGCATCACCGTGGTGTCGAGCGGATTACCTATCAGATTGGTGAGGTAGTAGCTTTCGAGGCCGCTCTTGGCGCCGACATAGTACGGATGCGCAAACACGAAGACGTTCAGCTCGGAAGCTCGCCGGAGCAAAGGACGAAAACGTTCCTCGGCAAGCTGCGCGCCTTCGATGGAGGTTCCGATCTCGACCGCCTTGAAGCCGAAATCCCGGACCACGCGTTCGAGCTCGGCGACCGCGGCATCGGGATGCTGCATCGGCACCGTCGCCATGCCGCGCAACCGCTCGGGCCTGGCGCCAACCATATCGGCAACGCCATCATTGACGAGGCCGGCGACTTCGAGCGCCAGATCGGCATCGGCCCAGTAATAGAACATCGGTGGCGCCGGTGAGATCACGGATATGTCGATGCCCTTGCGATCCATGGCGGCGACCTTGGCCTCGACCTGGCGAAACTCCTCAAACAGCGGATAGATGTATCCCTGGTCATGAATGATCTTGCGTGCGGAGCCCCCCCCCCTCGACACGCGCCCGGAAGCGCTTGGGATTGGCTGCGATTGCCGCAACAATACGATCGGGGATGACGTGGCTGTGAATGTCAATCTGCATGAATGTTGCGCCTTAGTGCACGCCGAGGAAGCGCACAAGTGATTGTGGATCGTCGGCCAGCGCGGAGGCCTCGGCCTCGTGGACGATCTTGCCGGTCTCGATGACATAGACGCGATCGGCGACAGCGAGCGCGCTGTAGAGATTCTGCTCAACCAGCAGGATCGCAAGGCCCTCCTTCTTCAACTGGACGATGATGCTCTCCAAGTGTTGGACCATGACGGGAGCAAGACCTTCCGACGGCTCATCCATCAAGATGAGCTCAGGATCGATCATGAGCGCGCGGGCAACGGCAAGCATCTGTCGTTCGCCGCCCGAAAGCTGATTGCCGCGATGATGGCGCCGCTCGGCGAGCCGTGGAAACAGGTCCATGACGCGGTCGACGGTCCAGCCGTCCGTGGCGCGAGCGGACTTGATCATGGTGAGATGTTCGACAACCGTGAGCGAAGGGAACAGTCGCCGCCCTTGCGGCACCAGCGCGATCTTGCGGCGGGCGATCTCGTGCGATTTCAGGCCCGTCAGGGCTTCGCCCTTCCACGCTACGCTGCCGCCACGCACCTGTGGTGCTGACAGGCCCATCACCGAGCGGATCAGGCTGGTCTTGCCCATGCCATTGCGGCCGAGCAACGCCACCACCTCACGATCACGCACCGTGAGCGAGGCGCCCTGCACGACGTGAGCCTCACCGTAAAAGCTGTGAAGATCGCGAACCTCAAGCATGACGGCGCGCCTTGCCGAGATAGACGTCCTGGATATCGGAATTGGCGCGAATGTCGGCCGGCGCTCCCTCGGCCAGGAACTGGCCATTGTTCAGGCAGGTCACCCAATCCACAAGGGACAGCACCAGATCTATGTCATGCTCGATCAGCACGATCGTGATTTCGGCCGGCAGGCTGCGGATCACATCTGCGACAATGACACGCTCGGCAGGCGACAGGCCTGCTGCCGGTTCGTCGAGCAACAGAAGCCGCGGATTGGGGGCGAGCGCCATGGCCATCTCAAGCTGGCGCTGTTCGCCATAGGACAACTCGTTGACCAGCGATTTCGCACGCGCGCCGAGCCGCGACAGGCCAAGCGCGCGATCGGCCTGGCTGCGCTCCGCATCCGTCAATTCGCTCGCGCCAAAGAGCGAGAACTTGCGCGACGTCAGCCCGCAGAGCGCAAGCGCCATGTTCTGCTCAACCGTCAGGCTCGGAAACAGGTTGGTGATCTGGAAGGTGCGACTGATGCCGCATGCCGCGCGGCGGTGCGGCGGCAACCTTGTGATATCCCGCCCATCGAATTCGACGCGGCCTGACGTCGCCGGCACCACGCCGGTGATCGCGTTGAACAGCGTGGTCTTGCCGGCTCCGTTGGGCCCGATGATGGCGCGCCGCTCGCCACGCTTCACCCGCAGCGTCACATCGTCGACCGCCTTCAGCGCATCGAATGAGACGCCCACATGGTCGAGCTTGAGGATGTGATCTGACACGCGCTTTCCGTCAACTGGAGGACCGTAACGGCCGGCGTGACCGGCCGTTCACCGGATTTCAGGCCTTCTTGATGCCCTGGAAGTCACGAGAATAAGGCGGCTGCTTCATGTAGGTCACGGGGTCGTACTTCCAGAATTGCGACACCTGCGGATAGGTCGCGATCGGGACGTTCCAAAACTTGCCGTCCTTGTTCTTTACGGTCTTGCGGATGACGACGTCGTAGATGGGATTGCCATAGTCGTCGAAGCGGACAGGCTTGCCGAGCGGGTTGTCCGGAAGATCGGTCTTGAGGACCGTTTCGATGAACGTGTCGCGATCTTCGACCTTGCCGTTGATAGCGTTGATCGCCTTGGCGACCCACATCGCGCCGACGTAGTGCGAGAATGCATAAAGAGACGGAATCTTGCCGAACTTGTCCGAGTACGTCTTGACGAAGGCCTGCGTGGCGGGCAGGTCGGCGCCCTCGGCGAAATGCGCTGACGTGATGATCCCCTCGCATTCGGAGCCCATGGTGCGGATGACCGACTGGTCCGTCGCGTTCTGCGCACCGAGCATCGGGATCTGATCCTTGAGGCCGAAGCTTGCATATTGCTGGATCAGGCGCGTCGCATCTGCGCCGGTCTCCATCGCGAACACCACATCGGCGTTGAGCCCCGCGATCTGGCCGAGATAGGGGCTGAAATCGGACGTGTTCAGCGGATGCCAGAACTGTCCGACCACCGCGCCGCCGCCTTCGGTGAAGGTCTGCGCAAAGCCGCCACACTGCTCGTGGCCGAACGTGTAGTCCTGGGAAATCATCGCGACTTTCTTGTAACCCTGCTTCAATGCCCAGTCAGCAAGCGGCCGCGGGAACTGGCTGGCACTGTAGCCGCCGGCGCGGATCACATTCTTGATCCGGGCGCGCTGGGTGAGATCGTCGGCGGCAATCACCGGGATGAAGTACGGCGTACCGTTTCCCTTGACGTAATTGGCAACGGCAAGGCCGGTATTGGCCAGGAGGTTGCCAAACAGCATGTCGACCTTCGCCTGCTCGACCAGGCGGCGCGCCTTCTGCAGCGCCGTGTCGGGATTGGAGGCGTCGTCCTCGACGATGATCTCGACCTTTCGGCCGCCGGCCTGGTTTCCGGCGCTTTCCCAGAACAACGAGAAGCCATCGATGATTTCGCGGCCACCGGCGGCGACGACGCCGGTTTGCGGCGCCATCAGACCGATGCGGATCGGCGCGTTTTGTGCGTGCGCCACAAAGGGCGCTGATAGAGCGCCGGTGCCGGCGGCAAGCGTGAGGCCGGTTGTTTTCAGAAAATGTCTGCGGTCCATCGTTTATCCTCCAGGTTATCGTTGCGTTATTGATCGGGATCGCCGGCGCGCGAGCAGGATGCGCGCACGGCCGACGACGCCTTCCGGCGCGAAGATCATGATGAGCACGAAGGTGAGGCCAAGCACGCTCTGCCATCGCGCGGTGTAAGCGCTGACAACGTTCTCCAGGACGATAATGGCGGCGGCACCGACAAACGAGCCAAGTAGCGTGCCGACGCCGCCGGTGATCGCCATCAAGAGGCCGGAAACCGACTGCGATAGTTGCACCGTCGAAGGGCTGACGAAATTGTTGAACAATACGTAGAGGCCGCCGGCCACGCCGGCGAAGAATCCAGACACCACGAAGGCGAGGAACAGGTGCAATGGAACGTTGTAGCCCAGGCTGCGCATCCGGCTCTCCGAGTCGCGAATGCCCCGCAAAGTCAGTCCGAACGGGGAATGGACCAGCCGCCACATCACCCAGGTCAGCGGCGCGACAATGACGAGCACGGCGTAGTAGAAGCTGACATGATCGGCAATGAAGGCGGGACGCCCGATACCTCGCAGGCCATTCTCGCCGCCGGTCACAGCGGTCCAGCGCAGGCACACGCCCCAGACGATCATGCCGAGCGCGAGCGTCAGCAGCAGAAAATAGACCCCTGAGGTGCGGATGGCGAGCGCCGCAAACACCGCAGCCAGCGCGGTCGCGGCAAGAACGCCAAGCGCGATGCCGATCCAGATGTTGCCGCCCATTGTGGATGTCCAGTAGATCGCGACATAGCTGGAAGCGCCAAAGATGGCGCCGTGACCAAGCGACGTGCGGCCAGCGAAACCCGCGAGAATGTCGATCGACATCGCGAGCACGCTGAAGATCAGCACCTGCGTTGCAATCGACACCTGATAGCTGGGCAAAATCATCGGCAGGACAGCGAGCACCGCCAGCACCAGCGCGATCCCAGGCAGCGCGCGCGACCGCTTTATCTGCAGTTCTGGAGACGTCGCCGCTGGGCTGAGCGGAGTGATACTCACGCAGCCCTCCCGAACAGTCCAAGCGGCCGAAACGCCAGCAGCAGCGCCATCGGTCCGAAAATGACGAAATAGGCAAGCTCCGGAAACACCACCTGCCCGATTGCGTTGAGAAGACCGACCAGCAAGGCACCGAGCGCAGCGCCCACAACGCTGCCACGCCCGCCAATGATGACGACGGCCAGCGAGAAAACCAGGATCTCGGCGTCGGCGCTCGGATAAAGGGTCAGGAAAGCGCCGCCGATCACGCCACCGAGGCCGGCCAGCGCCGCGCCGAGCATGAAGGTGCCGAGAAAGACGCGGTGGATGTTGATGCCCATCGCCTCGACCATTTCCGGATCATCGACGCCGGCGCGGATCAGCGCGCCGAGACGGGTCTTGTTCAGAAGCAGCCAGAGGGCGACAAACACCAGCAGGCCGAGGACCAGCACGAAGATGCGGTATTTCGGGTACATCACGTTGCCGACCCACATGGCGCCTCTCAACGCCTGCGGCACCGGCACGGAGAAGGTGTCACCGCCCCAGATCACGAGGCTGATGTCGTCAAGGATGAAGGCGACGCCGAGCGTGAGCAGCACCTGCCGCAGTTCAACGCCGCGCACGAAGCTCAGCAATCCCCGATCGAGCACCGCTCCGAGCGCCGCGACCAAGACCATCCCGGCCAGCGCTCCCAGAACGAAGCTTCCAGTGGCCTTTGCCGCCGAATATCCTGCAAGGCCGCCGACCAGATAAAGCGCCCCATGAGCGAGATTGACGATACGCAGCAAACCAAAGATCAGCGTGAAGCCGGACGCCACGATGAACAGCAGCGCCGCGAAGGTAAAGCCATTCAGGATCTGGAAGAGATTGATCCCCAACATGCCCGGTCTTATCCCTTCAGCGCGTTCGGACGTTGCGACAAGTACCAGTCGTAGATCTGCTCGCCGGTCCAGAACATCGCATCCGGATGGCGCTTGATGTGCTCGAGCGCCGCGGCGAAGTATTTCAGCCGGTGCGGCGCCCCCATGATGTAGGGATGAACGACCAGCGCCATGATGCGCGCCGAGTTCTCCGAGTCGGCATAGATCTGGTCGAACTGGTCGATGGCACGGTCCCGGTATTCCGACGCCTTGTGATGCTGGATCAGCATCATGGCGACGTCGTTGCATTCCTGGGTATAGGGCACATTCACGATCGGCTTCGTGCGCGTCTTCAGAACGACCGGCTGATCGTCGAGGACCCAGTCGCAGACATAGTCGAAGCCCTCCTCGACCAGGATATCCGGCGTTTCCCATGTCTCGGTGAGGCCCGGTCCGAGCCATCCACGCGGATCACGTTTCATGAACTTGCGGATCGCATCCCGCGTCTTGCGGATGTCGTCGCGCTCGTCCGCGACCTTCTGCATGTTCTTCTGACCAAAGCCGTGGCCGATGAACTCCCAGCCGCGCTCATGGGCCGCCTTGGAGATCGACTCATAGGTGGCGATCGCCTTGCCGTTGATGGCAAGGGCGGCCTTGATACCGAACCGGTCCAGCACATCGAGCATGCGCCAGAAACCAACGCGGTTGCCATATTCGTGCCAGGCCCAGTTCGGAATGTCGGGCATCGGCGCGCCGCCCGCCGGCGGCGTCAGCACGGTGCGCGGCATCGTCTCCTTTGGATCCCATTCCTCGACATTGACGATCACCCAGATCGCCACGCGGGCATTGCCCGGAAGCACCAAGCGGGGGCGATCCGCGATGGCCGAGTAAGCCAGACGATCGGTTGGCAGCATGTTCACGCCTCTCGTGCTCCAATGGCGATGGCGACCTTGCCGACACCCTCGATGTCTCCACGGACATGGTCGCCGGGCAACAACTGACCGACACCGGCAGGTGTGCCGGTCATGATAATGTCGCCGGGCGCAAGACGATAGGACGACGAAAGATTGACGATGATCTCCGGCACGTTCCAGATCATCTGCTCCAGATCGCCGCGTTGTCGCCGGCGGCCGTTTACGTCAAGCGTGATGCTCCCACGTGAGGGATGCCCAACCTCGGACACGCGATGAATGGCTCCGCATGGCGCCGAGGCATCGAATGATTTGCCGCGCTCCCACGGCAGCATCTTCGCTCGCATATCGCGCTGCTGATCACGCCGCGTGAGGTCGATGCCGACCGCATAGCCAAAGACCGCCTGCAACGCGTTGCCGCTCGACAGGTTGCGGCCGCCCACGCCCAACGCGACCACAAGCTCGATCTCGAACTGGAGATCATCGGTGTCAGGTGGGTAAGCAATCGTCGCACCATCTTCGACAATGGCGTCCGCTGGCTTCTGGAAGAAGAACGGCGGATCGCGTTCATCTCCTTCCTTCATCTCTCGGATGTGCTCCACATAGTTCCGGCCGACGCAGTAGACGCGACGCACCGGAAAGCGTGCCGACAGGCCGGCAACCGGCAGCGTTGCTGGTGTCAGGACCGGAACAGGAAGGTCGGGCGAATGCGGACGCGAATCCATTGCGGCGTCCTAGGCAGCGCTCTTGTCTGCCGACGGGAAGATA
>Ga0153954_1000366_pt1 | contig 37701 bp, 29 predicted proteins | sample TSFL038MetaG_FD_102277 | JGI IMG/M metagenome (GOLD analysis project Ga0153954, IMG submission 102277) | Attine ant fungus gardens microbial communities from Florida, USA - TSFL038 MetaG | ecosystem: Host-associated > Fungi > Mycelium > Unclassified | place: USA: Florida, Wekiwa Springs State...
AGAATCCCCTGGCGGTCGGGCGGCACTACGTGAACCTCGGCATCCAGAGCACCAACGGGATCTCGATCTACGGTGAGAACGCGGTCAGCTTCGTGATCTACGGCGCCCAGCAGACCAAGGGCCTGATCTCCCCCGAGCAAAAGTCGAAAGCCATCGTGGAGGACGCACCGTGAGCATCGAAGCCCCCGCCACCACGCCAAAGCTGGAGGTCGTACGCGGCCCGTCCGCACTCGGAGGCGGGCGGCGGCGCTTCTTCGACCTGCTCTGGCTGATGTCGGTGACCGAATTCAAGCGCGTCTACTTCGGCACCATCCTCGGCTACCTCTGGTCGCTGATCCGCCCGCTGATGCTGTTCGGGGTACTGCTGTTCGTCTTCACCAAAGTCTTCAAAGTCGGCAGCAACAAGGTCGAGCACTACCCGGTGTTCCTGCTCCTCGGGATCGTCCTCTACGGCTTCTTCCAGGAAGCGACGAGCAACGCGGTCACCTCGGTCGTGACCGAGGAGGGCGTGGTCCGCAAGACCCAGTTCCCGCGCCTGGTGATCCCGCTGGCGAGCATCCTCACCGGGATGATGAACCTGGCCCTCAACCTGATCGTCGTGCTGGCCTTCATCATCGCCTTCGGCGTCGATCCGAGCTGGACCTGGCTGCTCTTCCCGGTCGGCCTGGCGGTCCTCTTCGTCCTCGCCGGCGCGCTGGCGATGGCGCTCTCGGTGCTCTACGTCCGCTTCCGCGACGTGGCGATCATCTGGGCCGTGGTCGCCCAGGTCCTGATGTACATGACCCCGATCCTCTATCCGGTCGACGCCTTCGAAAACGCGACCTACGAACGCCTGCTGATGCTGAACCCGCTGGCGGTGATCTTCTCCCAGATCCGCATCTGGGTACTGCACGAACCGAATGCTCCCACCGTCCTCGACAGCGCCGGCGGCTGGCTCGGCCTGGTGCCCGCGGCGGTGATCTTCTTCGGCGCCATCGCCTTCGGGATCTGGATCTTCCGCCGCGAAGCGCCGCGGATCGCCGAGGAGCTGTAGCCGCCCCTCAGGCGCTCGACCGTCGCGGCCCCTGCGACTCGGTCCTGACCAGTCGATAGAGGCCGAAGCCGCTGGCCAACGACATCAGGAACATGAGGGCCGCGAAGACCTTGGCCCAAGCCTTGTCCAAGAGGTTGTTCCAGAAGAAGTTGAATTCCATCCGCACTTCCGGTTCGGAAAGGTTGACGGTCCTGCTCCTACCCTCGAACGGATGGTAGGTGGCTTCCAGCCCCTTACCGCCGAACCGCGAGATCACCTCCGTGGATATCAGCCCCTCGGCCTGCAACAGGAGCGGCGACAGCTCGGGTATCCAACGCGTCGGATCGTCGCCGTAGGGGATGTCCTCGGTTTCGACGTTGCTGAAGCGATCCCCGTAGACCGCCACGCCGGTCAGCTTCTGGACGACCGGGATGTACGTGCCGTAGTAGGCCGACACCCCGATCACCTGCACCAACACCGCAACCACGGTGACGCCGACCAGGACCCGCCTGCGAGTCGACGTCGTCGCCCACCACGCGATCGGAACCAGGAGGGCCCAGGCCGCCGCCACCAGGTAACGCGGGCCCCACACCTCGTCCCCCCAGTAGGTGGACGCACCCGAGAGGCAGGCGAGGATGAGCAGGGCGGTCAGCAGCGCAACCGTCAACCAGCGATCCTCGCGCCACATCGCCGGCACGCCGAGCGCGCCCAGCACCACCAGGGGGCTGTAGAAGAGCAGGCCTTTCCCGGGACTGAAGAAGAGACCCAGGACGTTGAGCGGCATGCTCAGCGTGAGGGCGAATTCGGTGTATCCGAAATCGGTCACCGACCCGAAGCGATCCCAGTTGTACCAGCCGATCGCGACCACCCATAAGAGCGCCGGCACGGCCGCGGCGATCAGCGCCCGCCAGCGCCGGCGGCCGTCGTAGGAGATCCACGTCGGCCAGAGGTAGATCGCGAGCGGGAAGACCAACACGCCGGCGTACGGCTTGGTCGCGGCCATCGCGCCGGCGGCGAAGCCGACCGCCAACCAGGGGCCCGTCGTCGTGCTCCGCCGCGCCCAGGCGGCCAACGCGAAGGAGGCCAGCAGCGCGAGCATGAAGGTGGTCTCCATCCCCATCTTGGAGTACGGCCAGGCGATGCTCGCGCCGGTGAACAGCGCCCCGATCACGACCGCCCAGGAAAGCGATCTTCGGATCTGGTAAACGAACGCGAACAGCGCCACGGCCGCGAGCGCGGCTATGAACGGGTTGTAGAACCAGAGGAAGACGAGCCGATAGGGATACGGTTCGGTCCAGCCGAAGTGGCCGTCGACGAAGTGGCCCGCGGCGAAGAACGGCGCCTCGAGCAAGGGCTGGAGCAGGCCGGCGCGAGCGTAGAAATGGCCGCCTTTGCCCTGGAGGTACGCGCGGAGCGACGGCAGGGCGGGGTCTTCGACGTCCCAGAAGTGCCCTTCCTGGACGAAGCCCTCGGTGACCGCGGCGGTCTCGGGCTCGTAGCCGGGAAGTTCCCAGGTGGTGGTGGCATAGAGACCGAATGCCATCAGGAAGATCAGGACGCCGGCGACGACCGGCCGCGGCAGGCTGGAGAGGCGGTGGCGCATCGGCGGTTTCTGATCCCCTTCGGTGTGGTTTCTCGGGTGCCGGCGGAGCACAGGCCTACGAGGCCTGCTGCTGCGATCCTCGTTCGATCGCCAGGATCGACAGGAAGAAGCTTGCGAGGATGGTCTGCACGCCGAGCATCAGCATCGTGCTGGCCGGGATCACGACCCTCAACGTGTGTCGGTAGTTGAGAACGCCGAACCCCGTCCCTCCCCAGATCGCGAAGGCGATGATCGACATCGCCAGGCCACCGACCACGAGGGCGGCGCCGACCAGCAGCCCGATCTCCAGGGTCCAGCGATCGGCCAGGTCCGCGAGCCAGGAGTGGGCGGGGAGGAACCCTGCGGTCATCGCGTAGACCCGCGCGAACAGCGCGAACAGGCTCGCCTGGTACCCGATGACGATCAGCGCGCTCGCATAGACGAGGGTGTGCACGTCGAGGGTCACGCCGAACAGGTGCACGGGCCCCGGGAGCAGGGCGATCATCGCGACGAGGCCGACGATCATCGCGCCGATCCCGGGGTAGAGGAACAGCCAGCGGGGGCTGTAGAGGAGGAGGAACCGCAGGTGGCGCCAGCCATCGCGCCAGGGGCGGAGGTGCGGCTTGCGCGTCCTCAGATCGGGCGAGAGGGTCGTCGGCACCTCCGAGATCTTCAGGTCGTTGATCGTCGCCTTGACGACCATCTCGCTGGCGAACTCCATCCCGTCGCTCTGCAGGTCGAGGGCGAGGATCGCGTCGCGCCGGAAGGCCCGCAGGCCGCAGTGGAAGTCACCGATCGAGCTGCGGAAGAAGAGGCGGCCGATGAAGCTGAGCACCGGGTTCCCGAGATAGCGGTTGAGCGGCGGCATCGCGCCCGGGGCGATCCCGCCCGCGAACCTGTTCCCCATCACCAGATCGTCACCGGCGCGCAACCGCTCGACGAACGGCGCGATCGAGCTGAAGTCGTAGCTCCCGTCGGCGTCGCCCATGATGATGAAGCGCCCCCGCGCGGCGGCGAAGCCACCCGCCAGGGCGGCGCCGTAACCCTTCCGCGGCACCGCCACGACCCGCGCCCCCAACCGCTCCGCGATCTCCTGGGAGCCGTCGTCGCTGCCGTTGTCGGCAACGACTATCTCGCCCCGGAGGCCGGCGCTGTCGAGTCCCTCGCGCGCCTGCAGGAGGCAGTGCTCCAACGACTCGGCCTCGTTCAGGCAGGGCATGACGACCGAGACCTCGTAGGCGCCGTCCGGCTCCTGCTGAGAGGTTGGCGCCGCTGGGGTTGAACGTGTAGCGGCCAGTGGCGTCGGCATAAAAAGGCACCTCGGCGATCCTTGCTCGGGGCCAGCAGACACGCTATCAACCAAATCCGGACGAGGCGCGGGGGATCCCCGGACCCGATGGTGCTTTGCGTAGACTCACCCCGGATGACCGACCGGATGACTCCACTTGAGTCGCCCCCCAGAAGCGACCTCGAAGCCGAGCTGGCGCGCCGTGACGAGGAGATCCTCCGGCTTCGCGACCTGCTGATCATCCGCGACGCCGAACTGGGCGACGCGAAGGGCCGGCTGGCGATGATCGAGCAGGCCTCGCGGCGGCTCGGCGAGGCGGCGGCACGGGTCCCGATCCCCGGCGCGACCCGCCTGCTCCACGCGCTCATCCGCTTCGTCCAACGCGCCGTCCGGTGACGGTGGCCGCGCCCCGCTTCTCGATCGTCACGCCGGTCTACGAGACGCCGGCCGCAGTCCTCTGGGACATGCTCGAGTCGGTGCGCGGGCAGAGCTTCGCCGACTGGGAGCTCTGCCTCGTCGACGACGCCTCCCCCACCGCCTGGGTGCGCGAGACGCTCGACCGCGTCGCCGCCGAAGAGCCGCGGATCCGGATCGCGCATCGCGCCGAAAACGGCGGCATCGTCGCCGCGTCCAACGATGCGCTGGCGCTCGCCCGGGGCGAGTTCGTCGCCTTGCTCGACCACGACGACAAGCTGCATCCCGACGCCCTGCGGCTGGTCGACGCGGCGATCGGGGACGACCCCGAGGTCGACTACGTCTACACCGACGAAGACAAGCTCGAAGAGCGCGGCCGCCACCTGAGCCCGTTCCTCAAGCCGGACTGGTCGCCCGAGCGGATGCGGACCCAGATGTACACCTGCCACCTGAGCGTCTTTCGCCGCGCGCTGGTCGAGGAGGTCGGCGGCTTCGACGGCGAGTTCGAGGGAGCCCAGGACTGGGACCTCGTCCTGCGAGCCACCGAGCGCGCGCGCAAGGTGCTGCACGTGCCGCGGGTCCTTTACCACTGGCGCAGCATCGCCACCTCGGCCGCCGCCGGGGAAGAGGTGAAACCGTGGGCCTTCGAAGCGGGCAAGCGGGCGGTCCAGGCGCACTGCGAGCGGATCGGCCTGGAGGCGACGGTCGAGCGCGACCCCGAGGACCAGGGCGTCTACCGCCTGAACCCGCGCCTCTCGCGCGAGCCCAGCGTCAGCATCGTCATCCCCACCAACGGCCAGGCCCGCGAAGTCCGCTACGAGGAGATCGTCCTGGTCGAGAACTGCGTGCGCAGCATCGTCTCCGACTCGACCTACTCGAACTACGAGCTCGTCGTCGTGGTCGACACGAATACCCCGCAGGCCGTCCTTCGTCGGCTTCGTGAGCTCGGCGGCGAGCGCCTGCGCCTCGTCGACTTCGACCGCCCCTTCAACTTCTCCGAGAAGATCAACGCTGGCGCGGTGCGGGCGGAGGGCGATCACCTGCTGCTGCTGAACGACGACGTCGAGGTGGCGACGACGGACTGGCTCGAGCGCATGGTCATGTACTCCGAGCTCGACGGCGTGGGCGCGGTCGGCGCTCGGCTGCTGCTCGAAGACGGGCGGCTGCAGCACGGCGGCGTCAACTTCGAAGGGGGCCTCCCCGGCCATCCCTACTACGGCTGGCCCGGCGACGCCGCGGGCTACGCCAACAACCTGAAGGTCACCCGCAACCTACTCGCGGTCACCGGCGCCTGCCTGATGACCCGGCGCGAGCTCTTCGACCGGGTCGGCGGCTTCACCACGACCTTCCCAGTCAACTACAACGACGTCGACTACTGCCTGAAGCTGCGCGCGGCCGGCAAGCGGGTCGCCTACGTCGCCGACGTCGCGATGCTGCACTTCGAGTCCTCGAGCCGCTCCTCCGACGTCGCCGAGTGGGAGAAGCAGCAGCTGCTCGCCCGCTGGGTGGGCATGACGCAGCCCGATCCGTACTCGAACCCGCACCTGCACGCCGAGATGCCGACGCTGTTCGCCGCCTTCGACTGGGCGCGCCGGCGCCCGCGGCTGCCCCGCCGGAGGCGCCGCGTGCCACACTGAGGCCCGCGCGGCCCTTCCGAGCGCCTGCCATGGCATTCGCCGATTTCAAGAAAACGCCGATCCTCATCATCTGCCGAGATCGGCTCGACCCCCTTCGCCAACTGCTCGACTGGCTCAACTCGGCGGGGTACGAGCGCCCGGTGCTGCTCGACAACGGCTCTACCTATCCGCCGTTGGTGAACTTTCTCGCCGAAAGCCCGACGCCCGAGGTGATCCGCCTGGAGGAGAATCTCGGTCACCTGGCACCCTGGCGTTCGAAGGCCGTACAGGAACAGTTCGGCTCGGTCGGACCAATCGTGGTGACCGACTGCGATGTCGTCCCGGACGTCGGATGCCCCGACGACGTGGTTGAACGACTTGCCGAAGTCCTGCTGCGACACGCGGACGTCGACAAGGTTGGCCTGGGCCTACGGATCGACGATCTCCCCGACTCCTACGGATTGAAGGACGAGGTGATCGCGTGGGAGAAAAAGTTCTGGAAGGTCGAGATCGAACCCGGCGTCTTCGATGCGGAGGTGGATACCACGTTCGCTCTCTACCGGGTACTCGGCGAGGCGCACTCGACGATCCGAGCGTTGCGCACCGGCGATCCATTCGTGGCTCGCCATCTCCCCTGGTACTCGGACTCGTCCAATCCTTCCCCAGAGCAGATCTACTACCGGGAGCACTCGGATGCGTCGACCTCGCATTGGGAGGACGGCGTGCTCAATTCCGAGCTTGCGCCACTCTTGGAACGACGAGAGGCAGAGGAGGCTACGGCTGCCGTGGTCGAGCAATCGGGGAACCCGTTGCTCCGCCCCTGGCTGGAAGAGCCCGCACCGCAGCGCGAGGCCGTGTACACAGAATTGGCCGAGCCTTTTTGGATGGCCTGGAACGAAATGAGCCCAGAGATCCAGTTCTCCGACTTTGCCGCCTCGCTGGCGATGATGATCCAACCGGAGAAGACGGTCGAAACCGGCATCGGGCAAGGTTTCGTGACGAGACGCATCGCTGCGGTCCTCCAACCGGGCCAATGCCTGCTCGCCTTTGAGGACGATCCCGACATCAGAGACGGGCTCAGGCGCCTGCCGTTCTTCGCCCAGCCCGATCACTCGCTGGGTTCGACGCCATCACCATCCGCGGAGGACCTTTCCGACGCGACCTTGACCGTCCTCGACTCGGAAGTCCCCTCGCGCTTGGGCGAGATCACTCTCTGGTGGGAAGTCGCCCCCGAGAATGCGGTTCTCCTAGTTCACGACGCCGGCAAAGGACACGATCCCGGCGCTCCTCATCATCTGATCCGTAGCCGGATCGAGAATCTCGGCATTGGCGGCGTCTTCTTGAAGAACCCTCGCGGGAGCTTCCTGGGATTCAAGAACTCCGGCTCACTCAGCTTCAGCCTCCTGCATCACCGGTAGCGATCGCTTCGCGCATCAGCGTAAGCTCGTCGGCCCCAGTGGGGGCGGCGTTGGCCCCGCGCCCGATCGCCTCCCCGAGAATGCGTTCGATCAGGTCGGTCCGCGCCTCAACGGTGACCCAGTCGTCGGGACGGATCCCTTTGGCGGCGCGCTTGACTCTGTCCGGGTCGGCCGAAAGTTCCTGTAGGAGGGCAGCGAGGCCTGCGCCGTCACCGGGCTCAAAGAGCCAGCCGTTTTCCTCGGGGCGAATCGCCGCCGGCAGCGCGCCGCTATTCGACGCGATTACCGGGATCCCGTTGGCGAACGCCTCGCGGGCGACGATCGAGTAAGTCTCGGGAACGACCGAAGGGACGACGACGATGTCGACCTCGGCAAGCATGACCGATAGCTGGTGCGGCGCATACCCGGAGGCGAGGCGGAACTCCAACCCCGGCGCATGGTCGGCCATCTCGTAGAGTTCGATGGAGCCGGGTGGCAGCGCCAACCCGAAGATCGTGTAGAAGATTCGCGTGATGCGCGATTGGCGGATCGCATCGACGACCACCCCGAAGCCCTTGTGCTCGACCGTGACGCCGATCGACGCGAGCCGCAATGGCGCCCCAGGAAGGCGCTCCGGGCGTAGTGCCGGCCCCATCCGCGCGACCGAGTTCTCGACGATTCGGATCGGCCGCGCCTCGCCGCGAAGGTCGGCGAACGCGTCGACCACGAATTGAGAGGGCGCCAGGACGTCGTCGGCGGCGACGAGAGCGTCGGCGAAGGCGCGGGTACGGAGCGGCCAGCGTGACTCAGCCTCGTCCTGGTCGCCGAAGCAGTGGGTGGCGCAGGCGCGCCCGCCTTCCGGTCCCCCGCATAGCTCGCCGGATTTCCGGCGGAGATGCGCGAGCGCGCACTGCATGAAGAAATCGTGCAGTTCGAGCACGATCGGGATGCCCCAGCGGTGGGCGATCCTGACGTAGCCCGGCGAGTGGTGGAGCAGGTGGGTACAGAGGACGATGTCGGGTTGAAGTTCGACGAGGAGCCGCTCGAAGGCGACCTCCATCGTCGCCTCGCTCCCTGGATACCGCCCGGTGATCGACCCGCCGCCGACGGCGACGTCGACCCTGACGCCGTCGCGAATCTCGCGCCGGACCGCCAGGGCCGGGGGCAACGCTCCCAACTGACGAGTGAAAACCGAGACCTCGTGGCCACGGTCACGAAGCTCGCCGGCCAGCTGCGCGGTCAGGCGCTCGACCCCAGCCACGCCTCCCGGCGGATAGCCGTGGCTGACCAGCAAGACCCGCATCGGCTCAGGGTCCCTTGCGACGGCCGTTGGCGATCCGGGAGAACGCGTCGACAGTCTCCTCCGGATAGTCGGTGTACCGAACGCCCAGCCATTGGCCGGCGATCTGTGCTGCCCGCCGCAGCGCCGCCTGGATCTGCCAACTCTCCAAATCTTCTCCCTCCAGCCCCAGCTCGTCGCGTAGGTAGGACCAGTCGGCAGTGATCATCTCGCGGACGAGCGCGTCGGCCTCTTCGTCGGCGAGGGCACGGCCGTTGATCTCGCGATTGGCCACGCCGTCATCGACGTTGCGCATGAACCACTCTCGCAACGAGTAATCGTGCGAGTGGTAGACCCGCGAGTCGGGCTCATGGGCCAGCGCCATCCCGGCCTCGACCACCTCGCGCGCCCAAAGCAGATCCTCGCCGATCGCTCGCACCGATTTGAACGGGAACTGACGCATCGTGTCGGCGCGCACCGCGGCACTGACGCTATGAAAGTTCAGCAGCAGGCGCCGCTGCTCGACCGGCATCTCCTCGTAAGAGCTCCAATGCTCGACGCGCCGCACGGAACGCTCCTCGGTGCCGCTCGGTTCGAGTTCGATGTCGTGGCGGGCGAGCCAGTCGGCCTCGGGGAGCGGGACGATGCGGCTGGTCACCCCCGCGACGGCCGGGTCCGAGTTCAGCACGCGGAGAAGCGGCGCGAGCCAGTTGTCGTCGCAGGGCAGCGCACCTTCGTTCAGAAAAACGAGGAAATCACCGCGGGCGTTATCCACCAGTAGGTTGCGCGTGAGGCCGTGGTCGAACTGTGCGGCGTCGATCGAGATCGCCGTCGCCCCGAACTCTTCAAGCACGGCGATCGTGTCGTCACGGGAAGCCGAGTCGACCCCGACCACCTCGAGGTCGGCCACCGCATCCTGCTCAAGCAGCCGCGGCAAGATCCTGCGCAGCGCATCACCCGCATCCATCAACGGCATCAGAACGGAGACCCGCGGGCCGCCTGGACCACCCTTCAAGGTATGGAAATCACCGCAGCTGACGATCTCGGGTGCCCCGCCGGTGCGGCGTCGGGCCGGGTTCGCGTTTGGCAGCTCGACCTTGACACGGCGTTCGTCGAGCGCCGCGCGGATGCGCTCGGCCTGCAGCTCGAAGACCTGCGCGGTCCGTGTCGTGAGCAGCTGCTCGAGGGAGTCGTCGGGGCCGGTTTCGCGGTGCACCGCGGCCAGCAGCGGCGAGATCCAGAGGTTGAGCGGGAACGTGGCGTTGTACTGGACGCGGATCAGCCCATCGGCGAGGTAGTGGCCGATGTCGTCTGGCTCGATGCGATGGTGCCAGCGCTCGCCGAAGCGCCGGCTGTTGTGCTCAACGCCCTCAGTCCGCGTGTCGTCGGTCCAGCGGGTAACCGACTCGAGGTGGTAAAGCACGCTGCGCGGGCAGTAGCCCACCTCCTCGCCGCGCTCCTCGGTGAGGCGCAGGCACAGGTCGACGTCCTCGTATCCGTTGACGTAGGCGGTGTCGAAACCGCCGAGCGCCTCGAAGGACTCGCGGCGGATCAGCATGCAGGCGGCGGTGACAGCGGCGAACCGCCGCGGGCGCTGGACCGCCGGATGCTCGCCGGGGAAGCCGGCGTAGATGTGGTGGGGCCAGCGGTCTTGGCCGATGACTACGCCAGCATGCTGGACAGTCCCGTCCGGGTAGAGCAGCTTCGAGCCGACGGCGCCGAGCTCCGGCGCCGCCGTGATTTCGTCGACCATGGCATCGAGCCAGCCGGAGAGCGCCACCGTGTCGTTGTTCAGGAAGACGAGGTAATCGACCTCTCCGGCGGCGGCGGCTCCGTCGTTGCAGGAGCGCGCGAACCCTTGGTTCTCGTCGTGGGCGACGATCGTGAGCGGCGGCTCATGGCCGGCGAACCTCTCGACGGTCCCGTCGGCGGAAGCGTCGTCGACGACGACCACCTCCATCTCGCAGTGCTCAGGCGGGTGACTGAAGAGCGACTCAAGGCAGGTGCTGAGCAAGTGTGCGCCGTTGAAGGTCGGGATGACGACCGCGCACCGCGGCAGCGTGCTCATCGGCTCAAGCGCCGGAGGAACCCGGACGCAGCATGGCCTTCAGGGCCGCCATGACGCGGTATGGAGCACTCGAGCGGATCCGTTGCAGACCAGCGATCGCGGCGACCAGCTCGCCGTTGACCCGGTCGAGCTCGGCCCTCACGTTTTCCATGTCTTTCTCGTGATTGGCCGAGCTTTTGCGCAGCGCGTCGATCTGAGCGTCGCGACGCAACAGCTGATCGTGGGAGTCGATCAAGGCCCGGCGCAACTCGCCCTCACGGCCGCCGATCGCCGCCAGCGCGCTCTCGAGCTCCACCACCCGGCCGCCTTCGGTCTCCTTGAACTCCCGCAGCTCGACGAGCTCGCGCAGTCGCGCCTGGATCTCGCGCAGGCCTTCCGCCGGCAATGGCAGGGCCTTGACCACGAACTGGTAGGTGCGCGCGTCCGGATCGCTCTCGAGCTGCTCGCGGATGGCCGCCGGGACCGCAACCGAATCGAACGGGACCTCGGAGACATCGAGGTTGAGGTCGTGACGGTGCATCACGGCGAGACCGAGGTCGGCCTCGTCGAGCAATTCTTCGAGCGAGCCGCGGGTGAAGAAGTGCAGGTGGGTCGAGTCCAGGGGCCCCACGTCCCGGTAATCGAAATGCCCCTCAAGAAGCGACAGGCGGATGCTTCCGTGGGCGACATTCGGCACCGAAATGACGAAGGAGCCGTTCTCCTTCAGGAATGGCCTGAGCTTTTTCACCGCATCGAGCGGAGCCCTCAGGTGACCAAGCACGTCGGCGGCGACGATCGCGTCGAATCGTTCCTCGCCTAGCTCCTGGTCGAGGTCGAGAGAGTCGAGATCGCCGACGATCACCCGCTCGCAAAATTGCTCGGCGCGAGTCGCTATCTCGGGATCGAGCTCGATTCCAACGACGGTGCAGTCACGACTCACGAAGGCCTGTGACATATACCCCGTCGCCGAGCCAAGCTCCAACACATGGGACTTTCTGTCGACAAGGCGGACGACGTCCGCATGCACGCTGCCTGACTCGAGATCGATCTCGTCAAAGTCGTAGCGGGCGGTGGAGTCGTGCTCGGCGGACGGGTCCGTCATCGCGGGCCACACTAGCAATTGCGACCTGATCCAATTTCCGGATGGGGTCCGACTTCCCACGGTCCGCAAGGACCTCCGGGGGCGCTTGGAAGTACCATTGCGCCGTGACGGCTCTGCGGGCGCTCAGAGCCGAGAAGGCGGCGATGCTGACCCTCTGCGGGCTGGCGGCGATCGGCTGTCTGCTCGGCATCCTCAACCCGCCCACCGCGGAGGTCCACTCCACCGACCGCCAGCAGGTCATGGACCTGGTGCGGGCGGTGACGACGGCGGCGCTCGCAATTGCGCTGCTGTTCGGTCCTGGCACGGTCTGCCGGGCGTTCGGCAAGCGCCTCAGCCTCGCCCTGGTGCCGATCCCGGGCCTGGCCCTGCTCGTGCTGACCGGCCTCGCCGCCTGGCTCCTGGCCGGGTCGGTCGATGTCAAGACGACCAGCTTCGCGGTGCTCGGCCCGGCGCTGGGACTCATCGTCGGCGCCCTCGCGAGCGTCGAGGAGGACATCTTCGACCCCGAGGAGCAGCGCACTCTCCTGCTCACGTCGCTGGCGCTCGCGCTCGGGATCGCCCGCGCGCTCTGGTCGCTCGGGCCCGAAGGCGAGATGTTCGAAGGGACGATCTCGCGGACCCTCCAGCCGGAGGGCAGGCCGGACAGCCAGACCTCCTACCTCGTCGTCCGCATGCTCGTCCACGGGGAAAACCCGCACGGGGTGATCGGGCTCAAGACCTTCGCCCCCTTCGACTTCTCCAGCCGCGGCCCGATCCCGGGGATGGCGAGCGCGCCGATCGTGCTGATGACCGGCGGTCGCCCGGAGCTGACGACGTCGGAAGCCCCCTGGCAGCCCTTCGACGCCCAGGGCTTCATGGCGTTCCGGATCGCGATGATGACCTTCACCTGCTCCGTCTTCCTGGCGCTCTGGCAGCTGGTCCGCAAGGTCGGCGGCGCGAAGGCGGCGCGGTTCGCGCTCCTGCTGGCGGTGAGCACGCCCTTCGTGATCGACGACCTGATGTTCACCTGGCCCAAACTGCTCGCCGCCGCTTTCGTCCTGATCGGCTTCCTCTGGGTGATCGAACGCAAGCCGTTCCGGGCCGGGCTGTCGGTCTCGGTCGGTTATCTGATGCACCCGAGCGCCCTGGTCGGGCTGGTCAGCATCGCGCCGTACGCGTTCTGGCCGCCGCGGCGCCCGGACTTCCGCTGGCCCGAGTGGCGGCGGCCGAAGGTCCTCAGCGTGATCCTGCTCGGCATCGGGGCCGCGATCCTGGTGGAGGCCTGGAAAATCTGGAACGGCCCGCACTTCCAGCAGAGCGGCTTCCTCGAATACATCGGCTGGTCCTCGGTCTGGAACACCCACCCGAGCGTCGGCCAGTGGCTCGACTTCCGCTGGGCCAGCTTCGCCGGGACCGTGATCCCGATGTTCACGCCGATCTTCCACCCGCACACCGAATGGAACAACCAGCTCGGCGGCCAGTCCCCCGGCGTCGTCCACTTCTTCGACCAGTACTGGACCAACCTCGCCTTCGGCCTCGGCATCCTCTTCTACCCGCTGCTCCTGGTCAGCCTCTGGCGGGCGCTCAAGCGCTGGACCTGGCCGATCCTGGTGACGATCGTGATCCCGTTCTTCTTCTTCGTCGTCTACTGGGGCTTCAACCTGACCGGCCTCCTGCGCGAAGGCCTCCAGTACTGGGTGCTGCTGGTGATCGGCGTGGTCGCCCTCGACCAGGCCGCCCGCGGCTTCCCCTGGCTGCGCTCGGTCCCGGTCCGCCTGATCCTCTGCGTCCGCGCCGTCGAGGTCTTCGCCGTCCTGGTCGCCCTCACCTGGGGCACCCGCGGCCTCGTCCTCGCGAGCGACGCCTACACGCTGAGCGACACCGTCGCCTTCGCCGCGATGGTGTTCTTCGCCGCGCTCCTGATCGTCGTCGTCTGGTGGGAAACGGGGCGCGAGCTGGGGTTCAGGTCCGGTGGAGTTTGAGACTATGCAGCCCCGTTGTCACAGGCGCCGGAACATCGTCACGAGATAGCCAACCTCGAGCGCTCGCCCGGGGAACTCTCCTTTGATGCTCGCATCGGAACGGACTCGCGACGCATCTGGTTCCGGACCGAGACGCCGACGCTCCCGGCGGCCGAGGCGGCGCTGGCCGCCTGTCTGATGCCGGCGATGGGGCTGGGCGGCAGCCTCTGGCTGGACGAGCCGATCACCCCTCGCGTATTGCGCTCGCAGCAGGAGTTCCAGGCGGTCCAGCGGGCCTGGTCGATGGAGTGGTCGTTGACCGACCGATCTTCGTCGAGGGATTCGACCTGCGACCGGCGAGGCCCAGGCCAGCTCAGGCACCTCTTCCAGGCGCCTCCACGACTCCGACATGGCCTGCGGCGAAAGTAGGTTGTCGGCGTCGACGATCACCGTGCCGACCCCGAACGGTCGGGTATCCGCGGCCTCGGCTCGTGCTCCCCGCCGCCAGCAACAATGTCGATGCGATGAAGCCGCAAGTCACCACCACCGCGCCCGCCGAGAAGGACAAGCTGCGCTTCGGCCTGCCCGGTGGCGCCAAGGAGCGTGGTGAGCGGATCAAGGCCGCGATCCGGGCCAATCGCGAGACGCTTCGCCGACTCGCCAAGTAGACATTGACGGTCTACCCTGAGGCTGGACAACTACTGCGAGATCGCCGCCGAGTTGTTGGGGACCACCCTCGAGCAGATCGCTCGTCTGCCGAGGATCACCCTCGCCGACTCCGCCCTCGCCGCGCCCGGCGCGGGCTTCGGTGACGAGGAGGCCTACCCGGACCCGATGGTGGAGCGGATCGCCGCTGCGATGCGACTCGCGAGCCGGTGCGACGATGCGCGTCGGGGAGGTCGCATCGATGGCGAGCCCGGAGATGTCAGGAGCAAGATCTCCGCAGCGACCCCCATGGCATCTTCGTCGTTGTCACATTCAGGTTGGTGCCCGCGGGGGTGGGGCGATCTGCGCGACCGCTGGTTGATCGCTTAGGATCGCTCCTGGCAAAAAAAAGCCGGACGGTGATGGAAGCACCGCCCGGCCAGCCGACCGGAGGGGCTACTCCGGCGGACCACCGCTCAGGGTAAGCCCTGCGTGGAAATCTCGGCGTGGCCCCTTCGGTCCTAGACACAGGAGGGAACGTTGCAGAGATTCAAGGGAGCACCCGCGATGATCGTTGCGATCGTCGCCGTCGTACTCGCATTGACCGGAGGGGCGTTCGCCGCACAGAAGCTGATCGATGGGAGCCAGATCAAGAACGGCTCGATCGCGGCTGCAAAGCTGACCGCCCAGGCGAAGCGACAGCTGGAAGGTGAACGAGGGCCGAAGGGAGCCAAGGGAGAGAAGGGAGCTCCCGGCGCCACTGGGGCCGCCGGCCCGCAGGGGTCGAAAGGCGACAAGGGTGATGCCGGGGCCCAGGGTCCCGCGGGCCCGAAGGGCGATGCCGGGGCGACTGGCCCTCAGGGCCCGAAGGGTGACACCGGGGATGTCGGCCCGGCCGGTCCGAAGGGCGATGCCGGGGCGCCTGGCCCTCAGGGTCCGAAGGGTGACACCGGCGCGACCGGCGCGACCGGTCCGAAGGGTGACACCGGCGCGACCGGCGCGAAGGGCGATGCCGGGGCGCCTGGCCCTCAGGGTCCGAAGGGTGACACCGGGGATGTCGGCCCCGCTGGTCCTGAGGGACCGGCCGGACCCGCGGGATCCGATGCCGAAGTGGCACTCTGGTCCGAAGGCATAGGTGGATCGGTCGCGGCCGAAGAAGGCACCGACGACCCGGGGTTCGGTCTCCGTGGGGAGACGCGCACCTCGCTCACCGTCCCGGCCGGCACCTATCAGGTCAGCGGCTCGGTCACGACTATCGCACCGGAAACGGGTACCGACGGCACGCTCGTCTCCCGCATCCGCTGCAACCTGGTGGACGCGACCGCGGAAGGCGAACTGGACACGTTCTACACGACGTTCCACTTCACCTCGGACCCCTCGACGCCCGGTTATCGGGAAGGCCTGCACCTCGGTGCCGCGGCCACCTTCGCCGTTCAGACCACGCTCGAGATCCGCTGCTACGGGATCAACGGCACCTCATCCTCGCCCGGGAGCATCGGTGCGGCGAGGATCGACGCGATCCAGCTCGGGTCCGTGCACGGCTCTCTCTAGTCGGGTCCTCCGACGCCACCCGAAGCCCCGTCGTCGCACTGCCGGCGGCGGGGCTTCCTAGTAGGTCGGTGCGCCCCTTGATCGCGGGGCGCCGGCGTCGACCGCTCGTTCCGACGCTCCACTTAGGTCCTTAGAACGGTGAGGTAGCGATACCCCTCAGGAGCGCTTCGCCGGCGCACGTCCGGTCCGCGGCTCGCGGATCTGGTAATCGCCGCGGCTCAGCACTTTCTCCAGCCAGACGTAGAGCACGATGAAGAGGTAACGACTGCCCATCTCTTTCATCTTCAGCTTCGCTTCGCCGGAGGTGCGGTTGGTCCACGAGGTGGGGACGACGGCGAAGCTGTGGCCGCGGACGATCGCCTTCAGCGGCAGCTCGACGGTCAGGTTGAAGTGCTTGGAGAGGAGCGGCTGGACGGTCTCGATGACCTCGCGCTTGTAGGCCTTGAAGGCGTTGGTGGTGTCGTTGTACTTGTGGCGGAAGAGGAGGCGGATGAACTGATTCGCCATCCGGTTGATGAAGAGCTTGAGGGGCGGGTAGTCGTGGATCTCGGCGCCGGGCATGAAGCGCGAGCCGAAGGCGCAGTCCCAGCCCTCTTCGAGGAGCTGGTGGTAGCGGAGGAGGTCGCGCGGGTCGTCGGAGGCGTCGGCCATCACGATCGCCACCGCGTCGCCCTCGAAGACGTCGAGGCCTGCGCGGATCGCATTGCCGAAGCCACGTTCGTAGTGGGACTTGTGGACGCGGACGCGTGGGTTCGCCGCCCCGATCGCGGCGATCACCGCTTCGGTCGAGTCTTCGGAGTCGTCGTTGACGACGACGATCTCGTAATCGATCTCGGCCGCCTCCAGCGTGGAGACCAGCCCTTCCACCGTCGCACCGACCGACCCCTCCTCGTTCTGAGCCGGCATCACAACCGAAAGCCTCATTCGGGGGAAGCTATAGAAGTCCCATGAAAAGCCGCCTCGACGGCTGCTCGCTGCAGCCTTTTGGTTGTTATGGCGCCAAAATCCTTCAGCGAGTCCACGGCCGTGAGCGGTAAGGTGGACGCGGTGTCCCTAGCGCCCCAACGAGTCGGCAACTGGCGCCCCGACGGGGAGGTCGAGCGCACTCGCCTTCGTCGCGACTACATCGAGTTAAGCCCGGCCCAGCGGATGAAGCAGGTCTGCGACCTATCCCGCTTCATGTCGCGGGTGGCCGAGGCGGGCCGAGTCCGGCGCGGTGCCTGAACTCGACATCCAGGGCATCCTCGAGCGACTCGGCGCAGCCGGTGTCTCCTACGTCGTGATCGGTGGTGTTGCGGTCGGCTTCCACGGTTACGTTCGGGCAACCAAGGACCTTGACATCGTTCCAGCACCCGACCGGAAAAACCTGGAGCGACTGGTGGCCGTATTGAGGGCACTGGATGCCGAGCTGGATGGAGCGGACGATTTCGATCCCGCCGAGCTGCCGGATCCGCTCGACCCGGACACCCTCGCACTGGGCGGCAACTGGGTCCTTCAAACTCGGCTCGGACGCTTCGACGTGATGCAGTGGCTGGGTGAGCGTGAACTGTGGGAGATGCTCTCACCGGCCGCCATCGAGGTCGACCTGGACGGCGTGCCAGTGAAGGTCGCAGGCTATGACGACCTGGTTGCCCTCAAGCAACTGGCCGCCCGCCCGAGTGACCTGGAGGACCTGGAGCGAATGCGACAGGCCCGCGGGGAGTAGCGGGTGCCCATGAGCCTCAGGCTGGGGCCGCCGTCCAGCGCTCGACGTTCTGCTCGTACATCTCCTGCAGGATCTCGTCGATGCCGTAGCGCAGCTTGAAGTTCGGGTAGTCGGCCTGAAACGGGGCCAGATCGGAGATCCACCAGCGGTGGTCGCCGATCCGGGGCTCCTCGCCCATCTCCCAGGAGAGGGTCTTGCCGGAGACGCGCTCGCAGACCTCGATCGCCTCCAGCATCGAGCAGTTGGAGAACCGGCCGCCGCCGATGTTGTAGACGGCGTGGGGGCGGGGCGCCTGGCGGAACTCGTCGAAGGCGGCGATCAGGTCGGCGCTGTGGATGTTGTCGCGGACCTGCTTGCCCTCGTAGCCGAAGACGGTGTAATGAGTGCCGGTGACGGTGCACTTCATCAGGTAGGCGAGGAAGCCGTGCAGCTTGGCGCCGGCGTGCTGGGGGCCGGTGAGGCAGCCGCCGCGGAAGCAGACGGTCGGCATGTCGAAGTAGTAGCCGTACTCCTGCACCAGGAGGTCGGCGGCGGCCTTCGAGACCCCGAACAGCGAGTGGGTCGAGGTGTCGATCGACATCGAGGTGTCGATGCCCTTGTAATAGGGGTGGTCCTCGGGCAGCTCCAGCCGCTTCTCCAGCGACAGCAGGGGCAGCCGGTTCGGGGTGTCGCCGTAGACCTTGTTGGTCGAGGTGAAGATGAAGGGCGCGTCGATCGCGTGCGCGCGCGCCGCCTCCAGCAGGTTCAGCGTGCCGTTCGCGTTCACGCCGAAGTCGGTCTGCGGCTCCGACGCCGCCCAGTCGTGGGACGGCTGCGCGGCGGTGTGGATGACCAGCTCGATCGACCCGGCATGCTCGCGGAAGATCCGCTCGACCTCCGCCGCATCGCGGATGTCGACGTTCTCCCACTTGAAGGAGGCGTGCTCGTCGACCAGCCGCCGGGTGACGTGCGAGGTCGACGACTCGGGGCCGAAGAAGCGGGCCCGCATGTCGTTCTCGATCCCGACGACGTCGAACCCCTGACCGATGAAGTGGTCGACGGCCTCGGAGCCGATCAGGCCGCCGGCGCCGGTGATGATCGCAACGGGCACAGTGCTACTCCTTCCCCCGCGGGGCGTTGATTTCAAGCGCTTCGGCGACCAGCCTATTCACCGCGAGCCTCACGCAGCCTGCGCATCGCAAAGGCCGACGATCGGTGGATTGATGAGGTCATAGCGTCACCTAAGTACCGCTGGTGCGACAAGGCCGATAGGGCCTCTGCCGATCGCCTGCCGTCAGGCGTCCAGTTCCCGCTTACCTTTGGCTTGCCGTCCACGTGCCGATTGCAGTCGGCCGATCTGCCGTCCCAACCTCAGGCGGGGGCATCGATTTCGAGCGCCTCGGCGATTCGCTCCTCGTCGGCGGCGATCCACTCGTGGATGTCGGCGAGCACCTGTTCGGCGCTTCGCCGGGGGCGCCACTCGTCGAGGTCGAACAGCCTTGCGCAGTCGGAAAGATAGATGGGGACGTCGCCCTGCCTGGTCTCGGTGACCGGCGTGATCGGCACCTCGTTGCCGGTCAGCCTCTGGCAGATCGCGGTGGTCTCCAGCAGCGAGAGGCTGCACTCGCGCCCGCCGCCCGCGTTCACGGTGTGGCCGTCCCACTTCTCCGGGTCGAGCAGCTGGCGCTCGACCAGGTCGACGAGGTCCTCTACGTGGAGGAGGTCGCGCACCTGCTTGCCCTGCCCACCGAAACCGATGTAGGAGAGCGGGTTGCGGAAGTGATGGGCGAGCATCCAGTGGGTGAACACCCCTTGGTCGACCTTCCCCATCTGCCAGGGCCCGGCGATCACGCCGAAGCGGTCGATCACCGCGGGCACGCCGAGCGAGGCGCGGTACTCCTCGACCAAGAGCTCGGCGGCGAGCTTGGTGGCGCCGTAGAGCGTGCGGGCTCCCTCCAGCGGGAAGTCCTCGGAGATCCCCGCCGGGGAGACACCACGGACCGCCTGCTCGGCGGCGAGCTCGAAGCGCGTCTCCGCCTCGTCCAGCTGCAGGTCGACCTGCGGCGCGACCGGGTAGACGCGGCTGGTCGAGAGGAAGACGAAGAAGGCCCCGTCGCGCCGCGCCAGCTCGAGGCAGTTGTAGGCGCCGGTGAGGTTGGTGTGGACGAGATAGCCGGTGTCGCCGTCGACCCCGCTCATCACCGACGGCTCGGCCGAGCACTCGACGATCGCGTCGACCTTCGCCACCCTGGCCAGGTCGCCCGGCTCGCGCACGTCGCCTTCGACGAACTCGACCCCGGCCTCCGCCAGCCGCGGCAGGTTCAGCTTCGAGCCGCGCCGGTAGAGGTTGTCGAGCGCGACCAGCTCCCAGTCCGGGTGCCGCTTCGCCAGCGAGTAGGCGAGGTTCGAGCCGACGAAGCCCGCCCCGCCGGTGATCAGGACACGTGCCATCCGGGTGAGAACGCTAGCGGGCGCCGGCGCGGACCGACGCCGAGGCGAACTGTTCCACCTGCCAGCAGGAGACGACGAGGCCGAACGGTTCCGGGGAGGCGGGGATGCCCGCGAGGTCTTCGTGCTTGGTGATGCACTTGTCGGCGGCCGCTCGCAGCGCTTCGCCCCAGTAAGGCCTCGCCCGCAACGGGTCGGCCTGGTCGAAGGCGAAGCCGACCGCCACCAGCATGAAGATCATCCCCGCCAACGCGGGCCAGGCCGCTCGCGCCCCGCGCCCGATGCGATCGCGGAAGGCGCCGTCGAGGACCACCACGAAGGCGCCGAGGAAGAGCAGGGAGGGGGCCAGGGCATAGCGGCTCGCGACGCTGCCCGAGACCCCCGCCTCCCAGAAGATGCGCGGCCCCATCGCGCGCTGGTAGACGGAGAGGACGAACATCACGAAGGAGATCGGGATCGCCAACGCGACGAACCAGGACGCGCTCACCGGCGCGCGCCGCAGGCCGAGCACCAGGGCGATCGCGAGGCCGACGCAGAGGACGACGAGGCCCACCCAGCCGAGCACGTCCCAGAGCCCGCCGCCGATCCCTTCGCCGAGGATGCCGGCGTCGACGACCCGCTGGACCAGCGCTGCCCAGATGTGGCTCGACCACGTCGCCGCTTCCTGATCCTGCCCGAGGATGACCGGGATCTGGATCAGCCCGCCGAGCAGCCAGGCCGAGGCGACGAGGGCGATCCGCCGGTCGCGCGGCAGCGACAGCGAGAGGATGCGCAGCCCGGCGACCGGGAGGAAGAACCAGACGCCGGGCGTGCTGAGCCCGGTGAGCAGCACGAACGCCGCCGCGCAGGCCGCGCCCCACCACGTCTTCGGCCGCAGGAAGAGCAGCCAGAAAGTCCCGATCAGCATGAACCAGGGGACGTAGGCGGCGGAGTCGAGCGTCTCCAGCCCGGCCGTGGCGGCCAATGCGACCCCGATCGTCAACCCGCCCCGCAGCCACGGGTCCCGCACGTGCCCGGCGCTCCCGAACCAGACCGCCAGGCCGCTGAGCGCGGCGCAGAACGCCGAGACCGTCGCGATGATCGCGGCGGCGTCCTGCAGCGGGAAGACCTCCCCCAGCCCGCCGATCAGCCGCGGCACCAGCACCAGGTAGCCCGCATACGGTTCGAAGAGCGCGTGCCAGTAGCCGTGCGTGAAGGCGGCCTGCATGAACGCGCTCGAGTCCTCGGCCCACACCGTCCGGTAGCCGTCGGTGCCGAGGCGGAGGAGCGAGAGCGCGGTGGCGATGATCAGGAAGGCGCCGATGACGAGCGCGCCTTCGCCGGACGAGAAGCGCGGCCCGGCGTCACCCGCCGGCGGGAAGAGGTCGGCGTCGATCTTCCGCCGGAGCGGCCGGGTCGCGTCGCGCCGCCGGCCCGCGCTCATCCGCCCGACACGGACGCCACCGGGCCGCGCCCCTTCGGCAGCGCGGCGCGGATGCGATCCGGCAGCACCGGCCCGCGGAACAGCACCCAGCCGATCCCGGCGAGGCTGAGCGCCGTCAGCAGCCCGTTGAAGGGCGAATAGCTGGTGTCGGGCACCACCGGTTCGAACGACGGCAGGTAGAGGAGGAAGACGAAGGCGACGTTGACCAACGCCAGGGCGATGCCGGCGCGCGGGTAGACCGAGCGCATGCCGATCACGCAGCCGACCGCGCCCAGCAACGGGACGGCGAGACTGCCGACGTGGATCGTCGTCCGCGCCTCCGGCGTGCCGTAGAGGAGCAGGCCCCAGGACACGCAGGCGAGGACGAAGAAGGCGAAGCAGAGGAGGGCGAAGCGCCACTCGTCCGGTTCGCGCTTCTTCTTCGTCAGCCAGGCGACGATCATCGCGATCGGCCCCAGCAGGAGGAGGCCGAGGAAGGGGAAGATGCAGAAGAAGCGGGCCCAGCGGACCTGGGCGACGGCGGTCCCCGGCTTGCCTTCTTCGAGCGCCGTGACCGCCGCGTTCCAGCTGTTCTTGACGGTCGGCCAGCCCACCATTTCGCCGAAGTTGTCCGCCTTCAGTTCGATCGTCCCGTCGACGCCCTCGCGTTCGTAGGCGTGCTCGATCGTTTCGACGGTCCCTTCGGGGGTGATTTCGGTGACCCCCGCCAGCTGCCACTTGAGCAGGCGGTTGCCGGGTGGGTCGGCATATTTCTGGTAGGCCTGCCAGGGGACGTAGAAGAGGAGGAGGCCGGCGAGGGCGGCGGCGAGCCAGCGCCAGTTGGGCACCCCGCGGAAGGCGGCGAAGATGACCAGGGGGATGACGCCGAAGATGCTCGAGCCGTGGGAGAGCATCGAAAGGGCGAGCAGGGCGCCGATCAGCCCCGCCACGCGCAGGTCACGGCGGTCGCGCTGCCAGTCGGGCGAGAGGATGATCGCCAGCGCCGCGAGGAGGAAGGCGGCGGCGATCAGCTTCGGCCAGACGAAGAAGCCGTGGACGAGCGCGATGTCGGAGACCATCGCCGCCAGCATCGCCAGCGAGCGGGTCAGCCGGCGCAGCGGCACCGCGACGAGGACCGCCCACAACGCCTGGATCCAGAGGGCGTTCTCGATCACGCAGAGGATCTGGTAGTGGAGGCCCTGGGCCGTGTTGAAGAAGCCGCGCTGGGCGAGCACGTAACCGATCTGCAACGGCGGCCGGTCGCTGACCAGCCAGTCGCCGGGGTAGGTCGGCGGCGTCTGGTGGCCGTGGGTGGCGAACCATTCGGCGAAATAGCGGGGGATGTCGTTGTCGGACGGGAGCTGGCCGGAGAAGCGGTAGGCGGCGGTGGTGATCGCGTTCTCGTTGCCGCCGTGCAGGAAGCCGAAGAAGAGGACGAAGGCGCTGCCGAAGATCCACAGCAGGAGCGGCGTGCGCAGCTTGCGCAGCACCTCGCGGTCGAGGCCGTCCTGGCGCCAGCAGTAGCCGACCGCGAGCAGCGAGGCGACGAGGACGAGGAAGTCCCAGATCGTCCCCACCGCCTCGCTCTCGAAGTAGGCCCAGAAGGCCGCGTAGGAGACCGCGCCCGAGGCGACCAGGGCGACGCCGATCAGCAGCGGCACCGACTTCAGCCCGCGCCGCATCGTCAACAGCACGGCGGCGATGCCCGGCAGCCCGATCAGGATCCCGTGGGCGACGAAGCCGAGGATCAGCTGGCCGGTTTCCTCCAGCATCAGGCCGGCTCCCGCTGGTCGAGCTCGATGTCCTCGGTCAGCTCCTCGATCGAGGCGAGCGAGACGGCGCGGGTCTGCGAGAAGAGCACGAAGAGGCTGACGAAGTTGCCGAGCGCGACCAACGAGACGATCAGCGCGCCGAGCGCGATGTAGGAGGTCCAGCCGGGGATCGAGGAGTTGGTGAAGTACTTGAGGAAGACGACGACCGCGACGAGCGCGATGCCGACCAGGCCGAAGAGGACGAAGGCGGCGAGGGCGCGGATCGCGATCCGGTCGGTGAACGGCATCAGCATCCGCAGGCCGTGCATCGCCAGCTTGCCGTAGGTCATTTTCGATTCGCCCTCGTAGCGGCGGCCGCGTTCGCAGGGGACGTAGACGACCGGCATGTCGAGGGCGAGGATCGCCGAGGAGTAGGCGAGGTCGAACGTCGGGTGGAGCAGCGCCCGCTTCGCCAGCGAGCCCGGCATCACCGCGTAGTTCCCGGTGCGAACCGTCGCCCCGGTGAGCGCCCGGAAGAGCAGTTTGAAGCCGCGGTAGAGGATCTTGAAGACGGGCGGCTCGTGGCGCTTGGTCCGCAGCGCGAGGACGACGTGGCGCTCCGGCACCTCACCCGCGTCGAGCGCCTCGAGCAGCCGCGGCAGGTCCTCCGGCCGGTCCTCGCCGTCGGCGTCCATCGTCACCACCGCGTCGTCGTCGTCGAAGTGCGGCAGCAGCTTGCGCAGCGCGTAGACGATGCCGCGCTGGTGACCGAGGTTGAAGGGCGGTCGCAAGACGAGGACGTCGCCCAGCTGCTCGAGCCCCGCCATCTCGGGGTCCTGCCCGGCGGTGTCGTCGATGACGACGAAGCGCAGCGGGCCGCGCGCCGCCTCGGGCGCGTCGGCCAGCACCTCGAGCAGGCGTTCGCGGAGGATCCGGAACGAGCCCGTGTCGCGGTAGACCGGGGTGACGACCCAGGTGGTCACGACGCCGCTTCGGCCGGGCCTTCGCGGCGCAGGAGTTCGTATTCGCCCCACTTGCCGATCAACTTGAAACCGCTTTCGAGGTACTTCACCAATGGACCTTCACTGAGTCCCCAACCCGCCGCGCGTTCGTTGTTGCGCAGCAGGCACAGTCCTTCGATCGGCGCGATGTCTTCGATCACCTGTTCCTGGCGTTCGTCGTCGAACAGCGTCTCCCAGCCGGTCGCGGTGAGCGAGGGCGGTTCCTCTTCGGTCCAGAGGTAGAAGCTGTCCATCCCCGGCTCCATCTGGGTCTGCGTGCAATTTTCCCGCATCGCGCCGGCGACGGCTTCGTAGAGGTGCGCTTCTTCAGCGGTGAAGAGGTGGACGTCGCGTGAGCCGGGCAGGTTCAGCCGCGTGGTCGTGTGGTAGACGCCGCGGGCCGATTGGAAGGGATCGCGGACGAAGGTGACGAGGACGAACCAGGCGAGGACGACGGTCACCAGGGCGCCGAAGCCGAGCAGCGCCACGCGGTCGGCGTCGTCGGACACCAGGCGCGCGAGGCCCTGGGCCCCGTTGGCGACGCAGAGCGCCCCGACCGGGATCACCAGCACCACCGCGAGCAGCGTCTGGCTCCCCGCCACCGGGTACCCGTGCAGCCCCTGGAGGACGGCGAGCAGCGGCAGTAGCAGGCGGGCGAAGGCGAACTTCCCGGGCTCCTCCTCGCTCGTCGTCCGCGCCAGCCCGACCCAGACGAACGGCAGCATGCTGAGCTGGAAGCCGGTCAGGCTGCGGTCGTTGAAGGGGAGCAATTGGCCGACGACGGAGAACGCCATGGTCAGGCCGACGACGATTGCGAAGACCGACCCGAGCGCGAGCCAGGCGGGGCTCGGCTCGCCGCGGCGGCGGCGGCGCGCCGCGTACCAGTAGGCGAGGGCGCCGCCGACTGCGATCAGGTCGAAGGCGTACTCCCGTTTCGACAGCAGCATCGGGATCGTGAAGGCGTCCGACTGGCGCAGCGGCTGGAGGATCGCCCCGTCGATCAGCCCGTGGACGCTGGTCCCGGTGGCGATGATCGCGACGCAGGAGACGACGACCAGCGCGGCGAAGCCGCCGATCAGCCAGCGCAGCTCGCCGACCTCGCGGCGGGCGGGGCGCGCGGCGCGCAGCGCGATCACCGCGGCGAGCGCGGTGGCGAAGACGTGGACCGAGTAATGGCGCGCCCAGCCTTCGTCGTACTTGCTCAGCATCAGCAGGACCGGGATCGCGACGAAGACGAGCTCGACCAGGATCCGCGGCCAGCGCCGTCCCCAGAGCTGCTGGTAGCTGACCGCGCAGGCGAGCGCCACCGAGACCGCGGCGAAGGCGCCGACGTTGATCTTGGTCAGCACCAGCGCCGCGACGACGGCGCCGAGCAGGCCCATCGCCCAGCGCGACCGGCCGGTGCCGACGAAGGTCGAGATCGCGACGATCGCGGCCAGCATCAGGGCGATCGAGCTGACCGGGTGCATCGGCTCGTTGGTCAGGACTTCGAGCGCCGAGAAGGTGAGGATCTGGGTGCCGAGGCCGAGCAGGATGCTGCCGGTGATCCGCAGGATCGAGAGGCCGAAGACGAGGCTCGAGAGCACCCAGAGGACGGTCACCACGTTGCGTCCCGCGTCGTGCGTCACCGCGATCCCGAACAGCGAGAAGATCCCGCCCCACCACTCGTAGTAGAACGGGCCGTACTGGGTGAAGACGTCGTCGTAGAGGTGCCCGTGGTTCACGTACGACTTGAGCGCCGTGAGCATGTAGCCCTCGTCGTCGTAGGGGGCGAACCCGGTGAACATCTTCGGGTGCGCGATCATCGCCAGCAGCACCGTGATCGCGGCGAAGCCGACGGCGGCGAAGGCGAAGCGCAGGCGCCGATCCTCCGCCAGCGCGATCGCGCGCGCGGCGATGGCCTCTAGTGCCGGGTTCAAGCCGCGCACGCTAGCGGGCGGGGCGCCCGGATCCGGCGCCGGCGACCCGCCGCCGCAGGAGCGGCACCTGCCAGGCGGCCTCGATCGCGATCGCCGGGGACATCTTCGACTCGCCCTCCCGGCGATCGCGGAAGACGATCGGCACCTCGCGCACGGTGAAGCCGGCCTGCAGGGTCCGGTAGGTCATCTCGACCTGGAAGCCGTAGCCCTTGGCGCCGACCGCGCCGAGGTCGATCGCCTCCAGCACGGCGCGCCGCCAGCACTTGAAGCCGCCGGTGAGGTCGCGTAGCCGCACCCGCAGGACCAGGCCCGCGTAGAGGCTGCCGCCGCGGCTGACCACGCGCCGCAAGAGGCTCCAGTCGGTCACGCCGCCGCCGGCGACGTAACGGGAGCCGATCGCCAGGTCGGCGGAATCCATCGCCGCCAGGAGCCGCCGCAGGTCGGCGGGGTCGTGGGAGAAGTCGGAGTCCATCTGCAGGACGAAGTCGGCCCCGCCGGCGAGCGCGTGGCGGAAGCCGGCGATGTAGGCGGGCCCGAGGCCTTCCTTGCCGGCGCGGTGCAGAACCTCGATCGCCGGGTCGGCCATCGCCAACCGATCGGCGATCTCCCCCGTCCCGTCGGGCGAATTGTCGTCGACGACCAGGATGCGGGCGTTCGCGGGGAGGTTGGACCGCGCCGCCGCGACGATCGCCTCGATATTGGCCGCCTCGTTATAGGTCGGCAGAACCAACCAAGCGGTCCCTGCCGCCGCGCGGGAATCCATCGCGGGCCATCTTAGGGATTCGGTGAGGACGGCCGGCGGCCGGGAAGGGACGAGCCGCTTAAACCACCGCCCGCCCCCGGTGAGTTCGCACTTATCGCCGCTATGCGGTGATTACTGCGAACTCACCGTCACGGCCCCGCCGTGCGTTCGCACTTATCTGCGCATAGCGCAGAATTCTGCGAACTCACCGGGGAGGTGCGGGGGGACGTCACGCCTGCGCCCGTCCCTCCCACCGGTCAGGGGTCTCCGTGTCGACTTATGGGTGCTGAGCACCCATAAGTCGACGCGCGTCCCCCCGCACCTCCGCCGGCTGTTCCTTATATCCACCATTCCGGCATAAGGAACAGCCGGCGGGGCCCGGCGGGCCTCCGGGGCGGCCACTACGCACGGAACCGTGACGGAACACCTGACTTCGTCACGAACCCTCGGCCTTCCCTTCAAAAGCCTCACGTCCCGGGCGCCTCATGGGGGTCACAGCCTGCCAGGACCCCCATGAGGCGCCCGGGACGCAACTCGGACGGCCGCAGGGGCCTGAGCCCTCGCCCGCCCCTCCCCCGACCCAACCGCAACGCCACGCGCAACCGGAGGGCCGGCCTCACCTGGGACGGCACTAGATTCCTGGGTCGACCCCAAGGGGTCGACCCGAGATGACGAACGCGCGCAAATCACCGGCGGCGGGCGAGGTCCACGTGTGGCGCGTCGAGCTTCCCGCGAAGGAAGCCCGACGCGCCGCGCGGCGGGCGCTCGCCGCGATCCTGGCGGACTACCTCGGCGGCGAGGCGGCGGCGCTGGGCGCGGGCGAGAACGGGAAGCCACGGCTCGCCGAGGAGCCCGGGCGGCTCTCCTTCAACCTCTCGCACTCCGGCGGGCTGGCGCTGGTGGCGATCGCGCCGGGCGGGACCGAGGTCGGGGTCGACGTCGAGCGGCTGCGTCCGCGGCGCGACCTGGTGCGGCTGGCCAAGCGTTGGCTGCCCGCCGCCGACGCGGCGGCCGTCGCCAGCGCCGACGAGGCGGAGCGCGAGGAGGTCTTCTACGCCGCCTGGGCCCGCCACGAGGCGCGCGTCAAGTGCACCGGGGCGGGGCTCGACGGAGTGGATCCCGGGCCGGAGGTCGTCGCCCACCAACTGGAGATCGACCCGGGCTACGCCGCCGCGGTGGCGGTGGCGGGCGGGGACGCCCCGCGGATCGTGGCCCTCAGTCCTAGCTAGGGGTGCGTGCGGCCGTGCGTGATCTGGACGAACGCGCGCCAGGAGGGCTTGGCCTTGAAGCCGTCGCCCGCCTTGAAGAGACCGACCGAATCGCAGAACGTGCACGATTCCGGCAGGTCCTTCCAGGAGAACCAGTAGACCTGCTTCAGGTCCAGCTTGCCGCGGTTCTTCAACAGGTAGGCGTAGGCGCTCTTCAGTTCTTCGACCTGCCCCTGCACGCCGTGCTCGAAGGCGTTGATGTGGAAGTCGTTCTGTGAGCCCCAGCCCATCTCGGTGATGTAGAGCGGCACCCGGTGGTGGTTTTCGACCGTGACTTCGTGCACGCCTTCGACCAGTTCTTCGAGTTCTTCGGAGTCGATCGCGTACGGGTGCAGGGCGACGCCGTCGAAGTAGCTCTTGATCCCCGGCACCCGGTACAGGCCTTCGAGGAACTGGGCGGCGGGCATGCAGCGCTTCGCGCCCGCCTTCGGCTTGCCGAAGAGGCCGGTGAGCATCACTTTCGCGCCCGGCTCGGCCCGTTTGATCACCGGGGTCGAGAGTTTCAGCAGCCGCGCGTAGTCGTGCGGGCTGACCGGGTAGGCGAAGTAGAAGAAGTTGGCCTCGTTCCACACCTGCCAGGTCTTGATCGGCATCGGCTTGGCGATCGGGTTCAGGTGCGCGCCGGCGATTTCGTAGACCGGGCCCGTGGTCTCCTTTTCCTTTTCTTCGCGGATCTTCCGCGGCGAGTGTTCGACCCAGAATTCGCCGCCCGGGCCGTAGCGCTTGACCACCGCCTGCAGGAAGGCCGTGTAGGCCTTGCGCTGCGCCGCGTTGTAGATCGGCAGCGTCGTTTCCTTCTTCGCCACCCATTTCGGCGTGGCGATGACGAAGGGCAGCACCGAGAGGCCCTGGCGCGAGGCTTCTTCGACGATCGGGTCGAAGGCCGCCCAGTTGTAGGGGCCCTTCTTGGTCGGCTGGACCGCGGGCCAGATCAGCGCCGCGCGGACCGCTTCGATCCCGCCGGCTTTCATGTACTTGGCGTCCTTTTCGGTCACCTGCGTCTGCGGCACGATCCCGAAGAAGCCCTTCGGCGCGCGTGGGGTCGCGGCGGCCGAGGCGGGGGTCGTCGACTCCTGCGAGAGGAAGTAGGCACCGCCCGCGAGGACGAGAAGGAGAAGTGCGGCTGGGAGCAGTCGCCTCAAGGAGTTCGACAGGGTAACGAGGTCAGGAGGAGAACGCCGCGACCACTCGCTGGTCGAGCGTGCAACCGGCCTCGGCCCGCAGCAACGTCATCGCGGTGCCCGGCGAGAAGGTCTCCCGATAGGGGCGCCGCGAGGTGAGCGCGTCGAAGGTGTCGGCGACGGCGACGATCCGGGCGCCGAGCGGGATCTCGTTCCCGCGCAGCCCGTCCGGGTAGCCGCTGCCGTCCATCCGCTCGTGATGATGACGGACGATCGCCGTCATCTCGGGGTCGTCGAACGAGGCGACGAGGCGGGCGCCGAAGCTCGCGTGGCGCTGAATCTCGACCTGCTCGGCGGGGGCGAGCTGTCCCGGCTTCTCGAGGATTTCCGGCGAGACGATGATCTTGCCGACGTCGTGGACGCGCGCCGCGCGCTCGACCCGGCGCACCTCGTCGGGCGCCAGCCCCATCCGGCGGGCGACGACGCCGCTCAGCCTCGCGACCCGCTCGGCGTGGCCGGCCGCGCCCGGGACGCGGGCCTCGAGTGCGGTGACCAGACCTCGCAACCGCGCGTCCCGGGACGGACCAGGCAGGCAGGCGCCAGGGGGGTTCATCCCCGGTGCAACCGCGTCTGGGCTGTCAAGCGCCTCCAACATCCAATCCCGTGCTCATTTACCGCCGGTCAGACGGTAAACGCTCACTGCAATCGAGTCTCACTCACGGTACTTAATTTTTACATCGAATACACGTCGATTTTCTGTATAAATTTCTTTTGCCTATCAAAACAATCGATCCACGCAAGCTCGCGCGCCGATGAGTTCGCAGAAATCCGCGGATACCGCGGAGAAGTGCGAACGCGTTCGGAGGGGGCCCGGCGCGCGTCCGGCGCGCGCCTACGCGGCCGCCTGGAAGGTGCGGCGATAGGCGGTCGGGGTGGTCGAGGTGGCGCGGCGGAAGTGATCGCGGAGCGAGGCGGCGTTGCCGAATCCGGCGGCCTCCGCGACCGCCTCGACCGGGAGGTCGGACTCCTCGAGCAGCCGCCGCGCCTCGAGGACGCGCCGCGCCAGCAGCCACTGCAGCGGCGTCGTCCCGGTCTCCTCGCGGAAGCGGCGGGCGAAGGTGCGCGGGCTGACGTTGGCGTGGCGCGCCATCGCCTCGACCGTGAGCGGCTCGGCGAGCCGCCGCCGCGCCCACTCGCGGGTCGACTCGAACGAGGCGTCGCTCGGCGCCGGAGCGTCGTCGGCGGGCGCGCGGAAGAACTGCGCCTGGCCGCCGTCGCGATGCGGCGCCGCGACCATCATCCGGGCGACCCGGTCGGCGCAGGCGGCGCCGTGATCGCGGCGCACGACGTGCAGGCTGAGGTCGATCCCGGCGCTGAGGCCGGCCGAGGTGAGGACCTCGCCCTCATCGACGAAGAGGACCTCGGGGACGACCTCGACCGCCGGGAACGCGGCCGCCAGGTCCCGCGCCCAGGCCCAGTGGGTGGTCGCGCGGCGGCCGTCGAGCGCGCCGGCGGCGGCCAATGCGAACGCCCCGGTGCAGACCGACATCAGCCGCGCGCCGCGCCGCGCCGCCGCGCGCAACGCCGCCGTCGCGGCGGCGGGCGGCGGCTCGTGGATCGCGTAGTAGCCGGGGACGACGACGGTGTCGGCGCGCCGCAGGGCACCGAGCCCCGCCTCGACCCCGATCGCGAAGCCGGTCGTCGTCGGCACGGGCGCGCCGTCGACCGAGCAGGTCGAGAACTCGTAATGCGGGGTGTAGTCGGGGCCGTGGGCGAGGCGGAAGGCCTGGGCCGGGGCAGTCAGGTCGAAGGCGACGATCCCGGGCAGGCAGAGCGCGACGACCCGGTGGTCGCCCTGGGGGATCTTCGGAGCCCCGGTGCGCGCCATGGCAGAAATCTAGCGGACATTGTCTTTCCTGCCACTGGCGGGATCGGCGCGGCGGCGCCACCATCGACGTCATGACTACTCCGACGACCAAGGTTGCGATCCTGATCTTCGACGGCCTCACCGCGCTCGACGCGATCGGCCCCTACGACGTGCTCCGCCAGGTGCCCGGCTGGGAGGTGACGTTCGTCGGCAAGGAGGCGGGCGAGCTGCGCACCGAAGCGGGCGGCCTCGGCCTGGTCGCCGACGTCGCCATCGCCGACGCGGGCGAGCCGGACATCCTCCTCGTCCCCGGCGGCTCCGGCACGCGGTCGCTGCTCGCCGACGCCGAGGTGCTCGACTGGGTGCGCGCGGTCGACCGCGACACCAAGTGGACGACCTCGGTCTGCACCGGCGCGCTGGTGCTCGCCGCCGCCGGCCTGCTCGACGGCAGGCGCGCGACCACCTACTGGCAGAGCTTCGACGAGCTGCGCGACCTCGGCGTGGAGCCGGTCACGAGCCGCTGGGTGGAAGACGGCAAGTACCTGACCGCGGCGGGCGTCTCGGCGGGCATCGACATGGCGCTCCACCTGGTCGCCGAGGAGGTCGCGCCGGAGGTCTCCCAGGCCGTCCAGCTGGGGATCGAGTACGACCCCTCCCCGCCCTTCGACGCCGGCTCCCCCGCCAAGGCCCCGGCCGCGATCGTCGACGCGGTGCGCGAGGTCTCCGCCCGCCGTGCCAGCGCGTCCTGACCCCCGCCTGCGGTCGTCCTAACCGGCGCCACCTCCGGCGCGGTCGTCCTTTGGCCCGGCCACCCCGCCCCGCGGTCGTCCTAACGTCCGGCTACCGGGCCAAAGGACGACCGCGGTCGCTTGAGCGGGCCAAGGGACGACCGCGGTCGCGTCAGGCGGCTGCGGCGTCGGGGCTCAGCGGCTCGGCCGGGGCGTCGGCGTTCGCCTTCTGGTGCGCCGCTTTGGCGGCGGCCAGGGTGACGGTCGAGCCGACGACCCCCGCCGCGAGGGCGACAAGCGCCGTACCGGCGCCGGTCTCCTCGATCCCGAGCGCGGAATCGACCGAGATCGGGCCCGGGCCGCCGTCGACGATCAGGAGCAGCGCGGCGATGATCGTCAGGTTGTACTCGTAGCCGCCGCCGCTCGACCAGAAACCGTTCTTGAGGTGGACGGTGCGGATCGCCGTCGTCATCGTGCCGATCAGCGAGGCCGCCGCGGCGGGGGTGAAGGCGCCGAGCGCGATCGCCGTGCCGCCCAGCGTCTCCGACAGCGAGGCCGCGTAGGCGTTGCCGCGGGCGGGCGCGAGCCCGAGCGAGTCCATCATCCCCGTCGTCCCCTCGATCCCCGGGCCGCCGAACCAGCCGAACAGCTTCTGGGTGCCGTGGCCGATGAACATGCCGCCGATGAACAGGCGGGCGAGCAGACGTCCGAACTTCATGCGCGTACCTCCGGGGGTGATTGACGGGGAAACTATTGTGACGGACGGCTTACGCCGGCGTCAGGCCGAGCTCCCGCCAGGGCGCCCCGCCGCACATCGGCTGCGTCTCCCCCGCCGCCCAGGGCCCCTGCAGGTCGGCGTAGTGCGGGCTCGCCGGGTGGCCCGACTGCCCGCTGAACATCTGCCAGCGCGAGCGGTCGGGGTCGGTCGGGTCGGCGACCATCCGCCAGCTCGGCGCCCACACCGCGCGGTAGGGATCGTTCGGGTCGTAGGCGACCTGGCAGATCGTCTCCTGCGCGCCGCCCACCTTCACCCGCCGATTGAGCAGCCGGTTCAGCACCGGGTTGGCGCTCCCGAGCGGGTGCGGGAACTCCATCTCGTGCACCGTCCCCCAGCGCCAGGCGTCGGGGTCGGGGCCGAAGCGGTCGGAGAGGTCGTCGAGCGCGCCCGCCAGCGCCTCGACCACGAGCTCGTCCCAGGGTCGCCCGACCAGCTCCTCGTCGGCCTCCTCCCAGAGGCCCATCAGGTGCGAGTGCCAGCGCCACGGCGAGGAGACGTGGGAGCTGAAGCCGTTGTCGGCGCGGTCGAGCCAGCGCTCGCAGAGATCGCGGTCGCCGATCGCCGCCCGCGCCACCTCGCGGGCGAGGCGCAGGATGAACGCTTGGTAGATCGTCCCGGCGACGGTGTCGACATCGAGCCGGCCGTCCCAGGCGCGCAGCCGCTCGATCGCCGCCCGCTCGCGCTGGCCCGGCGGGTGCAGACGCGCCAGCCGCCGCGCCGCCTCCAGCCCTGGCAGCGACAGCACGTCGGTCTGCATCGCGGCGAAGCCGTCGAGGTCGTGCTTCTCGCGCCCCTCCAGCAGTTCCTCGATCCGCCGCGCGCGGAAGCCGTCGAGGTACTCGGAGGTGATGTGGTGCGGGTAGTCGTCGCCGACGATCCGGTTGTTGGCGGTGACCAGGTAGCCCGACTCGGGGTCGACGACCTCCGGCAGCTCCGCGTAGGGGACCGTCCCCTCCCACTCGAACTCGCCCGTCCAGCCCGGCTTCGGCAGGTCGGCGACGCCGCCGCGGCGGCGCGGCAGGCGGCCGACGAGCTTGTAGCCGATCGAGCCGTGGCGGTCGGCCCAGATCACGTTCGAGGGCGGCGAGGTGTGGCCCTCGAGGCGGGCGACGAGGTCGGGCCCGGAGTCGACGTCGAGCAGCTCGATGCCGGCGCGGAAGGCGGTCGGTTCGCGCAGCGTCTGCCAGGCAAGGGCGAGCGGCTCGGCGTCGTCGGCCCCGAGCGCCTCGTTGACGATCGGCCCGTGGTGGGTCTCGCGGACCTCGAGGGCGTCGGGGCGCGCGCGGCCTTTGACCGCGATCTCCTCGCGGCGCGTCGCCAGCGGCCGCCACTCGCCCTCGAAGAGGTATTTGTCGCCGTCGACCCGCTCGATGTAGAGGTCCTGGACGTCGGCCATCACGTTGGTGATCGTCCAGCAGACGTCGTTGCCCTGGCCCATGTAGACGCCCGGCATGCCGGGCAGCGTCGCCCCGCGGATGAAGCGCTCGCCACAACGCAGCTCCATCTCCTCCCAGATCGGCGGCATGCTCGGCGGCAGGTGCGGGTCGCCGGCGATCAGCGGCATCCCGGTCACCGAGCGCGCCCCGGAGACGGCCCAGTTGTTCGACCCGCTCGCCTCGGTGGCGAGGCCGAGCGCCCGCCGCACCGCGTCGATCTGCTCGACCAGCGGCAGGCCCTCCCCGTTCCACGGCGCCTGGTCGACGATCGGGTTGTCGCGCGGGTAGCCGGGGTCGAGCCGCGCGGTCAGCTCGGGGCCGAGCTCGCGGACCATGTCGGCGCGCAGCAGCTCGCGCTCCCAGTTCGTGCAGAGGCCGAAGGCGAGCAGCTTGCCGAGGCAGAGGATGTCGACCGGGGTCCACGGCTCCCACCGGAGGCCGAGCAGCCGCATCTCCAGCGGCGGCGCCTTGGCCGCCGCGGCGCCCGCATTGACGCCAGCACAGAAGTGGTCCAGCAGGCCGCGCAACTCCGGCCCCAGCCCCTCGAGCTCCCGCTCGGCGACGTGCCGGATCCCCAGCGTCCGCATCAGCCGGTCGACCGGCAGGGTCTCCGCGCCCGCGAACTCCGACAGCCGCCCGCTCGCCACCCGCTTGTAGAAGTGCATCTGCCAGGCGCGATCCTGGGCGTGGACGAAGCCCTGCGCGAAGTGCAGGTCGGCCCGCTCCCGCGCCTCGACGTGCGGGACGCCCCAGCGGTCCCGCCGCACCGTCACCGACCCCCGCAGCCCCGGCACCGCGAGCCGCCCCTCTTCCTGCGGCAGCGCCCGCCGCGCAACCCGCTGCCAGGCGATCCCGACCGACACCGCCGCCAGCCCCGTCCCCGCCACGGCCGCCAACAGCCCGACCTTCGCCGCTTGCTTCACGCCCACCCCCACCATCGGGGCATCATCCCAGACCTGGCCGGCCGGCCAACCCCGCCCAGCTGTTCCTTTTGCGCCTCATAGGCGCAAAAGGAACAGCTGGCGGGGGGTCACTCGGAGAGGTCGGGGGGGAGGCGGGCTTCGGCCTCCAGTTTTTCGAGGTGGGACTCCATCGCCATCGCGGCCATCGGCAGGAGCTCGGGCGGGACGTCGTCCCAGGCGGCGGCGAGGAGGGCGGCGCGGGAGCGCTCGCCGGCGTCGAGGGCGGCGAGCAGGCGGCGCTCGCGCATCATCCGATGCTCGAGGTACTCGGCCAGCTTGGCCGCTGGGTCGGTGATCCAGGGGCCGTGGCCGGGGCACATCAGGGAGAGGTCCTCGGCGGCGAGGAGGGCGAGGGAGTCGAGAAAGGCGGCGAGTGAGTTGCCGCCGGGCGGGACGATCGTCGAGCCGAGGCCGAGCACGAGGTCGCCGCAGAAGCAGACGCCGTCGCCGCTGACGTAGGCGACGTGGTCGGCGGCGTGGCCGGGGGTGGCGAGGACGCGGAGGCCGCCGTGCGCCTCGCCGTCGGCCGGGAGGACGACCGGCGCGCCGAGCTGGTCGGCGCCGGAGGTGTGGTCGGCGTGGGAGTGGGTGAGGAGGACGGTGCCGATGCCGCCTCGCTCCGCCGCCGCCGCGCGGACGCGGTCGAGGTGGCCGGCGTCCGCGCTGCCGGGGTCGATCACCACGCAGGGGTCGGCGCCGTAGACGTAGGTGTTGGTCCCTTCGAGCGTCATCGGCCCCGGGTTGGGGGCGACGATGCGCAGGACCTCCGGGTGGCCGGGGGCGGGCTCAGCCATTCGTGCAGTTAAGCCGCCTGGGACCGGCTCGATCGCACGAGCGTCACTCCGCGACCTCCTTGGCGATCGCCGCGCGGGCGTCGGCGGGCTCGAGGACGACCAGGTCGCCGGCGCCGCGGAGGATCTCCCGCACCAGCCAGGCCTTGCCCGCGTAGGGCAGCTCGACGACGACCGCGCCGTCGGCCAGCTCCTCGACCACGGTGCGCTCCTCGCGCAGCCAGCGCGCCCGCTCCGGCGAGACCCACACCCGCGCCACCTCGGCGGCGGGCACCTCGCCGTGCGTCATCCAGCCCTCGACCCGGGCGAATTCCTCGACCTCCGGCCGCGGCTCGAAGGTCCGGTCGGTCGGCGTCGCCTCCTTGATCCGGTCGAGCTTGAAGTGGCGCACGCCGTCTTTTTTGAGGTCGTAGGCCTCGACGTACCAGCCCTCGCGGCCGTTCTGCAGGCGGTAGGGCTCGATTTCGCGCGTCGTCAGCTCGTCCTCGTTCTCCTTGTAATAGGAGAGCGCCAGCACCGTCGAGTCGGCTATCGCCTGGTTCAGCAGGCGCGCGACGCTGGCGTCGCCGCCGCCCGCGGGGACGATCTCGAGGCCCTCCTCGGAGGGATCGTGGCCGAGCGCCTTGACGATTTTCTCGCGCGCCTTCTCCAGGTTCGACTGCGGCAGGTGGTCGCCGAAGAGGTCGATCGCCGCGATCAGCGCCTTCGCCTCCAGCGGCAAAAGGCGCGCCGGGCGGGCGAAGTTGTCGCCGTAGGGCTGCGAGTCGACCTCGATCTCGTCGCCGAGGATTTCGGCGTAGAGGACGTAGGTGCCGCCGCCAAAGTTGACGACGTTCAGCAGCTCGATGTCCTCGCGCAGCTCGTCCTCGGTCAGTTCGAGGCGGCTGCGAAGGTCGGCGACCTGCAGGCGCTCACCCGCTTTCGCCGCTTCGATCAGCATCCCGGCCAGGGTGACGAGGCGGGCGAAGCGCTCCGGCCGGATCGCCGCGTCGCCGCGGCCGTTGGAGCGCGAGCGGCGCGGCTGGTCGTGCAGCGGCCGGTCGACGATCTCGGCGGCGTCGAAGCCGTTCTTGTGGCGATCGCGGAGGAGCGCGAGGCGCGCGTCGGCCTCCGCGCGCAGGTCGTCCGGCGCCAGCACCCGCGCGTTCGCGCGCCAGCGCAGCACCCAGGCGATCAGCTCGCGGTGCGAGGCGTAATCGGTTTCGAAGATCCGGCCCTTGCCCGGCGCCTTGTCGGCAGCCTTGGCGTCGCGGATCTCCCCGTAGGTGCCGAAGTCGCGCTCGATCAGCCAGGCGATCCGCTCGCGGATCCAGATCACCGCGCGGCCTTGAGTGTCTCCCAGCTGCCAGTCGGCGCGGCTGCCGTAGTCGCGGCGATCGAAGTCCTCGGGCGGCGAGAAATCGTGCTCGGCCTTGGTCGCGTAACCGACCTTGCCCTGGATGCGGGAGAGGCGGAAGACGCGCACCGCGTCGCGCTCGTGCGCGTGGCCGATCAGGTAGAACTGCCCGCCGCGGAAGACCAGGTGGTAGGGGTCGACCTTGCGCTTCGAGGTGTCGCCGCGCTCCATCGTGAAGTAGGTGAACTCGATCGTCTTGCGGCGCGAGATCGCGGTCTCGATCTTCGAGAGGCGCTGTGAGAGGTCGCGGCCGCCGGCGCTCGCGGTCATCGCCATCTCCACCGGCGCGCGCTCGCCCGCGGCGAGCGGGTTGGGGTGCCCCCAGGCGACCTGCTGCAGGGCGAGCCGCAATGGCTCGGCGTAGGCGAAGCCGCCGTCGGTGAGCAGGAGGAGCGCGGTCGAGAGCGCCGCCAGCTCGTCGTCGGAGAAGCTGATCGCGTCGAGGTAGAAGTTCTCCGGCGGCAGCGAGTAGAGCTCGGCCTCGAAGAACCCCTCGCCGGGCTTCTCCACGCCGAGCTGGATGCCGAGGCTCTC
>Ga0153954_1000367_pt1 | contig 37635 bp, 36 predicted proteins | sample TSFL038MetaG_FD_102277 | JGI IMG/M metagenome (GOLD analysis project Ga0153954, IMG submission 102277) | Attine ant fungus gardens microbial communities from Florida, USA - TSFL038 MetaG | ecosystem: Host-associated > Fungi > Mycelium > Unclassified | place: USA: Florida, Wekiwa Springs State...
GCCTGCCACGCTGCACGATAGGACGCGATCTCCTCCGGCGGCACGGGCTTGCCGCTCGCTTCGGGCAGATACCATTCGGCCAGCAACATCGCCGCGTCGATCAGGCCCTCGCCAAGATAGGCGCCGAGGCCGGGCAGGAGGCCGTGATCGGGTGCTTGATGCAGCGCCACGAGCACGTCGGTCGCATGTTCATAGAGCGCCGTTTCGTCGCCGCCTTTCTCCAGCATGCGTGCGAAAGTGTCGTCGCCCAGGTCTTCCAGCAGCAGGAAGCCGTTGGCCTGATCTTCAGCGAAGATCTCGGGCGCGCTGAGGCCGAGTTTCAGCAGATGCCGGCCGACGCGCACGAACGGCTCCACGGGTTCGTGGGCCGCAGGCGAGTCCATGACCACGGCGGCGCCGCTCGCACGCTTCAGCCGGAAGTACTTGCGGAAGGAGGCATCGCCCGCGAGCAAGCTCTCTTCGGCATCGCCCCAGCCGGCGCTGGCAATGAAGGCAGCCCGCAGGGCCGAACGCTCAGACATCGAGGAGTGCGCGCCGTCCATCACCATCCACTTCCAGGGTCACGCTAAGATGCTGCGGCAGCAGGGGGCCGAGCCGCTCCGGCCATTCAAGAAGCACGATTCCTGCGGCCAGCGCATCCTCCCAGCCGAGTTCGTAGACCTGCTCGGGCGTCTCCAACCGATAAAGGTCGAAATGCCAGTAGGGCCCGTTCGCGGTCTCGTAGACTTCGACCAGGGTGAAGGTCGGGCTGGGCACGATCAGACCGGGATCGTTGGCAGCGGCACGAATGACGGCGCGGGCGAGGGTCGTCTTGCCGGCGCCGAGATCGCCTTTCAGGCCGACCACGTCGCCGGGCTTGAGGCGCTGGGCGAGGGTGGCGCCGAGCTGCTCGGTCGCGGCCTCGTCGGGCAGGGGCATTGAAAAAGCCGGCATCTTGCGATGCCGGCTTTCTAGCACGTCACACCCTGTGGGTGGCTTAGTACCGGTAGAGGTCGCCCTTGAACGGGCCGGCCTCGGGCACGCCGATATAGGCGGCCTGGTCGGCACGGAGCTTGGTCAGCTTGGCACCGACCTTCTCGAGGTGGAGCGCCGCGACCTTCTCGTCGAGGAACTTCGGCAGGGTGTAGACCTTCTTCTCGTACTTGCCCGGGTTGGTCCAGATCTCGACCTGGGCCAGCGTCTGGTTGGAGAACGAGGCCGACATCACGAAGCTCGGGTGGCCGGTCGCGTTGCCCAGGTTCACCAGGCGGCCTTCGGAGAGCACGATGATGCGCTTGCCGTCGGCAAACTCGACTTCGTCGACCTGCGGCTTGACGTTGTGCCACTTGAAGTTACGCAGGGCGGCGATCTGGATCTCGCTGTCGAAGTGGCCGATGTTGCACACGATGGCGCGGTGCTTCATCGCCTTCATGTGGTCGAGCGTGAGCACGTCGACGTTGCCGGTCGCGGTCACGAAGATGTCGGCCTTGGGCGCCGCCTCTTCCATGGTCACGACCTCGTAGCCTTCCATCGCCGCCTGCAGCGCGCAGATCGGATCGATCTCGGAGACCATGACGCGGCAGCCGGCCTGGCGCAGCGAGGCGGCCGAGCCCTTGCCCACGTCGCCGAAGCCCGCGACCATCGCGACCTTGCCCGACATCATGACGTCGGTGCCGCGGCGGATGCCGTCGACCAGCGACTCACGGCAGCCGTAGAGGTTGTCGAACTTCGACTTGGTGACCGAATCGTTGACGTTGATGGCCGGCCACAGGAGCTTGCCTTCCTTCGCCATCGTGTAGAGGCGATGGACGCCCGTGGTCGTCTCCTCGGTCACGCCCTTGATCGAGGCGCCGAGCTTGGCGTACCAGCCGGGCTTCTCCTTGTTGGTTTTGAGGATCGCCTTGTAGAGGACTTCCTCTTCCTCGTTGGTCGGCTTGGCGACCAGCGACGGATCCTTTTCCGCGCGCGCGCCGAGATGGACCAGCAGCGTGGCGTCGCCGCCATCGTCGAGGATCATGTTCGGCTCACCGCCGTCACCCCATTCGAAGATCTTGTGGGTGTAGTCCCAGTATTCGGTGAGGCTCTCGCCCTTGACCGCGAACACCGGCGTACCGGCCTTGGCGATTGCCGCGGCGGCATGGTCCTGCGTTGAGTAGATGTTGCAGGAAGCCCAGCGGACGTCGGCACCCAGCGCCTTCAAGGTCTCGATCAGCACGCCGGTCTGGATGGTCATATGCAGCGAGCCCGCGATGCGCGCGCCCTTGAGCGGCTTCTTGGGGCCGTATTCCTTGCGGATCGACATGAGGCCCGGCATCTCGGTCTCGGCCATGTCGAGTTCCTTGCGGCCCCAGTCGGCGAGACCGATATCCTTGACGATGTAATCCTGGGCCATGAAGCACTCCGGCGGGTTCGAGGGCGAAGAAACGCCGTCATATCAGCGCCCTAGCCCCGTCTCAACGCGGCCCGGAGCCATATAACCGATAATTTATGGCGATATGCGCCGGGCTTTATGGGCGGTTTCTTCCCGTCTAATCGCGTCCAGCCCGAATTTTTTGCGTCAGGACGCCTGAATTTTGGCAACCGATGTCATTGAGCCGGGGCGCAATCGCAGGCATTTCAGCAGGGTCGAAGGACCGCGGGATTTGAGGAGCAGCTTGCGCCGCGTCACCAAGTGCTAAAGCGTCACGAGTGCTTCGTGGGCTCCGCCAATTGATGACGAGGCAGAGATGACCCAGAACCTTTTTCTTCTCCCGCACGCACTGTGTCGAAGCGGCATGTGCCGCTGTCATGGCCGGTTCTCCTAACCGGTTCTTTCCTAACGTTTTGTGTCTGCAAGAGCGCCGGCCTGCGTGCCGGCGGGAGAAGAGTCATGTCTGAACCGTTTCTTGTCGAAATCTGGGGAGAGCCTGCGGGCTACGTCCTGCAGGAAGGCAACGCCTTCCGCTTCCATGCCCTGGCGCCCTCGTTCGTTTCGCTGGATGGCGTGCAATTTGCAAAGCCTGGCCATGCCCGCTTGGCGGCCGCGCGACTGCGCCCCCGGCGCAAGACAAATCCGTTCGTGAATTGAGGAGAGTGCGATGAATATCACACGTCGCTTCCTCGTAGGCTCCGCCGCCGCCCTGGGCCTGTCGTCGGGCTCGGCTGCAACGCGCGCCCAGACACCAGCGCCGGTTGTATTGACCAATGTTTCCTATGATCCGACGCGCGAACTCTACCGTGCGTTGAACGACGATTTCGCCAAGGCGTGGCTCGCCAGCACCGGCCAGAAGGTCACGATCCGCACCTCGCACGGTGGGTCAGGCAAGCAGGCCCGCTCGGTGATCGACGGGCTCGAGGCCGATGTCGTGACGCTCGCTCTGGCGGGCGATATCGACGCCATCGCCCGCGAATCCGGCAAATTGCCTGCGGATTGGCAAAAGCGCCTGCCCAACAATTCGGCACCGTACACATCCACGATTGTCTTCGTCGTGCGCAAAGGCAATCCGAAGGGAATCAAGGATTGGCCGGATCTCGCCAGGCCGGGCATCGGCGTCGTGACGCCCAACCCCAAGACGTCCGGTGGTGCACGCTGGAACTATCTCGCCGCGTGGGCCTTCGAGCTCGACCGTACAAAGGGCGACGAAACGGCGGCGCGGACATTCGTCCAGTCAATATACCGCAACGTTTCTGTGCTTGATTCAGGCGCGCGAGGAGCCACGACAACCTTCACCCAGCGCGGGATCGGCGATGTGCTGATCGCTTGGGAGAACGACGCTTTCCTCGCTCTGCAGGAGTTCGGTGCCGACAAGTTCGACATCGTCGTGCTACCGTTTTCGATACTGGCCGAGCCGCCGGTCGCCCTGGTGGACGGCGTCGTTGACAAGCGAGGTACCCGCAAGGTGGCCGAAGCCTATCTCCAATATCTCTTCACGCCGCCGGCGCAGAAGATCATCGCTGCCAACTACTACCGGCCGTTCAAGCCGGAAGCGGCGACGTCCGAGGATCTTGCGCGCTTTCCCAAGATCCGACTGGTCACCGTCGACCAGGTGTTCGGCGGCTGGGCCAAGGCGCAGCCAACGCACTTCGACGATGGCGGCGTGTTCGATCAGATCTACCGGCCGGGCGGGCCGGCGACACGATGAGCCTCGCCCTCGACGAGAGATGGGCTCCGCGATTTCCGAAGGTCGGTGTCCTGCCGGGCTTCGGGATCACGATGGGATTCACGATCACCTATCTGTCGCTGATCGTGCTGATCCCGCTCGGTGTGCTGGTCTGGCGCGCCGCGGGGCTGGGACTGGGTGGGCTCTGGGCGGTCGCGACCACGCCACGCGTGCTCGCCGCCCTGCAGACGAGCTTCGGCCTCTCTGCGCTTGCGGTGCTGGCCAACGCTTTTTTCGGCCTGGTCGTGGCTTGGGTGCTGACGCGCTATGACTTCGCCGGCCGCCGACTGCTCGATGCGGCCGTCGATTTGCCCTTCGCCCTGCCGACGGCGGTGGCCGGCATCGCGCTCGCCGCGCTTTATGCGCCCAACGGATGGTTGGGCGCGCTGGCCGCGCCCTATGGTCTCAAGATCGCCTTCACGCCGGCCGGCATCTTCATTGCCCTTGTTTTCATCGGTTTGCCCTTCGTCGTGCGCACCGTGCAGCCGGTCCTGCAGGATCTCGACCGCGAACTCGAGGAGGCATCGGCCACCCTGGGCGCCGGCCGCTGGCAGACCGTGTGGCGGGTTGTGCTGCCAGCACTCGCGCCGGCACTGCTGACCGGCGTGGCACTCGCCTTCGCCCGCGCCGTCGGCGAGTACGGTTCGGTGATCTTCATCGCCGGCAACATCCCGTTCAAATCGGAGATCGCGCCGCTGCTGATCGTGGCGCAGCTGGAGCAGTTCAATTACGCAGGTGCCGCGGCGATCGCCACGATCATGCTGCTGGTTTCCTTCGTCATCCTGCTGGCGATCAATCTCCTTCAGGCCGCGAGCCGGCGCAGGTTCGGCGATGTTTGAGGGCGCGCTCCGGGAATCTCCCATGGTGCGCTGGGCGCTGATCGCGCTCGCCGTCGGATTCCTGATCCTGTTCCTCATGCTGCCACTCGCCGCCGTGTTCGCCGAGGCATTGCGGCGCGGCCTCGGTACCTATTTCGCGGCGTTCGACGATGCCGATACGCAGTCGGCGATCTGGCTGACATTGCTGATCGCCGCCATCGCCGTGCCGCTCAATCTCCTGTTCGGTGTCGCCGCGGCCTGGGCGGTCGCCAAGTTCCGCTTCCCCGGCAAGAGCCTGCTGGTGAGCCTCATCGACCTGCCTTTCTCGGTATCGCCGGTGGTGGCGGGCCTGGTCTTCGTGCTTCTGTTCGGCGCCAGGGGCCTCCTGGGTCCGTTGCTCAGCGACTGGGACTTCAAGATCATCTTCGCCGTGCCTGGCATTGTGCTGGCCACGGTCTTCGTCACGTTCCCGTTCATCGCCCGAGAGTTGATTCCGCTGATGCAGGAGCAGGGCGTGGCGGAAGAGGAGGCCGCGCTCACGCTCGGCGCCTCCGGCTGGCGCATGTTCCTGACTGTTACCCTGCCCAACGTGCGTTGGGCGCTGCTCTACGGCGTGCTGCTCTGCAATGCGCGCGCCATGGGCGAATTCGGCGCGGTGTCCGTGGTGTCGGGCCACATCCGCGGTCTCACCAACACGATGCCTCTTCACGTGGAGATTTTGTACAATGAGTACAACTTCGTCGCTGCTTTCGCCGTCGCCTCCCTTCTTGCGGGACTCGCTCTCGTCACCCTGGTCGGCAAGTCCCTCCTCGAATGGCGACACGGCGACGGACTCGCTGCCGTCCGACGGCATTGAGGCCTTCCGGCGCGATGCCGTATCGCTCCCCATCTCTCTCGGAGGGCTGGGCAAGAGCTTCGGCGGCACGACGGCGCTTGAAGCGGTCGATCTCGATGTCGCGCCCGGCGAGCTGGTGGCGCTGCTGGGACCGTCCGGCTCGGGCAAGACGACCTTGCTGCGTCTTGTTGCCGGTCTCGAAGAGCCGACGCAGGGCCGCATTCTGTTCGGAACCGAGGATGCCACGCGCATGGCCGTGCGCGAGCGGCGCGTCGGCTTCGTCTTCCAGCACTATGCCCTGTTCAGGCATCTGAGCGTTGCCGAGAACATCGCCTACGGACTGCGCGTGCGCCCGCGCCGCGACCGGCCGAGCGATGCCGAGATCAACAGGCGTGTGAGCGAGCTGCTCGAGCTCGTGCGGCTCTCGGGGCTCGGCCAGCGCCGGCCGTCCCAGCTTTCGGGAGGTCAGCGGCAGCGCGTGGCGCTCGCCCGGGCGCTCGCGGTCGATCCGCGCGTGTTGCTGCTCGACGAGCCGTTCGGGGCGCTCGATGCGCAGGTCCGCCGCGATCTGCGCCGCTGGTTGCGCGAGGTGCACGATCGCACCGGCCACACCACGCTCTTCGTCACCCACGACCAGCAGGAAGCGCTCGAGCTCGCCGATCGCGTCGCCGTGCTCCATCGCGGACGGCTCGAGCAGGTCGGCACTCCTGACGAGATCCTCGACCGGCCGGCTTCGGCCTTCGTCGCCGGCTTCATCGGCGAAGCGGTGCGGTTGCCGGCGACCGTTGTCGGCCGGACGCTCGAGCTCGGCCGCCTGCGCCTGCCGCTCGCCGAACCCGTGCCGCCCGGCCCGGCCGCGCTGTTCGTCCGGCCCTACGATCTGGTGCCTGCGGACGGCCCCGAAAACGACTCGTTTCCGGTGGAAGTTGCCGCCGTGCGCCGCAGCGGTTCGGCCCGGCGGGTCGAGGTGACGCTGGGTGCCGATGATCTACCCATGATCGAGATGGAAGTGCCGCACACGATCGCCCTGCGTAAAGGCGACGTGCTGCGCGTGCGCTTCACGACGCTTCGCGTTTTTACAGTGGGGTGACCGATGTCCGTACAGATCAAGATCGCTGAGCTGCAGAAAAGCCTCGCCGGGCTTTCCGCGCGCGACGTCATTGCGGCCATCGTGAAGGACGCTTTTCCCGGTCGCGTGGCCGTCGCCTGCTCCTTCGGCACGGAGGGAGCCGCGCTGCTTCACCTTGTGGCAAGCGTCGACACGGCGACGCCGGTCCTGTTCATCGACACCGGCCGCCATTTCGAGGAGACGCTGAACTACCGCGACGCGCTGGCGGCGTATTTCCGTCTCACCGACGTGCGCAGCATCGGGCCGACGCCCGAGGAGACCGCCCGCCTCGATCCCGACCAGACCCGCGCGACATGGGATCCTGGCGGTTGCTGCGCTTTCCGCAAGGTCGTGCCGCTCAAGAAGGCGCTGGATGGGTTCGATGCCTGGATCACTGGTCTCATGCCTTTTCAGGCCAGGACGCGCGGTGCACTCACACTGCTCGAAGCCGACGGACCGCGCGTGAAGGTCAATCCGCTCGCTTCATGGACCGAGCAGGATCTTGACTCCTACGACCGTGATCATGGCTTGCCGTCGCATCCGCTGGTCGCCCAGGGCTACCTCTCGATCGGCTGCGCACCGTGCACGACGCCGGTGAAGCCCGGCGAGGACGTCCGGGCCGGCCGCTGGCGCGGCCAGGAAAAAACCGAGTGCGGCATCCATCTCCCTCTTGCTGTAGAAGCTGACGTTCAATGACTGCCCTGGCAACTGCCGCGCAAGCGGCTGACGAAGAAGTACCCGCGCCGCGTGCGCAATCTCCACTTTCGCTGCATCTGCGGCGGCTGGAGGACGAGGCGATCCATATCCTCCGCGAGGTGGTGGCCGAGTTCCGCAAACCGGTGATGCTCTACTCGGTGGGTAAGGATTCGAGCGTCATGCTCCACCTGGCGCGCAAGGCCTTCTATCCCGCACCGCCGCCGTTCCCGTTCCTGCATATCGCGACCGGCTGGGATTTCCGGGCATTACTCGATCACCGCGACCGCATGGCTGCCGAGTACGGGCTGAAGCTGCTGGTGCACGGCAACGAAGCGGCCGCGCTCGAGGGCATCAACCCGTTCGAGACAGAGACCGGCGAGTACTCGCGTCTCATGCTCACCGAGGCGCTGAAGGCGGCTCTTGATCGGCACGGCTTCGATGCTGCTTTCGGTGGCGGCCGGCGCGACGAGGAAAAGGCGCGCGCCAAGGAGCGCATCTTCTCGCATAGGGCCGCGGGCCATGTCTGGGATCCGCGCAACCAGCGCCCCGAGCTCTGGCACCTCTTCAACACGCGGCTCGCGCCCGGCGACACGATGCGCGTCTTTCCGCTCTCCAACTGGACCGAGCTCGACGTGTGGTCGTATATCCAGGCCGAGGCGATCCCGATCGTGCCGCTCTATCTCGCGGCCGAACGCTGGGTCGTCGAACGCGACGGTGCGCTGCTCGTCGTCGATGACGAGCGCATGCGCTTCCGCCCCGGCGAGCAGACGGTCAAACGGCTCGTGCGCTTCCGCACGCTCGGCTGCTGGCCGCTCACCGGCGCGATCGAATCGCAAGCTCGCGACCTGACCGGCGTGATCGCCGAACTGCTCGATTCGCGCTCTTCCGAGCGCCAGGGTCGCCTGGTCGATGCGGCCCTGCAGGCTTCGATGGAACGCAAGAAGAAGGAGGGTTACTTCTGATGCCCGACACACTTGCACCTCCGGCCAATGACGCCCTTCCCCTGCAGGAGCGCAGCGAGCTGCGCTTCCTCACCTGCGGCTCGGTCGACGACGGCAAGTCGACGCTGATCGGCCGGCTGATCCACGACGCCACCGGCCTGTTCGAAGATCAGATCCAATCCCTGCAGGACGATTCGCGCCGCTTCGGCACCAACGGCGACGCAATCGATTTCGCCCTGCTGCTGGACGGTCTCGAGGCCGAGCGAGAGCAGGGCATCACCATCGATGTGGCCTATCGCTTCTTCTCGACCGCGCGCCGCGCCTTCGTCGTTGCCGACACGCCGGGCCACCAGCAGTACACGCGCAACATGGCGACCGGCGCCTCCAACGCCGAGCTCGCGATCCTGCTGGTCGATGCGCGCAAGGGCCTTCTGGAGCAGACGCGACGCCATGCGGCGATCGTGTCGCTTCTCGGCATCCGCCACATCGTGCTGGCGGTGAACAAGATCGACCTGGTCGATTTCTCCGAGGCGCGCTTCCGCGAGATCGCCGCGGCCTTCGAGACCTTCGCGGTGCCGCTCGACTTCCATTCGGTGGTGGCCATCCCGATCTCGGCACGTCTCGGCGACAATGTCGCGCACAAGAGCGAGCGCACGGGCTGGTATGCCGGTCCACCGTTGCTTGCTCATCTGGAGACCGTCGAGGCCGATCCCGAAGCGGAGAGCGCGCCGCTGCGCTTTCCCGTGCAGTGGGTCAACCGGCCCGATGCCGATTTCCGCGGCTTCAGCGGCACCGTGGCGAGCGGTCGTGTCGCGGTTGGCGACAAGATCGCGGTCGCGGGCTCGGGCCGCGTTACCGAGGTGGCGCGCATCGTGACGTTCGACGGCGATCTGCCGTCCGCACCGGCCGGCCGTTCGGTGACCCTCACCCTGAAGGACGAGGTCGATATCGTGCGCGGCGACATGCTCGCCGATCCGCGCGACCTGCCGGCTGTGACCCGGCGCTTTGCCGCCGACCTGGTGTGGATGGACGACAGCCTGGCGGTGGCGGACGGCCGCTATCTGCTCAAGATCGGCACGACAACCGTGCCGGCGACCCTTTCGCTCATCGTCGATCGTCTGGAGATCGACACCCTGAAGCGTGAGCCCACCCGCACGCTGGAACTCAACGCCATCGGCCGGGTCGAGATCGAGACCGGTGCGCCGATCGCGTTCGATCCCTATCGCAACAACCGCGGGACGGGCGCCTTCATCCTGATCGACCGGTCCAGCCTGCGCACCGTCGCCGCGGGAATGGTCGAGGAGGGCTTCGAGGGCGCGCGCAATGCCATCCGCCGGCCCGGGTCGAAGCCGCACGTCCGCCGCGCGGAGATCAAGGGACAGCAGCCCCTCGTGGTCTGGCTGACCGGCCCGCACAGTGCGTCCAAGTCGGCCATTGCCCATTCGGTCGAGAGCCGGCTCACTGAATTGAGGCGGCACACCATGCTCCTGGAGGTGGAGTCCGTTTCCAGCGTCCGGCGGCTCGCCGACATGGCGAAGCTTCTCGTCGATGCCGGCCTGATCGCGGTGGTGGCGGCAGACCACACGCGCGCGAGCCTTCTGTTGCCGGAAGGGGGCTTCGTCGAAATCGCCGTCGACGCGCCCGGCGACGCCGCGCTTACGATCGAGACCGACGGCATTGCCGTCGATGAGGCCGCCGATCGCATCGTGCAGCTCGTGATGGAGCGGATCTGACGAGTATCCGGCGAGAGGCCGCTCAGTCCTCGCCGAATTTGCTCTCGATGAGGGTCGACAGGGCGGCCATGGCCTCGCCGGCCTGGCGGCCCGAGCAGGAAAGCTCGATCTCGCTGCCGATGCCGGCGGCAAGCATCATCAGGCCCATGATAGAGAGGCCGGAGACTTCCTGGCCCTTGAAGTTCACGCGAATGACGGAGTCGAACTGACCGGCGGTGCGCACGAACTTGGCGGCGGCGCGGGCGTGCAGGCCGCGCTTGTTGGCGATGGTGAGAGTGCGCTTGGCGGCGCCGATGGCGGCGTCCGTCGACGATTCGCTCACGAGGCTTCCTTGGCCAGGATGCGGGATGCGACGGTGATGTACTTGCGGCCGGCTTCCTGCGCCATGCGCACGGCTTCGCCGATCGGCCGGGAGCGCACGCTCGCGAGCTTGACCAGCATCGGCAGGTTGACGCCGGCCAGTACCTCGATGTTCGCCTGGTCCATGATCGAGATGGCGAGATTGGAGGGCGTGCCGCCGAACATGTCGGTGAGCACGATCACGCCGTCGCCGGCGTCGCAGGCGCGCGCCCGTTCCAGGATCTCCGCCCGCCTTTTTTCCATGTCGTCATCGGCACCGATGCAGACCGCCGCGGTGCATTGCTGCGGACCGACGACATGCTCGAGCGCCGCCAGGAATTCGTGCGCCAGATTGCCGTGGGTCACGAGTACGATGCCAATCATCAACCCCTGCCCGAAATACTCTGCGCGACAGTGCCCCCCCGGACGTTCGTGTCGCGATGCAACAGAGTGACTGACCGGCCCGCCTTGCGCAACCAGTCTGCGAGGCGTTCGGCGACCGCTATGGAACGGTGCCGGCCGCCCGTACAACCCACCGCGATGGTCAGATAGCTCTTGCCCTCGGCGTCGAAACGCGGCAGCAGCGGCCCGATCAGGGCCTCCAGACGCTCCATGAAGGGAGCATAGTCGGGATCGCTTTCGACGAAGGCGGCGACCTGGGGATCGATCCCGGTCAACGGCTTCAGCTCCGGCACGTAGTGCGGATTTTTCAGGAAGCGCACGTCGAACACGAGGTCCGCCTCGCGCGGCAGGCCGCGGCGGAAGGAAAAGGACATCACCGCGATGCGCGCCTCGGTCCTCGGCTCCAGGGCGAAGTGGCCGGCGAGGATCTGCTTGAACTGATGCGGCGCGAGCGCCGTAGTGTCGATCACGACATCGGCGGAATCGCGCACGTCGCTGATCTGGCGGCGCTCCTCGACGATGCTGTCGATCACGGGGCGCTCGGGCTCCAACGGATGCGGCCGGCGCGATTCGGTGTAGCGGCGTTGCAGGGTCTCGGTATCGCAATCGAGGAAGAGCAGCTTCACCGCAAGGTCGGCGCGCTCACGCAGCTGTTGCACGCGGCGCACGAGATCGTGCGCATTGAAGCCGTAGGTGCGTGTATCGATGCCGAAGGCAAGGGGCACCGCATCCTCACCCGGATTGCCGCCTGTCGAGCGCATCAGTTCGCCGAGCAACGGCAGCGGCAGATTGTCGACGGCGACGTATCCGAAATCCTCCAGCGCCCGCAGCGCGGTGGCGCGGCCGGCGCCGGATAGGCCGGTGATCAGGACGAAAGGTCGGCGCGACGCGGTCATCGAAGGCGCGCGATCATGCTGCGCCGGGTCGACCGAGGGCAAGACGCAACTTCGCACAAGCGGACGCTTCGAACGGGTCGAGGGCGAGAAGAGGCAGCGCGATTCCTTCCAGCATCTCATGCGCCGGCTCGGGCATGCGCTCGATCTTTTCCGAGGAAACGAGATCGACCAGCAACGCGAGCGACGCCTGCGTTACCAATTGATGTCGCGGCAACTTCACGATGCCGATGCCGCGCACTTCCATCCTGCCGGCGAGTGTGGGCGGAGCCGAGGCGATCAGCGCCCGTCCCTTGCGCACGACCCGGGTCTGATCGTCAGCCACCAGCCGCGCGCCTTCGTCGATCAGGCGCAGGGCCAGGTCGGATTTGCCCGCGCCCGACGGTCCGCGCAGCAGGGCGGCGCGCCAATTTCGGCCTTGCCGCAACGCGACGCAGGTCGCGTGGACGAATGTCACCTGCGACCTGTCATTTGGTGTCGGCGGCGGGCACGCGGATGGAGAAGCGCGCGCCCAGCACGCGACCGTCCGGGCTGCGGCGGTTGCTGGCGGTGATCAGCCCGCCATAGGTCTCCATGATCTGCCGACAGATCGAGAGGCCGAGGCCTGAATGCTGGCCGAAATGCTCGGTCGGCCGCTCCGAATAGAAACGCTGGAAGATCGATTCGAGATTGTCCTCGGGGATGCCCGGCCCCTCGTCGTCGATGGTGATGGTGAAGGGCCCGTTTCGCCCCGCGCGCGTGAGCTCGATCATGAGCCGCGAGCCCTTGGGGCTGAAGGACAACGCGTTGTCGATCACGTTGCGCACGACCTGGCCGTAGCGGCCGTCATGGCCCTGGCCGAGATAGGGCGGGTTGGTCGAGATGCGCAGCTCGACCTCGACGCCGGCCTTGGCGGCCCGTGCGACGGCATAGTGGTTCACCATGTCGTCGAGCAGCGCCTTGAGATCGACCGTCTGGACCTCGCCGCGCATGAGCTCGGCATCGAGGCGCGAGGCATCGGAGATGTCGGAGATCAGCCGGTTCAGCCGGTTGATGTCGTCGATCACGATCGCCATCAGCCGCTCGCGCTGCTGCGGGTCGAGCGTGGGGCGGGCCGCGACCTCGATCGCCGAGCGCAGCGAGGTGAGGGGATTCTTGAGCTCGTGAGCCACGTCGGCGGCGAAGCTCTCGATCGTGTTCAGCCGCTGCCACAGCGCGTCGGTCATGGCGCGCAAGGCATCGTTCAGGTCGCCGATCTCGTCGCCGCGCTTGCCGAGATCGGGAATCTCCGGCCGGCTCTCGCGCGCCAGCCGGATGTCGTCGGCGGCGCGCGCCAGCCGCACGACCGGCTGGGTGATGGTGCTGGCGAGATAGAGCGACAGGAGCACGGTGATGCCGAGCGCCGCGACCGCGATGGTCAGCATGTCGTAGCGCACCTCGCGCAGCGAATCGGCGATGGCGCGGTTGTCGCGCGTCAGGATCAGCGCGCCCATGACCTGCTTGAAACGCAGCACCGGCACGGCGGCGCTGAGCAGCAGTCGGCCGTCGGGTGCGGTACGCACGGCGCCTGCATTGAAACCGCGCAGCGCGCTCTGTGCCTCGGGGAAGTCCTTCGCGTCGGTGGTGGCGTGCTCGACATAGGCCGGATAGCGGGTGGTGTGGGCGAGCTGGCGCGCCAGCCAGTCGGCGACATCCTCGCCGAAGCGGTGCTCGCGCTCGGCCGGTTCCTGCTCGGGGGGCGGCAGCGGCGTGGAGTGGATGCGGCCGGCATCGCTCAGCACGGCCGAGTCGCCCAGAAGCTCGCCGGTCTCGCTGAACAGGCGCGCCCGCACGCCGGTCGGCCGCACCAGGCGGGTGAGAAGCTGGCGCGCAGCGTCGGCATCGAGGCGGTTGACCGTGTTCTCGCCGCCCATCACCGCGCCCTCGCCGATGCCGGCGGCCACGACCTCGCCCTGCACGATCAGCGAGGAGAGCTCGGCGTCGATCAGCTCGTCCTCGTAGTCGCTGAGATAGACCGCACCCAGCGCCAGCAGCACCACCGGCACGATGTTGAGCAGCAGGATACGGCGCGTGAGCGGCGAGTAACGCCGCGTGTGGCGTCGGCGGCGCAGCAGGGAGGGCGACTCCGATCGCCGGCGCGTCCGGCGGAACGACGGGACCAGACGCTTCAGCGCACCGAGAATCCGGCGGCCGGGCTCAGGCGTCGCGGTACCGGTATCCGATGCCATAGAGCGTTTCGATCTGCTCGAACTCGCCATCGACCTCGCGGAACTTGCGGCGCACGCGCTTGATGTGGCTGTCGATCGTGCGGTCGTCGACGTAGATCGTCTCGCCGTAGGCGGCATCCATCAGCTGGTCGCGATTCTTCACATGGCCCGGCCGTTCGGCGAGCGACTTCAGCAGAAGGAACTCGGTGACCGTGAGATGCACCTCCTTGCCTTTCCAGGTGCACTGGTGGCGCGAGGGGTCGAGGATCAGCTCGCCGCGCACGATGCGCTCGGCCTGGGCCTCACCCTTGGCGGCACCGCCGTCGGCGCGGCGCATCACGGCGCGGATGCGCTCGAGCAGCAGGCGCTGGGAGAAGGGCTTGCGGATGAAGTCGTCGGCGCCCATGCGCAGACCCAGCACCTCGTCGATCTCCTCGTCCTTGGAGGTGAGGAAGATCACCGGGAACTGCTGCGTCTTGCGCACGCGGTTCAGGAGCTCCATGCCGTCCATGCGCGGCATCTTGATGTCGAAGATCGCCATGTCGGGCGGCGCCTGGTTGAGACCTTCCAGCGCCGAGGCGCCGTCGGAATAGGTCTTCACCTGGAAGCCCTCGGCCTCCAGTAGCATCGACACGGAGGTCAGGATGTTCCGGTCGTCGTCGACCAAGGCGATGTTCTTGCGCACGGCTTCAGTTCTCCTGCGGCTCAGCCACCAAGTGTAGCATGATCGGGTGGTTGCCGCCGCTGGCCCGATCTGCCATCGATAAAAGGGAAAATGCGGCTTTTTTGGAACCGCGATGAGTGAAGGCTACGCACAGGCTGTCTCCCGGTTGGTGCGCGGACTGGATCGTGCGGCGCTCGCCAGCGCGCTGCCGGGGGCTGAGAATCCTTGGCCGTATGCCTCTTTGGTGCTGGCCGCGGTCGATCATGACCTCTCGCCCATCCTGCTGCTGAGCGGCCTGGCCGAGCACAGCAAGGCGATTGCGGCCGATCCGCGCGTGTCGCTGCTGTTCGACGGCACCGCCGGCCTCGACCAGCCCCTGACCGGACCGCGCGTGACGGTGCTGGGCCGCGCGACCCCGACCGACGATCCCCGGCTCAAGGCGCGCTATCTCGCCCGCCACCCCGACGCCCAGCTCTATGCCGGCTTCGGCGACTTCCGGTTCTATCGCGTGGCGCTCGAGCGCGCCCATATCGTGGGCGGCTTCGGCCGGATCCGCTGGCTTACGGCCGCCGAGCTGTTGTGTACGGTTCCGGGCGTTGACGGGCTGGCCGAGGCCGAGGCCTCGATCCTGGCGCATATGAACGGCGACCACGCCGACGCCGTGCAGCTCTATGCCAACCGCCTTCTCGGCCTGTTCGGCCGCGGCTGGACCTTGACCGGGATCGACGCGGAAGGCTTTGATGTGCGCCAAGGCGGGCAGGTTGCCCGGTTCGTCTTCGACACCCCGCTCACCGCCGTGGGGCAGGTCCGCGAAGTCCTGGTCGCGCTGGTTGCCAAGGCCCGGGCCGCCTAGGCGATTCCGCGACGCGGGATGCTTTTTGCGTATGCGAAATCTGATCCACATATTTCCTCTGTGATAGAGCCTTGCCACGGTACAAGGCGCCCGGTAACCGGCGAGGCAAGCCGACGTTAAGTCGTTCGGACAAACAGGGAGTTAAAACCGTGACGCAAACGGGATCGATCGTTCCCAAAACCGGACTTGAGGGTTTGGGACTGAAAAACCTGCACAACGTTCACTGGAACCTGTCGGTTCCCGCGCTGTACGAGGAGGCGATCCGTCGCCATGAAGGCGCGCTGGCCGATGGCGGCGCCCTGGTGGTGCGCACCGGCGTCCACACCGGCCGCTCGCCCAACGACAAGTTCTTCGTCGAGGATTCGACAACCAGGAACGGCGTCGACTGGGGCAAGACCAACAAGCCCATGTCGCCCGAGCGCTACCGCGCCCTCTACAACCGCATGACCGCCTACGCGCAGCGCCGCGATCTCTTCGTGCGCGATTGCTGGGGCGGCGCCGATCCCCACCATCGCATCGGCGTGCGCGTGGTCACCGAGACCGCCTGGCACAATCTCTTCGCCCGCAACATGTTCCTGCGGCCCAAGCCCGAGGAGCTCGCGGGCTTCAAGCCCGACTTCACCATCCTGAACCTGCCGGGCTTCCAGGCCGAGCCCGCGCTCGACGGCACGGCATCGGATTGCGCGGTGCTGGTGAACTTCACCGACCGTGTCGTGGCGATCTGCGGCACCTGGTACGCGGGCGAGATCAAGAAGTCGGTGTTCACCATCCTGAACTACCTGCTGCCCGAGAAGAACATCCTGCCCATGCATGCCTCGGCCAATCTGGGGCCGAAGGGCGACGTGGCGATCTTCTTCGGCCTCTCCGGCACCGGAAAGACAACGCTGTCGGCCGATCCGTCGCGCACCTTGATCGGTGACGATGAGCATGGCTGGGCCGAGGACAGCCTCTTCAACTTCGAGGGCGGTTGCTACGCCAAGGTGATCAAGCTCTCCCGCGAGGCCGAGCCCGAGATCTACGCGACGACCGAGCGCTTCGGCACGGTGCTCGAGAACGTGGTGCACGATCCCGCGACCGGCGGCCTCGATCTCGACGACGGCCGGCACACGGAGAACACGCGCGCCTGCTATCCGATCGACTTCATCCCGAACACGCTCGCGTCCGGCATCGCCGCCACGCCGACCAACATCGTGATGCTGACGGCCGATGCCTTCGGCGTACTGCCGCCGATCTCGCGTCTGTCGCCGGAGCAGGCGATGTATCACTTCCTCTCGGGCTACACCGCCCGCGTCGCGGGAACCGAGAAGGGCGTGACCGAGCCGCAGGCGACCTTCTCGACCTGCTTCGGTGCGCCGTTCATGCCGCGCCATCCGACCGTCTACGCCAAGATGCTGGGCGAGAAGATGGCCCGCCAGAACGTGAAGTGCTGGCTGGTCAACACCGGCTGGTCGGGCGGCGCCGCCGGCGTCGGCCAGCGCATGTCCATCAAGCACACCCGTGCCATGGTGCGGGCGGCGCTCGACGGCACGCTCGCCTCCGTCGCCAGCTCGACCGATCCGAACTTCGGCATGCAGGTGCCGAACGCCTGTCCGGACGTGCCGGGCGACGTGCTGAACCCGCGCAATACCTGGAAGGACAAGAAGGCCTATGACACCACGGCGCGCGACCTGACCCAGCGTTTCGAGAAGAACTTCCAGCAGTTCGAAGGCCACGTTGACGGGAAAGTGAAGCAGGCGGCGATCCGCGCCGCGGCTTGAGCGATCCGCTGCTGCCTCTTGCCGCCTTTCGCCAAAGGGCAGCAGCACCCATATGATGGGTTGATTGACCACGACCCATGACACGCGTGCCGCGACGCCGCGCGGCCCGTTGCGCCTCCCGCTGATTGCCGCGTTGGCGCTGGCCTTCGTCTCGCTCGCGCTGATTTCGGGGGCGGCCTACATCGCCGTCCTCACCGGCGCCACGAGCACCACCGAGCGCCTGCTGGTCGATCGTGCCGGCCGCGTGGTCGACGCCCAGATCGCCATGGTGAGGAGCCGGCTCGATCCCGTCACCGAGCAGCTCGAGATGATGGCGGCCCTGATCGCGGCCGACCGCATCGACATCAACTCGCCGGTCGCCGTGCGCGAGGCGCTGGCGGTGATGGTCTCCAAGACACCGGCCATGTCGATCGCGGGACTGGGCACGCTCGACGGGCAGCTCCATCGCGCCATCCGCCAGCCTGACGGTTCGATCGTTCGCGACACCGTTCCGCTGGTGTCGCTGGAGCGCGAGCGCAGCTTCGAGCGCTTCCGCGACATGCAGCTCTCGCACAAGACCTTCTGGGGGGCGCTGTTCTGGAGCAGCTCCCAGCAGCAGCCGGTACTGAACGTGCGCACGCCGGTTCGGCGCATCGACGACGCCTTCATTGGCGGGCTCGCCGCGACCGTGGCGATCGGCGACTTCTCCTCGCTGATCGGCGATCCCAGCCAGCCGGGCGGTGGCCACTTCTACATCCTGGTCGGCCCCCACCACGACCATGTGGTGGCGCATCCTCGCCTGGTCGATCCGCGTGGGCTCGGCCTCACCGAAGACAGGCCGTTGCCGACCATCCGGGAGGTCGGCGATCCCGTGCTGGCGCACATCTGGGACAAACCCGCGGGTACCGGACCGATCCAGCTGGCGTTCGGCAAGGTCGGCCATGTCGTCGAGGTCAACGGCGAGCGCTGGATCTTCGTGCATCGCGAGCTCACGGGTTACGGCCCCGATCCCTGGCTGGTCGGCCAGTACCTGCCGCTTTCGGAAGCCGCCGTCGGCCTCGACCGGCTGACCAATGGCGCGCTCGTGGGCGCGGCGACGCTGGCCGCGGCGCTCCTGCTGTCGCTGCTGATGGGGTTCCGTATGGCGCGCTCGATCCGCACCATCACCTCGGCCGCCGAGGCGATCGAGCGACTGGATTTCGAGCAGCCGATGCATCGCCGCTCGCGCCTGCGCGAGATCGACGACGCGGCCCACAGCCTCGAGAAGGCGCGCGGCGCGTTGAAGTGGTTCGGCGCCTACGTGCCCCAGCGTCTGGTGCGCCGCCTGATGGAGGTGGGAGAGGACGGCGTCGCCTCTCGGCGCACGCATCTCACGGTGATGTTCACCGACATCGTCGAGTTCACGCCGCAGGCCGAGCATCTGCCCGAGCAGGAGACGGCGGCGCTGCTCAATCACCATTTCGCGCTGCTCGGCGCCTGCATCGAGCGCGAGCACGGCATCATCGACAAGTACATCGGCGATTCGGTGATGGCGATCTGGGGCGCGGCCTCGGGCAGCCCCGACCATGCCGCCGATGCGATCCGCGCGGCGCTCGCCATCGCGCGCGTGATCCACGAGGACAACGAGCAGCGCCGGCTGCGCGGCGAGGCGCCCATCCGGGTGCGTGTCGGCGTGCATTCGGGTGTCGCCGTGGTCGGCAACATCGGCGCGCCGGGCCGCATCAACTTCACCGTCGTGGGCGATACGGTGAACGTCGCCCAGCGTTTCGAGCAGCTCGGCAAGGAATTCATGAAGCCGGGCGAGGATGTCGTCGTGCTGGTGAGCGGCGATACGCTCCGGGCCGCCAAGGACCTGCCGTCGCTCGGCATCGACCCGCTGCCCAAGCCCGAGCTGCGCGCGGTCAAGGGCCACGAGCAGCCCGTCGAGGTCTACCGGCTGGCATGAGCCTCAGCTTATCCTCCCCATCTGAATGGGGAGGGGCTATGCTCGACGCAAAAGCCAGCTTGGGAGGACCGCATGTGGATCCGCAACGCTTGGTACGTTGCCGCCTGGACTCACGAGATCGAACCGGGCCGCATCCACGCACGCACGATCGTCGACCAGCCGCTCGCGCTCTACCGCACCGGGGCGGGCGAGATCGTGGCGCTGGAGGATCGCTGCTGCCATCGCTTTGCGCCGCTGACCCTCGGCCGGCTGGAGGGCGACGATCTCCGCTGCATGTATCACGGGCTGAAGTTCGCGCCCGGCGGAAGCTGCATCGAGATCCCGGGCCAGAAGCTCATCCCGCGGAGCGCCTGCGTGCGGCGCTATCCGGCCGAGATCGTCGGCAGCTGGATCTGGGTGTGGATGGGCGATGCCGCGGCCGCCGACCGCGCCACGATCCCGGCGACCATCGCGCTCGACGATCCGGACTATCGCCTGAAGGCGGGGCAGCTCGACTATGCCGCACACTATCTGCTGATCGACGACAACCTGCTCGATCTCTCGCATCTCTCCTTCGCGCACGAGAAGACGATCGGCATGGACATGCCGCAATGGGCCGACCTCAGGCCGCGCACCACGACACTGGAGCGCGGGCTTCGCTTCGAACGCTGGCACACGGACCATCCGCCGCGCGGCTTCATGAAGGCGAAGCTCGGTGAACGGGTCGACCTCTGGAACGCCTACGACTTCCTGTTCCCCGGCATCTTCCTGCAGCGTACCGGCTTCTATCCGCCGGGCACGGCGGCCAGGAGCGGCAATGGCAGGCCCGACATCGAGCCGCTGTTCCATCGCATCGACGAGCAGGCGGTGACGCCGGTCGACGCGCGCACCTCGCGCTATTTCTACGCCGCCGGCACCCGAGCCGGGGATCTCGATGACGAGCAGCTCGACCGCCTGTTCGCCGTCACCGCGCGCGCCTTCCTCGAGGACAAGACCATCATCGAGGCGCAGCAGAAGCTGATCGACAGGGACCCCGGCCGGCCGATGCTGCCGACCAGCCTCGACGCGGGACCGACCCAGTTCCGGAAGATGGTCAGCGCGATGGCGGAATCGTAGTCATTCGGAGCGCGGGCCTCCGGCCCGCTCATGATGCGGGCCGGAGGCCCGCGCTCCGAATGAGTTCAGGTCAACGGCGCCATCACGTGCTTGGCGTACCCCGGCCGCGCCTTCAGCCGCTCGTACCAGGCCTTCACGTTCTTCAGGTCCGGCCGCTCGACGTCCAACGCGTACCAGCGGTGCACGAAGCAGCCGACGGGGATGTCTCCCATGGTGAGGTGCTGGCCGCCCACGTACTTCTTGCCTTCGAGCCTCTGGTCGAGCCGGCCCCACAGCTTGCCGGCGTCTTCGGCCGCCTTCTTGATCGCCGCCATGTCGCGCTTGTCCGCGGGCGTGCGGATCAGGCCCCAGAACATGATGCGCATGCAGTCGGAGATGGTGCTGAGCTGCCAGTCCATCCAGCGGTCGGCTTCGCTCCTCGCGCCCGGATCGTTGGGCCACAGGGTGCCGGCGGCGTACTTGGCCGCGAGATAGCGCACGCAGCTGTTGCTCTCGAAGACGATGCGCCCGCCGTCGTCGATCGTCGGCACGACGCCGTTGGGGTTCATGTCGAGGTACCATTTCTGGTCGTTGCCGCCGAACTGCAGCCCGACGTCCTCACGGTCGTACGTGACGCCGCATTCGTCGGCGCACCACAGCACCTTCATGACATTGATCGAATTGGCACGTCCCCAGATCTTCATCGCTCGGTTCCCTTCGGTATCAGCATTCCCATTTCGGCGCGCCGGCGCCGATCTGCAGGAGTTCCTTGTTGTTCGGATCGTCGCCGGGCTGCGGCGACTTGCCGTCGAAGCGCACGTGATTGTCGTCGACCCAGACCGGCTTGGGCCGCAGGAACGAATCCTTGCCGAAACCCTTGCAGGTCGGCATGTCGCTGACCTCGGTCACCTTCGGCGGCGTGGCGGTGAGGTCGATCACCTGGAGCAGCACGCCGTTCATCAGGTCCGATTGCAGGGCGACGGCGTAGTGGCCTGACGGCGAGGGGACCGGCGGGGCGGCGACCTGGGTCGTGCGGCCGTCCTTCTCCGAGATCAGGTAGGCCGATCCTCCCTCGTACAGGGCGACATTGACCACGTAGAGGTGCTGCTCCGGCCACCAGGCCAAGAGCCGATGCTTGCGGAAGCGATCGGCCTCGCAGGCCGTCTCGTCCGCACAATCGGTGACCTTGAGGCTCCGTCCACCGTCGAGCTTGAGCCGGAGGATGGTGTCGTCGCGGGAGGCCTGACCGGCGAGCTTCGAGAGCACCGCCGCTTCCGCCTTGTCAGGCAGCTTGCCGTTCGGCGCGGCGCAACAAGGCTGGGTCTCGAGGGTCATCTTGGAGCCCCACAGGAGCCCCTTCGACGGTATCGCCGTCTGCCCCATCCCGTTGCCTTCCTGCGCAAAGGACGGTGCTGCAAGCAGAAGGGCGAACGTCGTGACGATCAATCGCGCGGTGAACATGCGGGGTACGCTCCTACGCTTCTAGTGCGCCAACGCCCAGTTGGCGCCGACGCCGGTCTCGACGACCAGCGGCACCGAGAGGGTGGCGGCGCTTTCCATGACCGTGCGGGCGACGTCCTTGGCCTTGTCGATCTCCTTGTCGGGCACCTCGAACAAGAGCTCGTCGTGCACCTGCAGGAGCATCTGCGCCTTGAGCTTCGCCCCCTTCAGCGCATCGGGAAGCCGGATCATGGCGCGCTTGATGATGTCGGCGGCACCGCCCTGCAGCGGGGCGTTGATCGCCGCGCGCTCGGAGAAGGCGCGCATGCCCTGGTTCTTCTCGTTGATGTACTTGAGATGGATCTTGCGGCCGAACGGCGTCTTCACGTAGCCGTTCTTGCGCGCGTACTCCTTGGTCGCCTCCATGTAGTCCCGGATGCCGGGATAGCGCTGGAAGTACTTGGCGATGTAGTCGCGCGCCTCGGGCTGGCCGATACCGAGCTGGTTGGCGAGACCGAAGGCGGAGATTCCGTAGATGATGCCGAAGTTGATCGCCTTGGCGCGGCGGCGCACCAGCGGGTCCATGCCCTTGACCGGCACGCCGAACATCTCGCTCGCCGTGATGGCGTGGATGTCGTCGCCGCGCGCGAAGGCATCCTTCAGCGACTGGATGTCGGCGACGTGCGCCAGCAGCCGGAGCTCGATCTGCGAATAGTCCGCGCTCATGAGCTTGCAGCCCTTCTCGGCGATGAAGGCCTCGCGGATCTTGCGGCCCTCCTCGGTGCGCACCGGGATGTTCTGCAGGTTGGGATCGGTCGAGGCGAGCCGGCCCGTGGCCGCGCCGGTCATGTGATACGAGGTGTGCACGCGGCCGGTCTTGGCATCGAGCTCGCGCACCAGCGCGTCGGTGTAGGTGCCCTTGAGCTTGGATATCTGGCGATGCTCCAGGATCTTCACCGGCAGCGGATGGCCTTGCGCGGCGAGGTCCTCCAGCACGGAAGCGTCGGTCGACCAGGCGCCGGTCTTGCTGCGCTTGCCGCCGGGCAGCTTCTGCTCATCGAACAGGATCTCGCCGAGCTGCTTGGGCGAGCCGACGTTGAACTCGCGGCCGGCGATCTTGTGGATCTCCTTCTCGAGCTCGCCCATGCGCTTCTCGAAGTCGGCGGAGAGCTTCTTGAGCGCCGGCGCATCGATCTTGATGCCGGCCTGCTCCATCTGGAGCAGCACCGGGATCAGCGGCCGCTCGATGGTCTCGTACATCGAGACCATGTGCTCCCGCGCGAGGCGCGGCTTGAACTGCGCCCAGAGCTGCAGGGTGACGTCGGCATCCTCGGCGGCATAGTCGCGCGCGCGCTCGATCGGCACGCGGTCGAAGCTCACCTGCTTCTGGCCGGTGCCCGCCACGTCGGAGAACTTGATGGTCTTCTGGTTGAGGTAACGCTCGGCGAGATCGTCCATGCCGTGATTGTGCTTGCCGGCATCGAGCACGAAGGAGAGCAGCATCGTGTCGTCGACCGGCCCGACCTCGACGCCGTAGCGGCGGAAGACGCACATGTCGTACTTGATGTTCTGGCCGACCTTCAGCACCGCCGGATCTTCCAGCAGCGGCTTCAGCCGGGCGATCGCCGTCTTGAGCGGGAGCTGGTCGGGCAACAGCTTGCCGATGCCGCCGTTGTCGCCATCGCCGCCGAGATCGAGCGCACCCTGTGTTCCTTGGGGCGCTTCCTTCGGATCGCCGCCCGGTTCGCGATGGGTGAGCGGCAGATAGGCTGCGCGCCGGCGGCCCGAGTTGACGTTGCCCCATGGGCCGTCGATCAGGGCGAGCGACAGGCCGACCAGCCCGGCGTTGTTTGAGTCGAGCGCGTCGGTCTCGCAGTCGAAGCCGACGACGCCGGCCTTGGTCGCCTCGGCGATCCACTCGTCGAGCGCCTTCTCGTCCCGGATCAGCTCGTAGTCGGCGACGGTGAAGGGCTTGTTGACCTTGGCCGTCGCGCTCCTGGCCGGCGCGGCTTCCGCGGGCTCGGCCTTCTTCGCGAGCACCGGCGTCGCTGCCGGCGCCACGGGCGCGGTCGCCTCGCCCAGCTCCTTGGCGAACCGGGCGTGCAGGCTCTTGAAGCCCTGCTGCTCCAGCCAGGGCAGCAGCACGTTGGGATCGGGCGTGCGCTTGGTGAAGGTCGCGGGATCGGCCGGCGGCGGCACGTCGTCCCTGAGCGTGACGAGCTGTTTGGAGATGCGGATCAGCGCTTCGTTCTGCTGCAGCGACTCGCGTCGCTTGGGCTGCTTGATCTCGCCGGCGCGCTTCAGGAGCGTGTCGAGGTCGCCGTACTCGGCGAGGAGCTGAGCCGCCGTCTTCACGCCGATACCCGGCGCACCCGGCACGTTGTCGGTCGAATCGCCAGCCAATGCCTGCACGTCGACCACCTTGTCCGGCGTCACGCCGAACTTCTCCATCACCGCCTCGGGCCCGAGCTTGGTCTTCTTGATCGGATCCATCATCTCGACGCCGGGCCGGATGAGCTGCATCAGGTCCTTGTCGGAGGAGACGATGGTGCAGGTGCCGCCAGCCTCGACGGCGAGGCGGGCGTAGGTCGCGATCAGGTCGTCGGCTTCGTAGCCCTCAAGCTCGCAGACCGGCAGGTTGAAGGCCTTTGCGGCCTCGCGGATCAGCGGGAATTGCGGGATCAGGTCTTCCGGCGGCTCGGGCCGGTTGGCCTTGTACTTGTCGTAGATGTCGTTGCGGAAGGTCTTGGCGCCGGCATCGAGGATCACTGCGACATGGTCGACATCGGGCTTGTCGAGCAGGTCGGCCACCAGCATGCGGCAGAAGCCGAACACGGCATTGACCGGCGTGCCATCGGGCCGGCTCATCGGCGGCAGCGCGTGATAGGCGCGGAAGAGATAGCCCGAACCGTCGACCAGGTAGAGGTGGCGGATGGGCGTCGCCTCGGGCTTGGCTTTTGCGGCAGGGGCAGTCTTGGTTTTCGCCATGGATCGAGGCTAGCACGCGCAACAGGACGCTTGCAGGGAATTGCCCACCGGGATATGTCCCCGCCGTCATTGGGGAGTAGCCGGCCCTGTCTACAGGGGCGGAAGCGTCAACAGACTTGGTTGTTCCTCTGGAATAGCCATGGTGCTTCCGGCGTAGAGCTTGGCGAGACCTTTGGCCTGTCGCACTTCACCCGCGGGATCGGGCGGTGCGAACGGCCAAGGTATGCCTGCTCGATCCCGCCCGCGTGACGTCTCATGGAAGCCTTCCTCGTTTCGGCCGGCCTCGTGGCCATCGCCGAGATCGGCGACAAGACCAACATCCTCGCCATGATCCTCGCCACGCGCTACCGCCAGCCGGTGCCCGTGATCCTGGGCATCCTGGTGGCGACGCTCGCCAATCATGCGCTGGCCGCGAGCGTGGGCGCGATGGTTGCCGCCTGGCTCGGCGCGCAGGCCATGCGCTGGATCCTGACCGTGCTGTTCCTCGGCATGGCCGCGTGGTGCCTGATCCCCGACAAGGAAGATGACGGTCCGAAGGCGGCCGGCAAGCTGGGCGCCTTCCTCGCGACGACCGTCGCCTTCTTCCTGGTCGAGATGGGCGACAAGACCCAGCTCGCCACCATGGCATTGGCCGCGCGCTTCGACAGCATCGTGCTGATCACCGCCGGCACGACCACGGGCATGCTGCTCGCCAACGTGCCCGCCGTCCTGTTCGGCGACGTCATCGCCCGCCATGTGTCGCTGAAGCTCATGCGCACGATCGCCGCGGTGTCGTTCGGCATCCTGGGCGTGCTCACGGCAGCGGGCGTCGGGATGGGGTTGTTCTAGGTCCTCGCCGTCGTGCAAAGCCGAGGAGATGACATCCCCATTGTTATCCTGAGCGTAGCGAAGGATCTCATGCCAGTTGCGACCGGCACGCCGTTTGAAGCGGCATGAGTCCTTCGCTACGCTCAGGACGACAGTGTGGTCAATTTATAATGAACTTTCATCGTGCTTTGAGTATACTACCGATCGGGGGGACCCGGACCCTTGAGATAAGCGCGGGGGCCTCGGGAGACGCTGCACTGTGGGGCAGATCGAGCGGGGTAGGGTGAGTTAGCGCAATTAGCGCAGCTGCGCAGGCGTTCGTCGGGGTCGTTTGCCGTTATTTTAACGGGGAGGGGCGGCCTCGAGCCGCCCCGGGCTCATTTGGTACTCGTCGAGCCAGGGCACAGGCTGGTCACAGGGCCGTTGATGGTGTTGCCGCTGCTTCCAACATCGACGGTGCACCAAGTGAGCAAGCCGGCGGCAAAGGCTTGGGCGACATAGTCCTTCAGGCCGTTGTTCAGGTGGTCGTTGTAGCCCAGGTTGCCGCCGGCCTGACCGGCGTTGGAAACATTGTTGTTCTCGACCGCGCCGCCATGGACGTTGCCGATCCAGATGCCGGCGCGCTGCGTTCCGTCAACCGTGTTGCCGTTGACGAACACGTGCTGGCTCACTTGGCCTGCCAGCACGTTGTTGTTGGCGGCGGCGGCCATGATCTGGATCGCTCCCAGATAGGTCGGACCGACGCCGGACATGCCCATGTTGATGCTGTTCAGCCTGTTGTCCCCGATCAGGATCTCGCTGGTCGGCATGTTCTGCGGCAGGTTGGCGCCAATCAGGATTCCGGCTTGCTGCGTATTGGTGATGTTGTTGTGCGTGATGCTGATCTTGCTCACTCCGGAGAAAGCGATTCCGCGCGCGAGGTAGCTGTTGGTGATCGTATTGTTTTGGACCGCGACACCCGTTTCATTGCCGAACGCGTTCACTCCGTAGATCAGGGCGCCGTCTCCGAGAGAAGCGATCTGGTCCAAGGTCAGGCCGGGGCTCACGCTGTAGCTGTTGCCTGAGCCGGTGAGATTGAATTGATGACGATTGTACGGCCCGCCGACGGCGGCGCCCGTCGTGCCGTTCAGGAAGAATACCGGGCTCTGCGGCGGCGGGGCCGACGTGACGACGCTGTCGCGCGTCAGTGAGGAAGCAGTGACGGAGATCGCCTCGGCGTTGCCGGCGATGGAATCGTCCTGGGTTCCTTCGACAGTGCAGTTACGGACGACGAAGCCTGCTCCGGACATGGCGTTGAGCTGGATGCCGCCGGCTACGGTGCTGACCAGGCGGCCCGTGTTCGGCACAACGCGGATGCCGATGAAAGACATCGCCTGCGACCACCACGATTCGATGGCCGGCCCGCCGGACGTATAGATCGTGATGTCGTTGAACGTGGTGCTCGAACTCTTTTCTTCGTAGATCGCCGGGCCGCCGCCGCGCATCGCCGCGATGAAGATGTCATGCTGCTGGATGATCGATTGCGGATCCGGACTGGAACCGAGCGTTATGGCGTCAGGATTTCCGCTGGATGGCGGCGGCAGCTGCCAGTCCGTGTAAGTATACAGGGGCACTCCGCCGCGGGTGTCGAAGCCTCGGAAAAGCAGGCGTTTCGCGCCTTTGACCTTGGTCTGGTGGTCATAGAGCTGACTTTGGTTGGCCCAACCCGGCTGCGGAAGGACGTTGATCCCGGTCGAGCTGATGCCTTGGACATCGAGCTGAGTGAACGGCAGGTTCTCGTAGTCGATGCTGAAGTTGCTGAACTCGCAGCCCTGGCATCCATAGATGTAGAATGCGGCATAAACCGATTCCCTGAAGACGAGGTTGGCGCCGCGAAGGTCGATCCGAAGAGCCTTGGCGGGCGGCACGTAGATGTAGGTGGTCTTGACCGGCTGAACCGGGCTGGGTTCTGCAGCATAGAAATAGTACGTGCCAGGATTGGCGACGAGGGTTGTGCATTCCGGATGACCGATGACGTAGGTGATCGCAGTCGTCAGTCGTTGCGAAGAGTCGATGCTCGGGTCGTTGGGCTTCATGTCGCTACCACCGACCTTGTGCAGGTCGGTCGACGCATTGAACGTCGGCGAACCGTTGCTACAGGGCTGCGGTTGCGCCTCTGCCGCTTCCGAGACGACCAACAGAAGAAGCGCGATGGACAGCAAACGCCACATGACACCACCCTGGACTCGAAATGCCACTTGAAGTGGGGCCAACTGTACTGTGCGACGGAAGTTCGCGCATGGGCGTTTCCCGCGGACACCTTCACAGCATGAGAAATGACGGAGCGGGTCTGCTCAGACGGCAGACGCGCAGTCCATTGAAAATTGACTTTCGCGATGATCTAGATATACTCCCAACCGGGGGACCCGGACCCTTGAGACAAGCGCGGGGGCTTCGGGAGACGCTGCACGGTGGGGCAGATCGAGCGAGGTGAGGGAAGTTAGCGCAATTAGCGCAGCTGCGCAGGACCTCGTCGTCATATTTTTCCGTTATTTTAACGGGGCGGGACGGCCTTGAGGCGGCGCAGAAACTCATCGGCCTCGGCGCGCGTCGTCGACGTGGCGACGATCGCCGCCGTGTAGACCGTCGTGAGGTCGCAGCCCGGCGGCAGCGGCGCCACCAGCACGACACCCGGGGTGCCGCGAATTTCAGTTTCCTGCGTGCAGCCGATCGGCCGGTGCGCCGTCGAGGCGGCGAGCGCCTTCATGGCGATGGCGCCGTTGGGGCCGAGGCGCAGGCGGTCGGCGGTGGCGTCGGTCAGGCCGAGCTTCTTCAGCACATTGGCGAAGTGGATGCCGGCGGTCGCCTGTGCGGGATCGGGGAAGTGGATGGCGTCCGCTGCTGCGAGCGCCTCGCGCAAAGCGTCGGCTGTGCTGACATCGGGCACCGGATCGCCGACGCGCACGGCGACCGAAGTGGCGACGCTCGCCACATCGGCGATCGACTCGCGTACGACATGGCCGCTCGCCGCCAGCCCATCGATCAAGGCCCGGCTCAGGATCATGACGTCGGCCGGCTCGCCCGCCAGCAGCTTGTCGCGCATGGCGCCGACAGCGGAGAAGGTGCCGTCGAGGCGGCAGCCGGTGTCGCGCTCGAAGTCGGCACGCACTTTTTCGACGAGACCGTGCGCGGCGCCGCCGCTCAGGATGCGAAGGGTCTTCACGGGCCCGGGCATCACTGGATCGTAGCGCCCGAGACCTTGATGACCTCGGCCCACTTGGCGATGTCCTTCTTCAGGAAGTCGCCGAAGGCGGCGGGCGTCATGGTCATGGGCACGGCGCCCTGCTGGGCCCAGGCGTCGCGGATCTTGGGCGTGGCGACGACCTTGGCGATGTCGGCGTTCAGCTTGTCGACGAGTTCCGGCGGCGTGCCCTTGGGCGCCATGATGCCGAGCCAGATCGTGGCCTCGTAGCCCGGCACACCCGCCTCGTCGATGGTCGGCACGTCGGGCAGGATGGCCGAGCGCTTGAGGCCCGTCGTGCCCAGCGCGCGCACTTCCTTCGCGTCGATCGGGCCCTTCATCGTGGTCACGGCGTCGAGCATCATCTGCACGTGGCCGCCCATCACGTCGTTGCGCGCCTCGCCGCTCGACTTGTGCGGCACGTGCAGGATGTCGGTGTGGGTCATCGCTTTGAAGAGCTCGCCCGCCATGTGATAGGGCGTGCCCGGTCCGGATGAAGCGTAGCTGAGCTTGCCGGGCTGCGCCTTGGCCAGCGCGATGAACTCCTGCAGCGTCCTGGCCGGCACCGACGGGTGCACCACCATCACCAGGTCCGAAGAGTTGATCGGGGACACCGGCACGAGATCGCGCATCAGTTGATAGGGCTTGTGGGCGAACAGCGTCTCGTTGGTCGTGTGCGTGTTCGACATCATCAGGAGCGTGTAGCCGTCGGGATTGGCCTTGGCGACGACCTCGGTGCCGATGATCGCGCCCGCGCCCGGCTTGTTGTCGATGATGAACTGCTGGCCGAGCTGCTCGGTCAGGGCCTGGCCCAGGATGCGTGCATAGACATCGGCCGGCCCGCCGGGACCGAAGGGCACGACGATCTTCACCGGCTTGTCGGGCCAGGTGTCGGCGAAAGCCCGCGTGGCGAGCGCGGCGGGCAGCAGCCCGAGCAGCGTTCGGCGTTGCATGATTCTTGCCTCCCAAACTTTCGCGTCCCTCATGCCACGGCTTGCGTGCCATAGTCACTCCATGACCACGATCACACTCACGGGAGGATGCGTCTGCGGCGCGGTGCGCTACCGCGCGACGGGGACGCCCGAGATGCAGGGGCTTTGCCATTGCCGCAATTGCCAGAGGCTGGGCGGCGGCGGCCATGTCGGTTTCCTCTGCTTTCCGCTCGAAGCCGTCATTGTCGAGGGCGAGACCCGGGAGACGCGCGGACCGGGCGGCAGCGGCCAGCCGGCCGAGCGGCATTTCTGTCCGACCTGTTGCTCGGCGCTGTTCGGTCTCTCGGAGATGATGCCGGGCAAGATCAACATCTATGCGGGCTCCCTCGACGATCCCGGCCAGTTCAAGCCCGCCTTCGCGATCTTCACGCGCTCGCGCCGGCCGTGGGACCTGTTGCCGGCCGACATCGCCGCCTACGAGACGCTGCCGCCAAACGTGATCTAAGGGCGTGGTCTAGGAGCGTCGTTTAGGTCTGGCGCTGCTCGGCCGGGCGCCAGCGCAGCAGCCAGCGCTGCAGCTTGAGCACGCCCGCGGACAGGATCGTGCCCACGGTCGCCAGCACGAAGACCGCGACCATCATGCCGGACGCCTCGCCGCGCGCCTCGGCCTCGATGATCATGCGGCCGATGCCGTGCTCGGCGCCGATGAACTCGCCCACGATCACGCCGATCAGGGCGAAGGAGACGGCGGGCGTCAGCGAGGCGAAGAGCCAGGCCATGGTCGACGGCATGATCACGGTGCGCGTGACCTGCCATTCGCTGGCGCCCAGCAGGCGGGCGGCGTTGATGTGATCGCGATCGACGGAGCGAGCGCCCTCGAAGGTGTTGAAGAAGACGAGGAACACCACGACCAGCAGTGCCGTCACGATCTTCGACGCATCGCCGATGCCGAAGGCCAGGATGATGATGGGCGCTAAGGCGATGCGCGGCACCGAATTGAAGGCGGTGATGTAGGGATAGAAGATCTCGCTCAGCCGATCGGAGCGGCCGAGCAGCAGGCCGAGCGCGAAGCCGATGCTGACGCCCCAGGCGAAGCCCCAGAGCGTATTGACCAGGGTGAAGTAGGTCGCGGCCCAGAGATTGTTCTCCGACTTCGACATGCAGGCGGCGAAGCCGGCGCTGCCGGGCAGGGTCCATTCGCCTTTGACGGTCTGCAGGCAGCCGAGATGCAGGAACTGGGCGAAGATGTCGGACGGCTTGGAGACGAAGTAGGGGTCGAACAGCTCGGGCACCAGCCACGGCACCTTGTCATGCAGGTCCCAGGCGTATTGCCAGTAGACCAGGAAGCCGACGCCTATCGCGAGCTGCCAGAGGAGCGTCGTCGCGCGGCGGCGGCTCATGACGCCTCCTGGGCGCCGTGGCTCTTGGCGAACTCCTCGCCCAGCGAATGCCAGATGCGCTGGAAGAGGTTGGCGTATTCCGGCGTCTCGCGCAGCGCGACGGCATTGCGCGGGCGGGGGAAGTCGATGCGGAAGTCGTCCTTCACCCGGCCGGGCCGTGCCGACATCAGGATCACGCGGTCGGAGAGCGTCAGCGCCTCGCCGAGATCGTGGGTGACGAAGAGCACGGTCTGCCGCGTCTTCTCCCAGAGCGAGAGCAGTACCGAATGCATGTCGAGCTTGGTGTGGGTGTCGAGCGCGCCGAACGGCTCATCCATCAGCAGGATCTCGGGCTGGGTGATGAGCGTGCGCATCAGCGATACGCGCTGGCGCATGCCGCCCGAAAGGGAGAAGGGGTAGAACTTCGCGAAGCCCTCGAGGCCGGCGAGCCTGATCGCCTCGGCGACTCGCTGGCGTCGTTCCTCCACCGGCACCTTCGCGAGCTCGAGCGCGTAGCCGATATTGTCCTCGACGGTGCGCCAGGGAAACAGCGTGTCCTTCTGGAAGACGTAGCCCACCTGCCGCATCGGCCGGCCGGGCACGACCGGCTGGCCGTCGACCGCGATCGCGCCGCCGTTGGGCGTGATCAGGGTCGCCACCATATTCAGGATCGTGCTCTTGCCGCAGCCCGAGGGACCGAGCAGAGCCACGAACTCGCCGTCACCGATGGTGAAGGAGGCATTGTCGACAGCCAGTACCTCGCGACCGCCGCCGCCGTTGGGCGCGGCGAAGGTCTTGCGCAGTCCCTTGACGTCGATACGCGAACGCGACGCGGCAACGCTCATGTCAGCCGGGGTACTTCGCCTGCGCGGCCTTGAGGAACTTGCCGTCGAAGGCGTCAGCGAGCTTCACGGGCTTGATCCCCGTGAGGTCGCTGTACCAGACCTTCTCGCCGCGGGCGAAGGACTCCGGCGTGATCACGCCGTTGGGGTCCTGCACTGCCTTCAGCTCCTTGATCTCGAGCAGGTTGGGCGCGTCCGACGTGCTGCCGACGAAGGGCCGGATGCATTCAAGCGTCTGCTCCGGTGTCTTGTCGCGCGCAAAGAGCGCGGCGCGCCAGATCGCGTTCATGAATGCCTGCACCTTCTCCGGTTCCTTCTCGATCGTCTGCTGCAGGCAGAAGTTGGTGTTCACCGGTACCGGGCCGCCAATGACCTCGTTCCAGGTCTTGGCCTCGGAGGGGGCGTAGACCATCTTGCCCCAGTGGTTCTTCTCCGCCTCGGCGATGATCGCCTGCGAGGCGCTCAGCATGTCGATCTGCTTGCTCTTGAAGGAGCCCAGCATGGTGTCGGTGTTGCCCACGCCGACCCAGGTCACTTTGTCGGCGATGCCGAGCTTGTCGGCGAAGTAGTACGACCAGAGGTGAGAGGTGCCGCCGATCGAGGAGACACCGAAGATCGCCTTCTTGCCGTCGGGCCGCTTCCAGGCTGCAAGCTTCTGCAGGGTGTCGATGCCCTGGTCGATGAGATCCTGGCGGATCGCGAAGCGCACGCCCGGTGCCCGCTGGTCGACGGCGTTGAGAGCGCGTGTCGGCCGGCCGTGATTGTTGAGCTGCAGCACGTGCAGGATGTCGGCGATGGCGAAGTCGGCCTGGCGCGAGGCCATGATCTCGCGGGTCTTCACGCCGCTGCCGCCCTGGATGACCTTGAACTCGAAGCCCTCGTCCTTGAAGTAGCCCTGCTGCTGGGCGATGAACTGCGGCTCGTAGGTCGGCGTCGCGACGGGATAGACGCAGGAGCCGGTCTTTCCCTCGGCTCTCGCTCCGAACGCCGTCATTGCGGCGCCCGCGCTCAGCACGGTCACGATCTCGCGGCGCTTGATCAGAAATGCCATGTCCGTTTCCTCCGTTCACTGCAGAGGACGGACTACGGACGGACGAACGTTACGCTCTCCCGGTCTCGGTCATTCCTCCCGCCAGCCATCTGGAGTGGCCGTTCGGACGGACACAGCAACATTTTTTGGCAGCAGCGACAACCGTCGCGGCGAGAATTCGACGAACGAAACCGCTTTTCGTTGCGCCTTCGCGACGATGCCATCGCGAACCGCGATGGTGCCGGATTATTGCTTCGCCTTGTCGTCCTGGCTCCAGCCCTTCTTCTCGGCATCGAAGAAAGAAGCGAAGACCTTGCGGATGGTGCTCTCGGCGATGTCGCGGGTGATGAACACCACGCGGCTCTTGCGGTCGTCGCCCTCGGGCCACGCTTCGAGCGTCGCCGGCGGATGGAAGACGTGCTGCACGCCGTGGATCACGACCGGCTTGTCGGTGTCCTTGACGTTCAGGATCCCTTTCATGCGCAGCAGATCGGGACCGCGATAGGTCACCAGCGCGTCGAAGGCGGCGGCGACGGTCGACCAGCTCATCGGCTCGTCGAAGGTCATGCAGAAGGAGCGGATGCGATCGTCGTGGCGGTTGACGTCGTGTGGGTCCTGCTCGCCGCCGGCGCCATGACCGTGCTCGTGGCCATGTTCATGATCGTGCCCATGATGGTGATGTCCGTGACCGTGATGATGGCCGTGGCCCTCGGAATAAGCCTCGGCCTGCAACCACTTCTTCACGTCGGCGGTCTTGGTCTCCGGATTGTAGAGACCGGCATTCAGGATCTGGTTGGGATCGATCTCGCCGCCGGTGATGGACATGGCATGCGCGCCGGGATTGAGATGCTCGAGCCGATGCTTGAGGTCGTCGAGCTTGGGGCCTTCGGCGATGTCGCTCTTGGTGAGCAGGAGGCGATCGGCGACGGCGGCCTGTTTCACCGCCTCCTCGTGGTTGTCGAGCGTGTTCGCGCCGTTCACGCCGTCGACCGTCGTCACCACGCCGTCGAGGCGATAGCGCGAGGCGAGCAGCGGATCGGTCATCAGGGTGTGCAGGATGGGCGCGGGATCGGCGAGACCGGTGGTCTCCACGACCATGCGCTTGAAGTTGCTCACCTCGCCCTTGGAGCGCTTGAGGAACAGCTCGCTCATGGTGCGCACCAGGTCGCCGCGCACCGTGCAGCAGAGGCAGCCCGAGTTCAGCGTCACCATGCCCTCGTCGTCGGACTTCTCGACCAGCAGGTGGTCGAGGCCGATCTCGCCGAACTCGTTGATGATGACGGCGGTGTCGGCGAGCTCGGGCCGGCGCAGCAGCTTGTTCAGGAGCGTCGTCTTGCCGCTGCCCAGGAAGCCGGTCAGCACGGTCACGGGAATGCGTTCTTCGGCGGCGGTCTGGGTATTGCTCATGTTCGTCCTATCAACTGTTACAGGCGCAACTGTCACACGCGCCAGAAGCGCTCGGTTTTCCTAAAGCGTTTCCACGCCCGCTCCAGCTTCTGCCGCCGGCGCTTGTTGCCCGAGGCGGCTTGCCGGGCGAGCCTGGCGAGCGGCTTGTCGACGGCTTCCGTCGGGCGGGCGGCCTGGGCGATGTCGGCGATCATCTGTTCCGCCACCTCCCGGTCGTTCATGGCGCCGAGCGCGCTCTGCAAACGCTCCGTGGCGTCGATATAGGCCTTCGACTCCGGAGAATCAAAACCGTTGCCGACGAAGGCTGGACGCAGGAACGTCGATGCATAGCGCAGCTTCTTGATGGCGATGCGCAACCGGTGCAGTTGCTTGCCGTCGAGATCCTCGATGCGGTGGCCGCGATGCTGGACCTTGGCGTGGCGCTGGTCGAGCACCACGCGGCCGAACTCCTCCAGCCGGCCGATGGGCGGAGGGTCCGGAATGGCCTTCGTGAACGCCGTGAGCTGCCGGTCGAAGTCGCCGAAGCGCTTGGCCGCGAGGGCGGTGCGAGCGCGCTCGAGGTGGCTCCGGGCCACGCGGTTGGCGACGCGCTTCACGATGGCCGGCACGTCGGAGGCGGTTTCGGTCAAGAAGACATGGAGGTCGCGCGCCGGCGCGCATTCTCCCGCGAGCCACCTTGCCTCGGCCGAGAGCGCACGCACGGTCCGCGCGTCGGCGCCGTCGACGGCACCCTGGAACAGGCCGAGCACCGCGCGCAGGCGCCGCAGCGCCACACGCGTCTGGTGGATGCCCTCGGGGCGGATACTCTTAAGGACGATGGCGCGATGCTTCAGGAGATCGGCCTGGCAGTCGGCCACGATCTGGCGCAGGGCCGCGTCGGGAGGGGTATCGGGAGCAAGCGCAGAGGCCATGCGGCCGTGACCCTAGCCGCCGGCCCCGACCGGGCAACTCCTAAAAACGGCAATCTCGTTAACCTTTTATTGCGCGGTGCGCGCAGGCGACTGGATGCGGCGAATATCCGCAACGACAATTTCGCTGACCGGCCGGGCGGTTAGCGGCGTTTGCGGTGGCGATTAACCGGGCCGCTGCCCTAGGATCACCTCATGAGTATCGATGCGGCTGCCTTCAAAAAAGGCATGCGCCACCTGGCGGCCAGCGTGACCCTGATTACCACCCGGCACCAAGGCCTGCGCGGCGGGCTGACGGCCACGGCGGTCTGCTCGGTATCGGCCGAGCCGCCGCAAATCCTGGTTTGCGTCAACAAGACGGCGTCGGCGCACGACACGATCGGCCACGCCGGGTTCTTCTGCGTCAACATCCTGGCGCCCGATCATCGCAAGATCGCCGAGCGTTTCGCTGGCATGGATGGCGTGGAAGGTGACGATCGCTTCAACGACATGGGCGAATGGGCGACGCTCACCACGGGCGCGCCGGTGCTGAAGGGATGCCCGGTTTCCTTCGACTGCAAGCTGGTGACCGAGGTGAAGGCCGGCACTCACACGATCTATATCGGCGAGATCATCGACCTCACCCTCGATACCGGGGCGCACGCGCTGCTCTACGCCGACGGGAATTTCGTCCACGGCGAGCTTCTGAAGAAGGCCGCCGCTGCCCAGCCTGGCCGCTAGGCCGTCTTTGACTCCCGGCGGAGAGCCACTATGTTCCCGCGCGCATTGGGGCGTAGCCAAGTGGTAAGGCAGAGGATTTTGATTCCTCCATTCCCAGGTTCGAATCCTGGCGCCCCAGCCAGTGCTCCAGGAAATGGATGTGGCCTTTGGTAAACTTCCAGTCGACGTCTACTATCGCGTCATGAAAAAGAAAGTTTTGATCATGGGTTTGCCGGGTGCGGGCAAGACGACCCTCGCCAACGTGCTGGCTCCCCGCCTCAATGCCGCTCACTACAACGCCGACCAGGTGAGAGCCAACATCAACAAGGATCTGGGCTTCTCCGAAGCCGACCGCATCGAGCAGGCCCGCCGCATGGGCTGGCTGTGCGATACGGTTGTCGAGTGCGGCAACTACGCGATCGCCGATTTCATCTGTCCCACCGCCGAGACGCGAGCGGCATTTGGTGCCGACGAAGCTTTCGTGATCTGGGTCGACCGCATCCAGGAAGGTCGTTTCGCGGACACCAACAAGATCTTCCAGGCGCCCAACGCCTACGACTTGCGCGTTACTTCGGAAGGGACCCCGGAATACTGGGCCGAGCAGGCGGCGCGCCTCCTGCGTCCGATCTTCGATTTCAAGAAGCCGACGGCGCTGATGCTTGGTCGATACCAACCCTTCCACGACGGCCATCGGGCCTTGATCGTCGAAGGCATCGAACGCGTCGGGCAGGCCTGTATTGCCGTCCGCGACACGCAGGGAACCGACGAGAAGAACCCTTTCTCTTTCGAATATGTGCGCTCGCGCATCGAACACGGCCTGCGGAGCTACGAAGGCAAGTTCGTGGTGGTGCAAGTCCCGAACATCACGAAGATCTTTTATGGTCGGGATGTGGGGTACAAGATCGAACGCATCGACCTGGACGAAAAGCTTCAAGGCGTATCGGCCACCGCCGAACGTGCCAAGCTCGTTGCCGGAGAATAGTCGCGCATTGAAGGGCGCGTTACGGCTATTGGGCTGAGCCGCCTTTCATTGCCCGCTCGCGCACCTTGTAGGCGCGGGCAAGCCGCTGGCCGCGATCCTCGAACAGGTCGCTGTCGCCGCCACTCTTCCTCAGAAGCGCTTCCTCGATCTCCTCGTGCGGGCGCGTCGTGCCGTCGGCCAGCAGATGCTCGACCGCGATGCCGCGTTCGGCCAGGCGTCGCGAGACCAGGACGGTGCGGTGGCAATCGAGCGGATCCTTCTCGGCGCACATCAGGCAGGGCATGGCGTCGTCGCAGCTCGCGGTCAACCGGTCGAGCGCCGCGCCGAACTCGGGCCGCGCGGCCAGCGTGTCGTAGCTGCCGCCCGCCTCCGGTTTGCCGCCGAGTGCCGCTCCTTGCCAGACATAGTCGATGCCGACTTCGGCGAGGCTCTTCTTCAGCCGTTCGCGGCCGAATTGCGGGAAGCGACGAGAGTAGGGGACCGAGCGCACGTCGACCAGCAGGCTGACGCCGCCCTTCGTCAGCAGATCGAGGAAGCGCTCGATCGCATGGTTCGAATGGCCGATTGTCTTGATCATGACGGCATGCGGCGTACCAGCTCGATGAAGGCAAGCGTCGCGGCCGAGCGTTCGCCGGTGCGGCAGGCGAGATTGAGCGGCAC
>Ga0153954_1000368_pt1 | contig 37581 bp, 37 predicted proteins | sample TSFL038MetaG_FD_102277 | JGI IMG/M metagenome (GOLD analysis project Ga0153954, IMG submission 102277) | Attine ant fungus gardens microbial communities from Florida, USA - TSFL038 MetaG | ecosystem: Host-associated > Fungi > Mycelium > Unclassified | place: USA: Florida, Wekiwa Springs State...
GGCGGATCTCATGGGAAACGACTATTTTTCGCTGCCGCCGCCGAAATCGCTCGATCGCAATGCGTTCTCAAGTGCGCGCGTTGCAGCTTTGCCTTTGCCGGATGCGGTTGCGACGCTCACCGCTTTCACCGCGCTGAGTATCGCGCGGGCGATCGAGTATTTGCCGAAGGAGCCGAAGCTCCTCGTGCTCAGCGGCGGCGGCGCGCGCAATCTCACCTTGCGCTGGCATTTGATGCAACATCTGCCTTGCGGCGTCATCCTTGCCGAAAGGCTTGGCTGGTCGGCCGATGCGATGGAGGCGCAGGCCTTTGCTTATCTCGCGGTCCGCCGGCTGAAGAATCTGCCCATCACATTTCCGACAACGACCGGCGTCACCGCGCCCATGCCCGGCGGCGTGATCGCCGGCGCGGATTGATTGCCACATAAACAATAAGATCGGCGCGCATCGTCCAGCCGGCCGTTTGGCCGCGATTTGCAAGGAGTTGTCATGCCGCGTCTGACCCCCATTCCGCCCGCCGACCTCACCCCCGAGCAGCGTCCGCTCTATGACGACATGAAAAAGGGGATCGAGACGAATTTCAAGGGTTTCACCGCGATCCGCGAAGACGGCGCGCTGATCGGGCCGTGGACCGCGTGGCTTACCGAGCCGAAGTTCGGCGAAGCGAGCTGGCATCTCGTGCGTGCGCTCGCCGACAAGCCGGCGCTGCCGCGCAATGTGCGCGAGATCGCTATTCTCGTCACCGGCGCGCATTTCAAATCGGCCTACGAGCTCTATGCGCATGTTCTCGTCGGCGAGATGCGCGGCCTGTCGGACGAGAAGATTTCGACGATCGTCGCCGGCCAGCGGCCTGTCGATCTCACGCGCGAAGAGGCGGTCGCCTATGACTTCACCAGCGCGCTGGTCAATGGCGGCACGCTGCCGGAACTGACCTACCGGACCGCGCTGCAAATCTTCGGCCCGCATGGCGCGGCGGAATTGTCCTATCTCGTCGGGCTCTACGCGCTCGTCTCGATCACGCTCAACACGTTCGACATTCCGGTGCCGGAAGTTTGAGCGGCGCCTAAATTAAGGGGCGCGGGATGCTTTCAACCTCGTCAGCCCGCGCCAAGCTTTTCAACGCGTCTTCATCGACGATGCGCAGGGTCCGATCGTCGAGTTCGATCGAACCTTCCTTGCGCAGCCTCTGCAGCGTCTTGTTGGTATGAACGACCGAGAGGCCCAGCGTATCGGCGAGATGGCTCTGCCGCATCGGCAGATCGAGCCGATTGCGCCGCGTCATGCCAAGCCCGCGGGCCTTATCGAACAGATGCCACAAGAGAAAGGCGACACGCTCCAGGGCGGTGCGACGCCCAAGTGAGACGATCTGCTCGTCAAGCGTTCGTTCCTGGCTGGCGGCGAGCCAGGTGATGTCATAGGCAAGCTGGGCGTCACTGGCGAAGAAAGCCCAGAGCTTGTCGCGCGGAAAAACGCAGAGCACGGAATCGGTCAACGCTTCGATTCCATGCCCCATGATTTCCGCCATCGAAGCTTGCAGACCGAGGAAATCGCCTGGCAGAGCATAGTTGATGATCTGCCGGCGGCCGTCTTCGAACGTCTTGTAGCGGAAAGCCCAGCCGGACAGCACCGTGAACAGATGGCTCGCGCGCGCGCGTTCGAGCAAGATCGTCCCGCCCGGCGCGACTGCAAGCTCGCCGATCTTGAACGCTTGCACAGTGCTCGCATCGAGCAGGGTTCGCTCGTTGAAGATCGGCAGTGTCCGCAAGGGACATTTGGCGCAGCTTGTTGTCATCGCGCTGCTCGTCATGTGTCCGTGCCTCCGACCCAACGCCGAAACGTCCGAAACGCTGCATCAAAGGCCAGAACAGTGCTGTCAGGCAAACGTTCCGTGTCGGTCGCGCCTATGTCAAAGTTAAATGACCGCATCGTCCCGAATGTCTAAGCCTCGCCGGCTTGGATAAAGACAGGGACGGAATGCCGATTTTCGATTTATCCGGCGGCGCGGATGAAAGCGGCCCGCGCGCCATTCGCAATTATGTTGCCGCACTGGCGATGACGGCGGTGGCCATTGCGCTGCAGGCCGCTTTGTGGCGCGTGTCGTATCCGTTTCCGCTGCTGTTCGTTCTACCGGCGATCGGCCTTGCGGCCTTCTATGGCGGCTTCGGGCCGGGCACCTTGACCGCGATCGTGTCGGCTGTCGCGATTTTTTATTTCGCTTGGCCGGGTCCGCACGACCTGCATGGTTGGGCGGTCGTGCTGCCCTTTGTCGTTTATGCCCTCGTCGCTGCGGCGACGATTCTAGCTCTTCGAGCGGTCCGCAAGGAGCTGATGCGTTTGCGGGGGCAACAAGCTCAGACCATCGCGCAATTGAGTCTCGAAAAGGAGCGGCTGAACGCGCTCCAACATCGCATGACCACCAATATGCAGGCGGTCGCGAGCCTTTTAACGCTTCAGAAGATGAAGCTGCGGTCGGACCCCGGCTCCGCGGCGCGCGTGCTGGATGACGCGCGGCAGAGAGTTGTTGAACTCAGTCAGATCAACCGCCGGCTCAGCGAGCGCGCCGCGGACGGGCAGGGCATAAGGCAATATCTGCAATTGCTCTGCGCCGATTTTCAGTCCGCGGCGATGTCGCACGAGATTCTCTGCACGACCGCTGGCGTCGTCGATATCAAGGATCCGGATAAGCTGCTGGCGCTATCGGTGCTGATCGGCGAAGCCGTCGGCAATGCCTTGAAACACGGGTTTCGCGACAATCAGGTCGGGACCGTCGTCGTCAATCTGCGGCGAACCGCACCGGCACGCTGCCAGTTGACGGTTGCCGACAATGGCCGCGGCTTGCCGCAGCACATTGATCCGGCGGTTGCCGGCACCAGCGGCTTTCTCATCATGCAAGCCATGGCGGTCCAGCTCGGCGGCAAGCTTGAGGCGTCGCCGTCCGAGCAGGGCACCACTTTGATCGTCAATTTCGAGGCGTAGAGGCTCGACCGTCCGGGGCTTCAGCTCGGACGGTCGCCGGGCTCCGCCCGCGTCGGCGTCGGCAGCTTCGGCGGATTGCCGAGACGCCGGTCGAGATAGATCGAGACCTCCTCGATCAAGGGCTCGACGCAATTTTCGAAGAAATGGTTGGCGCCGGGGATCACGGCGTGCTCGATCGTGATGCCACGCTGCGTCTTCAGCTTTTCGATGAGCCCGGTGACTTCCTTCAGCGGCGCGACACGATCCTGATCGCCGTGGACGAACAGGCCCGACGACGGGCAGGGCGCGAGGAAGGAGAAGTCGAAACGGTTGGCGGGCGGGGCGACCGAAATGAACCCTTCGACTTCCGGCCGGCGCATCAGAAGCTGCATGCCGATCCAGGCGCCGAAGGAGACGCCGGCGATCCAGCAGGCGCGCGCGTCCGGATTGATCGTCTGGGCCCAGTCGAGCGCCGCCGCGGCATCGGAAAGCTCGCCCTGGCCATGGTCGAAAGCACCCTGGCTGCGGCCGACGCCGCGGAAGTTAAAGCGCAGCACCGAAAAGCCGCGTTCGGCAAAGGCATAATAGAGGTTATAGACGATCTGGTTGTTCATCGTCCCGCCGAACTGCGGATGCGGGTGCAGAACGATCGCAATGGGCGCGCCGCGTTGCGTCGAGGGATGAAAGCGTCCCTCAAGACGCCCCGCAGGGCCGTTGAAAATAACCTCGGGCATTCCGTCTCCTAAAGCTTCTTGCGGGGCGGGCTCAGGCGCGGCATGCCGCCGGCACAATTGAGCTTTTCCGTGGGTTTGCTTGACGAATGAGCCACCGACCACATAATCTGGAGTTAGAACTGTTCTAACCGTTTCGGCACCTTGCAGCGCCAGCCACCCGGCCTGTCGGCAAATCAGGGGCCTCATGTACACGGCCGACAGTGCGAATTGCAATTATTTTGGCTTGGCGGCGGGGTTTTTCGATTCGCGCGTCGAGCCAGACCCGAAGGACTGATCTTTGTCGCGGCCACGCGCCTATCTCGACCACAACGCAACGTCACCGCTGCGACCCGCCGCGCGGGCGGCGATGCTCGCGGTTTTGACGCAGGCGGGCAATGCGTCGTCGGTGCATCGCGAAGGCCGCCGCGCGCGGGCAGAGATCGAGGCCGCGCGCGAAAGCCTCGCGCGTTTGGTTAAAACCCAGCCGAAGAATGTCTATTTCACCTCCGGCGCGACCGAGGCGCTCAATCTGGCGCTCACGCCCGAGCTTGAGCTTGACGGCAACAAGACGCCCTTTGACGTGCTTCTGGTTTCGGCCGGCGAGCACGCCGGCGTCCTGCAAGGCCATCGCTTCCCGGCGACCGCCATCGAGAAGCTGCCGCTGACCACAGCCGGCGTGCTTGACCTTGCGGCGCTCGATGCCGCGCTCGCCCGTCATGCCGGCCAGCGGGTCCTGCTGGCGCTTCAGGCGGCCAATAACGAGACGGGTGTGGTGCAGCCGGTTGCGGAAGCCGCGGCGCGGGTCCATGCGGCAGGCGGCGCCCTCGTCTGCGACGCCGTCCAGGCGGCGGGCAAGGCGGCCTGCGACTTTGCCGCGCTCGGCACGGATATTCTGGTGCTTTCGGCCCACAAAATCGGCGGCCCGCAAGGGGCGGGCGCCCTTTGTTTTGCGAACGGCCGGCATCATATTGCAGATACGATCGTGCGTGGCGGTGGCCAGGAGCGCGGGCTGCGCGCCGGCACCGAGAACGTCGCGGCGATCGCGGGCTTTGCCGCCGCCGTGGAGGGCGTTGCCGAGGCTGGGGCGTCTGAGATTGCCCGACTGGCCAGGCTGCGCGATAGGTTGGAGCGGGATGTGCTCGTGAGTGCGCCCGATGTTGTATCCTTCGGCGCGAATGTTGCGCGCCTGCCGAATACCGCCAATTTTGCGGTGCCCGGCGTCGGTGCGGAGGTTTTGCTGATGGCGCTCGATCTCGAAGGCGTCGCGGTCTCGTCCGGGTCCGCCTGTTCTTCGGGAAAGGTCAAGCGCTCGCATGTGCTCGAGGCGATGGGCGTGCCATCCGCTTTGGCGGAAGGAGCGATCCGGGTCAGCCTCGGGTGGAGCTCTGAGGAGGACGATGTGGACATGTTTCGGATCGCCTTCGCCAAGGCGGTCGAAACGATCCGGTCAAAGCGGGTGAAGCCCGCCGCGTAATTGAAGTCTGAACCAGCGGTCCTTGAAACCGCCGAGGTGAGGAGAGAAGAATGGCTGCGGTGCAGGAAACGATCGATCGCGTCAAGTCGATCGACGTGAGTGAATATAAGTATGGCTTCTTCTCCGAGATCGAATCGGAGAAGGCGCCGAAGGGGCTCAACGAAGACATCGTCCGTTTCATTTCGGCCAAGAAGAATGAGCCGGAATGGCTGACCGAGTGGCGGCTCGAAGCCTATCGCCGCTGGCTGACGATGCAGGAGCCGCGCTGGGCGCGGGTCGCCTACGAGCCGATCCCTTATCAAGAGCTCTATTATTACGCCGCGCCGAAGACGGCCGCGGGGCCGAAGTCGCTCGACGAGGTCGATCCCGAACTGCTGAAAGTCTATGAGAAGCTCGGCATTCCGTTGAACGAGCGGGCGATCCTGGCTGGCGTCGAGGGCGCGGGCGAGGCGTCGAGCCGCGTCGCGGTCGATGCGGTGTTCGACTCCGTCTCGGTCATCACGACCTTCAAGGAAGAGCTGGCCAAGGCCGGCGTCATCTTTTGCTCGATCTCCGAGGCGGTACGGACGCATCCGGAGCTGGTGCGCAAGTACCTTGGCTCGGTCGTGCCGCCGACCGACAATTTCTTCGCGACGTTGAATTCGGCCGTCTACTCTGACGGGTCGTTCGTCTATGTGCCGCCGGGCGTGCGCTGCCCGATGGAGCTTTCGACCTATTTCCGGATCAATGAGAAGAACACCGGCCAGTTCGAGCGCACGCTGATCATCGCCGACAAGGGCGCGTACGTCTCTTATCTCGAAGGCTGCACGGCGCCGAAGCGCGACGAGAATCAGTTGCATGCGGCGGTCGTCGAACTGATCGCGCTCGATGATGCCGAGATCAAATATTCGACCGTGCAGAACTGGTATCCGGGCGATGCCGAAGGCAAGGGCGGCATCTATAATTTCGTGACCAAGCGCGGCGACTGCCGCGGCGCGAACTCGAAGATTTCCTGGACGCAGGTCGAGACCGGCTCGGCGATCACCTGGAAATATCCGTCCTGCATCCTGCGCGGCGACAATTCGCGCGGCGAATTCTATTCGATCGCCATTTCGAATGGTCACCAGCAGGTCGATTCCGGCACCAAGATGATCCACCTCGGCAAGAACACGACGAGCCGGGTGATCTCGAAAGGCATTGCCGCCGGGGCCTCGCAGAACACCTATCGCGGCCAGATTTCGTCGCACCGCAAGGCGACGGGCGCGCGCAATTTCACCAATTGCGACTCGCTGCTTATCGGCAACGACTGCGGCGCGCATACGGTGCCTTATATCGAGGCGCACAACCACTCGACGCAGTTCGAGCACGAAGCGACGACCTCGAAAATCTCCGAGGATCAGCTCTTCTATTGTATGCAGCGCGGGCTCAACGCTGAAGAGGCGACGGCCCTGATCGTCAACGGCTTTGTCCGCGACGTGCTGCAGCAATTGCCGATGGAATTTGCCGTCGAAGCGCAGAAGCTGATCGCGGTTTCGCTTGAAGGCAGCGTCGGCTGATCAGCCCGCGCCTCTCGTTTCAAGGATCACAAACATGTTGGAAGTCAAAAATTTAAGCGTGTCGATCGGCGACCGCGAAATCCTGAAGGATCTCAACCTCACTGTCGCCGATGGCGAGGTCGCCGCGATCATGGGGCCGAACGGCTCCGGCAAGTCGACGCTCTCTTATGTCATCGCCGGCAAGCCGGACTATGAGGTGACATCGGGTGAAGTTCTTCTCGACGGTGAGAATGTTCTCGACCTGTCGCCGGACGAGCGCGCCGCCAAAGGCTTGTTTCTCGCCTTCCAATATCCGGTCGAGATTCCTGGCGTCACGACCATGACCTTCCTGAAGGCGACGCTCAACGCCATCCGTCGGCAGCGCGGCGAGCCCGAGCTTTCGATTCCCGATTTCATGAAGCGCGTGAATGCCTCGGCGGCAAAGCTCGACATCAAGTCCGATCTCTTGAAGCGTGCCGTCAATGTCGGCTTCTCGGGCGGCGAGAAGAAGCGCATGGATATTTTCCAGATGGCGTTCCTGGAGCCGCGCTTCGCCATTCTCGACGAGACGGATTCGGGCCTCGACATCGATGCGCTGCGGATCGTCGCCGACGGCGTCAATGCGCTGCGGACCAAGACGCGCAGCTTCCTCGTCATCACCCATTATCAGCGCCTGCTCGAATATATCGTGCCGGACAAAGTGCATGTGATGGCCGGCGGCCGCATCGTGCGCAGCGGCGGCAAGGAGCTCGCGCTCGAACTCGAGAAGAACGGTTACCGGGACTACGTCGAAGCGGAAGTGGCATAGGCCATGAGCATTCAGATCATCCCCACCGCAACGGCCGCGGAAAACGCGCTGGCCGACGCGTTCCGAGAGGCCAAGGCCAGTCTGCCCGGCACGGCGTCGGTCGCCGAACAGCGCGCGCAGGCCTTTGAGGCTTTTGCCCGCGCCGGCCTGCCCAATCGCCGCATCGAGGCCTGGCACTATACCGACCTGCGCAACCTCATGCGCCGGGCGCTGCCGCTCGCGCCGATCCCGTCACAGGCGCAGATCGCCAAGCTCTCGGCGGAGGCGTTGAAGCTGCCGTCGCCGCGGCTGGTACTCGTCGATGGCGTTTTCGCGCCTGAACTGTCCGGGCCTCTGCCGGCGGGCGTCACGGTGACGTCGCTTGCGGCGGCGCTGGCACAAGGCGAGCCGGCGCTGATCGAGGGCCTCGCCGCCGCTTGGGCCGAAGCCGACGATGCGATGGTCTCGCTCAATGCCGCCCTGATGCAGGACGGTCTCGTCATCGACGTCGCGCCGGGCACGACGCTCGAGGCGCCGCTCCACATCGTCTATGCAACCGTGGCATCCGAGCCGGCGGCGCGCTTCTCGCGCTCGCTGGTGCGTGTCGGTACTGGCGCAACGTTCCGGCTCAACGAAATGAGCCTGGGGCAGGGCGGCCGTGTCGGCCAGACCAATAACGTCCTGATCTTCGAGGTCGGCGACGACGCCAATGTCGCGCACAGCCTGTCGCTCACCGGCACGGAGCCCGCCAGCCTGCGGCTTGAGACCTTCCTCGTAAAAATCGGCGCCAAGGCGCAGTTCGACAGTTTCGCGCTGATCACCGGCGCGGGCCTGGTGCGGCGGCAGATCTACAAACTCTTCAACGGCGCCGACGCGAAAGCCTCGCTGCGCGGCGTCTCGTTGCTGCGCGGGCGCGAACATGCCGACACCACGCTTTTCGTCCGCCATGCGGCGACGGGCTGCGAAGGGCGGCAGAACTTCCGCTATATCCTCGATGATGAAGCCGTCGGCGTTTTCCAGGGCAAGATCGTTGTCGATCGCATCGCCCAGAAGACCGACGGGCGCATGCTCGCCAAGGCGCTGGTGCTCAGCGACGAGGCGACGATGAACAGCCGGCCGGAGCTTGAGATTTTCGCTGACGACGTGGCTTGCGGCCATGGCGCGACCATCGGCGGCCTCAGCGAGGACCAGCTCTTCTATCTGCAATCGCGCGGCCTGCCGGCGAATGAGGCCGAGGCGCTTCTGCTCGAAGCCTTCGCTGCCGAACTCGTCGATGAGATCGGCGATGAAGACCTCATCGCTGCGTATCGCGCCGATGTTGCCGCCTGGCTTGCGGGGAGGGCTGGGGCATGAACGAACATGTCGCCGCACCGCTCGATGTCGCGAAGATCCGTCAGGACTTTCCGATCCTCGATCTGAAGCCTTACGGCAAGACGCTGGTCTATCTCGACAATGCCGCCTCGGCGCAGAAGCCGCGGCAGGTCGTCGATCGCATGGTCCATGCGACCTATAACGAATATTCCAATGTCCATCGCGGGCTGCATTATCTCGCCAATGCCGCGACCGAGGCTTATGAGGCGGCGCGCGAAAGCGTGCGCGCTTTCCTCAACGCCGAAAGCATCGACGAAATCATCTTCACGAAGTCGGCGACCGAGGCGATCAACCTTGTCGCGTCGTCCTTCGGCCAGCGTTTTATCGGCGAAGGCGATGAGATCGTGCTCTCGATCATGGAGCATCACGCCAATGTCGTGCCCTGGCACTTCTTGCGCGAGCGCAAGGGCGCGGTGCTGAAATGGGTCGATGTCGATGACGAGGGCAATTTCTCGCTCGATGCGTTCGAAAAGGCCCTGACGCCGAAGACCAAGATCGTCGCCATCACCCATCTCTCGAACGTGCTGGGCACGGTGACGCCGATCAAGGAGATCGTAAAGATCGCCCATGCCCGCGGCATTCCGGTGCTCGTCGATGGCGCACAGGGCGCCGTGCATCTCGATGTCGATGTGCGCGACCTCGATGTCGATTTCTATGCGATCACCGGCCACAAGCTTTATGGGCCGACCGGCGTCGGCGCGCTCTACGGCAAGAAGGAATGGCTGGAGAAACTGCCGCCCTTCCTCGGCGGCGGCGAAATGATCAACGAGGTCACCAAGGACAAGGTGACCTATAACGAGCCGCCGCATCGGTTCGAAGCCGGCACGCCGCCGATCGTCCAGGCGGTCGGTCTCGGCGCGGCGCTCGACTATATGCGCGACGTCGGCCGAGCGCGGATCCACGCGCATGAGACGGCGCTGAGCCATTATGCGCATGAGCGGATCGCGCGGCTGAATTCGGTGCGTGTCTTCGGCCGGGCCAGCGGCAAGGGTGCAATCCTTGCTTTCAATCTCAGGGGCGCGCATCCGCACGATGTCGCGACCATTATCGACCGCGAGGGGGTTGCCGTCCGGGCCGGTACACATTGCGCACAGCCGCTGCTGACGCGCTTCGGCGTGACCTCGACATGCCGCGCCTCCTTCGCCATGTATAATACATTCGAAGAGGTCGATAAGTTCATCGAATCGTTGCAGAAGGCGGAGGGACTCTTTGCCTGAAGATGTGATCACCGAAGCGCAGACCCCGGCGGTGCAATCCGCCCCGGCGGAATCCGCGGCCATCGAACCGGCTTCGCCGAACGAGCCGCAATGGTTCTTTGCCCCCGCCATTGCGCCGGACGAGCGCGCCCGACTGACCGAAGAGACGGTCGCCGCGCTGAAGACGGTTTATGACCCGGAAATCCCCTGCGACATCTATGAGCTGGGGCTGATCTACTGCGCCGTCTTCGACGACAGCCGCAAAGTGCTGATCGACATGACGCTGACGGCGCCGGGCTGCCCCGTTGCGGGCGAATTGATCCAATCGGTCGAGAGCGCGGTTGGTACGGTCGGCGGCGTGTCCTCGGTCGAGGTCAACATGGTCTTTGATCCGCCGTGGGATCAGAGCCGGATGTCGACGCAGGCGCGGATCGCGCTCGACTTCTATTGATGCAAAGGCGCGCCGGCGTTCCTATATGATGCCTGACGTGCCAAGGAGATGGATGATGGCGAAAGCCAAGTTTCCGATCATGACTTTGACCGATGTGGCGGCCAATCGGGTCCGCACGCTGATCGGCGATCGGGCGATTGCGGGCCTGCGGGTCGGGGTCAAGAACGGCGGCTGCGCCGGCATGTCCTATACGCTGGACTATGCCGCCGAGATCGGCCCCTATGACGAAGTGATCGAAGACAAGGGCGTCAAGATCATCATCGATCCGAAGGCGCTGATGTTCCTCTTCGGCACCGAGATGGATTTCCAGACGGATAAGATCGGCTCGGGCTTTACCTTCAACAACCCGAACCAGACGGGCGCCTGCGGCTGCGGCGAATCCGTTTCGTTGGCGCCGGCCAGCGAAGCGCAGATCGAGGAAGCCCGCCGCGCCAATACGGCGGGCTGACCTGCCTCAGCTCTCTTCGACGACGGTCGGCTTCAATTTCACCGGACGCAGCAGGAAGCTCGGGGTGTGATCGCCCATGCCGACGACAGGCCGGTCATCCTGCCCATTGTCACGGAAATGGCTGCGCTCAGGGCGCTGACTGCGCTCCGGCTTCGGGGCATGGCCATTCGACCGTGCCGCTTGCGGCGCGTCGTGCGGCCGCTTGCCATGCGGCTCATGTTGGCCGCGTTCACGCGGCGGATGTTGGCTGCGTTCACGCGGCGCGTGTTGCCGGCCTTCTGACCGGCGGCCGCTTTCGCGATGTTCGCGCGGATCGCGACGGCGCGGCGCGCGATGCTCCTCCGTGCCCTCATCTTCCGTGGACAGCGTGTCGAACGTTGCGCCGTCCTGCCAGGCGATCGAGCGGCCGATTAGCTTCTCGATCTCGGCCAGGTGCTTCTGGTCGGCGCGGGTGACGATGGAAATCGCCGTCCCCTGCTTGCCGGCGCGGCCGGTGCGGCCGATGCGGTGGACATAATCCTCGGCATGGACCGGAACGTCGAAATTGAAGACATGGCTGACGTCGGGAATATCAAGGCCGCGGGCGGCGACGTCCGAACAGACGATGAGATCGACATCGCCGCTTTTGAACGCCTCGAGCGAGGCCATGCGTGCGCGCTGATCCATATCGCCGTGCAAGGCACCGGCGCGGAAGCCATGCTTCTGCAGCGATTTGTGCAGGATCGCGACATCGCGCTTGCGGTTGCAGAAGATGATCGCGTTCTTGAAATTGTCAGCGGCGCGGATGAGCTTGCGCAGCGTCTCGCGCTTGGCGGGGCCGGGCAGAGAGGCAACGAGCGCCTGGGCGATCGTCGTCGAGGTGGACGCGGGCGGCGCGACCTCGATCCGGATCGGATTGTGCAGGAAGGCTTCGGTGAGGCGGACGATTTCGGCCGGCATGGTCGCCGAGAAGAAAAGCGTCTGCCGGGTGAACGGAACGAGCTTGCAGATGCGCTCGATGTCGGGAATGAAACCCATGTCGAGCATGCGATCGGCCTCGTCGATCACCAGGATCTCGATGCCGGTCAGAAGCAGCTTGCCGCGCTCGGCGAAGTCGAGCAGGCGGCCCGGCGTCGCGATCAGCACATCGGCGCCGCGCATGATCTTGGCTTCCTGGTCGCCGAAGGAGACGCCGCCAATCAGCAGCGCGACGTTGAGCTTGTGGTTGACGCCGTAGCGGCCGAAGCTCTCTTCGACCTGCGCGGCGAGTTCGCGCGTCGGCTCAAGAATCAGAGTGCGCGGCATACGTGCCCGGGCGCGGCCCTGTTCGAGGCGTGAGAGCATCGGCAAGGTGAAAGCAGCGGTCTTGCCGGTGCCGGTCTGTGCAATCCCGAGCACGTCGCGCCCGGCGAGCGCTTCGGGAATGGCCTTGGCTTGGATGGGTGTAGGTTTGGTGTAACCGGAAGCTTCTACGGCCTGTAGAACCTTTTCGCTGAGACCCAGTTCTCTAAAAGTCATATCGATCCTGAAAACAGCGCATATGGCTCAGCTTATTGGGGGAGGTGAGCATTGCGCGAATGCCCGAGGCGCGTTCCGGCCTTCCGGAAAGGACCGAGCGGCAAATTGGCGCCTTGGGGGAAATCGGGACCCGCTCTTGAGCGAATCTGTCGGTCCTGAACCGCTCTTTAGCCTCGATATCGGCAGGATGCAAATGGATTACAAGGCTTTGCCACCACACAAATGGCCGCAGCTCTGAAATGACGGTTAATTCGCCGCCAATTGCTGGACCTGAGGGCGCCGCGGCGGGGCGAAGACCTTCATCAGGACGAAGATCGCTGCCAGCACCGCGACATAGACGATGAGCTGCAATTCCGTCGGCTGATCGGTGTAGCCGAGCAAGGTATGGGCGACGCGGCCCAGCCAGGAATTATCGGCCAGAATCCAGGACGTGTCCCAGACCGTTCGGTCGAGCGCGGTGACGATATCGGCCTGATCGAGGAAACCCACCGCCTGTGCCGCCATGCCCGCGGCGATGAAGGAGATCAGCAGCGTCGTCACGCGGAAAAGATAGCGCATCGGAATCGTAATCAGGCCGCGGAAGGTGAGGTAGGCCACGAGCACGCCGCCGAGAAGTCCCAGCAGGCCGCCGACGAAGACGTTGAGCACCGTCGTGCCGGCCGAGACCAGAACGCCATAGAGAAACAGCACGATCTCCGAGCCCTCGCGCAGCACCGCGACGGCGACGACAATGGCGAGCGCCATCAGCGATTTCGAGCCGCGGCTCACCTGTTCGCCGAAAGCGCTCAATTCCTGCGTCATCTCGCGGCCGTGCCGCGCCATCCAGACATTGTGCCAAGTCAGCATGACGACGGCGACCCCGAGGACCGATGCGTTGAGCACCTCCTGGCCGGTGCCGGCGAGCGCCTCAGCGATGAAGCCTGTGAAGAGGGCGATGATGCCGGCGCCCGCGATCCCCGCGCCGATGCCGCCAAAGACATAGCGCAGCCGGTGCGGCACGGTCTGGGTTACGGCCAAGACGACGCCGACAACGAGGCCGGCTTCAACGACTTCGCGAAAGACGATGATGAGTGCTGCGAACAAGGCGGACCTTTTTCCGGCGCGTTCCAAAGAAGGCTGCGCCAGCGATATTTGCGAAAGGCAAGTCCTCGCGACCCGCCAGCGTTGCACTCTACTATATGAGCGCCTCTTAAGACGGCAAGGACCGCCCGCTACATTTAGAACCCTTCAAAAGCGCTTGAGAATCAGCGAGATTTGTCCCGTGCCCACCGCGGGCATTTCGAATTTGGATTTAGCGTCTGGTCTCATGTATAGCGCACGGGTCTTATGCGCGCGGGTCTTGGCCGGCAGGAGCATGTGCGGACAATGTCTTACTTGCAGCGAGTGAACCGATGAATGCGCAAAAGCGCACCTGTCTGGCGATCGTGCTCGCCGCGGGCGAAGGCAAGCGCATGCGCTCGGCGCGGCCGAAGGTGCTGCATGAGCTTGCCGGGCGTTCTCTGCTCGCGCATGTGCTGACCGCCGTCACGGCGGCGGGTGCCGACCGCGTCGCGCTCGTCGTCGCGCCCGGCCACGACGCCGTGGTGAAAGAGGCGAAGGCGCTCGCGCCCGACATCGAGATTTTCGTGCAATCGCCGCCGCTTGGCACGGCGCATGCGGTGCTTGCCGCCAAACCCGCCATTGCCGAGGGCTATGACGATATTCTCGTTGCGTTCGCCGATACGCCGCTGGTGCGGCCGGAGACTTTTGCGCGGCTGCGCACCGGCCTTGAACATTCCGGCCGTGCGGTCGCAGCGCTTGGTTTTCTCGCCGGCAATCCGCGCGGCTATGGACGCCTGATCCAAGAGGGCGAGACGCTTGTCGCAATCCGCGAGGATCGCGATCTGCGTGGCGACGAAGCCGAGATCTTTTTCTGCAACGCCGGGCTCATGGCGATAGCCGGCGCAACGGCCCTGCCGCTGCTCGAATCGATCGACCAGGCCAATGCGCAGGGCGAATATTACCTGACCGACATTGTCGCTGCGGCCCGGGCCCGCGGGCTCTCGGCCGTGGCGATCGATGCGCCGGAAGACGAAGTGCTCGGCATCAACGACCGCCTGCAGCTCGCCGGCGCCGAAGCGGTGCTGCAAACGCGGCTCAAGGCGGCCGCCATGCGGGATGGCGTCACGTTCCTCGATCCGTCGCGCGTGACATTGTCCTACGACACACAATTCGGCCGCGACGTGCTGGTCGAGCCGGATGTCTTCTTTGGCCCCGGCGTCAAGATCGGCGACGGCGTAACCATCCGCGCCTTTTCGCATCTCGTCGGCGCCGAGATCGGGTCGCGCAGCATCATCGGCCCCTTCGCGCGCCTGCGCCCCGGCGCGTCGCTTGCCGAAGAGGTGCACATCGGCAATTTCGTCGAGGTGAAAGCCTCGACGCTCGGTCCGGGCGTCAAGGCCAATCACCTTGCCTATATCGGCGATGCCTCGATCGGCGCGAAGACCAATGTCGGCGCCGGGGTCATCACCTGCAATTACGATGGCTTTGCCAAATTCCGCACCGAAATCGGCGAGGGCGTCTTCGTCGGCGTCAACTCGGCGATGGTCGCGCCGGTGAAAATCGGCGACGGCGCCTATATTGGAACAGGCTCGGTCATTACGCAGGATGTCTCGCCGGATGCCTTGGCGCTGGCGCGCTCGCGCCAGATCGAGAAACCATCCTGGGCGAAAGACTTTCGCGCCAAGCGTCAAAAGACGTAAGCTTTGGTCTTCGCTCCCCGGCTTCGTTTACCAGGCGGACAGCAGAGAAATGTGCGGAATTGTTGGGATTCTTGGGCGCGGCCCGGTCGCGGACGCTTTGGTCGAGGCGTTGAGCCGGCTTGAATATCGCGGCTATGATTCCGCCGGTTTGGCGACGCTCGAGGACGGCAAGCTCACCCGCCGCCGTGCCGCTGGAAAGCTCAAAAATCTCGAGGCTCTGCTCGCCAAGGAGCCGCTTCGCGGCCATTCCGGCATCGGCCACACGCGCTGGGCAACGCATGGCAAGCCGACGGCCGATAATGCGCATCCGCATCGCAACGGGAAAGTGGCCGTCGTCCATAACGGCATCATCGAGAATTTCCGCGCCCTTCGCGAAGAGCTGAAAGACAAGGGACACGCCTTCGAATCCGAAACCGACACGGAAGTCGTTGCGCATCTCGTCGGCGACGCTCTGGAGCAAGGTCTTTCGCCGGTGCAGGCCGTGGCCGAGAGCCTGCCGAAATTGAAGGGCGCGTTCGCGCTCGCTTTTCTTTTTGAGGGTGAGGACGATCTCTTGATCGGCGCCCGCAAGGGCGCGCCGCTCGCCGTCGGATTCGGCACCGACGCGCGGGAGGGCGAAGTCTATCTAGGCTCCGATGCCATCGCGCTCGGGCCGTTGACCGACCAGCTCGTCTATCTCGAAGAGGGTGATTATGCCGTGCTCACGCGGCAGGCCGTCACCTTCTTCGATGCCGCCAATCTGCCGGTCGAACGTAAAAGAGTCAGTACGCCGGCCTCGGCCTTTCTGGTGGACAAAGGCAATTACCGGCATTTCATGGCCAAGGAGATTCATGAGCAGCCGGAAGTCGTCGGCCGCACGCTGTCGCATTTCCTCGATCTCTCCGCCGGCACGGTATCGCTGCCCTTCGAATTGCCGGTCGATGCTGCGACGCTGCCGCGGCTGACGATTGCGGCTTGCGGCACGGCCTATATGGCGGGCCTCGTAGCGTCTTATTGGTTCGAGCGCATCGCCAAACTGCCGGTCGAAATCGAGGTTGCCTCGGAGTTCCGCTATCGCGAAGCGCCGATGGCGAAGGGCGGTTTGATGCTGCTCATCTCGCAATCGGGCGAAACCGCCGACACGCTCGCGAGCCTGCGTTATGCCAAGTCGGCGGGCCAGAAGATCCTGAGCGTCGTCAATGTCGCGACCTCGACCATGGCGCGCGAAAGCGATGTCGCCGCTCAGACCCTGGCGGGGCCGGAGATTGGCGTTGCCTCGACCAAGGCATTCACCTGCCAATTGGCGTTGCTCGCCTGTCTGGTGCTGGCCTTCGCCAAAGCGCGCCGGACGATCGATGCGAAAGAAGAAGCGCGCCTCGTTGCGGAGCTGACCGCCGTGCCCGGCCTTATCGCCGAAGCCTTGAAGCAGGAAGCGCAGGTCGAGCTTCTGGCGCGCGATCTCGGCAAAGCGCGCGACGTGCTCTATCTCGGCCGCGGCACGTCCTATCCGCTGGCGCTCGAAGGGGCGCTGAAACTCAAGGAAATCTCCTACATTCACGCCGAGGGCTATGCCGCCGGCGAGTTGAAGCACGGGCCGATCGCGCTGGTCGATTCCGACCTGCCGGTCATCGTGCTCGCGCCGCGCGATCGCGTCTTTGAGAAGACGCTGTCGAACGTGCAGGAGGTGGCGGCACGCAACGGCCGGATCATTCTCGTGTCGGAAGCCGAGGCGGCGCACGAGCTCGGCGTGCCGGCGGACGTCATTCCCATGCCGAAAATGGCGTCGGATTTTTCCGCGCTCGTCTATGCCGTGCCGGTGCAACTGCTCGCCTATCACACTGCGGTCTTCATGGGCAAAGACGCCGACCAGCCGCGCAACCTGGCAAAGAGCGTGACGGTCGAATAGGCGCGAATGTCGCACCCCCTATACCAGGGGAGGTGGACGCCCAACCCGATCAAATCATTGGGGCTTCTGGGTTTAATGCTGCGCTGCGAAATTTTGCACGGCGAACGGAAATAGCCTATTTCAGTTATCTTGGCCTCCCTGCCGAAGGACAGGCCCGTCCGATCACGAGCGCATAGCAAAACCATGAATATTGCCGTCAACAGCGTCGATGACTTGAACAACCGCGGCAACGGGCCGGCGCTTCAGGCCGCCGTCCGCGCCGCGGCTGACTGGATGGTCCAGCGCCAAAAGCCCGACGGCCATTGGGTCGGCCATGTCGAGTCCAACGCCTGCATGGAGGCGCAATGGTGCTTGATGTTCTGGTTCGTGGGCCTCGAAAACCATCCGCTGCGGCGGCGTCTCGCGCAGGCGATCCTCGATACGCAGCGCCCCGATGGCGGCTGGGAAATCTACCGCAACGCGCCGAATGGCGACATCAACACGACGGTCGAAGCTTATGCGGCGTTGCGCTCCATGGGCCATCGCGCCGACGAGCCGGCGCTGCTGCGCGCACAGAAATGGATCGAGAGCAAAGGCGGCCTGCGCAACGTTCGGGTTTTCACCCGCTATTGGCTGGCGCTGATCGGCGAATGGCCGTGGGAAAAGACCCCGAACGTGCCGCCGGAAGTCATCTGGCTGCCGAAGTGGTTCCCTTTCTCGATCTATAATTTCGCGCAATGGGCACGGGCGACCTTCCTGCCGATCGGTTTGCTGTCGGCACGCCGGCCGAGCCGGCCGCTGCCGCCCGAAAACCGGCTCGATGCGCTGTTCCCCGAAGGCCGCGACAAGTTCGACTACGACCTTCCCGCCAAAGCCGGGGCAGGGCCCTGGGACAAGTTCTTCCGGAGCATCGATCGGGGCCTGCATGCTTTGCAGAATTTTGGCCACCGGCAGGGTTTCGGCGGGCTGCGCCGGGCGGCCGCCGGCCATGTCATCGAATGGATCGTCCGGCATCAGGACGCCGATGGCGCCTGGGGCGGCATCCAGCCCCCGTGGATCTATAGCCTCATGGCGCTCTACGCGGAGGGTTATGCCGTCGATCATCCGGTGATCGCCAAGGGCATTGCCGCGCTCGACGACCCGTCCTGGCGCGTGGACCGTGGCGAGGCGAGCTGGATTCAGGCCACCAACAGCCCCGTCTGGGATACGATCCTGACGATCCTGGCTTTCGACGATTCCGGCATGACGGAGGCGCATCCCGAAGCGGTCGAAAAGGCCGTGCAATGGGTGCTCGACCGGCAAGTCCGCGTCCCGGGCGATTGGTCGATCAAGCTGCCGCACGTCAAGCCGGGCGGCTGGGCCTTTGAATATGCCAATAATTTCTATCCCGACGTCGATGACACCGCCGTAGCGCTGATCGCCTTGGCGCCGTTCCGCGACCAGCCGAAATGGCGCGCGCGCGGCATCACCGAAGCGATCGAACGTGCGATCGATTGGCTGATCGCCATGCAGAGCGAGGGTGGCGGCTGGGGCGCTTTCGACAAAGACAACAACAAGCAGATCCTCACCAAAATCCCGTTTTGCGATTTCGGCGAAGCGCTCGATCCGCCGTCGGCCGATGTCACCGCGCATGTCGTCGAAGCCTTCGGCAAACTCGGCCTGCCGCGCAGCCATCCGACGATGGTCCGCGCGCTCGACTATCTCAAGCGCGAGCAGGAGCCGGACGGCGCCTGGTTCGGCCGCTGGGGCGTCAATTACATCTACGGCACGGCCGCCGTGCTGCCGGCGCTAGAGGCGATCGGCGAAGATATGAACCAGCCCTCGATCGGCCGGGCCTGCGACTGGCTCATCAGCCGCCAAGAGGACAATGGCGGCTGGGGCGAAACCTGCGGTTCCTACATGGATCGCGACATGGCCGGACGCGGTCCGACGACCGCGTCGCAGACGGCCTGGGCGATCATGTCGCTTTTGGCCGTCGACCGTCCGCAGGATCGCAGCGCCATCGAACGCGGCTGCCTCTATCTCATCAGAAACCAGGTGAACGGAACCTGGGATGAGCTCGACTACACCGGCACCGGATTTCCCGGCTATGGCGTCGGCCAGACGATCAAGCTCGACTCGCCGCTGCTGCGGGAGAGATTGATGCAAGGCCCTGAGCTGTCCCGTGCGTTCATGCTGCGCTACGACCTCTATCGGCAGTGCTTCCCGCTGATGGCGCTCGGCCGTGTACTGCGTTTGCGCGGGATGGCGGGCTGAGTTTCAGCTCGCCGGCTTCTTGCCCATTTCGCGCCAGCGCTTGGCCGCGCGCGCCTCGTTGGTCTTCGGCGCCGCAAGGAAATAGACGAGCGAGGCCTGCGTCGAGAAGCACAGGATTTTGTGCGTGTCGGGATCGTCCCAATAGACCGAGCAATCGGTTGGGATGAGCTTGCCGGCGGCAATGCCGATCGCGTCATGATCACCGAATTCGCCCTTGCCCTGCATCGGATGCGGCCGGCCGATGTCCCACATGCCCCAATCGCTGCCGCCCTTCTGCGACTTGTCGATGCGCGAGTCATGCACGGTGAATTTCATCGCCGCCCGCGAGTCGGCTTCGGAGTCCGGCGGCTGCCGGTCGGGCTGAAGCGTCTGCGCCCGCGCCAGAGAGAGCGCGGCGAAAAGCGCGCCGAAAGTCATCATCGCCCAAAGTCCGCCGCGCCCGCTCATTCCACCTCCCATTCCACCTGCCTAGCGCCCCATTGGCGCGTGTCCGCGGCGACTATACACTCGCGCGGCGTGCCGGGCATTGAAGATGCCTCATGCGCGCGATGAGCCTTGCTTATGGGCCGGAGTACTGGTTGGCCGATGCTTTACGACACGATCCTTTTGCGCACCTTCGCCGCCGTCTGCGATGCGGCGAGCTTCACCAAAGCAGCGCGCGCCGTGAACCTCACCCAGTCGGCGGTGAGCCTGCATGTGAAGCGGCTCGAGGATCAGATTGGCGCGCAATTGCTCCGGCGCAGCGCGCAAGGCGTCAGCCCGACAGAGCAGGGCGAGGTGCTGCTCTCCTATGCCCGGCGCATTCTCGCCTTGCACAAGGAGGCCGAGCGCCGGCTGAGCGGTGACGGCGCCGGTCTCATCCGCATCGGCGCGCCGGAATATTTCGATCTGCGCGCGCTGTCGTCGTTGCTGCGGCAATTCTCGGCGCAATATCCGGCCTTGCGGCTGCAGATCGAATTGGGGATCGGTCCCGACATTGCCGCGCTGCTTGAGGCCGGCGATCTCGATCTTGCGATCTTGAGCCGCGAGATTGGCGAAGGCGACGGCATTGCGCTCTCGCGCGAGAAGCGCATCTGGGCGGCGGGGCGCACGATGCGGCTCGGTCCCGAGGAGGCGGCGCCGCTCGCTCTCTATCCCTCGACCTGCCGCTGGCGGCAGGTGGTCCTCGACGAGCTCGACCGCGCCGGGCGGCCGTGGACGGTCGTGCTGCAAAGCTCCGGCATCGCCGGGATTCTCGCCGCCCTCGATGCCGGACTGGCGATCACGATCTTCCCGGAAAGCGGGCTGCCCCATACGCTGAAGCCGCTCGGCCGCGCCGAGGCGCTGCCGGCGCTGCCCGATTTCGAATTCGTCCTGCGGCGCAGCCAGACGCGCAATGCCGCGGTCGATCATCTCGCCGCGATGATCGCCAATTTCTTCCAGCTTTCCGCGGCGCTGCGGCCGAGCGTCAAGACCGCAGAACTCACTTACGCGCGCCTTGCGCCCTGAGCGCAGCCAAGAGGACGTCGCGCGTCATTGCAAAGATCCCCGGCGCCTCGCTTTCTCGATTGCCGGCGACATTCAAGGTACGGATCGCCTTTTCGGCGAGCCAGCGACGGATGTCCGGCAGTGCCGAAAGCGGCGCGGGCGCGCCGGGACGCCAGGGCAGCACATAAGAGGGCTTCCCCTGCGCCGCGCAGAATTCCTGCGTGGCACGGCTGCCGCCGAAATCGGCGTCGCCGAGGATCAATGTGCCGTCCGACTCGCATACATTGATCTGCGTCCGCACCAAAGGATCGGGCTCGATGAGTTCGCGCATCCCATAAAGCGCCGCGAACTCCGGCCGTGGCCCGGCCTCGGTCATGAAGCCAAGCGGCATGGCGCCGCCTGTCGTAAGCCCGAGTTCGTGCGCCGCCGCCAGCGCACCCTGATCGGCGCCGGTCTGGCCGCCCGATATGATGCGGGCGACGCTCAAACCGCAGCGCGCGGGGGCACGTTTTCGAGAAACGGGCCCAGCCCCTCCGCCATGGTCAGATGCGCAATCACCGCATCACGGAGCTTCTGATAGGGCAGGCCGGCCAACATCGCCGTCTGTACCGCCGCCATCACCTCGCCGGCCTCGGCACCGATCATGGTGAAGCCGAGAATGCGGTCGTCGTCGCCGACGAGAGCTTTCATAAACCCGAGGTTCTCACCGGTCGTATGCGTGCGTACCACCGCAGCCGTCGGCATTTTTGCGATGCGCACGGGGATGCCCTGACGTTGCGCGTCGCGCTCGCGCAAGCCGACATGCGCCAGCGGCGGATCGGTGAAAATGCAAGACGGAATCAGGCGATCTGTCGTGCTGCGATGGCCGCCCGCCAGATTGTCCCGGACGATACGAAAATCATCGACCGACACATGCGTGAATTGCGGGCTGCCGGCGCATTCGCCCAGGGCCCAAACGTTTGGTGCGCTTGTCTCAAGACGCTCGTTGACGCGGATATAACCGCGGTCGTCCAAAGCGACGCCTGCCGTCTCGAGCCCGATCCCGGCCGTGTTCGGCACACGGCCCGTGGCCACGAGAATGTCGCTCGCTTCGAGCTTTTCGTCGCCGGCCGCGCCGCGGAGCGTGAGCGTCACCGCCTTGCCGGATTGGCCCTCGACCTTGACGAGATTTGTTGATGTCAAAATCCGAATGCCTTCGTCGCTCAGAATCTGCGCGATAGCTTCGGCGCTGTCGGCATCTTCGCGGCCGATGATCTGCGGAAAGGAATCGATCACCGTCACACGGCTGCCGAACCGCCGGTAGGCTTGCGCAAATTCAAGGCCGACGTAGCCGCCGCCGAGAATGATCAAATGCGCCGGCGCATAATCGATTTCGAGAATGTCGATATGCGTCAGGGGCTTTGCGGTCGCGAGGCCGGGAATATTCGGGATTGCGCTATGCGTGCCGATGTTCAGGAAAACCTTGTCGGCGGTCAGAACGCGCGTGCCTCCCTCGTTGAGCCGCACTTCGAGGGTTTTGGGGGCGGTGAAGCCGCCGCTCCCGAGGATCAATTCGGCGCCGCTCGCTTTGAAGCCGCCACGAAAGGCGGCAATCGTGCCCGTCACCATGTCGCGCTTGCGTTGGCGAACCTGGGCCATGTCGATTTTACCGGGCGTCGTCAGCGTGCCGAACTCGCGCGCGTGATCGACGACATAGGCGACCCGCGCGCTCCAGACCTCGTTCTTGCTCGGCATGCAGGCGACGTTGGGACAGGAACCGCCGATCCACCGGCGTTCCACCAGGGCGGTCCGCAATCCGGATTTCGCCATATGCCAGGCAATCAGATTGCCGGCCTGTCCGCTTCCGAGGACGAGCACATCGAGATGTTCCGGTTTCGCCATGATCGTCTCCTTTACGCAGCGCACATCGGCGCAGGCCGATGCCTAGCCGCCGCCGCCGCGCGCGACAATCTGTACGATCCGATGTGAAGCCGCCAGGAGCTGGCTCAAGCCAAGCTTGGCCACGGCATTATTGCCTTTTGCCGGCCTTTGCGATTGTTTCGGCCGCCGCCGCAAGCTATTGCGGCACGGTCCCTCCAGCCCGCAAGTGCCATCTGAATGCGCCTCTCCCGCTATTTTCTGCCCATTCTTCGCGAAAATCCCAAAGAGGCGGAGATCGTCTCGCATCGGCTGATGCTGCGCGCCGGCATGATCCGGCAGGAGGCGGCGGGCATCTATGCCTGGCTGCCGCTCGGCTTCCGCGTCCTGGAAAAGGTGACGCAAATCGTCCGCGAGGAGATGGACAGGGCAGGCGCGATCGAACTGCTCATGCCGACCTTGCAACTCGCCGATCTCTGGCGTGAGACCGGCCGCTACGACGCCTACGGCCCGGAAATGCTGCGCATCAAGGACCGGCACGAGCGCGAATTGCTCTACGGGCCGACCAATGAGGACATGATCACGGAAATCTTCCGCGGCTCAGTCCGCTCCTACCGCGATCTGCCGAAAAACCTCTATCACATCCAATGGAAGTTCCGCGACGAGCAGCGGCCGCGCTTCGGCGTCATGCGCGGGCGCGAATTCCTGATGAAGGATGCTTATTCCTTCGACATCGACGAGGCGGCGGCGCGGCGGTCTTATCAGCGCATGTTCGTCGCCTATCTGCGCATCTTCGCCCGCATGGGGCTGAAGGCGATCCCGATGCGGGCTGAGACGGGGCCGATCGGCGGCGATCAGAGCCATGAATTCATCATTCTCGCCGATACGGGCGAGTCGGGTGTCTATATCAATTCGGATGTCCTCGATCTGCCGATTCCGCCGGCCGACGTCGACTATGATTCGGACCTCGCGCCGATCATCGACCAATGGACATCGCTCTATGCGGCGACCGACGATGTGCACGATGCGGCTCGCTTTGACCGCGAGACGCCGCCCGAGAAGCGTTTGCAGCGGCGCGGCATCGAGGTCGGCCAGGTCTTTTATTTCGGCGACAAATATTCGAAGCCGATGAAGGCGGTCGTGACCGGCCCGGACGGGGTCGAGCGGCCCGTCCTCGGCGGCTCGTATGGTGTCGGCGTCTCGCGGCTTGTCGGTGCGCTGATTGAGGCAGGGCACGACGAAGCCGGCATTATCTGGCCCGAATCGGTCGCGCCCTTCCGCGTCGGCATCGCCAATCTGAAGGTCGGCGACGCGGCAACCGATGCGGCCTCGCTAAAAATCTACAATGCCCTCCAAAAAGCCGGGATTGACGTGCTTTATGACGATACGGACGAGCGGCCGGGGGCGAAATTCGCCCGTCTCGACCTGATCGGCCTGCCGTATCAGATCATCATCGGGCCGAAAGGCCTTGCCGAGGGACAAGTCGAAGTGAAGAGTCGCAGCACCGGCGCCCGCGAAAACCTCGCGCTTGAGGCCGCCATTGCCCGCTTTGCCGGCTGAGCCACAGGAGCCGACGAGCGATGGCCATCTTCGCGCCGTTTGAATGGACGATTGCGACACGCTATCTGCGGTCGCGCCGTTCCTCCGGCTTCGTCTCGGTCATCGCGGGATTTTCCTTTCTCGGCATCATGCTCGGCGTCGCGACGCTGATTGTGGTGATGTCGGTGATGAACGGCTTCCATCGCGATCTGCTCAACAAGATCGTCGGCATCAACGGGCACATTTTTCTGCAGGCGGCGGACGCGCCGCTTACCGACTATAATCAGGTCGCGCGGCAGGTTGAGAAAGTGCCGGACGTCAATCTCGCCATTCCGATGGTCGAGGGCGCCGCGTTCGCCGCGTCGGAATTCGCGCAGAACGGCTCGGGCGTGCTCGTCCGCGGCATTCAGGAATCCGACATCAAGCGTCTGCCGGGCATTGCCGGCAATGTCCGCTCCGGGACGCTGAGCGGCTTCGACGCCGCCGACGGCGTCGCGATCGGCCAAAGGCTCGCCGAAAATCTCAACATCCGGGTCGGTGACAAGATCAAGATCATGACCGCCAATGGCGCGCGCACGCCGTTCGGTGTCGCCCCGCGCATAAAAGCCTATAAGGTCGTAGCGATTTTCGAGATCGGCATGGCCGAGTTCGACGGCATTTTCGTCTATATGCCGCTGCCGGAGGCGCAGGCGTTCTTCAATCTCGACAAGCAGGTGAGCGTCGTTGAGATTTTTCTGCATGATCCCGAGAACATCGATGCGGTGCGCAGCAAGATCGAGGCGACGGTGACGCGGCCGGTCATCATGACCGATTGGCGCGAGCGCAACAAAACCTTCTTCGATGCGCTCAATGTCGAACGCAATGTGATGTTCATCATCCTGACCTTGATTGTCCTCGTCGCCGCGCTCAACATCATCTCCGGCCTCATCATGCTGGTGAAGGACAAGAGCCATGATGTGGCGATCCTGCGCACGATGGGCGCGACGCGCGGCGCGATCATGCGCATCTTCCTCATCACCGGCGCCTCGATCGGCATTATGGGAACGCTTGCGGGCTTTCTGCTCGGGCTTCTGGTCGCCGAGAATGTCGAGCCGATCCGGCAGTTCCTCAACCGGTTGCTGCACGCCAATCTGTTTCCGGCGGAGCTTTATTTCCTGTCGCGGCTGCCGTCGGTCGTCGATCCGCACGATGTCGCAACCGTCGTCTGCATGACACTTGCCTTGTCGGTGCTCGCGACGCTTTATCCCTCCTGGCGGGCCGCCAAGCTCGATCCAGTCGAGGCATTGCGTTACGAGTGACATGAGCGAACCCGTCCTTCAGCTCAAAGGCATCACCCGCACCTATCGACAGGGCGAATCGGCGCTCGCCGTCCTCAGCGAGGCCGAATTCACGCTGTTCCCCGGCCAATCGGTGGCGCTGGTCGCGCCCTCCGGCGCCGGCAAATCGACATTGCTGCATGTCGCGGGCCTGCTTGAGCGCCCGGACGCCGGCGAGGTTTTCATCAACGGGATGGCGACGAGCCGCCTGTCCGACGATGCGCGGACGGCATTGCGACGCAATGCCATCGGCTTCGTCTACCAGTTTCATCACCTGCTGCCGGAATTCTCGGCGCTTGAGAACGTCATGCTGCCGCAGATGATCGCCGGCCTGACGCGGCAGCAGGCGCGCGCCCGGGCGCATGAATTGCTCGATTATCTCGGCCTCGGCGACCGGGAAAAGCACCGCCCGGCCGAGCTCTCTGGCGGTGAGCAGCAGCGCGTCGCCATCGCCCGCGCGGTGGCCAATGGGCCGGGGCTTCTTCTGGCCGACGAGCCGACGGGAAATCTCGATCCGCACACCGCCGATCACGTGTTCTCGGCGCTGGAAACGTTGGTCGAGGCGACGGGGCTTGCGACCATGGTCGCAACGCATAGCCAGGCGCTGGCGGCGAAAATGACCCGCCGCGTCACGCTGGACGACGGCGCCGTGCGGGAAATGGCCTAGACGCCTGGCTCAGGCGGCGAGGGTCGGGTCCTGGCCGAGGTCTTCGAGCCGTTTGCTCAGCGCACGGATGCGCTGTTTGAGTTCGGCGTTCTGCAGTTCGAGTTCGCGCAGCCGCGCGGCATTGCCGTCGAGCACCGGCGCTGCGGACCTTTCGGCCACAGCACCCGCATCAATGAAATTCACGCCGATCGAGTCTTTATCCCGCCACACCAGCCGCGCATGGTGGCCGCGCTGTTTGGCGGGGATATACAGATCGAATTCGGTGGGCACCGTCAGCGTATCGTTGATGGCGATCTTGGCGCCGGACGCCGAATAATTCTTGATGATACATTCGATGGTCGTCAGGCGATTGTTGAATATGATCTGCGCCCGGAGAAAGCTTCTGATGCGCTCAGCCGCTCTTTGCTCATGTTGCTGCATTCCAGGCTCCATCGGGTCCCCGCGGGCGTTCTGCCAATTTGAGCTTAATCTAATCGAACGGAGTTAATACTTGCTCAATTTGAAGACAGAAACCCATGTAATCTCAGGGGACTTTCGCGTTTTGCGGGCGGGTGCAAAGAACGACAATCTATGCTAAATCGGCGCTGCTATCGGGGGTTTACGTGCTGACGCGTCTTCTTGGTCTTGTCGGGATTCTTCTACTGTCGCTTGTGATCAGCGGCTGCACCTCGTGCGGCACGCTCGATAAATTCAACGCGCCGAACATGCCGAAGCTTTGCCACGCCGATAATCCGCCGAGCTGATCTCCCGCCCCGGGCCAGCCCGCTGCGCCTGTGGCGCGCGGCGGATTAGGCCTTTGGCGCCAACCCCTTCCTGGATTGAAGTTCCCCATCGGAAGGTGCAATCTCGCCGCGCCGAAAAGGACATTTGGGCAAGATTCGGAATGGCCGTGAAAACCATCAGCGCACCGCAGGATGGCCTGCCGTCCGAGGCCGACCAGGCGGAACGTTTCGGCAAGGCGCGCTCCGCCCAGGCGACCGCCGTCCTGGAAGACTACGTCGAGCTCATCGACGATCTCTTGAAGTCGGAGGGCGAGGCGCGGCCGACCGACATCGCCCGGCGTCTCGGTGTCTCCCATGCCACGGCCATCAAGAGCATCGCCCGGCTGAAGCGTGAGGGGCTCGCGACCTCAAAACTCTACCGTGGCGTCTTTCTGACCCCCGAGGGTCTGGCGCTCGCCGCCAAAGTCCGTGCCAGGCACCGGCTGGTCGTTGACTTACTCGTTGCGGTTGGTGTGCCAAAGCACTGCGCAGAGCTTGATGCCGAGGGTATTGAACACCATGTGTCGGATGCTGCGCTCGCTGCGTTCGCCCGGTTCTTGGGCCGCGACGAAAACGGAAGCCGGCGCGGCAAGCCGGATTAACCGGCACTTCGGTTACCACAAGTTTTGAATGGCAGGGGGCCCGCGCTTTTTGCGCGTCGGCCCTTAAGTGCGTTTCAAGATTCGTGGCTTTAGGGCAACAGCTCGGGAGCATCTTCTGCAGATGCGATGCAGTGAAGAAGAAAGCCGCTTTTCAGCCATAAACCAGCGGCTAGCTAAAATCACTCGAAGGAAGCGAAGTTTGGTGTCGAGTCACTCTTGCAGAAGCTGTTCTAGGCGGAGTTCGTCATCAGGAGTCATCGCCCGCGCCCCCCGCGTGGCATTGGGTGTCCCTCTTTAGGGCTGTCGCTCACTTTTCGAACCAGCGGGGTTGATAGAGTTGGAAGCGCGCGTGATCGATAAGAAAAATCTTCCCAGCCGTCATGTCACGGAGGGGCCGGAGCGGGCACCGCATCGGTCGTACCTCTATGCCATGGGGCTCACGCGCGAGCAAATTCATCAGCCTCTCGTCGGCGTCGCCTCCTGCTGGAACGAGGCCGCGCCCTGTAACATCGCTTTGATGCGCCAGGCGCAGGCGGTGAAGAAAGGCGTCGCTGCGGCCAATGGTACGCCGCGCGAATTCTGTACGATCACCGTGACTGACGGCATCGCCATGGGCCATCAGGGCATGAAGGCCTCATTGGTCTCGCGCGAGGTGATCGCCGATTCGGTCGAGCTCACCATGCGCGGCCATTGCTATGACGCGCTCGTCGGCCTCGCCGGTTGCGACAAGTCGCTGCCCGGCATGATGATGGCGATGCTGCGCCTCAACGTGCCGTCGGTTTTCATCTACGGCGGCTCGATCCTGCCGGGCAACTTCCGTGGCCAACAGGTCACAGTGCAGGACCTGTTCGAAGCCGTCGGCAAATATTCCGTCGGCGCCATGTCGGCTGCCGATCTCGACGAGCTTGAGACCGTCGCTTGTCCGTCGGCCGGCGCGTGCGGCGCACAATTCACCGCCAATACGATGGCGACCGTTTCCGAGGCGATCGGCCTTGCGCTGCCATACTCGGCTGGCGCGCCGGCGCCTTATGAGATCCGCGACAGCTTCTGCATGACCGCTGGCGAAATGGTCATGGAGCTCCTGGCGCGCAATATCCGTCCGCGCGACATCGTTACCCGCAAGGCGCTGGAGAATGCGGCTGCTGTCGTCGCTGCCTCCGGCGGCTCGACCAATGCCGCTTTGCATCTGCCGGCGATCGCGCATGAAGCGGGAATCGATTTCGATCTCTTTGAGGTGGCCGAGATCTTCCAGCGCACGCCTTACATCGCCGACTTGAAGCCGGGCGGCAAATATGTCGCCAAGGATATGTTCGAAGCCGGCGGCATTCCGCTGCTGATGAAGACCTTGCTCGATCACGGCTATCTGCACGGCGACTGCCTGACCGTCACTGGCCGTACGATCGCCGAGAATCTTGCTGCGGTGAAATGGAACCCGCATCAGGACGTGGTCTATCCGGCCGACAAGCCGCTGAGCCCGACCGGTGGTGTCGTCGGCCTCAAGGGCAATCTGGCGCCTGATGGGGCGATCGTGAAGGTCGCCGGCATGGACAAAGACAAGCTCGTCTTCGAAGGCCCGGCGCGCTGCTTCGACAGCGAGGAAGAATGTTTCGATGCGGTCGAGAACCGGCGCTACGAGCCGGGCTGCGTCCTCGTCATCCGCTATGAGGGTCCGCGCGGCGGTCCGGGCATGCGCGAGATGCTGGCGACCACGGCGGCGCTCTACGGCCAGGGCATGGGCAACAAGGTCGCGCTGATCACCGACGGGCGCTTTTCCGGCGCGACGCGCGGCTTCTGCATCGGCCATGTCGGACCGGAAGCGGCAGTCGGCGGCCCGATCGCGCTCATCCGCGACGGCGACATCATCCGCCTCGACGCGGTCAATCACACGATCGAGGTCAAGCTCTCGGACGAAGAACTGGCGGAGCGCAAGAAATCCTGGAAGCCGCGCACGACGCAATTCGGCTCGGGCGCGATCTGGAAATACGCCCAGCAAGTGGGCGCCGCGCGTTACGGCGCGGTGACGCAGCCGGGCGGGGCAGGCGAGGTTGTGAGCTATGCAGATAGCTAAGCCGCACCGCCTCCTCGTTGGGACTTTCGCGCTTGCCGCGGCGATGGTCGCGTCGCCGCACGTCACGGTGGCTTTCGACGGTACGCCGCAGTCGGCGACGGCTGGCGACAAGATTCCGCTGCAGATCTTCAAGAACCCGGAAGCGGCTTTGCGCGCCGGGCTTGAGGATTTCAAGACGGGCGATTCCCGCTCGGGACTCAAGGCGCTGAAATATGCTGCGGCTGGCGGCGAGTCGCTTGCCCGCTGGAAGCTCGCGAAAATGTATGCCGACGGCGACGGCGTCCCCCAGGACGACGAGAAGGCCTACAATTATTTCGAGCAGATCGTCGACGATTACGACGAGGACAATTCGAGCCCGCGTGAGCAGGCAGTCGTGTCGAGCGCCTTTGTCGCGGTCGGCGCTTATAGTCTGAACGGCATTCCGAACAGCCGCGTTTCACCCGATCCGATGCGCGCGCTCGAAATGTTCCAATATGCGGCGACCAATTTCGGCAATCCCGATGCGCAATATGATCTCGCGCGCATGTATCTCGATGGTGTCGGCGTCACCAAGGATCCGACGCAGGCAGCGCGCTGGCTGCATCTTGCCGCCGAGAAAAATCATGCCGAGGCGCAGGCGCTGCTCGGGCAATTGCTGTTCACCGGCGAAGGCGTCGCACGCCAGCGCGGCCTAGGATTGATGTGGCTGACGCTCGCACAGCAGCTTGCCGGACAGGACAAGAAGGACCAGTGGATCATCGACCTTTATCAAAAGGCCAATGCCGCTGCGAGCGACACCGACAAGCAGATCGCCGCGCTCTATATCGCCGATTACAAGAAGCGCCAGCGCGACTGAGCGCGCGCCCGTCAGTCTGAGAATTTGCGCAAAGCCGCTCGGTCGCCCGGGCGGCTTTATGCGTTGTTGCGCGGGATCGCCACCTGTTTGGCATGCGCCGTTAACGCAATGGCGAAAGCGCGAACAGAGCGGCGACGAATCACTGATCGGCAAAGATTGGCGCTTTGTTCAGGGCTAGATTTTGCGCGCGCTTCGCGCCAAGCTCACAAGCGCGGCGGAAAAATCACGCCAACCCGATCGCGGCGCGCCGGGCGCGTTAAGTCTTTTGTCTCGTTTTGAGTCAGGATGTCGCCGGCTATGTCCAATGCCGAAAAGATCATCGTCGTGTGGATCGAAGGCCATGTGCAGGGCGTCGGATTTCGCGCCTTCGTTCAGCTTGAAGCGGAACGCCTCGGCATCAGGGGCTGGGTCCGCAATCGCCTCAATGGCGATGTCGAGGCGCTCCTGGCCGGAACGACACGCCATGTCGATTCGCTCATCGAAACCTGCCGCCGCGGACCGGGTGAGGCGCGTGTCGTCAATCTCATGGTGCGGATGCCCGAGGCGGACGAACTGATCGATCTGCCGGTTCGCGGCTTCCATCTCCTGCCAACGATCTGACGCTCCGATCCGACTAACGGCCCGACGCGCCCACTTCGTCAGAGGACGCGGCGCCGCGATCGAATTTTTCGCGCGCCGCGTCGATCTCGGTCATATGCGCCAGCGCCCATTGGCCAAGCGCCATCACCGGCTCGCGGAGCGAGCAGCCGAGGTCGCTCAGCCGGTATTCGACGCGCGGCGGAATGGTCGGAAAGATCGTCCGGATGACGAGGCCGTCGCGTTCGAGCCCGCGCAAGGTCAGCGTCAGCATCCGCTGTGAGATGCCGTTCAGTCGCCGCTTGATCTCGCTGAAGCGCAGCGCGCCTTGGGCGAGCTGCATGACGACGAGCACGCTCCATTTGTCGCCGATGCGCGCCAGCACCTGGCTCACCTTGCGGCAGTCCGAATGATCGATCTCCGGCGCCTCGATCAGTGCGCCATTGGTGACGTCCATGTTCCTAAAACCCAAAAATGTGCCGTCTTGCGGCTTTTAACAGCAGTAACGTAATTAGTCCAGGTTACAAACCAATACCAAGGTGGACCATGACCCTGCTGCAGATTGATTCGAGCATCACCGGCCCCAATTCCGTGAGCCGGACGCTGACCGCCGCCATCGTCGAGCGGCTGCGCCAGTCGAACCCCGGCCTTCAACTCGTCCAGCGCGACCTTGTCGCCAAGGCGCCCGACCACGCGACGGCGGTGAATCTGCCCTCGTCGCACCCGATTGCGGCGGCGACCGGCACGGCGCCGGAATTCGCCCCGGGCCGGGCGGCGAGCGATGCGATCCTCGACGAGTTCCTCGCCGCCGACATCGTCGTCATCGGCGCCCCGATGTATAATTTCAGCCTGCCGAGCCAGCTCAAGGCCTGGATCGACCGCATCCTCGTGCCCGGCAAGACCTTCGCCTATGGTCCCGAAGGCCTCAAAGGCCTCGCCGCCGGCAAGCGCGTGATCATCGCCGTTTCGCGCGGCAATCTCTATGGGCCGGAGCAGCCGACGGCCTCGTTCGAACATCTTGAAACCTATCTGCGCTCGGTCTTTGCCTTTATCGGCGTGATCGATCCGCAGATCATCGTCGCCGAGGGCGTGTCGCTCGGCCCCGACGCACGCCAGATCGCGCTCGACAAGGCCCTGCAGCAGACGGCGGCCTTGAAGGCGGCCTAATCACAAATAGTCGCGCCGAAGATCGCTTCGAATTCGTGGCGGAGGGCGGCATCGACCTCCGCCATGGTCGCGGTGACGCCGAGGTCGCTGAGGCTTGTGATGCCGAGATGCGGGGCGGTGACGCCGCAGGACGTGATCCCGGCATAATGGGTGAGATCCGGCGCGACATTCAGCGATATGCCGTGGAACGACACCCAGCGCCGCAGGCGGATGCCAATGGCGGCGATCTTGTCTTCCGCGGGTTCGCCATTGGGGCCGCTGGGCTTTCCCGGCCGCGGGACCCAGACGCCGACGCGATCCTCGCGGCGTTCGCCTTCGACGTCGAACTCTGCGAGCGTCGCGATGATCCAATCTTCGAGCGCGGCGACGAAGGCGCGGACATCCGGCCCGCGGCGGCTCAAATCGAGCATCAGATAGGCCACGCGCTGGCCCGGCCCATGATAGGTGACCTGGCCGCCGCGCCCGGCGCGATGCAGCGGAAACGGCAGGCCGTCCGCCGCCATCGGCGGCGCGGATGTCCCCGCCGTGTAAAGCGGCGGATGTTCGAGCAGCAGAACTTGCTCAGGCGCCGTGCCCGCGACGATCGCGGCGACGCGCGCGTCCATGGCCGCCAGCGCGTCGTCATAGGCCATAAGGCCGTCGAGGACGCGCCATTCGGCGGCACCCTCCGGCGCGTGCAGGCTGCGGACGATATTCTCGCGTTCGATCTGGCCGCTCCCGACTTTCCCGCCTGGGAGCGGCAATTTGCGCCAGCCGGCAGCAAAATCAAGCACGCCGAAGACGGGAATATTGGCCGTCCTAGCCTTGTCAGGAGAGGGGGTTTTTGTTAGACGACGCGGCTCCGCGGCCATGGCGGAATTGGTAGACGCGCTAGCTTGAGGTGCTAGTGGGGAGACCCGTGGAGGTTCGAGTCCTCTTGGCCGCACCATCCACTTTTTTTCAAATTGATTTCATTGATATTTTGCGCCGGTTGACGCCCGAATTGAAGGCGTGATGCCTAGGGCGAGCCGCAATCGGCGAAAGCCTCGACGACGGTTTTGGCGTTGCGTCCGAGGGCCATCGTAACCTGCCCATAGAGAAACACGTCCGAAGATTCATGGGTTGCTCGTGACGGAGCTCGTAATTCGTGCAGCCATTGAGACGGACGCAAACGCGATCGCCTCTGTTCACGTCGAGGCCTGGAAAGAAACCTATGAGGGATTGATTCCCGATCCAAGATTGGCTGCACTGAACCTGGCGGACCGTGCGGATCGATGGACTAAAATCTTGCGCGACACGGTCACGCCCGCAAGAACGTCAGCCTTTATTGTAGAGGTCGATGATCGGGCCGTTGGATTTGGGTCCTACGGCCGGCAAAGATCAGAGTTGCTTGCTTCGCGCGGATTTGACGGTGAAATCGAAGCTATCTACTTGCTGAAAATCGCCCAACGGCGGGGCATTGGGCGACGTTTGATGGGTCTGATGGCTGCGGCTCTTATCGACCGTGGATTCGCCGGCGGCAGTGTCTGGGTTCTCCGCAACAATGCCGGTGCCCGGCATTTTTATGAGGCACTTGGGGCCGAAATTGTGGTCGAACGCGAAGAGTTCTGGAACAATGAGACCAAGATTGCGGATTTGGCTTATGGCTGGCCCGATCTGTCTGTGCTCAGTTCCTCTTCGGAAACACACCTCTAGACATCGCGCGATGCGCCTCAAGCTTGCGCTCTTACGGCGACAGTGCGAGGTTTGAGAAACCCGCTAATATGTGCCGATATCCAGAGCGACGACTTTCTCCGTTCTGATATTGTAGGTGCAATAAACGGTCGAGCGGACCGGGGCACCGAGGCGATTTTGTATTTGTAGGTGATCGTCAATCAAAGTGAGCAACCCGTCATCCGGCGCATTTTTTCCCATTCGATAGCTGGGAAAATCCTCGCACAACCAGCCGCTGCACCATTTCGGGGGACCGTATTTAGAGGCTTCATCGACGGCAGCAATGCAGGCCCGCCGTGCATCGTCGGCTTTTGAACTGTAGTTGACGAGGTCAGCGTTGTCTCGACACATCGTCCAGTTCTCGGCGCAAGGCGTCACCGGATCGCTCTGTCCGGCCGAGTCTTTGTCGCGCCATGAAGAGCCTGCCCCGAACGAGAGGTAGGCGACGCCCGCCATCGCGGCGAGACCCACCAACAACCAAAAAGTTAAACGCTGAGTGAAATGAGGCTGAGCCATAGGTGCCGCCAAATGATCACGGCTGGAAAAGTCTTAAATGTGAGACTCTGACCGCTATTTGGCGGGTCGTTCAGCGTCAGGATAAGGCTTCGCTCGGGTTGTGCAATAGGCGGTCAGCAGATCGTCGTTTGCCCGGCCGCATCTGGGGCGCGCCCGCACGTAAAAGAAAGGCGGCCAAGGCCGCCTTCAGGTTACGTGGTCATTCGGTCTCATGTGCGACCAACGCGGCATCTTGTGCGGTCATTGGTTCAGTCACCGGACGCGAGGGGATCCACCCAAACTGCGACGCCTTGACTTGGTCCGTATGCGCGGCCATCGCAGCGTCCTGCGCCGTCACGGGCTCGGTCACTGGACGCGAAGGGATCCATCCAAACTGCGACGCCCTCACTTGGTCCGTATGTGCGGCCATCGCAGCATCTTGCGCCGTCATGGGCTCGGTCAAAGCGAATGCGCCGGTTCCGCTCAGAAGAAGCACGCCGGCGGCAAGCGAGCAAAGTTTGAGATTGCGCATTTTGCCTCCGTATTCTGTTGGATCATCCCGGTATCGCCGCGAGTCCATGAGAGGAATCGCGCCGCACAGCATTTCGATTTGGAACGCCGCGGTCGGGACTCGACTTGAACGCGCCAAATCTTGAAAGGTTCTTCTCAAATCAATCTCACAACGGCACGGTACGAGCATCGCTCGCAACATCGCGCTGCAATGTGGAACGGGCAGGCCAAGCAAGACCAGACTTCGACTATAGAGACACGCGCTGTGCGCTGGTGATAAGATCATCAGCAGCGGTAAGGGCAGGGTGGGAGACGGTCGATGATCTTCCGGCAGCTTTTTGACAGTACATCTGGCACATACACTTATCTTCTCGCCAGCCGGCGGGGCGGCGAGGCGCTGATCATCGATCCGGTGCTGGAGAAGGTCGATCGCTATTTGCAGCTCGTGCGCGAGCTCGATCTCAGACTGGTCAAAGCCGTGGATACACACCTGCATGCCGATCACATCACCGGCCTCGGCGCGTTGCGCGATCGTACCCATTGCATCACCGTGATGGGCGAAGAGACGCATGCCGATGTCGTCTCGATGCGGGTTGCGGAAGGCGACCGTATCGATATCGAGGGCCTCAACCTCGACGTGCTCTACACGCCGGGCCATACGGACGATTCCTATTCCTTTCTTCTCGACGGCCGTGTGTTCACCGGCGACACGCTGCTCATCCGCGGCACCGGGCGCACGGATTTCCAGAATGGCGATCCGCGCGCACAATACGATTCCATTTTCAACAAGCTGCTCAAATTGCCGGACGAGACGTTTGTCTATCCGGCGCACGACTATAAGGGCGATACCGTTTCGACGATCGGCGAGGAGAAGCGGTTCAATCCGCGACTCATGGCCAAGTCGGTCGACGAATATGTCGAGCTGATGAACAATCTGAAGCTGCCCAATCCAAAAATGATGGATGTGGCGGTGCCCGCCAATATGCATGTCGGCCTGCCGCGCGAGGAAATCGCGCGCAAAGGATGGGCTGTCGCAGCGACTGACGCCGTGGCACTCGCGGGGCGCCCCGACATCATGATCGTCGACCTGCGCGAGAAGGGCGAGCGCGACAAGCACGGCGCTATTCCCGGCGCGTTGCATGTGCCGTATCCGAGTCTGAACGAGCAGATCGGCATGCTGCACGAACTCGCGAGCGCGACCGGCAAGCGGATTTTGTTCTATTGCGCGTTTGGCGAACGCTCGGCCATGGCAGTGCAGGCGGCGCGGGATGCTGGCATCGACACCGCTTTCCATATCGAAGGCGGCATCGACGCCTGGAAGAAAGTCAGCGGACCCTTGGTTCGGTGATTTGGTTTTAGGCTGCCGGCGCGCCGGTGCTGGCGTTGCGGATCGCCGCGACGACCGCGGTCAAAATCGCGCCGAGCACACCGCCGCTGACCGCCTGGGTGGCGAGCCCGCTCATATCGACATGCCCGACATTTTCGAGCGCCGGGACGAGGGCCCCGACAAACGACGTTCCGGCCGCGCCACCGATGGCGCCGACGATTGAATTCCCCAACGTGCCGAGATTGAGCGTTTTGACGGCGGAGGCTATGCCATTGCCGCCGATGGCGCCGGCGACAAGCTCCACCACGAGACCGATTGCAGACATCTCATTCTCCCCATTTTGCGCCGGTTCGCACCGGCGACGGGATTTGAGAAGCGATCATCTTTGCGGTCAAGGCGCAGGGCCGCCGGCGCGTGTCCGGCCGCACAGGCGGAAAACTCTATGCAACGTCGCCTTGGCCGGCGCCGGCATTGAGGCTGCGCAAAGTCCAGCGCCCGTTCGTCGCAAGGAATCTTGAAAAGCTCAAAGGCTCGATATCGATCCGCCAAAACGATTTCGGATCGGCGTTGAGCGCGACGATCGCCACAGCGCGGATGAATGCCGCATGGGTCACGGCAATGATGCGGCCATGGCCACGGCCGATCTCGTCGAGCCAAATCGCGGCCCTGATCATCAGCGCCGCGACCGATTCGCCGCCATGCGGCGCAGAGGTCGGGTCTTCCATCCAGCGCGCAAGGCCCGCCGCATCCGCTGTTTCCACATCGGCGAGCGATTCGCCGGCCCAGCTTCCGAGATCGATATCGGCAAGCCTTGGATCGATGGCGGCGGCGAGGCCCAGAGCTTCGGCCGTCTCGACCGCGCGCCGGGCCGGGCTTGTCCAGGCGCCATCGATGCGGCCAAGGTGCGGCCTTAAGGCCTTGGCCTTCGCATGGCTCGCAGGCTCAAGCGGCTCATCGCGCGGAAAGGCGGCGGCGCGCGTTGCCTGGGTCGCGCCATGGGCGATGAAGGTGAGACGCAAGCTCATTGAAAGCTCATGGTGCGGATTGGCAAAGATTGTGGTTTGACAGGGCAGGGTTCGGCACTTATCGTCCTTGAACTTCGGTTGTGGAAGCTGGTGTAAGCCCAGCACGGTCGCGCCACTGTAATCGAAAGCGGAATTTTCCGTGATCGAAAGTCAGACCCACACCCGGGGTTTTCATCCATCGAGGACGCAGGATCCTCCGGGAGTTATCCATGTCAGACACTGCAATCGGTTCCGGTACTGCCGTCGCGCCCATCCCGGTGCGCGAGATTTTGCCTTGGCTCATCTTTGGCGCGCTCATGCTCCTCGCCGTCTATTTCGTCGGCGCTGAAGAGGGTGCGACCTCGATCGTCAAGGGCATGTATGTGCACGAATGGGTGCACGACGGCCGCCATCTTCTCGGCTTCCCCTGCCA
>Ga0153954_1000369_pt1 | contig 37490 bp, 39 predicted proteins | sample TSFL038MetaG_FD_102277 | JGI IMG/M metagenome (GOLD analysis project Ga0153954, IMG submission 102277) | Attine ant fungus gardens microbial communities from Florida, USA - TSFL038 MetaG | ecosystem: Host-associated > Fungi > Mycelium > Unclassified | place: USA: Florida, Wekiwa Springs State...
CGATGAGCGGCCTCGACCCTGTACTCAGGGGTATACGAACGCCGAGGTCGTGACATAGGAACATCCTCCCAGGGGACCACCGTCCCGCTATCTCAGATGTCCACCGATCCTGGGGAACCTCAGGTTGGCGACATCCTCGCCAGCGTATTCGAGGTGTCGCAGGCCTTTGGCGGCGATCATCCAATACCCGATGGAGGCTTCGCGGCCTCCGAGGCGTTCAATCCAAGCGGCGAGTTCGCGAAAGACCTTCGCCGAGAGCACAACACCGCAATGGACACGCTCCATTACGGCAGTGAACGGCCAACGTTCGATGAGGTGCTGGAGCGAGTCCATTCATGCTCGAAGCTCCTTGATCCCGAACAGGATTGACACGCTTCCGCGTCGACACCAAGGACGGGCCACGGAGGGTGATATCTGTGGGGGTCGGTGTCGGTCGCGAACGGACATGAACAACCACAAAAGTCCGTTCCGATGCAGCTCGGATGGGATTTCTGCAATGCGCAGCTAACAAAATTGTGTCCGAGGGGGGACTTGGCTGCCTGCGACACGGGTTGGGGTCTCTGATTTGAGTCGTTGATCTCGTCAATTGCGGTTCGTGTGTTTCACGGGCGTAAGGCGGCGATGGGTATTACCTGGATTCCGTCTTTGCGGGTGTAGCCGTAGGTCGCCGTGGTGATGACGCCGAGGACAGCGGGTTCACCGGCTTTCTCCGTATCTACGGTGGAAGCGAATTTCAGCAGGGACGCGGCTGCGTCGTCGATGCGACCGGGGCCGAGTTTCACTTCGAATGCCCCCCACGTCCCATCGGGAATCTGAAGGATGACATCGACCTCTACGCCGTTGCTATCCCGATAGTGCGCAACGGTTCCGCGAAGGGGTGACGACAGTACCCGCAGGTCCCGCACGACGAGGGATTCGAACAAGAATCCACCGAAACTGAGGTGGTCCAGTAGCCGTTTGGGGGTGCTGGCGAGTGCGGCGACGGCAAGTGAAGGATCGACGAAGTGACGTTTGGGTTCTTGTCGCAGCGTCGCCCTGGATCGCAGGTGCGTTGACCAGGCTGGCACGTCGTCGATGAGCATGAGCCGGTCGAGCGCGGCCAGGTAATCGTAAATAGTGGTTCGAGCGAGTGCTGTTTCGTTGTCGCCCAACGTTTCCCGCGCCAGTGCAGAGATCTTCACCTCAGTTGCGGTGTTCCGTGCCAGTGACGTTAGTAATCGTCGCAGGCGTTCGGGGTCGCGTCGCGGCCCAGAAATCGATGGGATATCGACTTCGCGTGCGTGATCCAAGTAGTCGATGTTGCGCTGCAGCGCGCTGTCGACGGAGCCGCCCAGGTTGGAGGGCCAGCCGCCGACTGCGATGCGATCGATGATGTCTCGTACTCCCAGTCCGGGGTCTGGACAGGATGTGTGCTTTCCAGCCAGGAGGCCGGCCACAGAGATTTCGCCGGTGGAATCGCCGACCTCGTACAGCGACATCGGGCGCATCGCGATCCTGGCGAACCTTCCAGCTCCGCTATGTCGTGTCACGTCGTCTGCCGGAGTCGACGAGCCGGTGAGGATGAACTGTCCGGCTGATTGCCGGTCATCGATGGCGCGCCGCACGTGATTCCACAGCGGGGTCCCGCCGATCTGCCATTCGTCGACGAGGCGGGGCGACGCGCCCTCGAGGATCAGGGCTGGGTCCGCGTCGAGCGCGTCGCGGGCATTCGAGTCGACGTCGAGCAGGACTTCGCTGGCGGCGAATTGGCGCGCCGTCCAGGTTTTCCCGCACGCCTTCGGGCCTTCCAGTACGACAGCGCCGGCGGAAGTCAGTCGGTCGCTGAGGAGCTGGTCGGCGACTCGGGGGCGATACTCCATGCCTAAAGGCTACAGTTTGTGGCTATTTGCATCTACAGTCTGTGGCAGATAAGTGCTACGGTTTGTGGGTTGCGGATGGCAGTCGATTGGAGTCGGCCGCTGCGGTGCATTCTGATCTGTATGGGCAGGCTCATCTATGGCTTCAACGTGTCGGTGGACGGGTACATCGCCGATGCGCAAGGCAGCATCGACTGGTCCGAACCGAGCGAAGAACTGCATCGATACTGGAACGACTTCGAGCGGGAGACCGCCCTGTCGCTCTATGGCCGTCGGCTCTACGAACTGATGTCCGCATACTGGCCGACCGCGGACCAGGCTCCGGACGCCGATCCGGTGATCATCGACTTCGTCCGCATCTGGCGCGACATGCCCAAGGTGGTGTTCTCGCGCACCCTGGAATCCGTCGACTGGAACTCCCGCCTGGAACGCGGGGACCCGGTCGAGGTGGTGAGGAAGCTGAAAGCCGAAACCGACGGCCAGTTGGAGGTGGCCGGCGCGACGCTGGCCGCACCGATCGTGCGGGCCGGACTGGTGGACGAATACCGGCTCGTGATCGCGCCCACCGCCGTGGGCGGCGGCACCCCGTTTTTCCCGACACTGCCGTCGTGGATCTCGTTGCGACTGGTGGAGAACCGTGCCTTCCCGGGCGGCACGGTCCTGCTGCGCTACGAGGCGATACGCGACTGACCGGCGGACAGAAGCAAACTCGCTCGGAACGATTTCAGGGCGAGTCTGCCAGCTGTGCGGCTAGGAAAAAATTGTGTCCGAGGGGGGACTTGAACCCCCACGCCCGTTAATAGGGCACTAGCACCTCAAGCTAGCGCGTCTGCCATTCCGCCACTCGGACCAACCCGGCCGTGCCGGGCAGCTAAGGCTAACGGATGCCGATCGCTGGACCCAAACCCAGCCCTCGCAACGCGATCCGAAGGGCCGTGAAGTGGTAGTAAAGGTAGCTGTGACCGATTTCCCCGATCCCGCCGGAGCCGCAGTGGACGAGGTGGTCGAACTCGTCAGCGCTCTCATTCGTTTCGACACGTCCAACACCGGAGAGCTGGCCACCACCAAAGGTGAGGCCGACTGCGCGCGCTGGGTGGCCGCCCAGCTCGAGGAGGTGGGCTATGAGACCGAATACCTCGAATCCGGGGCACCGCGACGCGGCAACGTCTTCGCCCGTCTCAAGGGCAGTGATCCGTCCCGCGGGGCGCTGCTGATTCACGGGCACCTCGATGTGGTCCCGGCCGAGGCGAGCGAGTGGAGCGTGCACCCGTTCTCCGGCGCGATCGAGGACGGCTATGTCTGGGGCCGCGGCGCGGTCGACATGAAGGACATGGTCGGGATGATGATCGCCGTGGCCAGGCACCTCGCCCAGGCCGGCATCACCCCGCCGCGTGACCTGGTCTTCGCGTTCGTCGCCGACGAGGAAGCCGGCGGCAAGTACGGAGCGCACTGGCTCGTCGAGAACCGCCCCGATCTGTTCGCCGGGGTCACCGAGGCGATCGGGGAGGTGGGCGGTTTCTCGCTGACGGTGCCGCGCCGCGAGGGCGGGGAGCGTCGGCTGTACCTGATCGAGACCGCGGAGAAGGGGCTGTCCTGGATGCGGTTGCGGGCCCACGGCCGCGCCGGGCACGGGTCGATGATCAACGACGACAACGCCGTCACCACCCTGGCCGAGGCGGTGGCCCGGCTGGGCCGACACCGGTTCCCACTGGTGCTTTCCGATGCCGTGGTGGAGTTTCTCGCCGCGGTCAGCGAGGAGACCGGGCACACCATCGACGTCGACTCCCCGGTCCTGGAAGGGATGATCGAGAAGCTGGGACCGATCGCCCGCATCGTCAACGCCACCTTGCGCGACACCGCGACGCCGACCATGCTGGCGGCCGGCTACAAGGCCAACGTGATCCCGGCGACCGCCGAGGCAGTAGTGGACTGCCGGGTGCTGCCCGGGCGACAGGCGGCGTTCGAGGCCGAGGTTGACGCGCTGATCGGCCCCGACGTCACCCGGGAATGGGTCGCCCTCCAGCCGCCGGTCGAGACCACCTTCGACGGCGACCTGGTCGAGGCGATGAATGCCGCCCTGCTGGCCTGTGATCCCGACGCCCGAACCGTGCCCTACATGCTCTCCGGCGGAACGGATGCAAAAGCGTTCGCCAAGTTGGGGATTCGGTGCTTCGGATTCGCTCCGCTGCGACTGCCGCCCGACCTCGACTTCTCCGCACTGTTCCACGGAGTCGACGAACGCGTGCCGGTTGACGCGCTGGAGTTTGGTACCCGCGTACTGCACCACTTCCTGACACACTGCTGACCAAACGACGAAGTTGATCCACTACGAGAGGACCAGTCATGACCACAGCCCCCGACCCGTACGCCGCGCTGCCCAAGCTGCCGACGTTCACGCTCACCTCCACGTCGCTGACCGACGGGCAGCCGCTGGGCAAGGCCCAGGTCAGCGGCATCATGGGTGCCGGCGGTGAAGACGCCAGCCCGCAGCTGAGCTGGTCGGGCTTTCCCGAGGAGACCCGCAGCTTCGCGGTCACCGTCTACGACCCGGACGCCCCCACCGCGTCGGGCTTCTGGCACTGGGCGGTGGCCAACCTGCCGGCCACCTGCACCGAGCTGCCCGAGGGTGTCGGTGACGGCAGCCTGCTGCCAGGGGACGCGCTGGCCCTGGTGAACGACGCCGGGATGCGCCGCTACGTGGGTGCCGCGCCGCCGGCCGGTCACGGGACGCACCGCTACTACGTCGCGGTGCACGCCGTCGACGTCGAGAAGCTGGAGCTGGCCGAGGACGCCAGCCCGGCCTACCTGGGCTTCAACCTGTTCATGCATGCGATCGCCCGCGCGATGATCGTCGGCACCTACGAACAGAAGTAGTGCAGAACTAGCGACACTTCCCGCGAGCAGACGCAAACGTGCCCATTTCCGGTCGAAATGAGGCACTTTTGCGTCTGTTCGCGCTAACGACTGGCCGACCCGACCGCCTCGGTCAGCGACGTGAACCCGCCGTCGCGCAACCGCTGCGCCAGCCCGTCATGGATATCCCTGGCCCAGAGGCCGCCGCCATAGATAAAGCCGGTGTAGCCCTGCAGCAGTGCGGCACCGGCGGTGATGCGCTCCCAGGCGTCGTCGGCGGTCTCGATTCCGCCGACACTGATCAGCACCAGCCGATCGCCCACCCGGGCGTACAGCCGCCGCAGCACCTCCAGCGCTCGGCGCGCCACCGGTGGGCCGGAGATGCCGCCCGGCCCCAATTCGGCCACCCCCGGGGTCGCCAGGCCGTCGCGCGACACCGTGGTGTTGGTCGCCACGATGCCGGCCAGGCCCAACTCCACGCAGAGGTCGGCGATGGCATCCAGGTCGGTGTCGGCCAGATCCGGGGCGATCTTCACCAGCACGGGTTTGGTGGTCTCGGCGCGCACCGCGGCCAGGATGGGCCGCAGCGACTCGACGGCCTGTAGGTTGCGCAGTCCCGGCGTGTTCGGCGAGCTGACGTTGACCACCAGGTAGGCGGCCAGCGGGGCCAAAAGCCGAGCGCTGGTGCGGTAGTCCTCGACCGCGCCCTCGGGCGGAGTGACCTTGGTCTTGCCGATGTTCACCCCGATCGGCACGTCGGACCGATGCCGCGCCAACTGCGCCGCCAGGGCAGCGGCCCCGTGATTGTTGAAGCCCATCCGGTTGAGCAGCGCGCGATCATCGGGCAGCCGGAACAGGCGCGGCGCGGGGTTACCCGGTTGCGCTGCCGCCGTCACAGTGCCCACCTCGGCGTAACCGAAACCCAATGCGCCCCAAGCATTTAGCCCGTCGCCGTCCTTGTCGAACCCGGCAGCCAGCCCGAGCGGACCGGGGAATTGCACCCCGAACACGGTGCTGGCCAGCAACGGGTCATGCGGGGCGAGCCGGCGCTGCAGAGCCCGGCGTGCCGGCGGCGTCGCGGTGGCGCCGCGCAGCCCGGCGAACACGATGGTGTGGATGCGCTCGGCCGGCACCATGAAGAACGCCCGGCGCACTGCGCGGTAGAGACCCATCGCTCTACAGTCCCGGCTGGTCGACGCAGCGGGCGTCGCTGATCGCGTTCGCGGCAGACTTCTTGCGGCGCAGCAACACCCGCCTGCTCCCGTCGGTGTACAACCGCACTCGGGTCAGCTCCCAACCTCGGTATTCGGCTTCGATGGACAACCGGGTGGACGCCCCGATCCGGGTGACCTCCGGGGGCAGTCGCAGCGGAATCCATTCGTAGTCATCGGACAGTTCGGCCTCCCAGCCGGCCGGCAGTCGGCGTGGGCGCAGCGCCGTCACCGTGGCCTCGCGGCGTGCTCGATCACCTGGACCCCAGCGCCGGAGCCCGACACCACGTACAAGGTGTCCGACTTCTCGTCCAAGGCCAGGGTGTTGGGTTGCTGCACGGTCGGATAGCGAACCTTCTCCACGGGAATTCCGGTGGTCAAATCGTAGCCGACCACGGTGTTCGTCCCGGTCTGCGACACCCAGGCAAACCCGCCCGCCCCGGCCAGACCGTAGGGGGCATGCGGAACCGGATAGTCCTGGTGCAGCATCAGCGGGTCCACGCCGTAGACCAGCAGCCGGCCGCTGCGCGGGTCGGCGGCCAGCACCGGCCCGTGCGCGGCGGCGGCCAGCGTGGTCGCGCCCTGGCCCGCCCGCAGCGCGTATTGCGGCTTGCCGTCGGTACCGATGGTCGTCACCGAGGTCTGGCCGCGGTCCAGCACCACCGCGACATCACCCTGGGTCACGATCTGGTCGACCCGGGCGAAGATCTTGGCCCGCTCGGCGACCCGCGCGCCGTCGTCCGCCAGCGTGTAGACCGCACCGTCAGCGCTGCCCAACACCATGGTGCCGTCGGCGCGTCGGCCGACCGCGGTGAAGTCGACACCGGCGGCATCGTCGACGTCGACGCGTTTGATGCTGCGGGTGGCCAGGTCGACGGTGTAGTAGCCGCCGTGCCCGGACAGGTAGACCGCGCCGTTGCCGTCGCCGGCCAATGCGCTCGCCGGCCCCGGCAACGCCACCGCGGCGGGCGGGCGGCTCGAATCGCTCACTAGCCCGAGCGTGGCGGTGGCCTGCGGGTCCGGGCCGGGGGACAGCACCGCCAGCTGTTTGGTCGCGGCGTCGAACACCGCTCCGCTGGTGTGGCCGGCCAACGGCCGCACCGTGCCGGCCGGGCGCACCGCGGCGACCGGCGAAACGGCCGGCTCGGCCGGCGCGATGGTGGGCGGTGGCGCGGTGATGGGATTGGATGAGCACGCTGTGAGCAGCAGCAGCGGCAGCAACAGGCCGTGAAAGGACCGGCGGGGCCGGCGGGGGGAGCGCTTGGGCACGGGGCAGCTCTTCCAGCTCGTTAGGGTGCGGGTTGGTGCAGATATCGATTCTAAGGAAGGCGGCGAGATGAAGCTCGCATGTCCGGCCGAACAATAAGTTCGCTTAGGTGTAACCTCTCGGCCATGACTGTGGTCGATGACTGGCAGCTGGCGTGTTCGGAGTTCCGCATCGAGGAGATCTGGACCGGGGCCTTCGCCAGTGGTTTCGGCGAGGTCGGCGACGGCCGCAGTTTCTCCTTCCACACCGAGCAGCAGAAGCTCGTCGTGGACATCTACCGGCCCCGATTGGCCGGCCCGGTCCCGCACGACGAGGACGTGGTGGCCACCGCGAGCCGGCACCTGTTCGAGATCGATGTCGCCGACGAGCGCAGCCTGGCCGCCGCGGTGCGCGACGTGGTATCCGGTCTGACCCGCTGACACCAGCCCGGTACGGTCTTTGACGTGTCTGAGGTCGTGTCGGTAGTCGAGACGGTGATGTCCTGGCCGCAAGTAGTCGTCCTGTCGATTGTCCAGGGCCTCACCGAGTTTCTGCCGGTCTCCTCCTCGGGACACCTGGCCCTGGTCTCCAGGCTGTTCTTCGCCGGTGACGCCGGCGCCTCGTTCACCGCGGTGACCCAGATCGGCACCGAGGTCGCCGTTCTGGTCTATTTCGCCAAGGACATCGCGCGCATCGCCACGGCCTGGTTGTCCGGGGTGGCGTCGGCGCTGGCCAAGACACCGCTGCCCGCCGAACGCAAGACCGACTACCGGATGGGCTGGTACGTCATCATCGGCAGCATCCCGATCATGATCATCGGGGTGCTGTTCCAGCACTTCATCCGCGGTGACGTGCGCAACCTCTGGGTGATCGCCTGCGCGATGGTCGGGTTTTCGCTGGTGATCGCCGCCGCCGAGTACGTCGGCCGTCAGCAACGGCATGCCGAACAGTTGACCGTCAAGGACGGCTTCCTGGTCGGCGCCGCGCAGTGTCTGGCACTGATCCCCGGCGTCTCGCGCTCCGGGGCGACCATCAGCGCCGGCCTGTTCCTGGGAATGGACCGGGCGCTGGCCGCCCGATTCGGCTTCCTGCTGGGCATCCCGGCGGTATTCGCCTCGGGCCTGCACGAACTGCCCAACGCCTTCGATCCGGTCACCGAGGGAATGAGCGCCACAGGGCTGCAGCTGCTGGTCTCGGTGGTGATCACCTTCGTCGTCGGCTATGCGGCGATCAGCTGGCTGCTGCGGTTCGTCAGCAGTCACACCATGTACTGGTTTGTCGGCTACCGGGTTATCGCCGGGACGACGATTCTGATCCTGCTGGCCACCGGGGCGTTGGCGGCGTCGTCATGACCGTCATCCTGCTGCGCCATGGCCGGTCCACCTCGAACACCTCCGGGGTGCTCGCCGGGCGCACCGACGGCGTCGAACTCGACGACCTGGGCCGCGAGCAGGCCGCACAGCTCGTCGGCCGGCTCGACGGCCTGCCGATCAAGGCGGTGGTGCGCTCACCGCTGCTGCGCTGCCGGCGCACCGTCGAACCGCTGGCCGCGGCCCTGGGGCTGGAGCCACTTGTCGACGACCGGCTGGCCGAGGTCGACTACGGCACCTGGACCGGGCGCAAGATCAGCGAACTGACGTCCGAACCGCTCTGGCGGGTGGTGCAGGCCCAGCCCAGCGCGGCGATCTTCCCCGAGGGCGAAGGGCTGGCGCAGGTACAGGCCCGGGCCGTCACCGCAGTCCGCGACCACGATCGGCAGCTGGCCGAGCAACACGGCGCCGACGTGCTGTGGGTGGCATGCACCCACGGCGACGTCATCAAGGCGGTCATCGCCGACGCGCTCGGCGTGCATCTGGACGGCTTTCAGCGGATCACTGCTGACCCGGCATCGGCGAGCGTGATCCGCTATACGCCGTTGCGCCCCTTCGTGATTCACCTCAACCACACCGGAGCGTCGTTGGCCGCCGCGGTGCAGAGTTCGCCGGCCGGCCCGGTCGGTGAAAGCGACGCGGTGGTCGGCGGGTCCACCGCCTAGGTCGACCTCGCCGAAGCCAGGTACCGTCCGCCGCCTCAACTGCCGGTATTTTGGAGATGCCATGTCCCGAGCAATTCATGTCTTCCGCACCCCTGACCGTTTCGTGGCCGGGACCGTCGGCCAGCCCGGCAACCGCACCTTCTATCTGCAGGCGGTCCACGACGAGCGGGTGGTCTCGGTGGTGTTGGAAAAGCAGCAGGTCGCGGTGCTGTCCGAACGGATCGGTGCGCTGCTGCTGGAGGTCAACCGCCGATTCGGCACCCCGGTGCCGCCCGAGCCCACTGAGATCGACGACCTGGACCCGCTGGTCACACCGGTGGACGCCGAGTTCCGGGTCGGCACCATGGGGTTGGGTTGGGATTCCGAGGCGCAGACGGTGGTGGTGGAGCTGCTCGCGGTCAGTGACGCCGAATTCGACGCGTCGGTGGTGCTCGACGACACCGACGAGGGACCGGACGCGGTGCGGGTGTTCCTCACGCCGGAGTCCGCGCGCCAGTTCGCCACCCGCTCCAACCGGGTCATCTCGGCCGGCCGCCCGCCGTGTCCGCTGTGCGAGGAGCCGCTGGACCCCGCCGGTCACATGTGCGTGCGCACCAACGGCTATCGACGGGGTGCTTTCGGGCCCGACGATGAGCCCGATGACGCAGATATCTGACGACCGGGAGGCGTTGCACTCCGGGGAACTGGAGATCCTGGGCCGCATCCGCTCGGCGAGCAACGCCACCTTCTTGTGCCAGGCGACGCTGGGGGAGCGCCGCGTCCACTGCGTCTACAAGCCGGTCGCCGGCGAACAGCCGCTCTGGGATTTCCCCGATGGCACACTGGCCGGCCGCGAACTCGGCGCACACCTGATCTCGGCCGAACTGGGCTGGAACTTGGTTCCCTACACCATTATTCGGGACGGACCGGCCGGTCCGGGCATGGCGCAGCGCTGGGTGGATCAACCCGAAGACGACGACGAAAACGTGTCGCAGGCGCCTGGTCTGGTCGACGTGGTTCCGGGCGACCACGTTCCGGCGGGCTACCTGCCGGTCTTGCAGGCCTACGGCCAATATGGCGATCCGGTCACGCTGGTGCACGCCGACGACATCCGGTTGCGTCGCCTGGCCATCTTCGACGTGGTGATCAACAACGCCGACCGCAAAGGCGGCCACGTGCTGCACGGCACCGACGACCGCGTCTACGGCGTCGACCACGGCGTGAGCCTGCACACCCAGGACAAGCTGCGCACCGTGCTGTGGGGGTGGGCGGGCAAGTCGGTGGCCGACCTGGACGATGAGGCGTTGCCGGCCCTGTCGCGGCTGCTGGTGGCGCTGGACGGTCCGCTGGCAGCATCGCTGCAACCGCATCTGACCGCCGAGGAGATCGCGGCACTACGCCGCCGCGTTGCTGACCTGCTGGAGCACCCGGTGATGCCCGGCCCGAACCGTCATCGTCCGATCCCTTGGCCGGCGTTCTAGTCCGCGTCGGGGATACTGCCAAACGTGACGCTGACCGACGCGGCGCTGGCCGCCGAACTGGCAGTCGAGGCCGGCAAGCTCTTGCTGGCGGTGCGTGACCAGGTGGGCTTCGCCCAACCGTGGCACCTTGGCGACACCGGCGACGGCCGGGCGAACCAGCTGATCATCCGCATGCTGCGTGACGCGCGCCCGTCAGACGCGGTGCTCAGCGAGGAATCGCCGGACAACCTGGCCCGGCTGCGGGCAGACCGGGTCTGGATCGTCGACCCGCTCGACGGCACCCGCGAATTCACCACGCCGGGACGTGATGACTGGGCGGTGCACATCGCGCTGTGGCAGCGTGGCGGCGCCGACGGTTTCGGCGCCATTACCGACGCCGCGGTGTCGTTGCCGGCCTACGACAACAGAAGCAACGTCGTGTTCCGCACCGACACGGTCGCCAAGAGCATCACGTCGGCCGAAACCCCGGACCCTATCCGGGTCGCGGTCAGCGCCTCCCGGATGCCCGCCGTGGTCCGGCTCATCCGCGAGATGTTGCCGGTGGAGCCGGTGCTGATGGGATCGGCGGGCGCCAAGGCGATGGCCGTGGTGCGCGGCGAGGTGGACGCCTACCTGCACGCCGGCGGGCAGTGGGAGTGGGATTCGGCTGCCCCGGCCGGTGTGGTGCTGGCGGCGGGCCTGCACGCGTCCCGGATCGACGGGTCGCCGTTGCGCTACAACCGCCCCGACCCCTACCTGCCCGACCTGCTGATGTGCCGGCCCGACGTAGCTCCGATCCTGCTGGATGCGATGCGGCGGACGGTCCTGTAGAGGAGGGGCCTTACAGTCGTGGGCATGCAATCGTGGTCCGCGCCGGCCGTTCCGGTCCTGCCCGGGCGCGGCCCGGCGCTGCGCCTCTATGACACCGCCGACCGGCAGGTGCGCCCGGTGGCGCCGGGTCCGACGGCCAGCATGTACGTCTGCGGCATCACGCCTTATGACGCCACGCACCTCGGCCACGCCGCCACGTATCTGGTGTTCGACCTGATTCATCGGCTCTGGCTCGACGCCGGCCACCAGGTGAACTACGTGCAGAACGTCACCGACGTCGACGACCCACTGCTCGAGCGCGCCGAGCGCGACGGAGTGCAGTGGGAGGAGCTAGCGGCCAGTCAGGTCGAGCTGTTCGGCGCCGACATGACCGCGTTGCGGGTGCTGCCGCCTTGCGACTACGTGGCGGCCACCGAGGCCATCGACGAGGTAGTGGAAGTGGTCGAAAAGATGCTGGCCGCCGGATCGGCCTACATCGTCGACGGTGACTACCCCGACGTCTACTTTCGCGCCGACGCCACCGAGCAGTTCGGCTACGAATCCGGCTTCGACCGCGCCACCATGCTGGAGCTGTTCGCCGAGCGCGGCGGCGATCCGGAGCGGGCCGGCAAGGCCGATCCGCTCGACGCCCTGCTGTGGCGTGCCGCCCGCCCGGGTGAGCCCAGTTGGCCTTCGCCGTTCGGGGCCGGCCGGCCCGGTTGGCATGTCGAGTGCGCCGCGATCGCGTTGAGCCGTATCGGCTCGGGCATCGATATCCAGGGTGGCGGCTCCGATCTGGTCTTCCCGCACCACGAGTTCTCCGCCGCGCACGCCGAATCCCTCACGGGGGAGCGCCGTTTCGCCCGGCACTACGTACACGCGGGCATGATCGGCTGGGACGGTCACAAGATGTCCAAGAGTCGCGGCAACCTGGTGCTGGTCTCCAAGCTGCGCGCTCAGGGGACCGATCCGGCCGCGATCCGGCTGGGTCTGCTGGCCGGGCACTACCGCAGCGACCGGTTCTGGGACGACGCGACCCTGGCGGCGGCGGAGGCGAGGCTGGATCGCTGGCGGGCCGCGACGACGCTTCCGGCGGGTCCGGCTGCCGACGACGTCATCGGCCGGGTGCGTCGCTATCTGGCCGATGACCTGGACACCGTCAAGGCGTTGGCCGCGTTGGACGGCTGGGCGACCGATGCGCTGGAGTACGGCGGCCACGACGCTGCCGCACCGCGGCTGGTGGCCACGGCGGTCGATGCGCTGCTGGGAGTGACGCTGTAGCAGCCGCGCTGGTAGGTTCACCGCATGACTTCGATCAATTCCCAGGTCGTCTTCATCACCGGCGGCGCGCACGGTATCGGCGAGAACCTGGCCCGCCGGCTGCACTCCCAGGGCGCCTCTGTGGTGGTGACGGACCTGGATGCGGCCGGCCTCAAGAAGCTGGCCGACGATCTGGGGGAGCGGGTGCTGACCGCCGTCGCCGACGTGCGGTATCTGTCCGAAATGCAGGCGGTGGCCGCGCAGGCCACGGAGCGTTTCGGCGGCATCGACACCGTCGTCGCCAACGCCGGCATCGCCAGCTACGGCTCGGTGCTGAACGTGGATCCCGAGACGTTCAAGCGGGTCATCGACGTCGACGTGGTCGGGGTGTTCAACACCGTGCGGGCTGCTCTGCCGTCGATCATCGAGCGTCGCGGCTATGTACTGGTCGTATCCTCGCTGGCGGCGTTCAGTCCGCTGGCTGGAATGGCCTCTTACGACGTCGCCAAGGCCGGGGTCGAGCACTTCGCCAGTGCGCTGCGCCAGGAGGTCGCCTACCAGGGCGTGGAGGTCGGATCGGCGCACATGGGCTGGATCGACACCCCGTTGGTGCGCGACGCCATGGCCGACCTGGGCTCCTTCGGTGAGATCCTGACCAAACTGCCGTGGCCGCTGAACAAGACCACCACCGTCGACAAATGTGTCGACGCCTTCGTCAAGGGCATTGAGGGCCGCCGTCGTCGCGTCTACTGCCCGCGCTGGGTCGGCGTGTTCCGTTGGCTCAAGCCGGTGCTGACGCTGCGGGCGGTCGAGGCCCCGTTCGTCAAGAGGGCCGCCACCATCGTGCCGCGGATGGACGCCGAAGTCGCCGCGCTGGGCCGCTCCACCAGTGCGTACAACGAGGCCCGGGAAAAGGAGAAGTAGCCGCCCGGCTCAACGCCGTCGGCGGCGCAGGTAGCGCTCGAACTCGGCGGCCAGCGCGTCGCCGTCGATCTTGTTCAACGCCTCGGTCATGTCGACCTCGGCGTCGCCGCGTTCCTCCAATGAGGCCACGTAGTCGGCGATCTCGTCGTCCTCGCTGGCCATCTCGCTGACCGCCAGCTCCCACTCCTCGGCCTGGGCCGGCAGGTCGCCCAGCGGAACCTCGATGTCCAGGGCGTCCTCGACCCGTTGCAACAGGGCGACCGTGGCCTTGGGATTGGGCGGCTGCGAGACGTAGTGCGGCACCGCCGCCCAGAAGGTGACCGCCGGAATCCCGGCCGCCACACACGCGTCCTGGAATACCCCGGTGATGCCGGTCGGCCCTTCGTAGCGAGTCTCGGTCAGCCCGAATCGGGTGGCCGACTCTGCCGAATACGCCGCCCCGGACACCGGCACCGGGCGGGTGTGAGGCGTGTCGGCCAACAGCGCGCCCAGGATCACCACGGTGTCGACGTCGAGTTGTTCGATGATCGCCAGCAGCTCGGCGCAGAACGACCGCCAGCGCATGTTCGGCTCGACGCCGTGCATCAGCACGATGTCGCGGTCGCTGCCCGGCGGCCGGCAGTGCGAGATGCGCATCGACGGCCAGACCAGCTCCCGGGTGACGCCGTCGAGCTGGCGGATCACCGGCCGATTCACCTGGTAGTCGTAGTAGGCCTCGTCATCGATTTCGACGATCAGCCGAGACTCCCAGATGTTGTTGAGATGCTGCACCGCATCACTGGCGGCGTCGCCGGCGTCATTCCAGCCCTCGAACGCAGCCACGACGATGGTGTCGTGCAGTGCGGGAAGGGCAGCGCCGTCGTCCGGTCGGGTCACAAGGCCAGGGTAAGGCCTGCGCAATGATCACGGGCCGCACCAGCCCGGCTGAGTCGGCCTGTCGGTTGGGGCATTCGTCTCGACGTCGGATCACCACGTAGACTTTCACGGTCGAGAGGCGTTGCAACGGTTTACCGGTCCCTGCTGGTAGCCGCCACGCTCGGCAGAGTTAAGGACGCCTTCCGCCACGGAAGGAGCCCGCATGAATGCCCCCGAGGCCGAAATCTTCGCGCCCAACATCCGGCCTGACTGCACCGACGAGCTGACGGCTGCTCTGAGCCAGCGGATTATGGTGATCGACGGCGCGATGGGCACGGCGATTCAGCGGGACCGTCCGGACGAGGCCGGCTACCGCGGCGACCGGTTCACCGAGTGGCCGACCGCGCTGCAGGGCAACAACGACCTGCTCACCCTGACGCAACCGCAGATCATCGAGGGCATCCACCGCGAGTACCTCGAAGCGGGCGCCGACATTCTGGAGACCAACACGTTCAACGCGAACGCGGTCTCGCTCGCCGACTACGACATGGCGGACTTCAGCTATGAGCTGAACTATGCCGGTGCCGCCCTGGCCCGCAAGGCGGCCGACGAGTTCAGCACCGGCGACAAGCCCCGCTACGTGGCCGGGACGCTCGGGCCGACCACGCGGACGGCGTCGATCTCCCCGGACGTCAACGACCCCGGTGCCCGCAACGTCTCCTACGACCAGCTGGTCGCCGCCTACCTCGAAGCCGCCAACGGCCTGGTCGACGGTGGTTCGGACATTCTCCTCATCGAGACGATCTTCGACTCGCTGAACTCCAAGGCCGCGGTGTTCGCCGTCGAGACGCTGTTCGAGGAACGCGGACGACGCTGGCCGGTCATCATCTCCGGGACCATCACCGATGCCTCCGGGCGTACGTTGTCGGGTCAGGTCACCGAGGCGTTCTGGAACTCGATCCGGCACGCGAAGCCGATCGCGGTGGGTCTCAACTGCGCCCTGGGCGCCCCGGAGATGCGGCCCTACATCGCCGAGATGGCGCGGATCGCGGACACCTACATCTCCTGTTACCCAAACGCCGGCCTGCCCAACGCATTTGGCGAGTACGACGAGTCCCCGGAGCGTCAGGCCGGCTACATCGCCGACTTCGCCGACGCCGGTCTGGTCAATATGGTCGGGGGTTGCTGCGGGACGGCGCCGGCGCACATCGCCGAGATCGCCAAGGTCGTCGAGGGCAAGCCGCCGCGCGAGCTGCCCACCATCGAGGTGGCCACCCGGCTCTCGGGCCTGGAACCGCTGAACATCACCGACGACTCGCTGTTCGTGAACATCGGTGAACGCACCAACATCACCGGCTCCGCCCGGTTCCGCAACTTGATCAAGGCCGAGGACTACGACACCGCGCTGTCGGTCGCGCTGCAGCAGGTAGAGGTCGGTGCGCAGGTCATCGACATCAACATGGACGAGGGCATGATCGACGGCGTCGCCGCGATGGACCGGTTCACCAAGCTGATCGCGACCGAACCGGACATCAGCCGCGTCCCGGTGATGATCGACTCGTCCAAGTGGGAGGTCATCGAGGCGGGCCTGAAGAACGTGCAGGGCAAGCCGATCGTCAACTCGATCTCCATGAAGGAGGGCGAGGAGAAGTTCATCCGCGAGGCCCGGCTGTGCCGCAAATACGGGGCCGCCGTCGTCGTGATGGCCTTCGACGAGCAGGGGCAGGCCGACAACCTGGAGCGCCGCAAGGAGATCTGCGGGCGTGCCTACCGGATCCTGACCGAAGAGGTCGGCTTCCCGGCCGAGGACATCATCTTCGACCCGAACTGCTTCGCGCTGGCGACCGGCATCGAGGAGCACGCCACCTACGGGATCGACTTCATCGAGGCCTGCGCCTGGATCAAGGAGAACCTGCCCGGGGTGCACATCTCCGGCGGCATCTCGAACGTGTCGTTCTCGTTCCGGGGGAACAACCCGGTCCGCGAGGCGATCCACGCGGTGTTCCTGTTCCACGCCATCAAGGCCGGCCTGGACATGGGCATCGTCAACGCCGGAGCGCTGGTGCCCTACGACTCGATCGACCTCGAACTGCGCGAGCGCATCGAGGACGTGGTGCTCAACCGTCGTCCCGATGCCGCCGAGCGGCTGCTGGAGATCGCCGAACAGTTCAACTCCACGGAGGAAGGGACCCGCGACTCCGACGTTGCGGAGTGGCGATCTCTGCCGGTCCGCGAGCGGATCACGCACGCCCTGGTCAAGGGAATCGACGCCCACGTCGACGCCGACACCGAGGAGCTGCGGGCCGAGATCGCCGCCGCGGGCGGTCGGCCGATCGAGGTGATCGAGGGCCCGCTGATGGACGGCATGAACGTCGTCGGCGACCTCTTCGGCGCGGGCAAGATGTTCCTGCCCCAGGTGGTGAAGTCGGCCCGGGTGATGAAGAAGGCGGTGGCCTACCTGCTGCCGTACATCGAGGCCGAGAAGCAGCCCGGTGAAGCGGACAACACCAACGGCACGATCGTGATGGCGACCGTGAAGGGCGACGTCCACGACATCGGCAAGAACATCGTCGGGGTTGTGCTGCAGTGCAACAACTACACCGTCGTCGACCTCGGTGTGATGGTGCCGGCCGAGAAGATCCTGGCGGCGGCGGCTGAACACGACGCCGACATCATCGGCCTCTCCGGGCTGATCACCCCGTCGCTGGACGAGATGGTCAACTTCGCCGTCGAGATGGAACGCGAAGGCCTGAAGATCCCCCTGCTGATCGGCGGCGCGACCACCTCGCGCGCCCACACGGCGGTGAAGATCTCACCGCGCCGCAGCGGCCCGGTGGTCTGGGTCAAAGACGCCTCGCGTTCCGTTCCCGTCGCTGCTGCGCTGCTCGACGACAAACAACGGCCGGCGCTGCTGGAGGCCACCGAGGCCGACTACGCGTCACTGCGTGAGCGGCACGCCCAGAAGAACGAGCGGCCGATGGTGCCGCTGGAGAAGGCCCGCGCGAACCGCACGCCGATCGAGTGGGAGGGCTACACGCCACCGGTGCCTGCACAGGGCCTCGGGGTACGAGAATTTCTCGACTACGACCTCGCGGAGTTGCGCGAATTCATCGATTGGCAGCCATTTTTCAACGCCTGGGAGATGAAGGGGCGTTTCCCCGACATCCTCAACAACCCGGTTTCGGGCGAGGCTGCGCGCAAGCTCTACGACGACGCCCAGGCGATGCTCGACACCCTGATCAAAGAGAAGTGGCTGCGGGCCAACGGGGTGATCGGCTTCTTCCCGGCCAACGCTGTCCCCGGCGGCGACGACGTCGAGGTCTACACCGACGAGACCCGCACCGAGGTGCTGACGATGTTCCACAACCTGCGTCAGCAGGGTGAGCACCGGGCCGGTATCCCGAACCGGTCGCTGGGGGACTACATCGCCCCCAAAGACACTGGGCTGGCTGATTACGTCGGCGCCTTCGCCGTCACCGCTGGGCTCGGCAGCGGCGAGAAGATCGCGGAGTTCAAGGCAGCCCTCGACGACTACAGCGCGATCCTGCTGGAGTCGGTCGCCGACCGCCTGGCGGAGGCCTTCGCTGAACGGATGCATCAGCGGGTTCGCAAGGAGTTCTGGGGATTCCAGCCCGATGAACAGTTGGACAACGAGGCGCTGATCGCCGAGAAGTATCAGGGCATCCGTCCTGCCCCCGGTTACCCGGCCTGCCCGGAGCACACCGAGAAGGCGACGATCTGGACGTTGATGGACGTCCACGAGCGGACTGGCATCGAGCTGACCGAGTCGATGGCGATGTGGCCCGGCGCCGCCGTCAGCGGCCTGTACTTCTCGCACCCGCAGTCGCAGTACTTCGTGGTCGGCCGGATGGCCCAGGACCAGGTCGCCGACTACGCGAAGCGCAAGGGCTGGACCCTGTCCGAGGCCGAGCGCTGGCTTGCGCCCAACCTCGGCTACAACCCGGAGGACTGAGCTCAGTTGGCGGTACTGCGTGCGGTGTTGTGCGACATGGACGGCACCCTGGTCGACTCCGAGAAGCTGTGGGACGTCGCGATGGACGCCCTCTACGACCGCCTCGGCGGGGTGCTGACCCCGGAGGTCCGGGCGTCAACAGTCGGCGGCTGTGCCGAGAACACCATGCGAATCGTCTACGACGACCTGGGGCTGCCGCTCGATCCAGCGGCCATGGCGGCCTCGGCGCGCTGGCTGCACGACTACACCGGTGAGCTGTTCGACGCGGGCCTGCCCTGGTGCGACGGCGCCCGGGAGTTGCTCGACGAGCTGGCCGGTGCGGGGATGCCGACGGCCCTGGTGACCAACACCCCACGGATGCTGGCCGAGCGGGCGCTGGGCAGCATCGGCCGGCACTATTTCGCGGCCGTGGTCTGTGGTGATGAGGTGCCCGCGGGCAAACCGGCGCCCGATCCCTACCTGCGTGCCGCGGAGTTGCTGGAGCTGGATCCGCGCTGGTGTCTGGCCGTGGAGGACTCGCCGACGGGTGCGGCCGCGGCCGAGGCGGCCGGCTGCGCGGTGCTGGTCGTCCCCAATGCGCTACCGGTGCCGGCCGGCGCTCGGCGCCATCAGGTGGCCTCCCTGACCGGCCTCGGGTTGGCGGACCTGCACGAAATCTGCGCCCAGCTGGCCGACTCGCAAGTGGCTGCCGTCGGAAACCGACGTGACCCGTCCTGACGCCGCATGAAACAATCGTTGCTCGTGAAGACCTTCGAGGAGCTGTTCGCCGAGCTCGGTGAGCGTGCCGCGACCCGGCCGGCCGGCAGCGGCACCGTGGCGGCGTTGGACGCCGGTGTACACACCATCGGCAAGAAGATCCTGGAGGAGGCCGGCGAGGTGTGGCTGGCCGCCGAGCACCAGTCCGATGAAGACCTGGCCGAAGAGATCAGCCAGTTGATGTATTGGACCCAGGTGCTGATGATCTCGCGCGGGCTGACGCTGTCCGACGTCTACCGGAAGCTGTGAGCATGTTGCGTGTTGCGGTCCCCAACAAGGGGGCGCTCAGTGAGGCTGCCGCGGCAATGCTGTCGGAGGCCGGCTACCGCAGCCGCACCGACGCCAAGGACCTGACCGTCATCGATCCGGCCAACAAGGTCGAGTTCTTCTTCCTGCGCCCCAAGGACATCGCCATCTACGTCGGGTCCGGTGAGCTCGACTTCGGGATCACCGGACGGGATCTGGCCGCGGAATCCGGAGCGCCGGTGGCCGAGCGGCTGGCACTGGGCTTCGGCTCCTCGCGATTCCGCTACGCCGCCCCGGCCGGGCGGGACTGGGTCGCCGCGGATATGGCCGGCAAGCGCATCGCCACCGCCTATCCGAACCTGGTCCGCAAGGATCTGGCCGGCAAGGGCATCGAGGCCACCGTCATCCGTCTCGACGGAGCGGTGGAGATCTCGATCCAGCTCGGGGTGGCCGACGCGATCGCCGACGTGGTGGGTTCCGGGCGCACCCTGCGCCAGCACGGGCTGGTGGCTTTCGGTGAATCACTCTGCGACTCCGAAGCGGTGTTGATCGAGGGCGCGCAGGCCAACGGCCGCAGCGCCGAGACCGCCGCCGCCCGCGACCAGTTGGCTGCCCGGGTCCAGGGCGTGGTGTTCGGCCAGCAGTACCTGATGCTCGACTACGACTGCCCGCGCGCGGTGCTCGACCAGGCCGTCGCGATCACCCCGGGCCTGGAGTCGCCGACCATCGCGCCGCTCGCCGACCCGGACTGGGCGGCGGTGCGCGCACTGGTGCCGCGACGCGAGGTCAACGCGATCATGGACGAGTTGGCCGCGATCGGCGCCAAGGCCATCCTCGCCTCGGACATCAGATTCTGCCGATTTTGAGCAGTCCCGGTAGCTGAGCCCTCGCCGTGTTAGCGTCCGGTGATCGGCTCGACTGGACCGGGAGGTAGTGGTGACGCATTTCATCGTGCTGGTGCTCGCGCTGTTCATCGGTGCCGTTGCCGGGCTGCGCGCGTTTACCGCGCCGGCCGTCATGGCCTGGGCCGCCGTCCTGCAGTGGATCAACTTGAACGGGACATGGGTCGAGTGGCTGACCCATCCGGCGACCGTCACCATCTTGACGTTGCTGGCGATCGGTGAATTCGTCACCGACCAATTGCCCAGCACGCCGGCGCGCACCGTGCCTATGCAGTTCGGCGCGCGGATCGTGCTGGGCGGTTTCGCCGGTGCGGTGCTCGGCACGGCCTGGAACTACACCTGGACGGCACTCGGCGCGGGCATCATCGGTGCGGTGATCGGCACTCTGGTCGGTTTCGCCACGCGTCAGCGTCTGGTCGCCGCCAACGGCGGCCACGATCTGCCGATCGCACTGGTGGAGGACACCATCGCGGTGCTGGGTGGTCTGGCGATCGCCGCGTTGACCGCGGTGGTCTGAGCCGGTCAGTGCCGCTGCACCAGCAGCGTCTGTGCTGACGTCCCGAAGAATCTGTCATGGTCAAACAGCTCCGCGGTGGTGACGCCCACCCCGTCCGGTCCGATGGAGGCGCGGGCGCGCACGCCGGTAGTAGCTGCCGGTCATGCCGCAGTGTCGGCCGGCCAGCCGGGGTAGGGCGGTGGGGTCCCCCCGAACGCCGGACACAGTGCGCGATGGGAACACCAATCGCACCGGCGTGACGGCCGTGGACGGAAATCGCCTGTGGCGCCGGCGGTTTGGATGGCCTGCCAGATCGCGATCAGAGTCCTCTCGAAACGCAGCAACTCGGTGTGCTCGGGGGAGTAGTCCAGCAGTTGCCCGTCGGCCAGATAGATCAGCCGCAACCGTGCGGGCATCACGCCGCGGGACCGCAGCAGGGCCACCGCATAGAACTTCATCTGGAACAGCGCCTTCGACTCGGCGGCGTCGGACAGCCGCCCGGTGGCCGACGGAGCCCGGCCGGTTTTGTAGTCGACCACCCGCAACGCTCCGGTCGCGGAGACGTCGATGCGGTCGACGAAGCCGCGCAACAGGGTGCCGTCGGCCAGCTCGACCTCGACTCGCTGCTCACAGCTCTGTGGGTCGAATCGGCGGGGATCCTCCAGCCGGTAGTACCCGGCCAGCAGCTTGCGTGCCTCGGTCATCAGCTGCTCGGCGTCCAGCCCGGAGTCCACGGCCGGGACGGTGCTGATCAGGTGCTTCCAGGCCGGGGCAACCAGGTCCTGGGCGGTCTCGGGGTCACGTTGGGATGCGGGCAGCGCGTAGAGCCGCTCCAGTGCGCCGTGGACCACCGAGCCGCGCAGTTGCGCTGCCGACGGTGGTTCCGGGAGCCGGTCAATGGCCCGGAATCGGTACAGCAGCGGGCACTGTTTGAAGTCGGCCGCCCGCGACGGGGATAACGCAGGCTTGCTCATACTTGCGAACCCTACGGGCATGCACCGACAACCCCTGCCGAACACGCTGCGTAGGGTGGACGGCTGTGTCCGAATCCGGGATTTTTCAGGCGGGCGATCGGGCCCAGTTCACCGACGCCAAGGGGCGCCGCTACACCACGGTGCTGGTCCCCGGCGGCGACTTCCACACCCACCGCGGGGCCATTCCGCACGACCAGGTGATCGGGCTGCCCGACGGCAGCGTGGTCAAATCCGCCAACGGTGATCCGTTCCTGGTGCTGCGGCCCTTGCTGGTCGACTACGTAATGTCCATGCCGCGCGGTGCGCAGGTGATCTATCCCAAGGACTCCGCGCAGATCATCCACGAGGGTGACATCTTCCCCGGGGCCCGAGTGCTCGAAGCCGGGGCAGGGTCGGGCGCCCTGACGCTGTCGTTGCTGCGGGCGGTCGGGCCGGAGGGCAAGGTGATCTCCTACGAGCTGCGCGACGACCACGCCGTGCACGCCCGCGCCAACGTCGAGACCTTTCTCGGGCACCAACCGGACAACTGGCAGTTGGTGATGGGCGATGTGGCCGACTGCGACCTGCCCGACGGGTCGATCGACCGAGTGGTGCTGGACATGCTGGCGCCCTGGGATGTGCTGGGCACCGTGTCGCGGGTCCTGGTGCCCGGCGGCGTACTGGTGATCTACGTCGCCACCGTCACCCAGTTGTCTCAGGTGAACGAGGCGCTACGCGAGCAGCAGTGCTGGACCGAGCCGCGGTCCTGGGAGACCATGCAGCGCGGCTGGAACGTCGTCGGCTTGGCGGTGCGGCCCCAGCACGCGATGCGCGGGCACACCGCATTCCTGGTCTGCGCTCGCCGGCTGGCGCCGGACACCGTCACCCCGACGCGGCTGGGGAAAAAACGGGGACGGCCGTAGCGGTCAGGACGTCCTGGTGAGCAGCGTGGCCACCACGTCGGTCTCGGTGCGCGTCTGCAGGGCACGCACCAGTGCGGGCTGTGACCGAACCAGATGCCCGACAAAGGCATAGGCATCGTCGGAGTCGAGCAGGTAGGCCGCGGCGCGGATCAGCTTGCCGGTCTCCTGAAGCTGCTGGTGCCCGGTCAGGCCGGCATAGGCCGGTAGCCCGATGTTGAGCACCGTCGGGTCGTACTTGATCGGGTCGCCCGGGCCCGGCCGTCCCATCGGCTCGTATTGGACCTTGTATTTGTCCAGCATCGCCTTGTAGCAGCGGCTCAGCGCGGCGACGTAATTCGCATCGGCGACCAGGTCGGCTCCGACGAAGCCGACGACGATGCTGGGCGTCGCGATCACATTCGTCGCCACGTTGCCCACGATCGACGCATCGGTCACGCCACAGCTCACCGGCAGGTCGAAGTTGCCGCCGGGATCGGTGACGGTCAGATCCAAGACGGTGTCGGTGGCGTTGTAGCCCACGCTGATTCGCCGCACCGCCGTCACCGGGTTCTGGCCGTTGTAGCCATCCACCGGAACCGTCACCTGCACAGTGCCGACACCGGATACGGCGACTCCCCGGATGCTCCAGCGGGCCCGCGGCGTGCGATACCGCGTCCAGGTCAGCCGAATCCGAGCGGACTCGGACACCGAGTACAGCACGTACTCGTAGTGGTCATCGGCGATGCAGCATGCCGGTATGGTCGCGCAGGCGCGGCGGACCGCGGGGTCGGTCACCAGGGTGCCCCGCGCCACCTCGCGCCGGCTGGTCTCGGACACCTTCGCCTCGAGCTGCGCGCCGTAGTCGTCGTCGATCGGGATGATGGTGGCCCCGTGCCGGACCGACCAGTACGACTGCACGCGGACGTCATTCACCCAGGCACGCTGCCGCACCTGACCGCCGCTGACCGTCGAATTGCTCCAGTCGCAGATCTCACAGTTGCTGTCCAGCGGTTCCCGCCGCCACCCGTCTGCCTCGGGATCGGTCAGGATCTCCACCAACTCGTGGCCCAACGTCGACATCGTCAGCTCGATGTCCTCGGTCGCCGGGTCGAAGTAGCGCACCCAGCCCGCCCAGTACCGATCAGTGTCGAACGGGAAATCGAACGTGTAGTCCGTCGAGTGTGCGCCTGCAACGTCGCCGCCGGCCACCGTAAAGCCCTGGGGCATCAACACGATGAAGGCGATCCGCGGGCCGTCGTCGGGATCGGGGAACACGCCGTCGTCGATGGAGTCCTCGATCAACCCCAGTACCCGGCGCATGGTCGCGGTGGAATCCACGGCACCCAACGGCGGCGCCGGGGAGATCACCGTGACCGAGCCTCGCCAGGTCGGGGCGCCGGCGATGTAATACTGCGCCAGCTCGCTGAAATATCGGCTCGCCAACAGCGACTGGGTGCGGGACTCGATCAGACCGCGCTGAGCCGAACCCGCGCCGTTCCACCAGGCTCCCCAGAACACCAGTTGTACGGGCGTCTGTGTGCCGCCGAGTGCGCCGTGGTGATAGGCCACCGCGGACCCGTCGTGGGAGTTGTCGGCGAAGACCAGTGCCGGCACTTTCGGGCGTGACCACGCCCCGCTACACGAGTGATCGTCACGCTGATAGGTGATGATCGGTATGGAATCCGGTATTTCGTCAACGACGCTGACGATCAGCCGTTGTTCGATGGGCATTCTCGGAGTATGCGCCGGTCACCGTCGCCACGCTGGGGCTTTGACGCTAGTCATCGCTGTGGCTCAGCCCCCGGCGCACCGACAGCAGCTCGATCTCTGGCCGGGCGGCCACCAGCCGCTCGGCCGCATCCAGGATCTGCACCAGATGGCCGCGGTCACCCGATACCGCGGATACTCCGATTCCACTGCGCCGGTGCAGATCCGGCGACCCCGTCTCGGCGGCAGACACCTCGAACTTGCGTCGCAACTCCGCGACGATCGGGCGCACCACCGACCGCTTCTGCTTGAGCGAGTGCACGTCACCGAGCAGCAGGTCGAATTCGAGCCAGCCGATCCACATCGTCAGGGCGTCGGTGGCGCCGGTGCTGGTGCTGGCGTTGTACTGCTGGCCTGGGCGTTGCCGAACGCCAGCAGGCTCTTGGCGGTGGCCTGCGACAGCTGCCAGTTGCCGTGATTGGGCGTGAACTCCATCGGGAAGCTGAACGCACCGGTGGCGGGGTTGGCCGTGTTGACCGTGACATCGGCGGTCACGTTGCCCGGGTAGCGATCTGACCAGCCGAGCCCGGCGGCCTCGAGGTTCAGCGGCAGATGACCGCCGTCTTTGAGTGCGGTGGCGAACTTGTCGATGGTGGCGGCATCGGCGGGCTTGGCGCCCTCGATCAGCGCAAGCTTGTCTGCACCGGGAACCTCGGGGTCCGACAGCCGGTACAGCACATCGGTCAGCGCCTCGGGCGCCGGCAAGGCCGACGACGGCACCTGGACAGGCACCGTCGTCGACGTGACCGGAACCACGGCCGCCGGTTCCGCCGGCTGTTGGCCGCTGCAGCCCGACATCGCCAGCACCGCCGCCGCGAGGGCGGCGGGCCAGGCGATGTGGTGACTACACATCGGGGTCTGCGATCAGTTCGACGTCAGCTGCGACAGCGACAACAGCGAGGACCGGGAGAGCTTCCAGCCACCCTGGTCGACGAATGTGAGATTCACCGTGTGCGGTTCGAACTTCGGGCTCGACGCGGTGACGTCGGCACTGGCCGCTCCGGGACCGGCCGGCGCGACGTTGGCCACGCTGATCGACAGCGGCAGGGCGCCCTTCTTGAGCGCCTTCTGCAGTCGGTGGTCGATGGCACCGGTCTCGACCGGACCCAGGCCGCCCTCGACGAGGTTGGACTTTCCGGCGGCGGGGACACCGGGGTCGGCCAGCGTGTTCAGCACGTCGGCCAACTGTTCCGGGGCCGGTACGGCGGCGGCCGGGTCCAACGGGAGCGGGGCGAAGAACACCGTCGTCGGCGCCTCGGCGCTCGCAGGCGCCGGCGTTGCCAGGTAGCTCACAGCCGAGGCCGCCGCGCCGATGGCAGCGACTGCCGCCATACCCGAGGCGAGGGACTTCATGTTCATTCGGATCCTTTCTAAGCCCTTTTGATCACCCGATTTGAGAGCGAGGCTAGCAGCGGAGCCGGTGTGTCGGATTGCCACAGAGCACGCGAATGCACAATGGCCGGTAGCGTTGAGGTATCCGTCGCTTCAACTTCCAGTTCGGGAAAGGAGCGCACCATGAGCAACATGGAAGATTCGCCGCGTCCTGAGACATACGACGCGTCCGGGGGACCGGGTACGCCCGGTGATGACGTCGCCGAGTTGGCAGAGCTGCGCCGCGATGCCGCTGCGCTGCGCGCGCAGGTCGAGAACAGCCCGCAGGACTCCGCTCGAGTTGGCCGCGACGTGCGTCAGCTCGAAGCCCATATTGACTCGCTGACCGCGCGAAACTCCAAGCTGATGGACACCCTCAAAGAGGCGCGTCAGCAGTTGCTCGCCCTGCGTGAAGAGGTCGATCGGCTCGGCCAGCCGCCGAGTGGCTACGGCGTGCTGCTGGGCAGTCACGAGGACGACACCGTCGACGTGTTCACCTCGGGCCGTCGGATGCGGCTGAACATCTCGCCGAACATCGATCTAGCAACCCTCAAGAAGGGCCAGACGGTCCGGCTCAACGAGGCGCTGACGGTCGTCGAGGCCGGCAATTTCGAGTCGGTCGGCGAAATATCCACGTTGCGCGAAATCCTGTCCGACGGGCACCGCGCCTTGGTTGTGGGCCACGCCGATGAGGAGCGCATCGTCTGGCTGGCTGAGCCGCTGGTCGCCGCGGACCTTCCCGACAGCCACCCGGATGCGCTGTCGGATGACCGGCGTCCCCGCAAGCTGCGCCCCGGCGACTCGCTGCTGGTCGACACCAAGGCCGGCTACGCCTTCGAACGCATCCCCAAGGCCGAGGTCGAAGACCTGGTGCTCGAAGAGGTGCCCGATGTCAGCTACGGCGACATCGGCGGCCTGACTCGCCAGATCGAGCAGATTCGCGACGCCGTGGAACTGCCGTTCCTGCACAAGGACCTCTACCGCGAATACGCGCTGCGTCCGCCCAAAGGCGTGCTGCTCTACGGCCCGCCCGGCTGCGGTAAGACGCTGATCGCCAAGGCGGTGGCCAACTCGCTGGCCAAGAAGATGGCCGAGGTGCGCGGCGACGACGCCCACGAGGCCAAGTCATACTTCCTCAACATCAAGGGCCCCGAACTGCTGAACAAGTTCGTCGGCGAGACCGAACGTCACATCCGGCTGATCTTCCAGCGTGCCCGCGAGAAGGCTTCCGAGGGCACCCCGGTCATCGTGTTCTTCGACGAGATGGACTCGATCTTCCGCACCCGTGGCACCGGTGTCTCCTCGGACGTGGAGACCACCGTCGTGCCCCAGCTGCTCAGTGAGATCGACGGCGTGGAGGGACTGGAGAACGTCATCGTGATCGGCGCCTCCAACCGCGAGGACATGATCGACCCGGCGATCCTGCGGCCCGGCCGCCTCGACGTCAAGATCAAGATCGAGCGCCCGGATGCCGAAGCCGCACAAGACATCTTCTCGAAGTACCTGGTCGAGACGCTGCCGGTGCACGCCGACGACCTCGCCGAGTTCGGCGGCGACCGCGCGGCCTGCATCAAGGCGATGATCGAGAAGGTCGTCGACCGGATGTACGCCGAGATCGACGACAACCGGTTCCTGGAGGTCACCTACGCCAACGGTGACAAAGAGGTCATGTACTTCAAGGACTTCAACTCCGGGGCGATGATCCAGAACGTGGTCGACCGGGCGAAGAAGAACGCCATCAAGTCGGTTCTGGAGACCGGCCAGCCGGGTCTGCGCATCCAGCACCTGCTGGACTCGATCGTCGACGAGTTCGCCGAGAACGAGGACCTGCCGAACACCACCAACCCCGATGACTGGGCGCGGATCTCGGGCAAGAAGGGCGAGCGGATCGTCTACATCCGCACCCTGGTCACCGGCAAGAGCTCCAGCGCCAGCCGGGCTATCGACACCGAGTCCAACCTGGGCCAGTACCTGTAGCGCTAGCTGCTGCGCAGCGAGTAGCTGTTGGTCAGGTCGTCCTGCAACACGCGGGCAACCTCGGCGGTGGTGTCCACCGTCAACGCGGTGTCCAGCACGCGCGCTTGATAGGTCCAGCCGGGCGGCAGTCTCAGCCGGTCGGCGAGTCCGGCGAGGTCGGCTCGGGACAGGGTCGCATCCACGACCTGGCTCCAGGTCTGCATGACCCAACGCCGGCCGTCGGGGTCGATCAGCTCGTAGACCTGCTCGCCGGCATCGAAGATGAAGACCGCCTGGCGGCTCACCTCGTTGACGGTGTAGGGACCGGGGTTCATCGACGACAGCGCGACTTGCGCCTGCTTGATCATCTCGATACCGCCGAAGGTCTTGGTCTCCCGCGGGCCCTGCGGTGCCTTTTCGATGGTGTTCATCAGCCAGTAGCGCGGCCCGTTGAGCAGGGCGGCAGCCGCACCGTTCTCGGTCGCGATGGCCCGCGCGTCGAGCGCGGACCACAGCTGCGCGGGGCAGTCATTGAGGCCGAAGCTGTTGTAGACGGTCGCCTGCGGACCCGACTCGCCGATCTCGACGAGCAGCACCTCGCCGTAGCGCCTCCCGGATACGTCGGTGGTGCGCTGACGAGCTTGCTCGGCGGACATTTCGGTGAAATTAGCCACTGGCCGCGGTGACGTCAACACCTCTGGCGGTCTGCTTCTTCGCCCCCTCTAGGCTGGAACGATGCAAAGGATTATCGGGACCGAAGTCGAATACGGCATCGCATCGCCGTCGGATCCGACCGCGAACCCGATCCTCACCTCCACCCAAGCGGTGTTGGCCTACGCCGCCGCCGCGGGTATCCCGCGCGCTAAGCGCACCCGTTGGGACTACGAGGTGGAATCGCCGCTGCGTGACGCCCGCGGCTTCGACCTGAGCCGCTCGTCCGGCCCGCCGCCGATCATCGACGCCGACGAGGTCGGCGCGGCCAACATGATCCTCACCAACGGGGCACGGCTCTACGTCGATCACGCCCACCCCGAATACTCCGCGCCCGAGGTCACCGACCCGCTGGACGCGGTCATCTGGGACAAGGCCGGGGAGCGGGTGATGGAGGCGGCCGCGCGTTATGTGGCCAGCGTCCCCGGCGCGGCCAAGCTTCAGCTGTACAAGAACAACATCGACAACAAGGGCGCCTCCTACGGCACCCACGAGAACTACCTGATGAGCCGGCAGACGCCGTTCTCGGCGATTATCGCCGGTCTGACCCCGTTTCTGGTGTCTCGGCAGGTGGTCACCGGCTCCGGGCGCGTCGGGTTGGGCGCGGCGGGCGACGAGCCGGGCTTCCAGCTCTCGCAGCGCGCCGACTACATCGAGGTCGAGGTCGGCCTGGAGACCACGCTCAAGCGCGGCATCATCAACACCCGCGACGAGCCGCACGCGGATGCCGACAAGTACCGCCGGCTGCATGTGATCATCGGTGACGCCAACCTTGCCGAGACGTCGACGTATCTGAAGGTGGGCACCACCGCGTTGGTCCTCGATCTGATCGAGGAGGGTGCCGGGCACGGGATCGACCTCAGCGATCTGGTGTTGGCCCGGCCGGTGCGCGCGGTGCACGTCATCAGCCGTGACCCGACCCTGCGGGCGACCGTCGCACTGGCCGACGGTCGTGAGATGACTGGCCTTGCGCTGCAACGGATCTATCTGGAACGGGTGGCCAAGCTGGTTGAGGCCCGCGACCTGGATCCGCGTGCCACCGACATCGTCGAGACCTGGGCCCGAGTGCTCGACCAGCTCGAGCGTGACCCGATGGAGTGCGCCGACCTGCTGGACTGGCCGGCCAAGCTGCGGCTGCTGGAGGGCTTCAGGCAGCGGGAGAACCTGAGCTGGTCGGCGCCCCGGCTGCACCTGATCGATCTGCAGTACTCCGACGTGCGGCTGGACAAGGGGCTGTACAACCGGCTGGTCGCCCGTGGCTCGATGCGCCGCCTGGTCACCGAACAACAGGTGCTGGCCGCCGTCAACAACCCGCCGACCGACACCCGGGCGTATTTCCGCGGCGAGTGTTTGCGCCGGTTCGGGGCCGACATCGCCGCCGCGAGCTGGGACTCGGTCATCTTCGACCTCGGCGGCGACTCACTGGTGCGGATTCCCACGTTGGAGCCGCTGCGCGGCAGTAAGGCGCACGTCGGAGCTTTGCTGGACTCGGTGGACAGTGCCGCCGAACTGGTCCAACAACTCACCACCTAGACCCCGAGCAACATCGGCGCCGACCGGTAGGGTGGAGAAACCGGCCGCGGTCATGCGCGGCCGATGAGATTCAGGAGGCAGCGATGGCTCAGGAGCAGACCAAGCGCGGCGGGGGCGGCGGAGACGACGACGATCTCACCGGCAGCACTGCGGCGGGCCAGGAACGCCGGGAGAAGCTCACCGAGGACACTGATGACCTGCTCGACGAGATCGACGACGTGCTGGAAGAGAACGCCGAGGACTTCGTGCGCGCATACGTCCAAAAGGGCGGCCAGTGACCTGGTTGTCGCGTGATCGTCTGCCCCTCAACTCAGCAACCCCAGGAATCGCGCTCACCGGCGTAGGTCTGTCGTCGTTTTCGGAGTTCCTGCGATTGCAGGCACCGGAGCTGCTGCCGACCGGCGCGGGCGCCGCGCACTCCGGCGGGGTCGGTGACCAATTGCCGCACGGCACCACCATCGTCGCGCTGAAATACCCCGGCGGGGTCCTCATCGCGGGTGACCGCCGTTCCACGCAGGGCAACATGATCGCCGGCCGCGACGTGCAGAAGGTGTACGTCACCGACGAGTACACCGCGACCGGCATCGCCGGCACCGCCGCGATCGCCGTTGAGTTCGCCCGGCTCTACGCCGTTGAGCTGGAGCATTACGAGAAGCTCGAAGGTGTGCCGCTGACGTTCGCCGGCAAGGTCAACCGGCTGTCGACCATGGTGCGCGGCAACTTGGGGGCCGCGATGCAGGGCCTGGTGGCGTTGCCGCTGTTGGCCGGTTACGACATCGACGCCGACGACCCGCAGACGGCCGGGCGCATCGTGTCGTTCGATGCCGCCGGCGGCTGGAACATCGAGAGCGAGGGCTACCAGGCGGTGGGCTCGGGCTCGCTGTTCGCCAAGTCGTCGATTAAGAAGCTCTACAACCAGATCAGCGACGCCGACACCGCGTTGCGGGTCGCGATCGAGGCGCTCTACGACGCCGCCGACGACGACTCCGCCACCGGTGGCCCGGATCTGGTGCGGGGCATCTACCCGACCGCGGTCACCATCGACGCCGACGGCGCCGTGGACATCGCCGAGGAGCGGATCGCCGAACTGGCGCGTCTGGTGGTCGAGGGTCGTACTCGCGGGGGTAAGAAATGAGCTTCCCGTACTTCATCTCGCCCGAGCAGGCGATGCGCGAGCGCGGCGAGCTCGCGCGCAAAGGCATCGCCCGCGGCCGCAGCGTGGTGGCCCTGGCCTACGCCGACGGCGTGTTGTTCGTCGCCGAAAATCCTTCGCGCTCATTGCAGAAGATCAGCGAACTCTACGACCGAGTGGGTTTCGCGGCCGCCGGTCGGATCAACGAGTTCGAGAACCTGCGCCGCGGCGGTATTCAGTTCGCCGACACCCGCGGCTACGCCTATGACCGGCGTGACGTCACCGCGCGTCAGCTCGCTAACGTCTATGCGCAGACGCTCGGCACCATCTTCACCGAACAGGCCAAGCCTTACGAGGTGGAGCTGTGCGTGGCCGGCGTCGCTTACCAGGGTCAGACGAAAGCGCCTGAGCTGTATCGGGTCACCTACGACGGGTCGATCACCGATGAGCCACACTTCGTGGTGATGGGTGGCACCACCGAGCCGGTCGCTAGTGCGCTCAAGGAGTCCTACACCGAGAACGCCGACCTGGACGAGGCCCTGCACATCGCGGTCAACGCGCTGCAGCAGACCGACACCGGCAATGGTGCCGAACCGCGCGAGCTGGGGCCGGGCACCTTGGAGGTGGCCATTCTGGATGCCAACCGACCCAAGCGCGCATTTCGGCGGATCACCCGTGCTGCGTTGGAATCATTACTGCCGCAAGCCGGCTCGTCGGGGGAGGCGTCAGACGAGGCATCTGGCTAGGCCCCGCCATGCCCAAGAAATACGGGGTCAAAGAGAAGGACCTGGTCGTTTACCACATCGTCGACCTGGTGCTGGCGGGGGAGCTGCGCACCGGGGAGCGGATCAATCGCGATGCGATCGCGACCGCGCTGGGGGTCAGTCGGCTGCCGGTTCAGCAGGCGATTGACCAACTCGAGCAGCAAGGTGTGCTGACCAGCGTCTATCACCGTGGCGTGTTTGTCAGCCGGTTCGATGAGGCCGTCGTTCGCGAACAGCACGAGTTGCACGGAACGTTGAACGCCATCCCATCGGCGCGCGCGGCGGCGAGTCCGACTCCGCGTGTCCTTGCCGAACTGGATGCGGCGCTGCGGGATCTGCGCGCTAACAAGGCGCCGGCCGGGTTCCAAGACGCGGCTCTGGAGTTTCGCCGGATCATCGTCGAGGAATACGCCGGCCCGCCTCTGCAGGCCGCAATCAGCGCCTCGCGGGTGTTCATGCCGCGCGGGTTCTGGGGTAGTTACGTCAACGAACACGATGAGTTTCTGCCCAGTTTTGAGGCGGAAGCCGCGGCGATCCACCAACGCGATCCGGAGGCCGCGCGGAGGGCGTGCATGGAGCGAGCAGAGCTGCAGGCCGAGGTGGTACTTGCCGAGCTGACCCGGCGCGGTGTGCTGGACCGGCTGGGTTCTGGCTGAACCCCAGTACCGCGGGTCGGTGCTACCGATCGATCCGGAAGCGCTTGACCCGCGCTCCCGCTCCGGACGCCAGTTCGACATGGCTGCGCGAAATGCCGAAATGCTCCGCCAGAACACGGATGACGGCGGTGTTCGCCTTGCCGTCGACGGCGGGCTCGCGCACATAGACCGTCAACTGTCCGTCGTCGTCGGTCTCGACCAGCGGGCCTTTGCGGCTGCCCGGTTTGACCTTGACGACGACGGTTTCGGTCATCGCAGCAGGGCTACCGCGCGACGATCACCGACGAGCCGTGCCCGAACAGCCCCTGGTTGGCCGTGACACCCACCGTGGCGCCCTCGACCTGCCGGCCGGTGGCCTGACCGCGCAGCTGCCAGGTCAGCTCGCAGACCTGCGCGATCGCCTGTGCGGGAATCGCCTCGCCGAAGCAGGCCAGCCCGCCGGACGGGTTCACCGGCACCCGGCCACCGATGGTGGTGGCGCCGCTGCGGAGAAGGCCCTCAGCTTCACCTTTGGGGCACAGCCCTAAATGCTCGTACCAGTCGAGCTCCAGCGCGGTCGACAGGTCGTAGACCTCGGCGAGGCTGACGTCCTCGGGGCCGATCCCGGCCTCGGCGTAGGCGGCGTCCAGGATCTGATCCTTGAACACCCGCTCCGGGGCCGCCACCACGGCGGTGGAATCGGTTGCGATGTCCGGCAATTCGGGCAGGTGCTGCGGGTAGCGGGGGGTCACGGTGGACACCGCGCGCACCGACGGCACACCGTCGAGCGAACCCAGATGCTTCTTGGCGAATTCCGCGCTGGCCACGATCAACGCGGCGGCACCGTCGGAGGTGGCGCAGATGTCGAGCTGGCGCAGTGGGTCGGAGACCACCGGGCTGGCCAGCACGTCGGCGACCGCGGATTCCTTGCGGTAGCGGGCATTCGGGTTGGACAGGCCGTGCCGGGAGTTCTTCACCTTCACCTGGGCGAAGTCCTCGGAGGTGGCGCCGTAGAGGTCCATCCGGCGGCGCGCCAGCAGTGCGAAGTACACCGGGTTCATCGCCCCGATCAGGTGGAACCGCTGCCAGTCCGGGTCGTTCTTGCGCTCACCGCCGACCGGGGCGAACGCGCCCTTGGGGGTGGTGTCGGCGCCGATCACCAGCGCCACATCGCAGAAACCGGCCAGGATCTGGGCCCGGGCGCTCTGCAGGGCCTGCGAACCGGAGGCGCACGCGGCGTAGCTCGACGACACCGGAACCCCGTTCCAGCCCAGCTTCTGGGCGAACGTCGATCCGGCGATGAAGCCCGGGTAGCCGTTGCGGATGGTGTCCGCGCCGGCGATGAACTGGATCTGCTGCGCGTTCAGGCCGGCGTCGGCCAGCGCGGCCCGCGCGGCGACCACCCCGTACTCGGTGAAGTCGCGGCCCCACTTGCCCCACGGGTGCATGCCCGCACCCAGGATGTACAGCGGCTCAGTGCTCATGACCGCGACTCCTCCTCATCGCTCCGCAAGCTCCGCTCTGCATCGTCGCCGCGGGGGCTCATGCGTCCACCTTCTTCCACGCGTAGACGGTGCGCATCACGCCGTCGTCGTCGGTGTAGAGCGGCATGGTGGTCAGCTCCAACTCCATGCCGACCTTCAAGTCCGCGGCCAGGGTGCCCTCGACGACCTTGCCCAGCACGATCAGGCCCTCATCGGCCAGCTCCACCGCGGCGATCGCGAACGGCTCGAACTGGTCGCTCGGCGGGTAAGGAGACGGCGGGAGGTACCGGTTCTCGGTGTAGCTCCAGATCTTGCCGCGCCGCGACAGCGCGACCGGCTCCAATACGTCGCCGTCGCAGGCGGGGTTGGGGCAGTTGTTCTCCCGCGGCGGGAACACATAGGTGCCGCACTGCGGACACTTGGCGCCGATCAGGTGGGGGAGGCCGGCGTCGTCGGTGGCGAACCACCCGTCGATGGCCGGCTGCGAGGCTACATCTGGCACCCGGTCAGCGTACCCAACCCCTGCGGCAAAACTGAAACGTGTTGCAATTCTACCGGCGCCGTCGGGCGCGCACCGGTGGTGCATAGAGTTGGTGCCGTGAGTCAGACCAAACCGACACTGCTGCTGCTGGACGGAAACTCGCTGGCGTACCGGGCGTTCTATGCCCTGCCCGCGGAGAACTTCAAGACCCGCAGCGGCCTGACCACCAACGCGGTCTACGGGTTCACCGCGATGCTGATCAACCTGCTGCGCGACGAGGCCCCCACCCACGTCGCCGCCGCGTTCGACGTGTCGCGGCAGACCTTCCGCTCGGAGCGCTTCCCGGAGTACAAGGCCACCCGCTCGGCGACTCCCGATGAGTTCCGCGGCCAGATCGACATCACCAAGGAGGTGCTGGCCGCGCTGGGCATCACCACATTGTCGGAGCCCGGCTTTGAGGCCGACGACCTGATCGCCACGCTGGCCACCCAGGCCGACGCCGAGGGCTACCGCGTGCTGGTGGTCACCGGCGACCGCGACGCCCTGCAGCTGGTCAACGAGAACGTGACCGTGCTCTACCCCCGCAAGGGTGTCAGCGACCTGACCCGGTTCACCCCGGACGCGGTCGTCGAGAAGTACGGCCTGACCCCGGCGCAGTATCCGGACTTCGCGGCGCTGCGCGGCGACCCCAGCGACAACCTGCCGGGCATCCCCGGGGTGGGGGAGAAGACCGCGTCGAAGTGGATCACCGAATACGGCTCCCTGCAGGGGCTGGTGGACCAGGTCGACACGGTCAAGGGCAAGGTCGGAGATGCGTTACGCGCCAACCTGTCCACCGTGATCCTCAACCGCGAGCTGACCGACCTGGTACGCAACGTGCCGCTGGCCCAGACGCCCGACGCCCTGCGCCTCGTCCCCTGGGACCGTGAGCAGATCCATCAGCTCTTCGACGACCTTGAGTTCCGGGTCCTGCGTGACCGGCTGTTCGACACGCTTTCCACCGCCGGCGGCGCGGTGCCCGAGGCTGAGGAGGGCTTCGAGGTGCGCGGCGGAGCGCTGGAGCCGGGAACAGTGGAGACTTGGCTGGCTGAACACGCCGCCGACGGACGCCGCACCGGGCTGGCCGTGATCGGCACCCACCGGAGCTTCGACAGCGACGCCACCGCGCTGGCCCTGGCCTCGGCGGACGGCGAAGGCGGCTACCTCGACACCGCGGCGCTCACCGCCGAGGACGACGCCGCGCTGGGCGCCTGGCTGGCCGACCCGACCAAGCCCAAGGCGTTGCACGAGGCCAAGCTGGCCATTCACGACCTGGCCGGGCGCGGCTGGACCCTGGACGGCGTCACCTCTGACACCGCCCTGGCCGCCTACCTGGTGCGGCCCGGTCAGCGCAGCTTCAGCCTCGACGATCTCTCGGTGCGCTACCTGCGCCGGGAGTTACGTGCTGAATCCGATGAACAACAACAGCTCTCGCTGCTCGATGACACCGAGGGCATCGACGATCAGGCCGTGCAGACCGCGATCCTGCGGGCCCGGGCCGTCACCGATCTGGCCGACGCGCTGGATCTCGAATTGGCTCGTATCGCCTCGTCCGGACTGCTCGCCGACATCGAACTGCCCCTGCAGCGGGTGCTGGCCGAGTTGGAGACCGCCGGGATCGGTGTCGACCTCGATCACCTGAGCCAGCTGCAGAGCCGGTTCGGTGACCAGATCCGCGACGCCGCCGAAGCCGCCTACGCGGTGATCGGCAAACAGATCAACCTCGGCTCGCCCAAGCAGCTGCAGGTGGTGCTCTTCGACGAGCTGGGCATGCCCAAGACCAAGAAGACCAAGACCGGCTACACCACCGACGCCGACGCCCTGCAAACTTTGTTCGACAAGACCGGCCACCCGTTCCTGGAACACCTGCTGACCCACCGGGACGTCACTCGACTGAAGGTGACCGTCGACGGATTGCTGAAATCGGTTGCCTCCGATGGCCGGATCCACACCACGCTGAACCAGACCATCGCGGCGACCGGTCGGCTGTCATCCACCGACCCCAACCTGCAGAACATCCCGATCCGCACCGACGCCGACCGCCAGATCCGCGACGGCTTCGTGGTGGGTGCGGGCTACCCCGAGCTGATGACGGTCGACTACAGCCAGATCGAGATGCGCATCATGGCGCACCTGTCGGCCGACGAGGGCCTGATCGAGGCGTTCAACACCGGCGAAGACCTGCATTCGTTCGTCGGGTCGCGGGCGTTCGGCGTGCCCATCGACGAGGTGACCCCGGACATGCGCCGCCGCGTCAAGGCGATGTCTTACGGCCTGGCCTACGGGCTCAGCGCCTATGGGCTGGCCTCGCAGCTCAAGATCTCCACCGAAGAGGCCAAAGAGCAGATGGACGCCTACTTCGACCGGTTCGGCCGGGTCCGCGACTACCTGCACGAGGTGGTCGAGCAGGCCCGCAAGGACGGCTATACCTCGACGGTGCTGGGCCGACGGCGCTACCTGCCGGAGCTGGACAGCAGCAACCGCCAGGTCCGGGAGTCCGCCGAGCGGGCCGCGCTCAACGCCCCGATCCAGGGCAGCGCGGCCGACATCATCAAGGTCGCGATGATCAACGTCGACCAGGCCCTCAAGGCCTCCACCCTGCGGTCGCGAATGCTGCTGCAGGTGCACGACGAATTGCTGTTCGAAGTTGCCGACGGCGAGCGTGAGCCGCTGGAGGCGCTGGTGCGCGACAAGATGGGCAGTGCCTATTCGCTCAGCGTCCCGCTGGAGGTCGCGGTGGGCTACGGCCGGAGCTGGGATTCGGCAGCGCACTAACGCGGATCGTTGAACTGTCGGTGTGATGTCTTAGGACATCGGTGACAGTTCTGCATCAGGACTTCGGTGACGCTCTCTGTGTCAGGACTTCGGTGACGGTTTCTCGGGCTTGGGGCGTGAGCCTC
>Ga0153954_1000370_pt1 | contig 37360 bp, 18 predicted proteins | sample TSFL038MetaG_FD_102277 | JGI IMG/M metagenome (GOLD analysis project Ga0153954, IMG submission 102277) | Attine ant fungus gardens microbial communities from Florida, USA - TSFL038 MetaG | ecosystem: Host-associated > Fungi > Mycelium > Unclassified | place: USA: Florida, Wekiwa Springs State...
ACTAGAGCGGTTATCGCTTGGATAGCATACACTCAGGCCAGGAAGTGACCACGTGGCTCGAAGGAAGTCAAGAGACCGGTGGGTTGGCACACCCGTGGCGCCAGCCTGGGCTCACTGGTGGACAAGCCACCAGTACCACCCCATACGCCCATCTACATGGCATTGGTTTATGGTGCGTCCAACACATAAATCACAGCGATTTCAATAAGATCTTCCAGGATTTTGTAGGCTATCCCATCGCAAAACGCTCTAGGTCGAGCAAAGGAGTCGTTCTCGGGCTCAGTTCGCGGGTTGGGGCGATAGCGATCGCGCATCCGGACATTTGAGCGATTGCGGAGACCTCTCCAACTCCATTCCTCGTCCCGCGATCTTGGCGTGGATCTGGTGTGTCGTGCCGTCTTTCAACGAAGGGGGCGTTCTGAAGACGAATCCGTGTCGGCCGTTCCCCTTGCGTGCCTCGACGAGATCCGAGCGCAGGATATCGGCCGTCACCGTCAGGATGAGCGTCTCCCCGTCATAGATGTCGACCGTGACCGGTGTATCGGGCTGTTGTTCGTCCCATGCCCAGCCGTCGATCTGTTCGCAACCGACGCGTTCGAGGAACCCTCCACCGATTGATGAAATGGGCGGCTGGAGACGATCAGGGGGCGCACCGGTTGGGGGTGGGCCCCAGCCGGCTGGAATCTCTACCGGTCCCAACAGCGCCCGGTACGCTTTGCTCTTCTTGACGCACCGCAAGAGCTCGTAATCGGACCAATCCCAGAGCCGCTCGCGGGAGTCGTCGATGTTCTTGGGAAACTCGTCCCAGCCGCTCGGATACTCGATAGCGCCCAGGACTTGAATACCGATCGACACCGCGATCAAGACAAGCGTGATCGCATAGAGCGGTCGGAACCGGGCGCGCGACCACTGGAGCGCCAGTCCGAGCGCGATCGCCAGCAACGGAATGACCTCGGTCCAGTACCGCGGGCCGAAGCACCATCCGCCCCACCAGTTCGTAAATTTCGAGATCAAGAGTGCGTGGGCGGCCAGTGGCACGAGCAACCAGGTCAAGAGCGCGCGCAGCCGCAATGGGAAGAACGCAAGGGGCAGACACAAAAAGGCAATGATCGTCCACGGCGAGAAAAGCAAGAGACCACGGCTCGGGCTCGCGAGCGTCCCCAGCAGGCCCTCCTGCCACGGGGTCGCGAAGAGGCTCGCTTGGTACTCATAATAGGGACCCGTCGCAAGCCCCAGATAGGCGCGGTTGTAGCCGATGAGCGCGCACGCGATTACGGCCGCCGGAGGGACGAACCAGACGAGCCGGCGTGGATGCCGAAAGGTGACCCAGAGAGCCGTCATGGCGGCAAACCCCAGGGTGGTCGGCCGCGCGCAGACCAGAAGCGCCGCCGCCAGGCCGGCCAGAAAGAACCGTAGCCGTGACGGCGAGTCCGGTAAGAGCAAAAGCACGACGAGCGTCAGCATGAGCGCGGCCGGCCCGTGCTGCCAGAGCGACTGGCTGGCCGTGCACCACAGGTTCGAGCCGAGCGCCGCGGCCGTCGCGGTAATCCACGCTTCGCGCTTCAAACCCAATCGCAAGAGCACCGCCAGCAGCGCAAGCCCCGCCATTGTCGTAACCGCGGCGGTCGATCGCTTGGTGATGATATCAAACCATGGCGAATCGGTCGTATCCCACCCCGGCTGCGTCCAGTCCAGGTAGAGGATCTGCGGCAGGCTGAAAGGGAGCGCCATGACCGCCGGGCCGACCGGATATCGCGACACATAGTGCCCGTTAACCATTTGCAGGTAGTACGGCATACTCGGGAAGGGCCAAACCTTGAACAATTCTCGCTGGTAGCGATCAAGGTAAAACCCGTCCCCACGGACGAGCGCAAACGTGAGATATTTGGCGGGGGCCGTATCTCCGGAGCCGATCTCGCGGCCGTTGGCGATGTAGGCGGTGAAAACACCCACTGACCAGAGAAGCGCCAGTGCGGCCGTGCGCCACGTCCAGGGCGAGGGTGCTGGCGCAGGCGACGCCGGGGTCTGGACGCGATCGGCTTCGTTCAAGGATTCGCTCCCTTGGGTACGGTTGCGGTCGCGTCCTTAACCAGCCGGTCGACGGAGATCCAGTATTCTTGGTTCGGGTACATCTGGAACGGATCGCCTCGGATGAGCGGCGCCGAGAACACCTCTTTCTCTTGATGGCGCACCGACAGATCGAGGTCGGTGAACCGGCCCAGCGCCCGTTGCCAGACGGGTTTCGTGCCCCCCTTGGGCTTGCGGGCCTCCATGATCAAGAGTGCCTCGGGGTCGGTGCCGGCCGAGGTGACAAAGGCGAAGAGTGCCCCGTCGAGTACTTCAGGGTCGGTACTTTCGTATCGGAAGAGCGGCTGGGATAGCAGCCGAAGCGTATAGCGTCGATTTTGCGCATCGAGAGTGGTCGCCGAAAACTCGCGTGCCAGCGTCCGCATCTGCCTCAGCCGCTGCGTGGCCGTTCCGTCAGGGACCGGCGCACCTTCGATCGGCACCAGCTTGACGCCGGGTCCGCGGGGTGTCCACGAGGCGTTGTGAGTCCCCGGCCGGTCGACGTACAGCGTCCCCATCGAGAGCGAGTGAAACTCGTGCGTGAACCCGCGCTTTGACCCGTCCGTCGACGAAAAGATCGTCCCAACCGCCTCGGCTCGCCCTCGGTAGGTCCAGAGAAACACCAAGCCGTTTTGCTGCGTGGTCCGGACGGGGTTGGTCCACTCATAGATCGGTTGCCTGCGCAACTCGAGCGGCTCATTCCGGGCCGCATCATGATAGATCTTGTACTCGAGCGCATCGGCCAGATGCAGCTTATAGAGCCGCTCGTGCTGGGCTTTGGCAGCCTCGGAGTCCTCACCTGCAAGAGCAAGCAAGAGTGGCAATACAAGTAGGTTGTTCATCGCGGCACCCGAGTTCGAGGAACACCAGAATCCGCCGACCCCCCGCAATCGAGCAATCCGGCCACGAGAGTCGTTGCGCGACTACAATCATGATCGCTTGGAAAGCTGCTGTCAAAGAGGTCGTGCGGAGGCCACGGAAGATTATCTCGCTGGCTCCTGCACCTCCTTCACATCGATCCTCACGATCACCGTCACGCCCTACCGCTCTTCGAAATCCTGCGTCGACCTCTGAATGCAAGGCGCCGCGTGCCTCGTGATCGCGTCGTACGCGCTGGAGATTTCAGCCCCGGACCTCGATCTCCAACGTCCCTTGGACCGACACGAATCGCAGCGCCGATTGTCGAGCCGCATTGCCGCATGCTTCACTGTCGATGACAGGGTGGATTGAGGTCCTCACCTTGGGCCGATGACCCGGTTCAAGAAGCGAAGGACTCCCGCGTCTCGGGAGGCAATGGTGGTTTGCGTGAGGGCGGGGGTTCCCAGGTAGGACCGCGTCATGATGGTCCGGATTCCGTACAGGCCGAGTGCCGAGTTGCAACTGGTGTTGGGGCCGCCTCCACCGCCACCGCCACCGCCACCGTTGTCTCCATCGTCCGGAGGGCCGTAAGGGTCGGGAGGACCGCCGGGGCCGCTCGATGAGGGATTGCTGGTAGTCGGCCCGGTCGGGGGCGGGTTCCCTGAACCGAGTGGACCAGAGAAAGGTGGGGTCGGGGTGCGCGTCGCAAAGCCATGAGAAGTCCATTCGGCCACCGGGTAGTCGAGTTGCTTGTGGAAATCGACCTCCACGAGAGTGGACGAGTCGTCGGTGACGGCGTACTTGGCGATGAGCGCGAGCTCCGTGGCCACCGCACCGTAGACGGCGGCGTCCCAACTCGCTACGGCGTTGGGTGACTTGGCCGTCGAGACCACGAGGAAATCGAACTGGCCGGCGCCCGGAATTGCCGGGTTTCCCAGGGGCGGATTGCCGGGGATCGAAAAGGTTGGGGACGTCGGGATGTTAGGGAACGCCTGGAAATCCACCGATTTCGCCCGGTTACCCTCGGTGTTGATCGTGCCCGACCAGTAATCGTTGCCGTAGCTGAATCCGAAGCCCTTGTCTCCTGCCTTGTAACTGGCGCCGAAGCCGTTGATGCTCACCCCGACCTTCGGCGGGGCACCGGGACCGCCTTCGAAGTAGGCGTCCTCGAACGAGAACTTGTATTTGATGTTGGGCGATCCGGCGACGTCCATGAAGGGCTGGCCGCCCTGGACGCCCACGGCGAATGTCATCGGCTCGTCGCCCCCGTAAGTGACCGCCGTGTTGACGATCATAAGGACTTCCGGCAGGAGCGCCGTGTATTCGGCGAGGGCCTGGAGTCCGGTCGGGTCCGTGGCATTCGTCGGCTCGTTGCCGACGTAACGGTACAGGTTGGAGTCGGCCCCATCAAAGCCGATCGGGTCCTGACTGATGAAGCGGCCGAGGGCCGCGTCGTAGTATCGAGCCCGGAAATAATAAAGATCGGTTTCTGCGTCGTACTCCCGGCCCGTGTAACGGAAGCGATCGCCCACGGAGGGGTTGGTCTCGCCCGTGACCTGGCCGTAGGCGTCGTAGTCGATGTGGTCGATGATCTGGCCGTTGGCGTCGGCGAGGTCGCGGACGGTGCCGAGCCGGTCGGCGAGATACCAGGTCGTCCCTTCTCCAGGGCGGTCGCGGGCGAGCAGGCTATCGATATCCGGTCCCACAAGGTAGCGGGCGGTCACGTTCCCGGACGCGTCGAAGTCGGCCCAGGGGGCTTGACCATCATAAACGGTGTAGGACGTCTGGCCGTTGACGGTCTTACCGATCCGACGGTCGAACACGTCGTAGGTGTAATTCACGGTCTGCGTGACTGCACCCGAACTGTTGCGGTCGGTCACGCTGACGAGGCGGTTGCGCAAGTCGTACTGATAGTCTGTGGTCGCGCCGTCGGAGATTCGGGTCCGATGGGAGAGATTTCCTTCGGCGTCATAGGTGTAACGGTAGGTGGCGTCGGACGTGATCTGGTTGGCGGTGCCGACCGTCTCACCCTCGCTGGTCCGGTTGCCTTGATCGTCGTAGCTGTAGTCCGTCGACAACGCGGGGTTGCCGGCAAGCGTGGCCGAGGTGAGCTGACCTGAGTCGTCGTAAGTGTACGACCAACTCTGGCCGTGGTGAGTCTCGGCGGTGAGGGAGCCTCGGTCGTCATAGGCATAGTCATAGGTGACGAGCGAGTTATCGTTGCCGTCACGCACGGTGAGGGTGTCGAGCAGGCCGGCGGCGGTGTAGGTGCTGGTGGTGCTGCCGACGAGGTTCGTGCCGGCGAGGTCGGAGAACCGCTTGATCGAGGTCATCTGGCCGTTGGCGTCGTAGGTCAGATCCGCGCGGGCAGAGGCGACGCCTCCCCCTTGCCATTGCGTGCTCGTGAGCTGTCCGATGTCGTCGTAAGTGTTGGAGACCGTGAGGCCGAGGTTGTCCTTCACCGAGGTCACGTCGCCGAAGGCGTTGCGCTCATAGGTGAGGACGACGTGGGGCACGCCCGGCGTGCCGTCGTTGTCGATGGTGGCGAGGTCGCCGAGCGCATCATACGTCATCGTGTACGAACTGAACGCGTCGGAGGCCGCGATGACTCGGCCAACCGAGTCATAGGTGTAGTGGAACGTGTCGATGACCGGGGTGCCGGCTTCCTGTTGCCAGCTTTCGGTGACGGGCCGGTTCACGGCGTCGTAGGTGTAGGTCCGGACTCGTCCATCGCGATCGGTGTACTTGGTGAGGTTGCCGGCCGCGTCGTATTCGTAGGTCATCGACGCGCCGGAGGGATCGGTCCGCTTCACGAGCCGGCCGAGGCAGTCGTATTCGAACTCGGTGCGGTTGCCGAGTGCGTCGATCGTGGCGATTTGGCGCCCCTCGTCGTCGTACTCGTATTGGGTCGTCGCACCGGTCGGGTCAGTGACCGAGAGGACGTTGCCCCTCGAGTCGTAGGTCATTCGGGTGACCGTCCCGTCGGGATTGGTGATCGAGGTCGTCCGGTTGTCAGCGTCGTAGCCGTACGAAGTCGTCCGGCCTTCGGGGTCGGTCTGGGAGGTCATCCGGCCCAGGGCGTCGTAGGTGCGGTGGGTGACCTGGCCGAGCGGGTCCGTGATCGTGCTGAGGTTTCCGGCGGTGTCGTAGGTGTAGCTCGTGGTCTTGCCGAGCGCGTCGGTGCTGGTGGTCATCCGACCCAGGGCGTCATAGGTGAAGTGTTGCTGGTTCCCGTCCGGATCGGTCAGGCTAATCGTGTTTCCGCCCGCGTCGTAAGTGGTCGTGAGGGTCTGACCGGCCTGGTCGGTCGTGGTCGTGAGCCGGTCGAGGCCGTCATAGGCATAAGTCACCGTCTTACCGGTGGGGTCGGTCGCCTTCACGAGGTTGCCCGCCGCGTCGTATTCGTACGACGTTGTTTCGCCGAGCGCGTCGGTCTCCGTGAGCTCCCGGCCCATCGCGTCATAGGTGTATGAGGTGACGTGGCCGAGGGGATCGGTAATCGTGAGGATGTTGCCCGTGGCGTCGTACGTGTACGAGGTCACGCCGCCGAGCGGGTCGGTCACGTGGTCGAGCTTGCCGTCGGGCCGGTAGACGTACTTGGTCGAGCTCTCTCCGCAGCAGAGTTCCTCGACGACCCGGTTGTTAGCGTCGTAGACATAGCTGACCGCGTCGCCCGAGGGGTCGATGATCGAGGTCCGACGGCCGGCGTCATCGTAGGTGTACCGGGTGACCGCACCCGTCGCGTCGGTGACGCTGATGAGTTGTCCGACGGCGTCGTATTCGTACGTCGTCTTGCCGCCGAGCGAGTCGGTCTTGGTCAAGGGCCGGCCAGCGTCGTCGTAGGTATATGTCCAAGCATTGCCTGCGGTATCGACAGATCGTGTGATCAAACCTTGGGCGTTGTACGAGGCGAAGGCGACCGAGCCATCGGGATAGATCGTCTTCGTTGGCTGCGAGTTCGTCCCGTCGTACTCGTAATGCGTGACCTGGCCGAGGTTGTCCGTGAAGCTGATGATCCGCCCTTGATCGTCACGGGTGAACGAACTGGTCTGGCCCAAGGCGTTGATCAGGCCCTTGGTACGGCCGAGATCGTCGTAAAGAGTGGTGGCGGTCCGCCCGAGCGCGTCGGTGACGGAGGTGATGTTGTTGTGCGCGTCATAGGTGATTTTGCTGACGTTGCCCAGGGCGTCGGTCGTGCTGGTGACGTTACCGGCCGCGTCGTAGGTCATGTGGACGGTGTTGCCTGACGGGTCGGTGACCGACATGAGGTTGTCGGAGTCGTCGAACGTGAACGTCCGCGTGTGGCCGAGTGCGTCGGTGGTCTTGGTGACGTTGCCCCGGTCGTCAAAGCTCAAGATCGTCTGGTTGCCGAGGGCGTCCACGATGGTCTGGCTGCCGCCTTCGGCGTCATAACTGTTGGTGGTCGTGTTGCCCGAAGCGTCGGCCAGGCCGATGAGCCGCCCCTCGCTGTCGAACTGGGCGGTCGAGGAGTTACCGGCGGCGTCGGTGATTGCGGTGAGGAAATGGGGGTGCGCGGGGTCCTCGAGATAGCCGTAGGTTGTGGGCCGCCCTGTCGGGTCATTGGCCGCGATGAGGTTGCCGTCGGCGTCGTATTCATACGTCAGGGTAATGCCACCGGGGGCCTCGATCTTAACGATCCGGCCTTGCGGGTCGCGGTCGAACTTGACGGAGACCCCAGTCGAGCTTGTGATCCCATCCTCGGTGTACGTCAGGGTATTCCCAGCGCGGTTGGTGACGCTCTCCAACCCGGTGAACTGGTTGTACTGATAGACCGAGCCGTCGGGGGTCGTCAGCCGATAGACCGACGGATTGTACGGGAACCCAAGAAACTGGAGGGCGTACGAGCCGTCGGGCGTCCTGGTGAGCGCGGTGGCGTCGACGCTCAGCGTGTCCTTCACGCCCGCGTCCGGCTTGAAGCTCGGAAGGTAATACGCGCCGCCGAACCAACTGAACTGAGCCACGCCCTCGAAGGTGAACCCCTCGCGTCGCCCGTTCGGGGCGTTGATGTAGACGCGGGTACCGTCGCGGAACGGAGTGGCCGCAAAGAACAGGCCTTCGACCTCCAGAGGGTTGACCGGGACCGACTCGCTGATGCGGGCGTCCTGCACGGCGAGGCTCCAGCCGAAGCCGAAATCTCCCGAGGTGTCCGCCTGCCGGGTGTCGTAGGTTCGCGAGACGGTGATTGGGATACCTGCGACCGAGAGGGCGAGGTCGGTCACTGTAATCTGGTACTGTCCGAGCGATCGCTGCCCGGTCACGTCCACGGGGACGATCTGACCGGTTGCGTTACCGTTGGTGTCGAACGCGAGGACCCGGATGACGTAGCGGTCGCTGAGCAGCATCGACGGATCGAACGTCGCCAGCGTCGCGTCGTTGACCGACGCCGAGCCGATCTTCTCGGTGATCAGGTGGTATGCCGGGTTCTCGGCGGTCGGGTCGTTCACGTCCACGTCGGATGCCAGGGCGTACTCGACCCGGTAGCGTTCGAGGTCGGGGCTGGAGACGGTGCCGACGATCGGCGTGGGCTTGGTGACGGACGATCCGGGGGCGGGACTTTCGACGGAGACGAGTGGGCCGTCGGTGTCGGCCGGGTCGACGACCCGCAAGGTCAGCGTGGCGGTACCGACGTTGCCGGCCGCATCCGTCCCGGTAGCGACGAGGTTGTGGACGCCGCCGCTCGGGAAGGAGAGCGTGGCCTGGCCGTCGGCGTTGAGGGCTACGCGCTGGTCGTCCACGGTGAGGCTGACGTTGGCGAGGCCGATGTCGTCGGTCGCCTGGACGACCACGACCACCGGGGTGTCGATCGACGCGGGGTTGGCCCCGGAGACGATCTTGACCGTGGGGGCCTTGGTGTCGGGGACGAGCGACAGGGTCACGGCCTGCGTGGAGGACGCCCCCTGGGCGTCGGTGACCACCACGGTGAAGGAGTGAGAGCCGGCGTCTCCCGGGGCAGTGGTCCAGCGAATGCGGCCCAGGCCGTCGATCGTCATGCCGTCGGGAGCATCCTGGAGCGCGTAGGTCAGAGCGTCGCCTTCGGGGTCTCGCGCGCGAACGTCGTAGCGGTAGACCCCTCCGGCGGCCGCGGTTTTGGCCGAGGCTGGAGCCTCGGTGATGACCGGCGGAGCGTTCGTTCGAACGAGTAAGGTGTAGCGCTGGTAGGCCCGGTGACCGCCCGGGTCGTCGGCCGCGACGGTGATCGTCGGCGCCCCGGCCTGGTCGGTGGTCGGCGTCCATCGGATCAGGCCGGTGGCCGCATCGATCGTCATGCCTTCCGGGGGCGAGATGAGCGAGAAGGTGACCGCCTGCCCTTCGGGATCAACCGCGCGAACCTGATAGGTATAGGCCGCGTCCACCGGGGCTCGAAGCGGCGGGATCGAGGTCACGACCGGGGCCCGGTCGGGCGTCACGGCAACCACCTGGGCGGTGAACGATTGTAGTGCTTCGCCGCCAAAGCCGTCGGTGACTTTGACGCGAACTTCTTGGGCCCCGACCTGGTCGGCGGTCGGCGTCCAACGGATCAGACCGGTGTCGGGGTCGATCGTCATGCCGTCGGGGGCGAGATCGAGGGCGTAGGTCAGCTTCTCGTTCTCGGGGTCGATCGCGCGGACGCCATAAAAATAGGGGGTCTTGGTCCCCGCATCCGTAACAGGTGTGGAAACAATCGACGGCGGAGAATCGGCGCACTCGACGACCAGCCGGATCGTCTGCGTGCCCGAGGCGCCGGCCGGGTCGGTGACCCGGACGACGATCGTCTGCGGGCCAAGCTCGGATTCGTCCGGCGTCCAAATGAGCGTGCCGAAGGCGGGATCGATCGAGACGCCGTGGGGTGCGGAATCGAGGCTCCACTGTACCGGGTCGCCGTCCGGGTCGATTGCCCGAAGGGCGTAATCGAACGTCCGGCCGTCGGGCACGAGTGCGGTGGGCGGCGTGGAGACGATCGACGGAGCTCCGTTGGTTTTGTCGGCAGTAACGCTGAGGATGAACGACTGCCTGGTATCGTCACCCCGGCCGTCGTGGACGACCACCGTGACCTTGTGGTCGCCGAGGGCATCGGCCGTCGGAGTGTAAGTCAGCCGGCCGGTGTCGGGGTCGATCGTCAACCCGTCGGGGGCGTCGTCGAGCGAGAAGGAAAGGGGATCACCGTCGGGGTCGCTCGCCGCGACCGGGTAGGTCCAGGTGGCCCCGAGCGGGACCTTGGTGGGAGGAGTGGAGTTGATGATGGGAGCGTGGTTCTCGCCCGGCGCGGCGACGACCACGAGGTCGAATGCCAGGGTCGTGACGCCCCCCTGCCCGTCATCCACCTCGATCGTGACGGGGAACGATCCGGCTCCGGCGGGGGTCCACCGCAAGGCGGCAAGAAAGTCGCCGCCGGACCAAGGGGCGACCGTCATTCCATCCGGACCGTTGACGAGCTGGACGGTCAACGGGTCGCGCTCGGCGTCCTGCGCGGCGATCTTGTAGGTCCAAGGAAGGCCGACGGTTGCCGGCGAGGCCGGGCCATTGGCGATCACCGGGGCCGTGTTCGCCGGAGTCACGTCGATCGTGAATGACTGCAAGGCAACCCCGCCCAGGCCGTCGCGAACGCGGACCACAACCGTCTGGTTGCCGACGTCGCCAGCCTCCGGCCGCCAGGCCAGCACGCCCGACCCTGGGTCGATCACCATGCCGGAAGGCCCCGAGGCGAGGTCATAGGTCAAGGTCGCCGCCAGGGGTGTCCAGGCCTTTGCGGCGTAGGTCAGCGACTCGCCGGCTCGAGCGGTCGTGGGCGGAACCGAGCTGAATTGCGGATTGCCCTGGGCTGCGGCCTGTCCATTCCGGACCGTGAGAGTGAAAGCCTTCCGGGTCAGGCCACCTGCTCCGTCGTCGACCTGGACGGTCAGCGGCGTGTTGGCAAATGCGTTGGCATCCGGGTTCCAGGTGATTCGGCCCGACGCCGGGTCGATCGCCAGGCCGGGCGGGGCGTTGACGAGCGAGAAGGTCAGCGTATCGCCCGAGTCAGGGTCGGTGGCGGTGATCGTCTCGGCGTAGGCCGCTCCAACGGTAGCCTCCGGCAGTGCCGTCGTGCTGATGGTCGGCGGGGTATTTTGGTTGACGACGAGGTTGAATGTGGCGGAGTCGGTTCCGCCCAGGCCGTCGGAGACCTCGATGGTGACGGGATGCGAACCGAGGTCGGAGGCCGTAGGCGACCAGGCGAGGGCGCCCGTAGCCGGATCCAAGGTCAGGCCGGAGGGACCTTCGATCAGGTGGTAGGTGAGGGTCTGGCCGGCGTCGGAGTCGAGAGCCTTGATCTGCGAGGCATAGGTGCCCGGCGTGGCAAAAGCGGCCGGAAGCGCGACGATGACGGGGGCGTGGTTGTCGTCGCTTTCACGGATGCAGATCTGGAAGGATTGTAAGGTCCGGCCTCCTCGGCCGTCGGAGAGAGCCAGAACGACGTCGGCCTGGCCGATCTGGTCGGGGGTCGGGGTCCAGGTCACCAGCCCCTTGTCATCCACGGCGAGGCCGGTCGGGCCCGACTCGACCGAGAAGGTGAGTGGATCGCCGTCGGGGTCGGTCCCCTTGATCTGGTACTGATAGGTCGAGCCGACGCGGACGAGGACGTCGGGGACCGAGGTGAAGACCGGCGGCCGGTTCGGTGGTACGGCGATCACCTCGAGGACAAAACGCTGCTGCGCAACGCCGCCGTGGCCATCGTCCACCTCGATCGTGACGTCGTGGCTGCCGATTTCGGAGGAGTCCACAGCCCAGCGGAGGTGGCCGGCGCTGTCGATGGTCAGGCCATCGGGTCCCGTCGTCACCCGATAGGTGAGCGTGTCGTTCTCGGGGTCGGTGGCGGCAACGTCGTATGCATAGATTTTGCCGGCGATTGCCTCGACGCCAGGTAGCGAGGTGATCGTGGGAGCTTCGTTGAGCTTGCCGAGGAAAATGAGACTGTAGCTGAACTGGGTATGGCCGGGGTTAAGGAACTGAGCGTTCAGGAAGCCGGTCTGGCCCGAGGGGGTGAGCTTGCCGCCTGTCACGAGGCCGGTGAAGTCATAGTACGGCACACCGTCCGGAGTCCGCCCCGAGGCGCCGAGGACCTGGACCGACGGGTCGCTGATGTTGGCGATGCCGACCAGAAGCGGGGCGTTGGCGTCATACTGGCCGGAGTTCTGGATGGCGAAGTCGGCGTAGAGGATCCCTGCCGCTTCGTTGTACGAGGTCCGCGCGTAGGTCGGGATGAAACTGCCGGTCACGTCGGCGAACTGAGAGAAGTCTACGGAGCCGGGGGCCGACTGTTCTCCTTGCACGGTCAGGTTGACTTGCGCCGACTGGCCGTTGGAGTCGATGGCGACCACCTGGAAACCGTTCGAACCAGGCTTGACGTGCACCTTGGCGAAGAACCGGCCGGCCGCGTCGAGCACGTCCGCCATCACGCCGTTCACCGTAACCGCGACGATCGGCACGCCCGGTGCGCCGGGGGTGGCAAGGCCGGTCAGTGTCAGGTCGGTCTCGGCGGACACGGAGGAGCCGTCGAGGGGCGAGTCAACCACGACCGTCGGCGGCTCGACGGCTCCGAGCCAGCGGATCGTGGCCGTCGTCGAGATGTCGCCGACGGACGCGACCACGACGTCGGACCCGGCCTCGGCGCCGTTGAGGGTGAACGTGGCGTTGCCGTTCTCGTCCGAGAAGGCGAAGCCGCTCGCCACGTTGGATCCTGCTGAGTTGAAGTCCACGCGGACGCCGGCCAGAGGATTGCCATCCACGTCGAGCACGCGAGCGGTGAAGGTCTGCGACGAGCCCACCTGACGATCGAGATTCGAGGGAGTGAGCGCGATGCTATCCACCAGGGCCACGGGCGCGAGCGACTGGCCGCCGAGGTAGCCGTAGCCGTCGAACACGGCGTAACCATAGACGAAAACGCCGAACGGCTGAGCCCCGGCGAGGTCATGGGCGCCAACTTCGATCGGCACCTGGGCTCCGACGTAGCCGCTGTCGCCGATCGGCTGGAACAGGTCGGCAGCGACGGCGACGCCGTCCACCTCGATCGAGCCGACCGCCGAGGCGGGGGCTACGATGTTCACGAAGTTCGTCGGGAACCCGGTCGCCGGGGTGGTGACGGTGTAGTGGTCAAGGAACTGCTCGTAAGGGGGAACCACGATCATGAACGGGTCGGCCGAGACGTTGTCGAACTCGAGGCTGTGGGAGAACTGGGCGACGAGGACCGCGTGGTTCGTCTGGATCCGCGAGGGGGTCTCCAGGTTCGTCTCATACCAGTGGCCGGCGTCGATCGTGGCGACGACGGTGCCATTGATCGTGATCTCGGTGTCGTCCAGCTGGGCGACGATTCGGAAGACATCGCCGTGTAGACGAGTGGCGAGTGGGTACGTGAGGAACTCTCGGCCCCAGCTATCGGTCGGGGGGAGCTGCTCGACCAGGTGATTCGCGGCGGCATAGCCATCGGGCACGAACGCAGCGAGGTTGCCGCCGTAGACGGCGACGGGCTTGTCGGAGGTGACGAGCGTCCCCGTCATGTCGCCTCCAGCATCCTCGCGGAGCTGATAGGTCTGGCCTGCGTCGAGGTGGATCGTCTGGACCGGGATCGTGAACTCGTTCACCACGCAGTCGAGTAAGAGCCGTGTGCCTGCCGGAGCGGTGAAGTCGACGGATTGGCTGCCGCCGATCGGAACCTCCAGCGTGCCATCGACGCCCAGGCCGCTGGTCGTTACCGGCGCGTTGGGCGTCAGAGAGGCCTCGATCGTGTAGGAGACCGGGTCCTCTCCTCGGTACGACAGGACGAGGACGTACGTACCGGTCCTCTGGGTCGTCACGGAGAGATCCCCGTTGATCCCCGAGGAAGTGATCTGGTTGTTTGACGGGTCATACAGGAACCAGTCGACGTTGGCGGGCCTGGTCGTCGCGTGGAGTCGAAGGGCCTCGGCAGCATCGGCGCTGATCCGGTAGATCGCGGCTCCGCCGCCAGCAAGCGTGCCGCTGATCGGCGTGTCCAAGGGGAGAGCCGGCGTCGGGGCCACGTCGAGCACGCGGAATTGATAAGAGCTGGCCGACGTGTCGAACCCGGCGATCAGGAACGTGTAGGTCCCCGTCTCCATCAGGGTGATCGGGCCGAGGTCGCCGTCGGCCTGAGACGCCCGGACAGCGTTGCCGGACGGTCCGAGGATGCGGATCTCTTGATTCCTCGGCGTTGTGCCAAGGCCGTCGTAGTAGATCGTCTGGCCGGCGGTCCCTTGGAACGAGAATGCCACGAATTCACGGCCGGTCGGCAAAGCCCCGGAGGTCGTCGCCCCAACGGCCAAGGCGCTGGCGTCGGCGAGGTCGAGGATCCTGAAGGAGTGGTCGATGGCGGCGTCGCGTTCGCCGCGGATGACCACGTAGTAGGTGCCCGTCAAGGCCGCACCAAACTGGACGTCGTCCTCCAGGCTTCGGCTGGTGACGAGGTTGAAGTTCGGGTCGTAAATCTCGGCGCGGCCCGTGGCGCCTCCGGCGACGAGCCCGTTGTAATAGTAGTTGTGGCCCGCCGTCGCCGAGAGCCGGTACACGGCTACCTCCCGGCCGGTCGGTAGTGTCACGTGGACGGTTGAGCCGGCCGTGATCGCCGTCCCCGCCGAGGCGTCGAGCAGGCGGAAGTGGACGGTCGCTGCGCTGGTGGTGCCGCCCGCAATCAGGAGGGTGTAGTCGCCGGTCGCCCCCACGTTGATCGGATAAAAGTCGTCCGTGCTGTTCAGCGCAGCGACGGTCCGGCCGACGGGGTCAATCAGGCGGAAACTCGCGAGGTTCATGACACCATCGAGGCCGTCGAAGAGGAGCGTCTGGCCGGCGGTGGCCGAGATCTTGTAGACGACCGTAGCCCGGCCGCTCGCCCCAAGATCGGCGCTGGCCGTCTCGCCGAGGGCGAGCGGAGTGGGAGACGTCAGGCTTCGGAGGTTGAACGCATAGGTAACCGCTGCCTCCGTGCGGGATCGGAAGACAAGCCGGTAGGTCCCGTCCTCGGGCAGCACGGTCGGCCCGCTGTTGTCGTCGCGGTTGGCCTGGAAGAGGGTCACATCGCCTGGCCCGACGAGCGTCACCGACACGTTCGGGAACTCGCCGAGTAGCGCATCGTAATAGACGGTCTCGCCGGCCGTGCCCTTGAACTGGTAGGCCACGCTCGACCGGCCAGTCGGGAACGTCCCGCTGACGTCGGTGTCGAGGGAGAGCGTCGGGGCCGCGCCTGGGTCGAGCAGGCGGAAGTGATAGGTCGCTGAAGTGGCGGTGTTGTTCCGGATCAGGAGGACGTACGGGCCGTTCTGTTCGAGCGGGCCGAACTGGCTTTGGTCGTCGGCGTTGTACGAGGCGATGACGTTGCCACTCGGGCCGTAGAGCCAGACCCCGACATTGCTGAAGTCGGTCTCCTGGCCATCGTAGTAGAGACGAAGGCCGGCGACCGAGTCGATCCGGTAGGCCTGGGTACCGAACGCCTCGCCGACCGTCCCGGAGACATCGTCGCCCGAGGCGACTGCGGTGGCGGCGCTGAGGTCGAGGACGCGGAAGGTGTACGAGCCGGCCGCCTGGGAAGTGTTGCCGGCGAGGGTCAGCGTGTAGGTTCCCGAGGCTTCTAGAAGCCAGGGGCCGCTGTCGTTTGTGTCGTTCGTATTGAAAAGAATGTTTCCGTTCGGGTCCTTCACGGAGACGAAGAGGTTGTCTCCCTGCCCATCCAGGCTATCGAGGTAGATCAGGCGGCCCGCCGGTGCGTCGAACGTGTAAGTCGCCGTGGTGCCGGCGGTGACGGAGAGGGTCTGTTTCGTGCCGAAACCCGACGGGGCGACCGTCGCCTGCGCAACGATCGTGGCGTTGAACGCGTACGTGAGGGGGGCCGAGGCGCTCCCGTTGCCGGACAGGATGAGCTGGTATGCCCCCGCGCGGGCCAGCGGGGCCGACCAGTTCTGGTCGAGGTTCCGACTGATAACCGCCTGCCCGTCCGGTGCGATCAGGCTCCAGGTCCCGCCGCCTGGGTTGGAGATCGCCGTCATGTTCACGGTCAGAGTCTGCCCGCCAGGGCTGTCGATCTGGTAGACGGCTGACCTCGAAGACGGGTCGAGCGTGCCGGCGTTCGGGCTGTTCGTGGAGAGTGCGGGAGCCGCTGCCACGTCGAGTAGCCGGAAGTTGAAGGAGGCGGCCGTGTTGGAGGTGCCCCGGATGAGGAGCGTGTACGTGCCATCCTCGTCGAGCAGGATCGGACCAAGGTTCCCCAGTGCGTTCCCCGAGGACACGAGCTTTTGACCCGGCCCTAGCAGCGCGAAATCACCGATGTTCGTCGCCGTGTTCTCGGGGTCGTACAACAATCGCTGGCCGGCGCTCCCCTGGAACCGATAGGCGAGGGTCTCGCCGCCCGTCGCGAAGGTCGCGTTGGTGGCCGCGCCTAGGGTCAGCGCCGGCGCGGTCGATAGGTTGAGAAACCGGAAATGGACCTCGCCAGGGCTGTCGGACTCGCCGAAGACCGCCACCATGTAGGTACCGCTGGTCGGCGCGAGGATGGGACCGCGGTCGCCGTCGGGATTCACGTCGGTCAGGCGGTTTCCCGCCGGGTCGTAGATCGAGACGATAGCCGATTGGAATGTGCCGGCCAGTCCATCATAGAAAAGGGGATCGCCGGCGTCAGCGTTGAAGCGGTAGAGAAGCGTCTCGCGGCCCGTCGCCAGCTTGCCCGTAGCGGCGACACCGAAGGTCAACGGAGTAGCCGTGCCGAGGTCCAGCAGGCGGAATGGGATCGTGGCCGGATCGCCCTGCGTAGTCTGCACCTGGAGGCGGTAGGTGCCCGACCGGGAAACGAAGGTCGGGTCCGAGTTCCGGTCGGCGTTCACGGTAAACAGGGCGTTGCCGGCGGGGTCGAAGAGCCTGGCCTGCGAGCCGGGCGTCCCCCCCCCGAGCGTATCGTAGGTGATCCACTGTCCCGCGGTCAGGGTGACGTTGTACCAGTTAGACTCCTGACCGTCCGGAAACGAAGGCGATACGGTCGTCCCCGCGGTTAGCCCCGGCGCGGCGTCGAGGTCGAGGAGCCGGAAAGAGTAAGGATAGGCGGCCGCGGTCCTGCCCGTGACGATCACCTTGTACTCGCCGGTCAGCGGCAGGGTGAACGGGGCCGAGTCCGTGGCGAACGAGGTGTTGGCGACGACCTCCCCGTCCGGCCCAATAACCTGGCAGCCCACGTTCCCGTTCAGAGCCGAGAGGGCGTCGAACGCCAAGGTCCGGCCTGCTGTCCCGTTGAACCGGTAGGCAGCCACCTCGCGGCCCGTGGCGAGCGTCCCCGAGGCGGTCGCCCCGACGCCGAGAGCCGGGGCACCGGTCACGTCGACTACCCGGAAGGCTGTGTCCAGCGGCGTATCGCTCCGCCCCGAGACGATCACGTAGTAGGTGCCGGTCTCGGGCAGGGTGTAAATGCCGGACGTGTTATCGTCCCCTTGCTGAAGAGCCACGACAAGGCTAGGCGTGACCAGCCGGGCCGAGACGTTCTGGCCGTTCTGGTCGAGACCGTTGAGAATGATTTGGCGGCCAACCGTCCCCTGGAACTTATAGACTCGAGTCTCCTGTCCCGTGGGAAGCGAAACGGTCGTGCTCTGGTTCAGGGGCAGCGTCGCGGAGTCGGCGTCGAGGTCGAGAAGGCGGTAGGAGTAGGTGCCGGCGTGGGTCGGGAACTGCGAAGCGACCTTGAGCGTGAAGGTGCCGGACTGATTGAGGAAGATCGGGCCGATGTCGCCGTCGTCGCCGCTCGAGCCCCGGACCGTGCCGTCAGGACCGATGATCGACACGTTGGAGTTGTTGATCGGTACCACGCCCGGCCCAGGGGTGATTGTGACGTTTGTACCGTCATGGGCCCCGACGATGGTGATCTGCGAGGTGGGCAAGTAGGAGAGCAGGTGCGTGGTGGTCCCGTACGCCATGTTCACGTAACGAGTGCCAAGCGAGTCGATCGGCAGGGCAAGGAAAGCGTCGGTCGTGGCCTGAGCGGTGTTGAGGCCATAGACCGTAATCGGATCGTCCGCGACGATGTGGACGCCCTTGTTCTCGATCTCGGCGAGGGTGTCGACCTGCACCTCATCCGGCAAGGGGATGCTCGTGATCTGACCCGGCGTGACCGTGAAGTCCTTGGTGAAGCCCAGTCCTGGGATCGAAACCGTCCCCTGCGTGGCCACGTCGCCGGAGATGAAGAGGGTCTTGACCGGGACACGCCCCCCTTCGACCAGGTTGTCCGAGAAGGCAATCCAGAACTCACGCCCGGCCGAGGTCGGACCACTATCCGTCACGGCCGCCGGGCTCACGAAGGTCGTGGCAGTGCTGGTTGCTTCGCTGTTGGGGCTGGGGTTGGTGTCGGGGTTTGCGTTCGCCTGGGCCTGAGACGTGTTCGAGGACGTGGTTGAGGCCGGCTGGGAGTCGGTCGTCTGGAATTGCGGAGTGTCGGTCGCCGAGGTGGCCCCGCTTGTCAGGGCACTGAGGTTCGAGACTCCGCCCGAGCCGGTGGAGGCGAAGGTCGTCGTGAATCCAGGGGCGTCCGGCGTGCCGGGAACGAATGAGGCTTCTCCCGCATCCACGACGACGCAGCCAACCTCGGCGCGGGTCTCGGTGTCGTCATCGTTGTTCACCAGACGGAAAACCAGGCGAGCGGTGGTCCCAGCGGCGACTCCCGTCAGGTCGACCGAGACCATCGAACCCGAGACGGTCGTCCCGCTGCCGAGGGCGGCTTCGAGCCCCTCGGTCTGGTTGTAGAAGGCGTCGCGGCCGGTACCAATAGTCGGGACGATCGGCCGACCCTGGCTGTCCACGAGTGCGACTTCGAAAGCATCGCGGACCGCCCCGGTGGTCGTCGTATCGAAGTTCAGCGATTCCAGGTCGAATCGGAGCTGCGTGGCTCCGGCGGGGATGGTGAACCCGGTAGCGAGGTTGACGAGGAATGAGTCCCCTTCATGGAGCAGCGCATGCCCTTCCGTGGGGGTAACTCCACCCTTGTCTTCCTCGGTCCCTCCATCCTCGGTGACGTTCCAGCCCGAAAGGTCGTCAGCGAACCCACAGTGGATCAGGGTTTGGGTGGAGGTGCCGACATTGCCGGCCTGGTCGGTTGCGCGGACGTGGAATGTCCGAGCTCCCAGAGGTAGCGGCACTCCGTCGAACCGGAAGTTGCCCGAGGCATCGGCCGTGACCACCGCGCCGGTCTCGACGAGCGTGACCGACAAGCCCCCTTCCGTGTGGCCGAGCAGATTCACCGACGCGAGGTCGGTCGTTAGATCGCCGACGACGTCCGTGTCCGACTCGGGCGCGAGGTCGAACGTGATGGCCGGGGGCCTTGTATCGAGGAGGAAGTTGGCTGTCGCCACGTTCGACGAGTGGCCCGCGCGATCGGTCGCCACAAACTGGAGAACGTGCCTGCCATCGGCCGAACCGTCGAGGGCGAAGGCAGTGGGGTAGACGAATGCCCCGGTCGCCGCATCGAACGCGAGGTCTATCAGCGACCCGCCGTCGATCCGGTACTGCAACCGGGCGAGGTCGCCGTCGGCATCGGTCACCCGGCCCGTGAACTGGACGTTGGTTCGGCTGACCTGTCCTGAAGTGTCGTCGAGCGTAATGACCGGGGCGCTGCTCGTCGAACCGCCGCCTCCGTGGTCACCGCCGTTATCCCCACCACCGTTATTCCCACCACCATTGCCATCACTGCTACTGCCACTGCCGCCACCGTTGCCACCTGAACCAGGATTACCGCCGCCGTCACCACTACCATCATTGCCGAAAGTGACCCGTGTCACCAAATCGTTGAAGTCCTTGTCGCCGCCTCGTGGGAGGTCTTCCCAGGCGAAGGTTGTGCCGGCCTCGGCGCGGACGTGAGCGAAGTGGTCGGCGTTGCCCCTGGCCAGTGAAATGTAAGCCCTGGGACGATGTCGAGGGTTGGAGAAGAGGGCTTGTTGGGTGGTGCCGTTAGCGACGAGGTAGAGCCCGTAGACGGATCCACCGGGCAGCATCACTGTCACGCTCGAACCCTTTGGCTCGTCCTGGCGAAAGATCACCTGCGAGCCTGGCCTGCTGAGCGCGGCGCGGAGGTAGCCAGGCATACCGGGAAGGAACCGGCCGACCCGTCCGTTGCCGTTGGCTACGGGGTAGATCCCCATCTCGTTTCGGAAACTGGTCTGGTGATCGTCCAGGTGGAAAGTGACGGGCACCAACTCCCCTGCCTGTCCGGGTACGGTGATCAACATGACCGAGTTGCCCGCACCAACGCCGGGCCGGATGGCCTGACTGGCCACCGAGGCTGTCAACCTCGACAAGAGCGTCCGGGCCTCCAAGGCCTCTGCCACGGGGGGCACCAGACGCCGTTTCGGGCGGGCTGTGAAAGGTTGGGGAGACCCCGACCGAGACGGATTGGTGCCACGGTTCATGATTGCCTCACGTTTGCGTTCAAAACCGGAGGGCAAGCGAACAAAGGAATCGGAGGGCAAAAGACAGAATGCATTACTGCCAAGTGAACGAAACGCACGAAAATGTTACCGACGAGTCAAAGAAAATGCGTCGAACATGGCGTTGATCTCTTCGTCGATTTCCTCTGATGTGGATACGGTACGAGCGATCTCTTCGCGGAGCAGGGCCTCGAACCGCTCGCGAAGCCGGTGGGCGGCGACGCGGAGGGAGCCGGGGGTGAGGCCCAATTCGTCCGCGAGGTCGCGGTAGGAACCCGACCGGCCGTCGATCAGACGCGTCAAAAGGGAATCGAGCGGGACCTTGCGGGTTGACCGGGCGAACTCCTCACGAAGCCGGGCGACCACCCGGTCGAGCAAGGCTACTGCCCAGGCCCGCGTAAAGGCGACTTCCGGCTGCGGGCCGGGGTCGAGCACCTGCCCCGCATCGTACCCAGGGTGGTCGATCGAGAGCAGGATGCGGCCTCCGCCTCGGCGAACGGCCGAGTCATGCCGACGTCGGTTCGCTAGGAAATGTCTCAGGGCGGCGAGGAAGTAGGGGCGGAAGCGGCCCTTCCTCCTGTCGTAGTCGGCCAGCGGGTGAGTGTCGCCCACGAGGTAGAGGAAGAACTCTTGTGTCAAGTCCTGCGCTTCGTCCGGGTTGTACCCGTCGCGCCGGAGGTAAGAGTAGACCGACCCCCGGAAGGTGCTGCAAAAGGTTTCCAGTGCGAGGCGACCGGCCTCGGTTTGGGGACGGCCCGTAGCTGCGATCACACTCCAGTGCGATGAGTCGGGCCAAGGGGAGCGTTGTTCGGTTGTATCGAGCATAAGTCGAGCGCCAGGGGGGCGGCGTCGGGACCAAGGTGGGCCGGCAAAGCCAAGCCTCTCACCACCGTCAGCAGCCAAGTCTAAGCCTTGTCCATCCTGATTTCGATACGTGAGCAACTCCGGCGGGGGGTTCCTTGACAGGAATGCCGCGACGGATGTTCCTTCCAAACGTCTCACCGACTGGCTCCACGGCGACGGAGCTCAGCCTGTAGCCGGGGCAGACTCCACAGCCCGGACGCCCGTCCGCACCCGCGTCTCCTCGGCCTCCTTGAACCGTCGTTGCACCCCCGCCTGGTACTCGCGCACCCGCCCGACAACCTCCCCGGCGTGCGCCGGACGCCACAACGGGTCGGGCGAGAGGCAGTCCCGCACGAGGGCCTTCAGCTCCGCACCAGCCCCGCAGGCCTCGACCCGTTCCAGAGCATTGCATAGATCGGCGTCGCGGGCCTTATGCAAAACCTCTTCATGCGAGGTCCCCCGGTAGGGCGGGACGCCGGTGAGAATCTCGCAGAGAGTGGCCCCCAGGCTGAACACGTCGGACCGGGGGTTCCAGGCCGACGGGTGCCCCTCGGCCTGCTCGGGGCTCATATAAGCAGGTGTACCCGTAACCGCAGCCTGCCCTCCTATCCCCGCTTCGTGCCCATCGACAGCCTGGGCCAGGCCCCAGTCCACGAGGTAGACCTCGCCGAAGTCGCCCACCATGATGTTCGCGGGCTTCACGTCGCGGTGGACCACCCGCTGGTCATGTGCATAGGCCAAGATCTGGCTCACCTGGAGAAACACACCGACCAACCAGGAGAGATCGGGCTGCTCCCGCAGGAAGGCGGCGAGGGTCTTGCCGCCGATCAGCCTCATGGTAAAGAAGGGCAGCCCGTCCACCTCACCGATCGCGTAGACCGGAACCAAGCCAGGGTGTTGCAACCGCCCACCGACCTTCGCCTCGGCCAAGAACCGCCGCCGCATCGCGAGGTCGTCCCGGTGTTCGTCCTTCAAGACCTTGAGGGCGACCCGCCGCTCCAGGCTCGGCTCCTCAGCCTCGTAAACGACGCCCATGCCCCCCTGCCCCAGTCGGCCGAGCACGTCGAGGCCATGCTCGCGGTAGACCCGTTCCTCGAAGCTCGTCCCCTCCTCGTCGTCGAGGTTACCGAAGGCCGTTTGGTCGCCCGCCCCGCCCGAAGGGGGGTCGGTCTCATTCCTCGCAATCGGTTTCAAGCCGTCGGTATCGGACTCGACGCCGGATGCGGTGCCCCTCCCCTCAGCCACAAAGCGCAGAAGGCAGCCCGGACAGAGGCCGATACCGCCCACGTCCACCGTCGACTCCACGCCGCAACGGCGGCACGCTTGGGTCTCCAGCATCGTCGCTCAGCCCCAACGGTCACCCGGCATCGTCACCGCCTAATTTCTGATGACCCCTGGCTCGCATAATGTTACAGAATCTCGGTCACCCTTCGCTGTCGGACCGTCGAGAACGATCACAAGCCCCGCCCTCCGACGAGTCGTAGACCCTTCACCCCAGCTTTTGAGGTCGGAGCGTTTCGGGACGCTCCAACCTTTTTTCGATGCGCGGGCCCTGCGCTTGGGCGCCGCTTCCCCCGGACCTTCAGCTTGGCCTGCGCGAAGACCCTCGTGTTGAAGCGAAGCGCTCGAACTTCGTTCTCGTGGCGGATTTCGCTCATGCGGACCTGCATCTCAATCGTGACCGGTCCCGCCTCGGCCAGCCTACTTCGGAGCCCGATCAGGGGTGGAAAAAGAATACGCTGCACGCCTGGCGGCAGCGCGGGTGGGTGAGCTTCCGTCGGCCGCCAGGGTTGCGGACCCCGTGCGTGTGCTGGGCCGATCCGGAGGAACTCGACCGCCTCCGCCGGCTGGTGCGGGCGCCCAAGGGCTGGTGGGAGCCCGCCCCACTCCCGCAGTAGCCCACAACGAAGCCGCCCCCCTCAATACCACAGGACGTAGGCTGGCGATCGTCTGAGCCGGTCGCGGTTACGGAGGTAAGTGGGTGTAGTCCGCAGGGCTGCATGCCCGGCGAAGTCCTGCCGATCAATGATGCGGGACTGTGGGACCCGCAGACCACGCGACCCCTTGACGGTGGTGCAAAGAGCCGCACGCCGCGGTATCCTCGAAGGAGACCATCATCTGAAACATGAATATTTGACGACGACGAGAGACGATCGGTTTACTTGCTTCCAATATGTAAAGGGCATATTGTGCCATCTGGCACCCTTGCCCCTGACGGCAGGCTCTACTCAATTGATGCTCGTGGCAAGCTCGAAACGATGATCACTGAGTTGCTCAAGAAAAAGACCACTGCGGCCGGGGCGGAAGCGAGGACCAGCGGCCAGTGAAGTCCTTGCTGAACATGAGCCCACGACGAATTCCGATCTATGAAACTAGCATACACTATACAGTATCCACTAATTATGCGACCGATGTCCCGGATTCAAGATCCAGCTACTTCCGCCGAGACAACTCTGACATGAACACAGATCGGGCTTCGTGAAGAATGAAAGACGGACCGACGCGATGGTCCAACGAACTCAACAAAGTAGATCACGGGATCCACTCCGGAGGCGGCTCGTTGAAGCTCGTTATCTTGCGCATTTATTTCAAGAACTCATTCACCTCATGGCACGCGCTCCAGAACTGGCAGGGAACGGTCGATGGCTCAATGCCTGCTCCGAGCAACGGCGAGTCCTTTGGCACGACGAGCAAGACGAAGAATCTGCGTCCAAGGGCGATTTGCTTTCGGCTATACTCCATAGCGATGGAGAGCAACCCAAGAAGCCAATCGGGATCCTCCTGCCAACCCAGGTCCGCCCGCATCACTTCTAGGACCCGGCCGCCATTCTCGGGAATGTCGAACTGGAAGCCGTCTCGCAATGCATCAAGGTTGCGGTCGGATGGTTCAAGCGAATACTCAAATTTCTGTTCCCAGCAAAGCAAGCGGCCTAGCGCCGGGATGGCTTCGACGAGTCCCATACGGCAGTCCAGCGAGTCTATCGTGTAGTCATGCTGTCGCAACCACTCGAGGCAAGCGAGACGACGACGCTCTTCGATGGTGGCAAGTCCTCCAGGGTGGGCGGCGATCGCCGTCACGTCGATACGTTCCCAATCCAATTCCGTGAATACAGCCACATGTGCCTCTGTTCTTGACTTCGCCAACGAATCATCTTGAGCTCAGCAGCGGCCGGTGGATAGCATGAGCCTCGCTTGGTTTCGACCGAGCCTGCATCACGGGGGGGGACGAATACCGCCACGGGCGGGAGCCGCCCGGCTCCGGACTCGCTCCGACTCCGCAGACGCATTGATGTCCCGACAGGCTTCCATCATCGCTTGGCGCACGAACTGGTCCGGCTCCCGTTCGGCCGCCTTCTCCAGGGCCGGAATCGCGGGCAGGGATGCCGCTCCGAGGCTCTGAAGTGCCTCAGTCGCACGGCGACGCACGTCGAGGGTCGGGTCGTCAAGTGCGGCGACCAGAGACGGAACACATCCCCGGAGTTCATCACGGATCCGGACGGCATCTACGTCCTCCGCTCCGAAGGCGAGAAACGCTAGGCGACGAAGTGCCACGGCCGCGCCTGCCTTCGTTGCCTCATCCGCATCGCGTAACTGATCGCGGAGCGCGGCGACGGCCTCTGGTTCGCCCAGATCGCCCAACTCGATCAAGGCCAACGAATTCTTGCTGGTCCGCGCCTCGCTAAGAAGCAAGGGAGCCACTCCTCGCAAAGCGTTGCGGCCATCCTTCTCCCTCGGACCTTTCGACTTCGCCAGCACCTCGACCAAGGCCTGGATCGCGGCCCTTCGTGTCCCTTCGTCCGGGTCGTTCGTAGCCTCGACCAGAGCCGTCGTCCCCTCGGACAGAAGGCGAGGCAGAGGATCCGCGAGAAAACCGATGAGGTCCTTCTTGGCCGCGGGATCGCCGTTCGCTTGCAGACCTTCATGGATCACGGCCTGAATCCGCCTCGCCGGAGGCTCGATCCCTTCCCATTGAAACTCATGGATATGAGACAGCGCACGCGCGGCATCGAGACGGATCGCCCTGTCCTCGTCCCAGAGGGTCTGGCTCAGGGCGGTGACGAGCCGCTGGAAGCCTCGATACGCAGCTCCCCGGCCTGGGATGAAGCCGGTGCCGCAGTTCATCTCACCGAGGACGCCGAGGCAATGGTCGAGCACCGCGTGGGAGGCCAGCAGCGCGGCCTTTTGCATCTCCCGATCCGGGCTCGCCAGCGCCTGCGAGACCGTGGGCGCGGCGTACGGACCTAACTTGCCGATCACATCGAGGGCCTCGCGGCGGACCGCCCCATCCCCGGATGCGATCTGCTCGAGGCGGGCGGTCGTTTCGCGCCGCTCGTAGTGGAGCTGGTAAGTCCAGAGCAGGTTCAGGGCGACGGCTAGCGCCAGCACGGCAAGTCCAAGGCGTCCCCAGAACGCCCACCATGTCCGCCGCGGTTTGACATTCTGCTTTCCCACATACCCGCGATCTTCGCCGAATTCTTCGTCGAGAGGTCTCGCAGGAGGAGCGGCGGCCGTGCATCGGTTCGCGGGCGTCTGAAATCCCCGGATCAGACCGACAATCAGGCCGATAATGGCCCCAATCGGCGCGCCGAGGAACGTGCCGAAGATCATACCGATCACCATCGAGCTTGCCGCGACGTCGGTGAGCGCATCGCTGTGCCGCCAGTCCACCTGCAGGATCGCTACCAACCCGCCCAGCAGGCCGATGGCGACGATGCTCAGCACGGCCCCGATGATCGGGCCTGCGATGGCAAAGCCGATGACGCGCATGGCCCTGTTAAACAGATCCATAGCCCTCGTCCGATCTGGCCAACGTCGATGAGTGCAACGCCCAACAGAGGATGGTACGGTAAACGCTGAGAATATTCGATATTTCTGGAATCGAATTCCCTTCCGTCATCAGTCGCTGTGCGAGTGTGATTTGATCGGGAGTCAGCTTCGGTGGACGAATGAAGCGAACACCGCGCGACCTGGCGGCCACGCCCCCAGAACGGGTCCGCTCATGAATCAGTTCGCGTTCGAACTCAGCGATGCCCGCGAAGACCGTTCAAGATCAGCCGACCCGCCATAAACCCTACTCGATCACCTGCGGCTGGCGGGTTTCATGGATCGAGGTTCCTTACCCCTGGACGCGCAGCAGAATCAGCATTTTCAGCGAAATGACCAGGGTTTTGTTGAAAGCGTTGATTCTGTTGCGCCCTGTGGGGAAGAGGATCAAGGCAATCGGTTCCCGTCGAGCATGGATTCATCGCCGGTGCGATCTTCCATACCCGGTAGCGTACGAATTCTCGTATTCCACGGCACGAAAAATCGTTTCGGCACGAGATTTCGTGCCGCTGGTCATCGGCGACGAACTTCCGCAAGTTTCACGAAATGGAGCATCCGGCAAGTCCCCTTCCGTTGCGTGAGCACCCCCATCCAGAGCGGTCTTCTCGTAGGGCAAGCCTTGGCCTGCCTGGGCTGTTCGCTGGAGCCTCGGCAGGCCAAGGCCTGCCCTACAATCAACTTGCCGGATGCACCACTAAAGCTTGAACTTAATAAAATCCGCCTGCTTGGCACGAATTGTGGAATCACCTCCCAATGCACCTGTCCGGGTGGGCTGGTAGGGCCCATTCAAGGAGACAAGTCATGAAGAAGCAGATCCAAATGCACCGCCTCAAGGTGCCGTCTCCAGTGTCACGGGTTGGGATTGCTGTCCTCGTCGTGTTCGCGGCCGGCCTGTGGAAGTCTTGACCGACAAGACCTTGCCGCAGAGCTTCACCGGGACTCGGCTGGATACACGTCTATCTGGAGGCGGGGTTGGTCGAGCGGGTCGCCGCTGAGGCCTTCGACCTCGATCCGGCGCGGCTGACCGTGCCATGCTCAGCTCGACGAGGCCGATACGCCACGGCTATACACCAATCTCTTCCTACTGCGAAATTCCGGTAATTCTCGGCCTCAGAACGACACTGATCATTGACCGTTCGTGACCTCTTTCAACAAGGCATCGACGGCGGCGTCCAACTCTTTCTCTTAAACATCTCTAAAGCGGATGACTCCTTTTCCATCCAGCACATAGATGGTTGGCCACCCACGGATATTCCACCGATCGTGGATTGGGCTCCCGGTGTCATCACCGTCCCACCAGGCACGCCACGTGACTTGACCGTCCCTCATCGCAGCCTTGACATCTTCCCGCTTGGCATCGCAGTTGATGCCCAGTAGAGCGAACGGCTTGCCCCGTAGGCGTTCCACAAGCGAACGATCATGCGGGTAGAGGGTGCGGCAGACAGAGCAGCCACGGTGGCTCCAAAAGTTGAGCACCACAACCTTGCCCCGATAATCACTCAACTTCATCGGCTTGCCATCGATGTCCTCACCGACGATCTCTGGGGCAACCTTCCCAATCGCTAGGTGCCGTATCTCGAACAATTCATGGCCTGCCCAATCTCCAAGCGATTTATTTTCACCATCTTGCACATCATGATAACGATCAAGTATCGCTTCGAGCAGATTTTCCGCCTCACTCTCCCAAACCTCAGGCTTGCGTGATCGTAGCCGGTCTACTGCGTGTGCGTTCAAGAGGGGGTCGTGTTCCTTGACAGCATCGGGATGCTGACTGAGATATGTTGCAGCGAGAGCGAGTTCTTTAAGGAGCATAGCCAGACTCAAGCGGGCCTGGCCGGAGACTTCTCGGTCGGGGTTCAGCTCGACAACGGCTCGGAGGAAAGATTCCGCTGCCTCAAAGTCACGCCCGAATGAGTTAGCGCGCTTGATCGCCGGGATCAGCCCATTGCTCTTGACGTGATGAATCCGCAGAAGGTCAAAAGCCGCCTCTCGTTCCTTGGAAATCATCCCAAGCGGTTCCGTGACAATCCATGTCAGAACATCGCAGGTCGCAGGATCTTCAGGAGCAGTCTGAGCCAAGCGGAGGACACGATTCGCAACGTCTTTCGATCGTTTCGTATTGTCGGCCGCGAGCTTCTGCGCCTCAGGACCATCAACGGATTTATATTTTCTAACAAACTCTTCTTTGGCTAACCGGTATTCCCCCAGTATCGCCAGGAATTGCTTCTTGATCTCAACGGGTTTGGCGGGAGGCTCACTCCTCGACGTCGCCCCTACCAGAAGTACGGCAATCAGCCCGACCACAATGCTTTTCATCGTAACTATCCCTGTTACTTGAGCTCGAATGCCATCCAGCAGCGAGTTCGCCGAGCCGGATCCGGACCATTATTTGACCATGCGGAACCGCGGGTGCTCCAGCCAAGCCCGCAGGAACGCGGCGTCCCCAACATGCGCCACCCACACGAGCCCCGGCTGCGATTCGTACCACAGACCCTCAATCCGGCCCGGCATTCCCTCGACCATGCGGCGGAAGTATGGCTCGACCTGCCGCCAGTCCGCATCGAGGATATCGATCGCCGCCTCCGAGGGCACGGGCGGCCAGAGCGCTCCATTGAAGTCGACGACCCCGCCGAACCGCTCGACCAGCCAGACGCACAACTCGCCCAGGATGCGGTGGTCCTCGTCGCCGTTGTACAATGCGACCACGAGGATCTCGTCCACCAGCGTGAACCCGAAGGTTGTGGCAAGCTGACGTAAGTCGTCAGGTTCCCGATTCTGCTGCAGGCCGGTAGCCACCGCGAATGGACGACCGCCGCCAGTATACCCACCGCCGGCCGGGCGAGTGTCGCAGAACCAGAAGGCGTCGGGAATGGGGTGCCGATCGCGGCCGCCGACTGCGTCGATCAGTTCCCGAAGAACTGTATGGTCTTTGTCGGTCAATGGCTCGGGAAGTAGCACCGATGCACCTGGTCCCATACGAACGGCCTCCTTGGTACGGGAGGTAGAGCGGGCAGAGCGCAAAGACGGTCCGGATCTCCGTGATGGCGACGCCGCTTCAATCCGGCTCTTTCTTGTACTCCTCCAGCCAGTTCCAGACCGCCCTGAGGACGCCATCCATGAGCGGACGATCGTATTGCCCGATCGATTTCGCGAAATAGAGCGGTTATGGCTTGGATCGCCTACAAAATCCCGGAAGATCGGAGTGAAATCCCTGGGAGTTATGAGTTGGACGCACCATCAACCGATGCTCTGTAGATGGCTGTATGGGGTGGCACTGGTGGCTTGTCCACCAGTGGCGTTAGCCTGGGCCCACTGGTGGACAAGCCACCAGTACCACCCCATACGCCCATTTACATCGACCTGGGGCCTTCCACGCTCTTGCGTTGGGTGTATGCCATCCGAACGGTACTTGCGCTAGACCGGCTTGCCTCGCACATCGGCACGAAAGCACCGGCCGGCTTGATGTCAGTTTGGCTCGTTGGGTCGGACCATTTTTTACCAGGAAAAGGACAACGGATCGGGCAAACTGACGTTCCGTAACCCAACTCTCTCCATCCTGGCAAGGTTTAGAACGTCATCGTTGAACGCCGCGGCTCTCCGAAACTATTAAGAAATGGCACCCTCGGGACAATAAAAAACCCCTGGTCTCCCAGGGGTTTAGGTCGTCAGTATGCCCGACAGGACTTGAACCTGTAACCTTTAGCTCCGGAGGCCAGACATAGTCACATGTCTGATGTTTTCAGATTATCGCAACCACCATATTGCCAATGAGTTACGAATTCAAGGCATTGCGGATTACATGCGATAATACCCGGGTTTTACCCGAAAAACAACACGTAGACCGTCCGATAGACCGTCTTTGCAAGGCGACCGTTTATATAAAGGGCAACCGCTCAAGCAGCCCTCTTCCGTTGGGCTCAGGTCAGCCGAGTGGCCTGTCCGAGACCTGGGGTATCGGGAATCGCCCCTTCTCGTATATTCCAACAACGGGTCAGACAGGCCGAGGGCTTCTCCGCGTGCGACCAGGTCGAGGTCGTCGGAAACGTAGCTGGCGATCTCATGCTGTGATGTCGCCTCGCTGACGGTGAAGAACGCCTCGCGACGGATCCTCTCGACGAGGTCACGCCGTCGCTCGTCGGGCGGGGATGACGCCCAGGCCTCCTCGATTCGCTCATGGACTGCCGCCCAAGCAGCCGTGAGCGAACGGTCTGAGTCCCGGGCATCCAATGCGGCGTCTCGGTCCAAGGCGGAGTAATAGCCGACCGGAAGGAGCGACCCGTCGGTGATTCGCGAAAAGATCGTATCGGCTACCGCCGACACAGCACAGCCTCTACCTGACGACCGTTGAGTAGACGGGGCCGACCACCGGGACGATTGCGGTTACCACACTGCCTGACACCCCGAGCGGAGCCGGCCCCAATGACATTTTCTCACCCGCCCCCTGCCCCACACCGGTGGTTCACCCGGCTCGCGGCCGTCCTCGACCGCCGGTCCGCGTCTATGATCGCCAGGAGCCGCCGCTCGACATCGCGGAATGTGCTGGGGCCGTTTTCGACAAGGTCGGCAAGGACTGCCGCTTCCCGCTCGGCTTGCTGGGCGGCGCGGAGCCGGGGGCGAGAGGGAGATGGTTCGGCGTTCATGGTACCGAAGCGAGTACCATGGGGTAACTGATGACGAGGCGGCTCGCGCCGGCCAAGCCCTTGGGTTGGCAGCCATAGCCGTCAGGCTCGCCACTCACAGAGCGAAGCCCGCGAACGACTGAACTCCGAGATGCCTTGCCGATCTCACATCGCGCCCTCGGCAAGGTCAGGGGCGTGCAAGTTTGTCACGCGACATCAATATTGATCGCCTAATCCGGACACCCAGTTTGATCGCGGCTGTCCAAATGACCTCTATGGGCGAGGCACGACATTCAGGGCCATCACTCGCTCGGCGTTCAACTGCTTGGCGGGCAAATGACGCAACTCCCGCCCCTCTTCGTCGGAAATCACCCATTCCTCGCTCTGCGGATCAAAGATGACAGACACTTTTTTCCCTTGATGAGTTTTGCCGACATAATATCCCCTGTTGTAAAGCGAAATCATTCCCGAACGGTCCACGGTCCGCTCCACCGAATACGTGGCCAGGTGCTCCGCGACGCGCGACCATTGCCACTGTTCCGCCTCCTGCGACGGGTCATAAGGGCGCCCCGAATGGACCAGCCCTGGGTAGATCGTCATTCGGCTTTGGCCGTTGCGGTAGGGATAACTCTCGCGGTAGAGCCGGTCTGTCCCGATCAACCGTTCCTGGAGTTCCTCGGCCGTGGAGCACGTCCAGGGTTCGCACCAGCGGTTCGAGGTTCCTTGGGAGCGTTCGACGACCCCATTTTCCACGGGCCGCTTCGGGGTGTTCCAGTGCATGCCGACTCCCAGTCCCATCACCCAGAGCGCCAGTTCGGTGGGGAAGTCTCCCCACGACCCCCAAGGAGATCCGTTGTCGACCCGGTACCGGACCGGCAATCCCCAGCGGGCCTGCGCCGCTCGCAATTGGTCCCGCACAGCGGCGGGGGAGACTTGATTCCAGCACCCCAGGGGGGAAAACCACAGTCCAAAGGACTGTGCCACTGCATTCGTCAACAATCCGAAGCCAGCTCACCTCGCTTCCAGTTTTAATGTGAATATGTTCTTTTGCATCCATTTGCCAGACTTCATGAATGATGGTGGAACGCGCCCCGTTGACGGTGGTGCGGCGTCCCGCCGGAGCGGGGTTCAGGTCGTTTCGAGCGAACCAGCGTTTGAGGGTACGCACCGCAGGAACGACCTCAGCGGGCATTCCCTGAAGCAAGTGCACCCGGATCAGGCCAGCACCCCAGGTGGGGTGTTCACGACGCAATCGGAGAGCCACCTGGACGGCCTCGGGAGGGGTGATCAAAGCGGGCTGGGAACGATGATAATCGGGCACGATCCCTTCGACTCCGTACTTGCGGAATCGCGCGAGGAGACGACGGATGGTGGAACGAGGGCATTGGAGAGTCGCCGCGATCTGGTGGGTTTGTTGTCCCTGCTGCCAGAGTCGGAAGATCGTCTGTCGGACCGGAACGGGAAGAGGGCGTGGCATGGTCGAACCTCGCAAAGGCACTACCATGAGAAGGATTATCCTCCAGTGTACCGATGTTGACAGACGATCAAACTGGGTGTCCGGATTAGGCGATCAATATTGATGTCGCGTGACAAAGTTGTGATCCCCGGTGACGATGACTCTCATGCCTGAAATCTAACATAGGCATGGACAATCGACCATCGGTCGGCCATCGGCCAAGCCAAATCAGCGAGATGGGCGACCGTGGCGCCTAGCGTCATCAACCGGTTCCTCGCCGAGGACCGAGACCTTCGCCTTGAGACTGCCGGCCGAATTGCGGCGGTTCCTGGGTTGAGGCTTGTTAAGGTTAGAAACGCTCGAGGCAGGGGGCGGCCGAAGGCGAGGCGGGCGGAAGGCGGATCCGAGGCAGAGTGAAGACGCAGATGTTCTGAGCTTGTGTTGCCAGTGCCCAGGAATTGCCCGGGACATTGGCATCAGAATGGTCCACTCATCCGAATGCTCTTGAGACATCGTTGTGTTGAGCGGTGCGTAACTACCCTTTGCGTAACTGCCCTTAATTTTATGGCGCCGCATCTCCGAACCTCTCCTGGGCGTATGCAGCCAGGGGTTCTTGCATTTCGGTTACGACCTCGCTGAGGTTTCGTGTAAATGGAACATCCGTTAGCCCGAAGTTGATACGAATGCCACTGGCTTCATCGACTCAGCCCAAGGCGATATGCAACAGCCCGAGCAAGAACGCTCCGGCAATTTCCAACAAGCCGACCGCCCGGCCCGCACGGTCGACTCAACTTCGTTCCGGCCTCCACCTCCTGGTCAGCCCGAGGGTCGTCCAGCCCACAAAAACCGCAACGCCCGCGAGCGGAGCCGGCCCTTCGGTCACCGGGTAGGCGGGTTGCCAACTGACCCGCCGTGGAGCCACACAGCCACCTTGGGGACCAGATTCGAGGTCTGCGTGACAACGGTGACCAGCAGGGACGCTAATGTCCCCGGCTGTCACCAAAGACGTCGCCAATGCCGCGGCCGAGGACCCTTTAAGGTCAAAACCAGCAAAGCGGAAGAGATAATCGGGGCTGCGGGCATGAGGAGCAAATGCAACTCGGCCGCGAAATCTGCCACCCCCAAGACCATCCCTTGTCGCTCGACCTTGTGCCGCATCACCAACGGCATGTTCGACCACAGGATATCCGGCCAGAGCCATCGGAGTGCCGCCATCGCCGAAGCTGCCACTCCAATCAAAACGGTGGCATCAAACAACGTCAGTCGACGCATCTGTCGTACCCTTAACGCGAATGCTTGTTAACGGTGCCTATGTTCGATCGAGGTTCGTCGGGACCACAAAATCGAACATGCCGACAAAGTTCGACAAGCTCTTTGACAGGGTTGTTCCGACCGTATCATCCACAATCCGGCCATCATCCATCCCAATCTTTAGTCTCCCGGTTTCCGTTCGTCCAGATCTTCGGAAAATCTCGCTAAAGAGTTGCGCTTGCGTTGCTATCGGTCGAATTGGCAAACTTCCTCAGGTCCACTTCCTATAAATTTTGTCAAACACACCTGATGATTGTCCCGCCCTCATCGCGTAACATGATGCTTAAGCCAAAGCCTGAATAAGTGCCACCTAATGAGAGGCGGCTTCTTGATCGCCGGACCATAGAGGATGATCTCCATGGAGCTTCCCGACGGCCGTCCACTGAAGGTTGGGCAAGGGGTCTTGACCGAAGCCACCTCAGGCGATGGCCGACTCGTCTTATGGCTGCCGGGTGCCCGGTCGGGTGGTTTTCAGTACTGGGACCGCGTTGGCACGGCAGCCGCCACGCCGGTGAACACACGGGAAGGACTTTGCTTCGTCGCCGCCGTCCTAACTCCGGCGCGGCAACGGACCGGCCTCGGGTTAGCGAACATCCTTCGCCGTACGATCCAGGCGAAAACCGAGCCGAGTTGGAAACTCCCGGGCGGCGGAACTTGCGAGCGATCGGGACCGAGACGGACGGATCTCTTCCTCGTCTGGCCCGAGGACGAAGCGGACTCGCTCGATGAGGCCCGGCTGAAAGCCTACTGGCCGATCTTGCAAGAAATCCGGGGGATCGGCCCAAGCCTCTCCCTGGTTCTGGGAATCGTGTCCGCATCACAGGAGACTGACGCAGCCGCGTCTACCGACTTGCCACCGCCAATTCTCCCGCGCGAACTGGCCGCCAAGGCACTGGCCGAGGCAAGGCTGTCTGGAGATCGCCGTCGCGAGATCACGGCCTTGATCGATCTCGCCGTCTCCTATCTGCACAAGCTCGATCCCCAGCCCGCGGTTTCACTTCTGGAAGAAGCCCTCGACGGAGCCCACCGACTTGGCGATGGAGCTCGAAAACTTGACGCGACGATCAACCTGGCTCAGGCCGCCCTACTTCTCAGTCGCCCCGATCAGGCGATCGAGTGGCTCCTGCCTGCTCTCGCTTACGCACGTCAGACCGCCGACCGCTACACTGAGAAGGTTGCACTGGAGCGCCTGGCTCTCGCGCATCGGGATCGGGCGGACCATTCTCAGGCCGTGGATCACTTTGAGCAAGCGCTGGCCATCGCCCGCAGCCTGGGAGATGCCCAGCATGAGGCCGTACTCCTTTGGCATGTCGGGATCGCCCACGCCGAGCTTGGCCGATCCGACAGGGCGCTGGCGCGCGGGGAAGAAGCCGTCGCATTGCTTCGTCGACTGGGAAAACCGCACGCCGAAGAGTACGCCCGGCACCTGGTCGACTACCGAGCACGCAATCCGGAGACGGCGTTGCCCCTGGGGGCCGAAGCCTATTTCGGCACAAGTGTCATGACAACCACTCCTCAAATCCAGACTCTGGCAGCAACTGGTCCCAGCTTGCTTCGCATGGCTCTGAACGTCACGAGGGCAGCCGCGACATTCGCTGGTTCCGGGTTCAAGACAGTCACGCAGGACACCTATCGGGCGCGTCTGGCGGCCTGCACCGCATGCGAAATGTTCACGGGCGTACGCTGTCGCGTCTGCGGTTGTATTTCCGCCGCCAAGGCACGACTTCCCCACGAAAATTGCCCGGCCGCGAAATGGCCCTCCTGACTCTGGGGGGCTGCCGAGATGGGACAGAACAGCAGACGTTCTACTTATCAGATCTCTCCGGCGGGCGCTCCAAAAAATTCAACGAGGATTCCAAGCCCAAATGGACCGCCGCTATTTTGAATTTGTGCACAATGACCGCCATATGGCGGAAGCTTTTGTCAGAAGTATTGATAGACCTCTTGTTTACAATGTTTCGGAATCCCGCATGAAACACATAAAATCATATATTCTATTTATAGAAATCGATCACTTTCAATGATTTTTATTATTTAGATATTTAGAAATAATATTAATGTAGCGACTACCGAATTGAATCTTTGTAATGTTTTCAAGTGTAATTTCGGATGCCGTTGAATCCCAATTCCCTAACGTGTCAAATGTTTTGAATTCAATGGAAAAATCGGTAAAAAAGTTGATCTTGCCGATGTAGAATTCGTCTTCATTGTCGTCATAAGTGCTTTCGCACTCGATAATCAAAAAAGCCTCGCGCAGAGAATTTAGTGAGGAATAAAATCCGTCCAAAGAAATCTTAGGGAGATTCATTTCGTGGCTGAAAAGATGCTCCGCTTCGATAATTTTTTTAAAAAATAACTCTTTGTCCCTTGAAAGTATTCTGGTGATCTGATCATTGCGGAGTAGTGTAAAGCCGACAGGATTAAAGTCATAGAACTCATATAAAAGAGTGACAGACGTGCCTTCCGCTAGTAAGAAACCATTAATTTCTGGTTCGCCAGGAAAAGGTCTCTGAAGATTAATATACTCAAAATTGGCCATTTTTGGGGTGCGGTCAGATTGGTTATCCATATGGTCTGATCTCCCTTCAAACAAGAACTCGAACTCATGATAGTCGAAAAATCGAGATGGTTACTAGAGGACGTTATGAACTCTAGTGGAATAAAGGAACAGCCTTTTGAAGCATCAGGAGGCTGAAGGCCACATAATACAGCGTCTTGAGGACTTCTGGGAAGCGCTCATTGTCGCATACCAAGCGGCGAATTCGCAATGCCCAACCGAAGGAATGTTTCACGCCCCAACGCCGAGACAGGAGCACAAGGCCTCGCTTGGCTTCGGGCAACTTGACCACTTCTAGGTGAATCCCATGATCGGTCGACGCGACCTCGGCTTCATCTCCGGTGTATCACTGGTCCACGAATGCCAATTCCACCGTTTCGCCAGCCACCTCGTGCACGGTTTGAGCCGAGACAGCCATATGGTCCCGATCCTGTTCATTAGCCGGAGTGTCGTGCAACGCCAAGAGGTGTCCCAAGGTGTCGACGACGGCGTGGATATTGGAACCCTTACCTTGTTTGTACCCGTCGTAGCCCGCCCGAGCACCGCTCTCGACGGTGGACAGGAGGGTGCGGCTATCGAGAATGACCGCCGTGGGTTCGGGCCTTGCGGCCGTTCGCAAAGTGAATCAGAGCACGAAGCTCGTGAGCGATGGTCTAAAGCATCCGGCGGCCAGCCATCGTCGTGTCTGCTGGTAGACCATCTCCGAGGGACGAAAGTTCTTGGGAAGGAACTGCCAGGAGGCGCCGCTACGTACGAGCCAACAGAGGGCATCGAAGATATCGCGCAGGTTATAGACGCGTTTTCCGACATCCTCAGGTAACAAGCAGAGGTAGGCCACAACAAACTGCCATTCCGCATCCGAGACGTGGCTGGCGCAAGGTTTGTGAGTGATCATACCCCGAAACTACGTCCCAAGCTGAACTATCGGTAGTCAGAAAAGTAATGCTACGCGGTTTTGCGGTTCGTTATATTGAATCGCATGCGATCCCCTGGTTCCTCAGCCGAATTGGACCGGCGCCGGCTCCTTGCCATCCAGCGCGTTCTCGACGGATACACCATCGAGGAGGTCGCCGAGTTTCTCGGCGTCCATCGGACATCCGTGTCCCGCTGGATCGCGGTGTTCCGGGCGAGGGGTACCTCCGGTCTGGCAGCCCGCCCCGCACCGGGGCGCCCCCCGAAATTGACGCGCACGCAGGAAAAAATCGTCGGCCGATTGTTAGTCGACAAGCCGACAAAATACGGCTTCCCAACCGATCTGTGGACCGGATCGCGCCTGGCCCAGTTGATCCGCCAGGAATTCGGCGTCGCTCTCAATCCGAGGTATCTGTCCACCTGGCTTCGCCAGCGGGGGTTCACCCCGCAGAAGCCTCGGCGTGTTCCCCACCGGCAC
>Ga0153954_1000371_pt1 | contig 37290 bp, 32 predicted proteins | sample TSFL038MetaG_FD_102277 | JGI IMG/M metagenome (GOLD analysis project Ga0153954, IMG submission 102277) | Attine ant fungus gardens microbial communities from Florida, USA - TSFL038 MetaG | ecosystem: Host-associated > Fungi > Mycelium > Unclassified | place: USA: Florida, Wekiwa Springs State...
GCCGATCGGATCGCGCGCCTTTTTCATCGCGATCATGAAGGGCTCCTTGCGCGCATAGCCAATGTCGTCGCGTTCGAGGCCTGTGGTGGCGGGCAGCACGATGTCGGCCATCTTGGCGGCCGGTGTCCAGAACTGCTCGTTGAAGATAATGGTCTCGGGCTTGCGCCACGCGACGCGCAGACGGTTCAGGTCCTGGTGATGATGAAAGGGGTTGCCGCCCGCCCAGTAGATCAGGCGGATGTCGGGGTAGGTGATCTCCTGCCCGTTGTACGGAATCTTGGCCCCAGGATTGAGCAGCATGTCGGTGAAGCGCGCGACCGGGATGAAGTCGGCGACCGCATTGGTGCCCTGGCTGAGCGTCGGGCCGGAGAAGCGCGGGGCGCTCGAGCCCATGATGTTGGTCGGGCCGTAGCTCGCGCCGAAGCCGCCGCCCGGCAGGCCGATCTGGCCCAGCATGCAGGCGAGCGTCACCAGCGCCCAGAAGGGCTGCTCGCCGTGATGGCTGCGCTGCAGCGACCAGTTGATGTTCACCGTCGTGCGGGTCGCCGCCATCTCGCGCGCGAGACTGCGGATGCGCGACGCGGGGATGGAGCAGATCTTCTCCGCCCATTCCGGCGTCTTGTCGGCGAGGTACGGTGCGAATTTGTCGAAGCCGACCGTGCAGCGGTCGAGGAATTCCCTGTTGTGCAGGTTCTCGGTCAGCAGCACGTGACAGAGGGCGAGGATCATCGCCGCGTCGGTGTTGGGTCGGATCGCCAGCCATTCGACGTTGCCGCCGGTGTCGAGATCCTCGGCGGTCGGCGTGACGTTCACGAAGCGCACGCCCTTGGCGTTCATGTTGTACAGGCCGGGCTTCAGCCGGTGCACCATCGCACCGCCAGCATTGATCTGCGCATTCTTGCGCGGCGCGCCGCCGAAGGTGACGAAGAGCTTGCAGTGCTCGGCCAGCGCGTCCCAGGTCGTGTGCATGGACATCAGGTCTTCCATGCCGGCGACGATGTGCGGCATCAGCACGCGCGCCGCGCCCAGGCTGTAGGAGTCCATGTGGCGGACATAACCGCCCAGCGCATTCAGGAAGCGATGGACCTGGCTCTGAGCGTGATGGAAGCGGCCGGCGCTCGACCAGCCATAGGAGCCACCGAAGATCGCTTTATTGGTGTGCTTGTCCCTGACCCGCTTGATCTCATTCGAGACGAGATCGAGCGCCTCGTCCCACGGCACCTCGACGAACGGCTCGACGCCGCGTCTGTCGGTGGCGGCGCCGGGGCCCTTCTCCAGCCAACTCTTGCGGACGGACGGTCGGCGTACGCGCAGCCGAGCCACCTCGTCGGAGAGCATGTGCAGGCCGATGGGCGAGGGATCGGGGTCCTTCGAGAAGGGGTGCAGCTTCGCTGCCTGTCCCTTGTCGTCGTACTCGACCTCGTAGGCGCCCCAATGGGCGACGGTAAGCGTACGCTGATGGGTCATGCGCCCATTCTGTCAGGCCGCCTTGGCGATGGAAAGGAAGCGGTCGACATCCTCGACGCGCGTGTCGAACGCCGTGACCAGGCGATAGGCACGTTCGCCGGGACGGTCGGACGGCCAGGGATGATACTTGGCGCCCGCTTCCTGCAGGGCATCGTGCATGTGGGCGGGCAAGGCGACGAAGATCTCGTTGGCCTCGACCGGATAGAGCAGCGACGTGCCCTTGAGCGCCGTCAGCCCCGCGACCAGGCGGCGGGCCATGGTGTTGGCGTGGCGCGCATTGGCGAGCCAGAGATTGTCGGTGAAATAGGCGTCGAGCTGCGAGGAGAGGAGCCGCATCTTGGAGAAGAGGTGCCCGGCACGCTTGCGACGGAACTCGAATTCCCGGGCAAGCTCGGCGTCGAAGAAGATCACGACCTCCGCGCCCATCGCGCCATTTTTGGTGGCGCCCAGACTCAGCACGTCCACGCCGGCCTTCCACGACAGCTCCGCCGCCGTGCAGCCGACATAGGAGAGGGCGTTGGCGAAGCGCGCACCATCCATATGGAGCTTGAGCCCATGGCGATGCGTCGAGGTGGCGATCGCCGCGATCTCGTCGGGCGAATAGACCGCGCCGCACTCGCTTGCCTGGGTGATCGACACCGCCGCGGGCTGCGGATGATGCACCACGCCATAGACAGGCTGGGCGAGCGCATGGGCCAGCTTCTTGGGATCGATCTTGCCCGCGGGCCCGTCGATCGGCTCGAGCTTGGCGCCGCCGGTGAAGAAGCCCGGCGCATTGGCCTCGTCGACGGCGATATGCGCGGCGGGATGGCTGTAGATCGCGCCCCAGGGTGGCGTGCAGCAGGCGAGGGCCAGCACGTTGGCCGCGGTGCCCGTCGCCACCGGATAGGCGACCAGCCCCGGCCGCTCGAAGATATCGCGCAGCCGGTCTTCGACCTTCTGGGTCCAGGGATCGGCGCCGTACGAGAACACGGACCCGCTCGAGAAAGCGCGGCCCACCGCTTCGATGATCGCGGGATGCGCACCGGTCTCGTTGTCGCTGCGGAAATTCATTGTTGTTCCTCGAAGAGGGGAATCGAGCATTCAGCGTCCCGTACTGGGCGGGAAGGCGATGGTGCCGACCAGGGCGCCGGTGCGCGGGTCGACGATGTAGGCGGTCGTGAGCCCGTTCCTGTCCTCGACATGCACGGCCAGCCGGTCGCCGACGGCATTGATCGAGATGACCTGGGAGCCCGGGGGCAGGGCGATCCGCTCGCTGTAGACGCTGCCGCCCGCTGGCGTGCGGCCGGCATTGGGGTTAGACATGCGGCGCGCGATCTCGGCCGCGATAACGATGAAGCCTGCGACGATCAGCAGGCCCATCACGACCACCAGCACCTTCAGCCAGAGCGGTGCGTAGGCCTGGGAAGAACGGGCCTGAGCAGGGGGCGCCACGAAGACTCCATGAGCGAAGCCCGCCGCCACCTCGTGACCATCGACGAAAGCACCGCCGGCGAACGCCTCGACCGCGCGCTGGCGGCCGCCTTGCCGGAGCTCACGCGCAGCCGCGTGAAAGCCTTGATCGAAAGCCGCCGTGTGACTCTGGCCGGCCCTTTGAACGAAACCGGGGCGACAGTAGAAGAGCCGTCCCGCAAGGTCAAAATCGGCGAGCGTTTCGTCGTCGATATTCCCGCTCCCGAGCCTGCAATTCCGCAAGCGCAAAAACTTGCATTGGATATCCTTTATGAAGATTCAGACCTGCTCGTGTTGAACAAGCCGGCGGGCATGGTCGTCCATCCCGCACCCGGCAATCCCGACAACACGCTGGTCAATGCGCTGCTTGCCCATTGCGGCGACAGTCTTTCGGGCATCGGCGGCGTGCGCCGGCCGGGCATCGTGCACCGGCTCGACAAGGACACGTCGGGTGTGATGGTCGTGGCCAAGAACGATCTCACGCATGTGGCGCTCTCGAAGATGTTCGCCGCGCACGATCTCGTCCGTATCTACAAGGCCCTGGTCTGGGGGGCGCCCAAGACGAAGTCCGGCGTGGTGGATGCCGCCATTGCCCGTCATCCCGTGGACAGGAAACGCATGGCCGTACGTCGCTCTGGCGGTGGCAAGCGGGCAGTCACGGAATGGTGGCTGGAGGAGCGGTTCGGGCCGCCGCTGGCCCCCTGGGCGAGCCTGGTAGGGGCCAAGCTGCAGACCGGACGGACCCATCAGGTGAGGGTCCATCTCGCCCATATCGGCTGCCCAGTCGTCGGAGATGCGGTCTACGGCCGCAAGAGGAACGGTGATGTTCCGGGCCCGTTAAAATCATTCAAAAGACAGGCACTGCACGCCGCGATCCTGGAATTCAGGCATCCGCGGACCGGCCGGGAGATGCGGTTCGCCACAGATTTGCCGCAGGACTTCGCGAAGTTAGTATTTGAACTGAACAGCGTTAAGTAATGCCCCTAATATCCGAGGGGGTTAGTCGGATTTTCTTGACGGACTGCCAACCGGACCATTAGAGTCCGTGTTAGCAGTCAACGGGCGAGAGTGCTAAACGCCCGTTCACCGCAGAAAGGGGGGAGCCCCCATGAGTACTGTTTCCGCCAACCTTCCCGCCCTGCCGTCGGCCCTGTCGCCGGAGGGCAACCTCTCTCGCTACCTGTCGGAGATCCGCAAGTTCCCGCTGCTGGAGCCGCAGGAGGAGTTCATGCTGGCCAAGGCCTGGCGTGAACATGGTGATTCCAAAGCGGCCCACAAGCTGGTCACGTCCCACCTGCGCCTCGTCGCCAAGATCGCCATGGGCTATCGCGGCTACGGCCTGCCGGTTGCCGAGCTCATTTCCGAGGGCAACGTCGGCATGATGCAGGCGGTCAAGCGATTCGACCCGGACCGCGGTTTCCGCCTGGCCACCTATGCCATGTGGTGGATCCGCGCCTCGATCCAGGAATACATCCTGCACAGCTGGTCGCTCGTGAAGATGGGCACCACGGCGGCGCAGAAGAAGCTGTTCTTCAACCTGCGCAAGCTCAAGGGCCAGATGCAGGCGATCGAGGAGGGCGATCTCTCACCCGAGCAGGTCACCAAGATCGCCACCCGCCTCGGTGTGCCCGAGGAAGAGGTGGTGAACATGAACCGCCGCCTCGCCGCGCCCGACAGCTCGCTCAACGCGGCTGTGAAGGCCGAGGGCGACATGGAGTGGCAGGACTGGCTGGTCGACGACACGCCCAACCAGGAAGCCCGCCTCGGCGACAGTCAGGAGATGGGCCAGCGCAAGCATATGCTCGCGCAGGCGCTCAAGGCCCTGACCGATCGTGAGAGGCACATCATCGTCGAGCGTCGCCTGGTCGACGAGCCCAAGACGCTCGAGGATCTGTCGGCCAAGTACGGCATCAGCCGCGAGCGCGTGCGCCAGATCGAGGTGCGCGCCTTCGACAAGCTGCAGAAGGCCATGAAGAACATGGTCGTCGAGGCCGCGGCCGAGAACAGCCGCAAGGTCGAAGCGCACGCGCGCTAGTCTCGCGCACCAATCTTTCGAACGGCGGACCGAAAGGTCCGCCGTTGTTTTTTAATCAGACATAAACCTTCGCCACCTCGTCGTGCGCCCACTTGGCGGCGTCGGCGGCGGGCATGCCCTGGATTGCCTTGGCGTACATGTCGACGACGATGTACTTGCTCACCACCTCGGCCGATCGGCGGTCGGGTGGTCCAGCGTAGCCGGCGAGGCGGCCCCTGCGCGGCAGGTCGTGGAAGGGGCTCAGTACCGGGTCGGCCTGCCACACCTTGTCTTTCTCCCAGTCGAGCGTGGCGCCGCAGGTATAGCCCTGCTGTGAGGTGAACCACTCCTCGAATACTGGCCTGGAGTGCATCCAGCGCAGGAAGTCCTTGGCTGCCGCCTGGTTCTTCGAATAGCCCATCAACAGATCGGTGAAGGGACCGGGCACGTTGAACTGCCCGCCGATACCCTTGGGGATGGGCGCGTGGCCGATGTCGTCGCGTAGCGGCGTGCCTTTCTCCGTCTTGTAGGTGTCGGGCTTGCGCTTGGCCTCGATGTAGATCGAGGCGCCGTTGTTGGTGGCGCTGATGGTCTGGGCGAGGAAGGCACGGTTGTTGTTGGTGTCGTCCCAGGAGAGACCACCTTCATCCATGGTCTCCTTCCAGAGCGCCACGGCGAACTTGATCGACTCGACCGTCTCCTTGCTGTTCAGCACGACGGTCTTGCCGTCGGCGTCGATCTCCTTGCCGCCCCACGACCACAGGAAGGGATACCACCAGCCCGGTGCGTCGCCGAACGTGTGGCCCACGGTCTGGCCGATCGGCCGGCCCCTGGCCTTGAGCTTCCGGCCGGCGTCACGGAAGGTGTCCCAGGTCTCGGGGAAGTCCTTGTAGCCCACCTCCTCGAACCACGATTTGCGCCAGGAGATCAGTCCGCCGCCGACCGCCCAAGGCACGCCCAGCCACTTCTTGCCGACGGTCGCGACCTGGCGGGAGACGTCGTAGTAGCCGCCCTGCGCCTGGCCGATCTCCTCGGCGATGTCCGCTGCATCGGCCACGCCTTCGCGATAGAGCTGCGGCCAGTTGCCGATCGCCATGATGATGTCGGCGCCGCTGCCGGACTGGATGGCCGAGGTGATGCGTGTCTGCAGGTCGTTGCCATTGACCGTCTCGACGCGCAGCGTGATGCCGGTCGCCTTCTTGCATTCCTGTGTGATCGGGCCCTTGAGGAGGGCGTCGGAGGCCGGCACGAAGTCGGCCCATCTCAACCAGTGGACGGATCGCTCCGCCGCGAGCGCGGGCGCGCGGCCGGTCGCGAGGATGGCGGCCAGGCCGCCAGCACGTGTCAAAAGCTTACGCCGCGCGATGCGAGTCATGTTCGCCTCCCGTGGAGCTTCGGATGTGTCGAAAGAAAAGAACTCGTCGTTGTGCGCTGGAACCACGCCAGGCAACTGCTCAACGCTCGTCAGTAACGGAAACTACGCCCGTTCAACCCTTGACGGAGCCAGCCGTGAGTCCGGCCACGTAGTGCTCGACGAAGAAGGAGTAGATGATCGCGACCGGGATCGATCCCAGCAACGCCGCCGCCATCAACTGTCCCCAGTAGAAGACGTCGCCTTTGACCAGCTCGGCGATGGCGCCGACCGGCACGGTGCGCACGTCGCTCTTGGTCAGGAAGATGAGCGCATAGAGGAATTCGTTCTGCGCCAGGGTGAAGGCGAAGATGCCGGCCGAGATGAAGCCCGGGCCGCAGAGCGGCAGGACGATCTTGATCAGCGTCTGCAGGCGGCTCGCGCCGTCGATGCGCGCGGCGTCCTCCAGCTCCGAGGGCACGGTACGGAAATAGCCCAGCAGCAGCCAGGCGCAGAACGGCACCAGCAGGGTAGGATAGGTCAGGATCACCGAAGTCAGCGTATCGCCGAGATCGAGACTGTTGATGATGTCGGCGAGCGGCACGAAGAGCAGCGGCTGCGGCACCAGATAGGTCGCTGCGATCGCGAACGAGACAAGCGCGGCACCGGCGAAGCGGATGCGGGCCAACGGATAGGCGAGCATGGCGCCGAACAGCAGCGAGATCGCCGTCGACACCACCGCGACGATGAAGGTGTTCCAGGTCCACTGCAGGAAGCCGGTGTCGCTGATCAAGTCGACGTAATGTTTTAGGGTCGGATTATGAACGATCAGCGGCATGATCTTGCGGTTGTAGAGTTCCTGGTTTGACTTCAGCGAAGTGATCGCCATCCAGTAGAAGGGGAAGAGCGCGAACAGCAGCGAGACGCCGAGCGGCAGCCACAGCTTCAGGAAGCGTGCCGAGACGCTATGGCTCTCGACCGTCATGACTTGCTCGGCCTGAGATAGATCGCCATGGCGAGGATGAGCAGCGCCAGCGGCGGCACCATGGTGAGCGCGATCGCCGCACCTTGGCCGAACTGGCCGCCGTTCATCGCCACGTCGAAGGCATAGGTCGCGAAGACCTGCGTCGCATTGGCCGGCCCGCCATGTGTCAGCACGTAGATCAGCTGGAAGTCGGCAAAGGTGAAGATCACCGAGAACATGGTGACGATGAAGATCACCGGCTTCATCAGCGGCAGGGTGACGTGGCGGAACCGGTCCCAGGTGCTGGCGCCGTCGATGGTCGCGGCCTCGTAAAGCTCGGGCGAGATGGTCTGAAGGCCCGCGAGCAGGGTGATGGCGTAGAAGGGGAGCCCGCGCCATGTATTCACGACGATCAACGACAGCATCGCGAGATAGGGATTGCCGAGCCAGCTCGGGCCGGGTGGATCGATCAGCCCCGTCGCGATCAGCGTCCAGTTGATCACGCTGAAGGCGGGATCGAGGATCCACTGCCAGGCGATGGTCGACAGCACCGTCGGTACGATGAAGGGCAGCAACAGCAGTGCGCGCGTCAGATTCTTGAACCGGAAGTCCTGGTTCATCACCAGCGCGAGGCCAAGGCCGCCCACCATCTTCAGGATCGTGGCGACGAGGGTATACACGAAGGTGTTGACCACGACCTGCCAGAAGGTCGGGTCGTGCCAGGCGGCGACGTAGTTTGCGAGGCCTACGAAGGTACCTTCGCTCGCTACCGGGCGGTTCATCAGGCTGAGCCAGATACCGTAGAAGAATGGATACCCGACCAGCGCCGCCAGGAAGAGGATCGGCGGCAGCACCATCAGCCAACTGAACACGTCGGGACGCTCCAGCCAGCGGCCCAGCGAGAATGCGGGCCGCCGGTAGGGAAGCGCCGGCGCAAGCGAGGGCGCGGTCATGGGACTACGCCGTCTTGTAGATCTGCTGCAGCTGTGCCTTGGCTTCGGCGATCACGTCCTTGGTCGACTTGCCCGCGCACGCCTTGGCGAACATGTCGATCACGACGTACTTCGCGATCGTCTCGGATTGCGCGCGACTCAGCGGCGCGGGCCAGCCCGGCAGATGCGCCGTGCTGAGCGTGTCGCGGAACGGCTTGTTCTTCGGCTCGACGTTCCACATCGGCGCGTCGTCGTACTTGTGCAGGAAGGGCTGGTAGTAGGTCACTGCGACGTCGTACCAGCCTCCGACCTGCTCGGGCTTCATCAGCCAGCGCACGAAGTCCTTGGCGGCCTTGTGGTCCGGCGTGTGGGTGAAGATCGCGTGGCAGAGCGGGTTCAGCATGGCGAAGCTGCCCTTGGGCCCCTTCGGATTGGGCGACTGGTCGATGACCTTCGCCATCTCCGGGAAGTCCTTCTTCGCCGCCCACAGGATCGACTCGGCGTTGTTGGTGCAGGAAATCTGCTCCGACAGGAACGCCTTGTTGTTGCTGACGTCGGTCCAGCCGAGGCAATCCTCGACCATCGCCTCCTTGTAGAGCCGGCGGCAGTAGTCGACGGCGCGCGCCGTCTCGTCGGAGTCGATCACGATGGTCTTGCCGTCGGCTTCCACCTCGCGTGCGCCATAGGACCACAGCAGCGGATAGAGCCACCCGTGATTGTCGCCGAAGCCGTGGCCGAGCTCGAAGCCGAAGGGATGGCCGTTCTTCTTCAGCTTGATGCCGGCCTCGAGCAACTCGTCCCAGGTTTCGGGGAATTTCTCGTAGCCCGCTTCCTTGAACCAGTCGGTGCGCCAGTTCATGAGCTGGCCGATATTGCCGAACGGGATCGCCTTCCACTTGCCGTCGACCACGACGGCTTCCTGGGCGTTCGGGTACCAGCCGCCGCCTTCCTGGCCGATCTCGGCGGCGATGTCGGTGACATCGACGAACTTCTCGCTGAACAGGAAGGCCCAGTTGAAGCCGATCTGCGTCATGTCCGGACCGGTGCCGTTCTCGGCCGCGGTCGTGACACGCGTGAGCAGGCTGCCGACGCTCACGGTCTCGTAGTTCACCTTCACGCCGGTCGCCTTCTCGTAGGCGGCGGTGATCTTGTTCTTGAAGTAGGCGTCGTACGGCGGGATGAACGAACTTTCGTGCATCATCAGCAGCGGCTTGCCAGCGGCGCTGACGATGGACGGCGCAACCAGGGCGCCGGCAGCTCCTAACGCTGTACGTTTAATGAAATTTCTACGCGACGCACGGGATACGCTTACCATAGCAGCCTCCCTATCGGCGTATTAATTGGGCGAAGCATAACCGAGGCGCGAGGGCTGCACCACCTCTGAGAATGGCCGTCGGGGAAGATCACGAAAAAATGCGGAGGATCGGGCCGGCTGCCCGGCCGCTGTCAGTGTGACTTTCGCCACAGCCGAGGACTGCGCCGTTCCCTAGGGTCCGGCCGCGTTACGAGGTGCGTGTTGTGATGAATACTTACACAGCCATCGCCATGGCCTTGGCGCTGGCCGCCGCCATCAGCGTGAACATCCAGCAGCAGATCCAGTCAGGCCGACTGCCGGTCATCCCGATGTCCGCTGAATCGCTCTGCACTGGCGTCGATCTCAATATCGGCTGCGTGCCGATCGAGCTGACAAGATTCAATCCAGCTCCTTGAGCCTGCCTCGGCTTAGCCGGCCTTCTTCACCATGACCTCGAGCAAGGTCGGCCCGTCGGTCTTTGCCAGGGCCTTGGCCAGTGCGGAATCGAAGCCCGCGGCCGTGTCGACCCGCTCGGCGGCAACACCGAAGCCCTCGGCGATCTTGGAAATGTCCATCGGCGGATCGTTGAAATCCATGCCGATGGGTGCGTCGTTGCCGTGGAACAGCTTCAGCCGGTTCTTCAGGATCTGGTAGCCGGCGTTGTTCATGATCATGAACACGACCGGCAGCTTCTGGTTGGCCGCGCTCCACAGCGCGGTGATGGAATACATGGCGCTGCCGTCACCGATCACCGCCACGACCCGGCGCTTGGGCTCGGCAATCTGCACGCCCACGGCCGCGGCGATGCCCCAGCCGATTCCGCCGCTCACATTGCCGAAGAAGCTGTTGCGGTCGCGGTAGGCGAGGTAGTTCGGCAGGGTCGCCGTGCTCGTGAGGCCTTCCTCGACGACGATTGCGTCCCTGGGCAGCGCCTCGGTGAGACGCGCCATCACCCATTCGCCGGGCAGCGGCTCGCCTTTGGACGGCTGGGCCAGTGCCTTCAGCCGGTTGGCACGTTGTGTGCTCCAGTTCTTCGGCGCGAGCGCAGCGAGGGATTTCTTCGCCTTCTCGGCCAACGCACTGCCGCCCATCTTCTTCAGCACCGGCATCAGCGCCTTCAGCGTTTCCTTCACATTGGCGCGGAGCGCTATTTCGGCCGGGAAGTTCTTACCCATCTCCCAGTCGCGCAAGCCGATCATCGCCACCTTGGTCGTCTCGGGTAGCGGCTCGACCTCGCTCCACACCGACATCTGCAACACGTCGGAGCCGACGCAAAGCATCAGGTCGTATTCCGACAGGATCGACCGCACGCGCTTCTGGTCGCGATTGAGCGCACCGACATAAGCCGGATGCTCCGACGGAAAATGCGCGCCGTAGCCGACCGTCTGCTGCCACACCGGCGCGCCCAGGGTCTCGGCAAGCTCGGCCGCTTCGGCGAAGGCATCAGCGGTGGCGATCTCGGGGCCGGCGATAAGCACGAGGTTCTTGGCGGCGAGCAGGCGCCGGGCAAGCTGCTCGAGGGCGGCGTCGCTCGGGCGCACGGCCGTATCGACCCGCGTCATCTCGCCGAGATCGATCGCGGCCTCGTTGTTCAGGATGTCGCCGGGCAGGGAGATGAACACCGGCCCGGTCGGTGCGGTGGTCGCCACCTTGGCGGCGCGGCGCAGCAAGCGCGGCAAGTCCTCGATGCGGTTCACTTCGGTCGCCCATTTCACGACGGGTTGGGCGATCGGTACCAGTGGAGCATAGAGCAGCGGCTCGGTGAGGCCGTGGCCCTGTTCCTGCTGGCCCGCCGTCACGATCATCGGCGTGCCGGACATCATCGAGGTGTAGATCGAGCCGATGGCGTTGCCGAGGCCCGGCGCTACATGGACGTTGCAGGAGACAAGCTTGCCCGAGGCGCGCGCATAGCCGTCGGCCATGGCGATCACGACGGCTTCCTGCAGTCCCAGCACATAGCCCATCTGCGGCGCCGAGGAGAGGGCGTGCATGATGGGAAGCTCGGTCGTGCCGGGATTGCCGAACATCTTCACCACGCCCTCGTCGGACAGCACGCGCAGGAAAGCGTCGCGGCCGGTGATGGTGTTGGGGACGGGCTGGGTGACGGGTGCTTCAGGCATTCTAGCTCCTCCGATGAGGCCGCAGACTAGCGTGCGACTCCGGCGCGCGGAATGCGGCCCGACAGGGCATGCGCTACGCGCCCCGCGATGCGGAAGGATTCTCTGACGCACCCTCGGCTATCGGGGTCCAGCGCCAGTCCTTGACCGACGGCATGTCCTCGCCGCGCTGGCGGATATAGGCTTCGTGCTCGATCAGCCGGTCGCGCAACGCCTGCTTGGCGTAGGCGGCCACGACAGCCAGGCGAGGCACACGATCGATGGCGTCGGCAGCGAGATGGAAGCGATCGAGCTTGTTGCGCACGACCATATCGAAGGGCGTGGTCGTGGTGCCTTCCTCGTTGTAGCCGTGGACGTGGAAGTTGCCATGATTGGTTCGATTGTAAGTCAGCCGATGGATCAGCCAGGGATAGCCGTGATGGGCGAAGATCACTGGTTTGTCGGTGGTGAACAGTGCGTCGAAGTCGCGATCTCTCAGGCCGTGCGGATGGACGTCGTGCGGCTGCAGGGTCATCAGGTCGACGATGTTGATGACGCGGATCTTGAGGTCGGGTACGTGCCGGTGCAGAAGATCGACCGCGGCTAGCGTCTCGAGCGTCGGCACATCGCCGGCGCAGGCCATTACTACATCGGGCTCTCTGCCGCGATCGGTGCTCGCCCATTCCCAGATGCCGATGCCGGCCGAGCAATGCTTTATTGCGTCTTCCACGCCGAGCCACTGCGGCGCCGGCTGCTTGCCGGCCACGATCACGTTGATGCGGCTGTAGCTGCGCAAGCAGTGATCCGTGACGTAGAGCAGAGTGTTGGCGTCGGGTGGCAAGTAGATCCGCACGATGTCGGCCTTCTTGTTGGAGACATAGTCGATGAAGCCCGGGTCCTGGTGGCTGAAGCCGTTATGGTCCTGCCGCCAGACATGCGAGGTAAGCAAGTAGTTGAGCGAGGGGATCGGCCGTCGCCAGGGAATCTCGCGAATTGTCTTCAGCCACTTGGCATGCTGATTGAACATCGAATCGACGATGTGGATGAATGCCTCGTAACAGGTGAACAGGCCGTGTCGCCCGGTCAGCAGATAGCCTTCGAGCCATCCTTGGCAGGTATGCTCGGACAATATCTCCATCGCCCGCCCGTCGGGCGCGAGATGGTCGTCGTAGGGCAGGCGCTCGGCGTTCCACGCCCGGTTGGTCGCCTCCAGCACGTGCGATAGCCGGTTCGATGCGAGTTCGTCCGGACCGAACACGCGGAAGTTCCGACTGCCATCGCTGCAGCGCACGATGTCGCGCAGGAACGCGCCGGTCACCGCGGTCGCTTCAGCGTCGTGCTTGCCAGGACAGTCGCCGACCTCGACCGCGTAGTCCTTGAAGTTCGGCAGGTCGAGCGGACGGAACGGTCGCGTGCCGTTGGCGCGTGGATTAGCGCTCATGCGCGCATCGCCTGCCGGGGCGAGTGCGGCGATGTCAGCGCGCAGGGCGCCGTGATCGTCGAATAATTCGTCCGGCCGGTAGCTCTGCATCCAGTACTCGAGGATCTTCACGTGCCCCGGCTTGGCCATGTCGGTGATCGGCACCTGGTGGGCACGCCAGAAGCCCTCGGTGCGCAGGCCATCGACTTCCTTCGGGCAGGTCCAGCCTTTCGGCGTCTTCAGTATGATCATTGGCCAGCGCGGCCGACCCGTCGCGCCGTGCTCGCGTGCGGCGTTCTGGATGGCGCGAATCTTGTCGAGCACCTTGTCGAGCGTCGCCGCCATGAGCTGATGCATCGCATAGGGATCGTCACCTTCGACCAGAAAGGGCTCGTAGCCATAGCCAACGAACAGGCTGTGCAGCTCCTCCCGGGAGATGCGTGCGAGGATGGTCGGATTGGCGATCTTATAGCCGTTGAGGTGCAGGATCGGCAGGACCGCGCCGTCGGTCGCCGGATTGAGGAACTTGTTTGAGTGCCACGACGTGGCCATCGGGCCGGTCTCCGATTCGCCGTCGCCGACGACGCAGCTCACGATGAGGTCTGGATTGTCGAAGACGGCGCCGTAGGCGTGCGACAAGGCATAGCCCAGCTCACCGCCTTCGTGCATGGAGCCCGGCGTCTCGGGCGCAGCATGGCTTGGGATGCCGCCAGGAAAGCTGAATTGCTTGAAGAGGCGCTGTATGCCGGTGGCGTTCTGTGGCACGTGCGGATAGATCTCGCTGTAGGTGCCCTCGAGCCAGGCATTGGCCACCATGCCCGGTCCGCCATGGCCGGGACCGGCGATGTAGATCATCTCGAGCGCCCGCGCCTTGATCGCGCGGTTGAGATGGACATAAACGAAGTTCAAACCGGGCGTTGTGCCCCAATGGCCAAGCAAGCGCGGCTTGACGTGCTCCAAGGTCAGTGGCTGCTTAAGCAGCGCATTGTCGAGGAGGTAGACCTGCCCGATCGACAGATAGTTCGCGGCGCGCCACCACGCATGCGTCAGCTCGAGTTCCTCCGCCGACAGCGGCGCCTCGGCAAGCGAATTGGCGGTCGACGGGACGAGAGTCGGCGAAGTTTCCATCGGCATCGCATCGCTCCTTTCCAAGCCCTTGCGCCCGCGGCTCACGAATCGAGCAGGTGGCGCGTATGGCGGGCGATCATCAGATTTTCGTCGGTCGGGATGACCCAGGCAGAAACTTTCGAGCCGGCAGTCGAGATCCGCGGGCCTTCGGCCTCGTTGGCGGCTGCGTCGAAGGCGAGGCCGAGCCAATCTTCGACCTTGTGGCCGTGCGCGTCGACTACAGTCAGATTCGCCGAACCGCTGATATCCTCCACTTCGCCGTGGATGCTGCCCTTCAGCGAGCGATCGGTCGTGGTCTCGAACACCGAGAATTTGAGGCTCGAAGAGCCGGCATTCAACACGAGGATCGGTTCGCACATGCGCTCAATCCTATTCCACTCTGGGGCGAAGAGGGACGCATGGCAGCCAACGCACAAAGAGTGGTCGAGATCCCATACGCGGCATCGACGGCGAGCGAGGGTACGCTCCCGGTTCGGCACAGGCCTGTTTTGGCGACGGAAATTTGACAGCTGGGCATTCCTGAAAGATCAAAGGGGCATGACGGTGCAGAACTTGGAAGAGCGGGTGAGGGCGCTGTCCTGCTGGCGGGAGCCAGTGACGCTCGAACCGCTCAAGGGTGGCTTGACCAATATCTCCTTCGTGGTGACCGATGGCGGCACGAAATACGTCGTGCGTTGCGGCGACGATATTGCCGTCCATCATATTTTCCGCGACCGCGAGCGGGCAGTGTCTCGGGCGGCTCACAAGGCCGGGCTTTCACCTGAGATCGTGCATGTCGAGCCGGGCATCACTGTCCTGCGCTTCATCTCCGGCCGAACTTTTGAAGAGAAAGACCTCGCGGCCAACAGAGCGGCGATCGTGGCATTGCTCAAGCGTTGCCACAGCGAGGTCGGGCGTCACGTCGAAGGGCCGGCCAATGCCTTCTGGGTGTTCCATGTCATCCGCGACTATGTCCGCCTAGTCGATGCCGACGCCAAGTATCTTGCCCTGTCTGACCGGCTCGAGCGGCAACAGGTGGCGCTGCCGATGGTATTCGGCCACAACGATCTCCTGCCCGGCAACTTCATGGATGACGGCGAGCGACTATGGCTAATCGACTGGGAATACTCGGGCTTCGGTACGGCGATGTTCGATCTTGCCAATCTCTCTTCGAATGGAAATTTCACCACCTCAGACGATGCAGCGCTGCTCGATGCCTATTTCGACGGCAAGGTGACGGGCGCATTGCGCGGCGCTTTCACGGCAATGAAGGCGGCCAGCTTGTTGCGCGAGGCGCTGTGGGCGATGGTCTCGGACGTTCACCTGCGCACGGAAGGCGTCGATTACCGGTCCCACGCGCAGGAGTATCTAAAGCGTCTCGACCGGTTGTTGTCCGCGACGTGAGAAACGCCACAGATGTTCACCGGCTTTCGAGCAAGAGTGCGGGTGCAAGATCTTGGAGGCGGGGATGGACGATCACGCTGAAGGTCGGGACTCCGGAAAAACACGGCGATACTCGGTGCTCGATTTGCCGACGCCGGAACAGCTCAGAGCCGCACACTATGCGCGCGCCATGGCGATGCGCGACATGACCGTGGCAGTGTGCCGATGGCTTCGACGCATGATCGTGCGTCAAGGACAGGGGTGGGCCATCAGCCGGCCCAGGCTGCAACCGGTCACGGTACGGATCCCCAGCAGACGCTGAAGCCGGGCGGCCCGGCTCTTGCATGGGAAGGCTCACCAGGAGCCGACCCATGAAGAAATGCCTCTCCCTTGCTCTCGTCTTTGCGTTGGCGGCCTTGCCGGCGCTCGCGCAGGAGAAGGTCCTGCGTATTGCCATGACCGCGTCGGACATCCCGACAACCAGTGGCATGCCGAACAACGGCTTCGAGGGTATGCGTTTCCTGGGCTTCCCGATCTTCGAGGGCCTGATCGCCTTCGATCTGACGACGACCGGCCCGGTCAAGCTGGTGCCGGGCTTGGCGGAAAAGTGGGAGCAGGCAGCGGACGACAAGAAGGTCTGGATCTTCCACCTGCGCAAGGGTGTGAAGTTCCACGACGGCACGGATTTCAATGCCGACGCCGTGATCTGGAATCTCGACCGCTTCTGGAAGACTGACAGCCCTCAGTTCGACGCCCAGGGCACCGGCATCACGCGCGCGCGCAACCCGCTGCTGGCGAGCTGGAAGAAGATCGACGACTACACCGTGGCGCTCACCACCACGCAGGTCGCTTCATTCTTCCAGTGGATGGCGCCCTACATTCTCTTCGCTTCGCCGGCTTCGTTCGAGAAGGCTGGCAAGGACTGGGGCAAGGTGGCCGCGATGGGCGCCGCCGGCACCGGCCCGTTCAGGATCACCAGCGTCGTGCAGCGCCAGTCGGTAACCTTGGAAAAGAACAAGGACTACTGGGATCCCAAGCGCATGGCCAAGGTCGATAAGGTCGTGCTGCTGCCGATTCCCGAGGCCAATACACGTCTCGCCGCGTTGCGCTCCGGCCAGGTCGACTGGATCGAAGTGCCGCCGCCCGACGGCATCCCGTCGCTGAAGCAGGCGGGTTTCGTGCTCTCCACGGGTTCCTATCCGCATGTCTGGCCGTACCTGTTCAACATGGCTGCTAAGGATAGCCCGGTGGCCGATGTGCGCGTGCGACAGGCGCTCAACTACTGCATCGATCGCAATGCCATCGTCGGCTTGCTGAATGGGACGGCCGAGCCCAGCGTCGGCTGGCTGAAGCCCAGCGAGCCGGGCTTCGGCAATCCGGATAACAAGTACACGTTCGATCCAGCCAAGGGAAAGAAGCTGCTGGCCGAGGCAGGCTATTCCGACAAGAAGCCGCTCAGCTTCAAGGTCATGATCTCGACCTCGGGCTCGGGCCAGATGCTGCCGCTGCCGATGAACGAAGCGATCCAGGAGAACCTCAAGCAGGCCTGCAATGTCGACCTGAAGGTCGAGGCCGTCGAGTGGCAGGTGCTGCTGAACGTTGGTCGCGCCACACCGGATAGCCCACAGCTCAACGGCGCGATGGCGATCAACGTCAGCTCGCCGTCGAGCGACGCCGGCGCCATGTTCCGCTACTTCTCGGCGACCAACTTCTCTCCCAACGGCTTCAACTTCGAGCATTGGAAGGACGACAAGTTCGAGGATGCGTTCAAGCACCTTTCCGAGGCGACGGACGAGGCGACGTACCTCAAGTATTACGCCCAGGCGCATGAGCGGCTGGTCGACAACCCGCCCTGGCTGTACATCGTCCATGACCTGAACCCGCGCGCCTTCAGCAAGAAGGTGAAGGGCTTCGTCTCGCCGCAGAGCTGGTTTGTGGACCTGACCCTGGTGGACCTGCAGTAGCGAGACAAATGATGTCCTAAGCCGGATGTCTTCCGGCGCGCTGGGGTAGCGCCCAAATGCAGGCCACGATCACCGCCGACAGGAGCAGCGAGGCATAGAGTCGGCTAACGGCCAGGCCGCCGTCGGCAATCGGTTTGTCGAGGAAATCGCCGACGGTTGCGCCGAGCGGACGCGTCAGGATGAAGGCGGCCCAGAAGAGCGCGGTGCGTGAGATGCTTGTGAAGTAGTAGGCGATCACGATGACGGCGAGGCCAGCGGAGAAGACCAGCGCGCCGCCGTCGTAGCCGAGCCCGCTGTCGGCCATCCAGTCGCCGAGCGCGGTGCCCAGAGTTTGCGAGAACAGGATCGACACCCAGTAGAAGGCCTCGATCAGCGGTGTGCGGACGGTCTCGACCGCGATGGAGCCGGCGGCGCGGTACCAGATCCAGAGGCTTAGCATCAGCAGGCCGAACAGGATCGCCGTGCCACCGGCATAGCCGATGCCGAGCGAGCGATCGCAGAAATCCGCGATGGTGGTACCGGCCGTGGTCGTGGCGACGATCACGAACCAGTAGAGGAAGGGGTGGAAGGACTTCGCGCGGACTTGGGCCCCGACGGCGACGATGAAGACGGCGATGAAGATCAGACTGCCGATGGCGTAGCCAAGATTGAGCGACATCGACACTTCGTCGCCGCCGGTCTCGCCCAAGGTTGTTGCCAGGATCTTGATGATCCAGAAGCCGAGCGTGACGGCAGGAACTTTCGCGGCCGCCTGCCTTACATCGTCTTGAGTCATCTTCGCCTCTTCCTCAATCGATCACCGTCGACTGGAGGTTTGGCGACGATTGAGGCCTTGGCATGGACTAAGTTTTTGCTAAGTCCTCGTTCAGCAGATCACGCAGCTTCACGCCGGCAAAGGCACGAGGCTCGCACTGGCACGTCTGCGCGGGCCTGGGCGAGATCGAGTCGGGCCTTGATCAGCGGTGCCTCCAGCGTTTCGCCGCGGCGAACCAGGCATTCGTGCAGGCCGTGCAGGGCCCAGACATTGTCGGGATGCCAGCAGGCGCGGCTGACGCTCTTGTCGAAGCCGAGATCGGCGCGATAGACGGCCTCGGCCTCGGCAAGATGGCCCTGCTCCAGAAGCAGCGCCCCCAGCGCATGGCGGGCCGGCTGCATCCAGCCCCAGGGTTCGTCATAGGGCAAGGCGTCCTGGAGCTCGACCGAGCGGCGCAGATGGGCGAACGCCATGTCGAAGTTGCCACGGCGGTATTCGAGCTCGCCGTTCAGCATCTCGGTGGCGATGGCCAGCATGTCGACGACCGTATTGTTGTGCAGGCGGCGGGTGTCGGGCACGCGCGCCTTGGCCTCGAGGAAGGCGGCCCGTGCTTTCTCTGCCTCGGCGATCTCGCCGAGCACCGAATGGGCAAGGCCCTTGGCATAGAGGGTCATCGCCGTCGTCGTGCAGTAGAGATCGCGATCCTTCGGCAGCTCCTGGGCGATGATCTCGCGCCACTTGCCGAAGCGCACCAGCACGTGTTGCTTCACCGCGAGGTAGCTCTCGAGCAGGTCGGCCATCGGCGGCGACGGCACGCGCAGCAAAGCCTCTGGCGTGGTGTCGATCAACTCCTGCGCTGCCTTGAGCGCCGGCTCGAACTGGCCGAGGAACATGGCGCCGTAGACGATGAAGTGATGGTCGTGGCTGCGATACATCGTGTAGATGCCGCCGGCGCCTTCGCGCGCGAGGTACTTGCGGTCCACCGCGACTGCCTTCTGATTGTAGACGACGACGTCGCGATAGTTGCCGCACAGCACGTCGAGATGCGTCGGCATGTGGATCAGGTGACCGGACTCCGGCACGAGATCGCGCAATCGGTCGCCGTGTCTGAGGGCACGCTGCGGGAAAGGCGACATCTCCATCAGATGGACGTAGAGGTGCAGCAGCCCTGGATGGTCCCAGGCTGCTGGCCAGTCGTTGAACAGTCCTTCGAGCAGCCCGACGGCTTCCTTGGTGCCGGGATGTTCGGCGCCGCCGTCGGCGTCGAGATCCCACATCCGCCACGGCGTCTCGTTCATGATCGCATCGGCGAGTGCGCAGCCGACGTCGAGGTCGCTCGGGAACGCGCGGAATACCCGGCGCAGCTCGCCGGTGAAGGCCTTGTCCCACGGCTGCTGGTCCTCGATCGTCTCGCGCTGCGGGTAGCGAACCCGCAGCGCCTCGATCATCGCCCGTTCGGGCGGCGTGGCGCGGTCGGCCACGGCGAGCGCGGCCTGCAAGGCGTCGTATGACGACGCCAGCGCCTGGGTCTTGCCGGCGGGATCGTAGAGGTTCCAGGGCAGGTTGTAGTTGGGACCGCTGGCATAGGAGACGCCCCAGTGCGCCATCGGGCAGGTAGGATCGTGCTCCAACGCCTTACGGAAGCATTTGATCGCCTCGGCATGGTTGAAGCCATAGAGCCAGTTGAGGCCGCGGTCGAACCACTTCTGGGCATCGGGCGACGTGGTCGTAACGCGCCGCGAAAAACGCCCGAGATCGTAATAGTCGTCGGTCATGCGTCGTCCCCCGTCGCTGTGGCTAGCAACTCTAGCGTGATCGGCCGCTTTGCGGACCGGAATTCTGGTCCCGGGGGAGGCGGATGATCTATGCTGCGCCAAAGAACGAAGCCCGGAGGAACCCATGGACGGCACCAGTTACGGCTCCGAGGAAGCGGCCATGCAGGCCTATATGCGCGAGGGCGAGAAGCGCGCCTACGCGCTGGGCAATCGCGGGCCGATCCGCTTCACCGACAAGGGCGACCTGCATCCCGATATCGCCGAAGCCTATTGGCGCTGTGGCTTCTATGTCTTCGAAGGGGTGCTCAGGCCGGAAGAACTGGCCGACATCGAGCGTGATCTGCACGACATCATCGAGCGCTTGCCGGTCGAGAAGGGCGCGACCCTTGATTCCAAAGGCCGCCCGGCGCTCGCGCTGGATTGCACGGCGCCCTGCCTGCATTGGGCGCGGCCGCTCAGCGACCCATGGGGCGGCACCGATGCCGCCAACGGCCGGCATCCGGTGAAGATGCACGAACCCAAGGCAGCCGATGGCCAGCCGAAGGAGGTCGTGTTCCTGATTCTGGGTTCGCTGCAATTCTCCGAGGCGTCCCTGCGCGTCTACGGCCATCCCGGTCTGCTCGGCGTGGCGGCGGCGATCAACGGTCCTGACTTCACGCCCTTCAACGAGGCGCTCTGGATCAAGGAGCCGGGCCGCGGCGCCTCGGTCGCCTGGCACCAGGACGGCGTCACACACTGGGACAGCCCGGAATGGGATCAGGGCATCCATGGCTTCAACTTCATGGGCCAGCTCTATGGCTGCACGGCGGCCAACGGCGTGTGGGTCGTGCCGGGCAGCCACAAGCTCGGCAGGATCGACATCAAGGCGTTGGCCGAGAAAGCTGGCACCGAGCGGCTGCCCGATGCGGTGCCGATCGTCTGCAAGCCGGGCGATGTCGCCATGACCAACCGCCAGGCGCTGCACGGCTCCTTCGCCAACACGAGCCAGGATTGGCGCGTGACGGTGAACTTCGGCTTCCATCGCCGGAAGTCGGTGCTGGGTATCACCGCGGGCGGCATCCACAACGAGGCCGCGACCTACGATGCGGATCGCATCCGCGAGCGCGCACGCCTGATCGGCTACGGCATCGATGCCCGCCGTCAGCGTTTTCCCGACGAGACGCCGTTCACGTACAAGCCTCACGCCGATGAAGGCTTGCGCTATCGTTGGGACGATAAGGCGAAGGCCGATGTGAAGGACTATAACCTTCTGGACCTCAGCATCTGACTTTATCGCGACCGAATCGCTCGTCCGGTGGCTGGCGGCGCCGATGCTGATTGCGGTGTTCCCTCGAAGAGCTGCTGAGTGAGAGCGGGGCAGGCGAGGTCCTTCGCTGTGCCAATGACCGGATGAGGGAGAGGGAACGAGCGGCCGATCGAGACGTCGGGTTTGCGGATCTTGCCCGTCACCTGGACCGGACCGTTCAGGTCGAGCAGGTCGAATGCCTTGGGTTCAGCCTTCACCGCCACGTTCACGGCCTGCGAGGAAAGTGACACCTGCCCGTCGACGTGCAGGATCGACTTCCTGGTGTCGAGCAGAACGCGATCGAGCACGACGTTGCCCTGCTGGAAGTTCAGCCGTCCCAGCGCGCAGTTGATCGGAATCTGGTGGTCCCCGCCGACATAGATGATCAGCGCGTCGAAGATCTGCAGGCCGGCCAAGCTCACCATCAGGTCACTCACCGAGCCGCCGCTCATCGCCGTCTCGACATGGCCATTGGCGCCGCCCATTACCTGGGCGAGCGATCGGCCGTGGCCTACGAGGTTGACCCGCCCGTCGATGCGGCCCTGCGTGGTGTCGAAGTATTTCGAGTTCTGGAAGAAGTATTTCAGGTTGAGGTCGCGCAAGGAGAGCACGGCGCTGACTGCGGGCACGTCGGTATGCGCGTCAACCGCCATCTGGCCGGCCAGTGTGCCGCCGGCGAGGGCGAGCGTCAGCGGATTGACGGTGGCCTTGCCGTCCTGGATCACCACCCGGAAGGCGAGCGCGGTCACCGGCAGGTAGGGTGGCGCCACGACGTGGTGGGCGTCGAGCGAGACGTCCATGTTCATGGCGCGCAGGCGTTCGACATGCAGTGGCACGTTGGGGAAGAGATCGCCGTTGGCCTCGAGTTGCTGTTCGGTCTGCTTCTGTTGCGCCGAAACGTTGCCGCGCTTGCCGGGCGTGGCGCCGACCAGGGGCGCCAGATCGGCGAAGCTCAGGTGATCCGAGACGAGCTTGGCCGTCAGGTGCTGGGGCTTCTGCTTCTCGTCGATGACGATGTCGCCCGAGAGATCGCTGTTGCCTGCATGCCAGGCTGTATGTGTGACCTTCCAGATCCCGGGCTCGCGTTCGAGCTGTCCGGTAATGTGATAGGGCGGCGTGGGCGGCCCGGGAATGCCGAGCAGCGGGTAGATGTCGGAGAGATTGGGGCCCGACAGGTCGAGCTTCACATTGGCGCCCTTCCAGGCGAAGGGATCGTCGAGCGTGCCCTTAACCAGAAGCTTCGTCCCGCCGTAGGCGATGTTGAGATCGACCGGATAAGGCACCTGCGTGTCGCGCAGCATGATCGCCGAGCCGCCGACGAAATGGACGGCGAGCGGCTGGTTCTCAAGGTGGCCCTTGATCGAGAGTTCGGCCGTCGGCTGCGCGCCCGCCTTGCCCAGCACGGTCGAAAAGGCGCCGTTGAGGTCGAGCTTGCGCTTGAGGTCGGTGAAGGAGAGCTGGCCGTCGGCGATATCGATACGGCCGACGAGCGGCATCTGGAAGCGGTTGTCGGGTGTCACGGCCTTGACGGTGTTGGCGACGACCGGGCTCTGATCAGGCTCCCAGTTGGCCTGTTCCTTGTCATTCACCTCCAGGTGCAGCTCGGGCTTCCGCAACGTCAGCACCGGCAGCTCGATATTGCCGCGCAGCAGCGGCAGCAGCCGGATCTCCACATCGGCCTCGTCCGCCTTGAACAGATGGTCCGCCTTGCCCCATTCGGAATTTGCGATCTGCACGCCATCCAAATGGATACGAGTGGTCAGGCCCCAATCTATCGAGACTTTCTCGATCTTTGTCTTGCGGCCGGAATAGGCGGCGGCACGGCTCTCAAGCTGACTGCGGACATAGTCGGATGTCAGGAAGAAATATCCGCCCGCCGCCGCTCCCGCGAAGAGGAGCAGCAGGACGCCGAAGGTCCAACCCAGGATCTTGAATGTGCGCGCCATAGGACCCAACCCAAACGGTCGACGCGTGATCAGGGTTGCAGACGCTGGCGTTCAGTATTTTGTCAGGTCCGCTCGAACCGAGCAGGTCTTAGGTTCCTCAATACGTTCGGTAGGGCTTCTGGTCGCCCTGTGGCAGCCCTTCGTAAGCCGCGAACTGCGGCCGTGCTTCGTAAGGCTTGCGCAGTACCTCGAGGAATTCCTCGAACGGGCCGTAGTCGTCATCCTTGATGGCCGTTTCGAGGACAGCTTCGACTCGATAGTTACGCGGAATATAGACCGGGTTCACGGCTCGCATCGAGGCCTGGCGTGATGCGTCCGCTTGCGGTTCTTGCCCGAGTCGCGCGCGGTATTTGATGTCCCAGCTGTCGAAATCGGCCGGCTCATCGAATAGGCCGCGCGCGGTACCATCGCTCAGTCGCCGGAAGGCCGAGGTGTAGTCGGTGCCGTTGTCCATCAGGAGCTTCATGAAGCTCTGCAGCAACTCGGGGTCACCCTCCTGCGCAGTGGTGAGACCGAACTTTTGCCGCATCACATCGAGATAGGCGACGCCGAACAGAGCGGCGTATTTGCCCAGTAGTTCGTTCGCCACGGCGAGTGCGGCATCGTTGTCGTCGGCGAACAGTGGCAGCATCGCTTCGGCGAGGCGCGCGAGGTTCCAGCCGGCGATCTGCGGCTGCTTGCCATAGGCGTAGCGGCCGTACTGATCGATCGAGCTGAACACCGTCTCGGGATGATAGGTGTCCATGAAGGCGCACGGGCCGTAGTCGATCGTCTCTCCGGCAATCGAGACGTTGTCGGTGTTCATCACACCGTGGACGAAGCCGACACGTAGCCATTGCGCTACGAGGCTGGCCTGGCGCTCCATCACCTTCTCGAACAGCTCGCGATAGGAGCCGGCATCGGGATAGTGGCGGGCGATCACGTGATCGGCGAGCAGCCTCAGCGCCTCGGTGTCACCGCGCGCGGCGAAGAACTGGAAGGTGCCGACACGAATGTGGCTCGAGGCGACGCGCGTCAGCACGGCGCCGGGCAGGATGTCCTCGCGCATCACACGTTCGCCGGTGATGACGGCGGCGAGCGAACGCGTGGTGGGGATGCCCAGCGCATACATCGCCTCGCTGATCAGGAACTCGCGCAGCACCGGCCCCAGCGCCGCGCGGCCGTCGCCGCGGCGGGAAAAGGGCGTGGGGCCTGAGCCTTTGAGTTGGATGTCGCGGCGCACACCCGACGTGTCGACGACCTCGCCCAGAAGCAACGCGCGGCCGTCGCCGAGTTGGGGCACGAAGTTGCCGAACTGGTGGCCGGCGTAGGCCAGCGCGATCGGGTCCGAGCCCTCGGCAATGCGGTTGCCGGCCAGGATCTCGACGCCTTCCGGCGAGGCGAGGAAGGCAGGATCGAGGCCGAGCTGGCGGGCGAGCGGCTCGTTCAGCTGCACCAGCCGGGGCGCGCTTACAGGCGTAGGCGCGAGCCGCGCATAGAAGCGGTCGGGCAGGCGCGCGTAGGTGTTATCGGCGAAGACTGGAGCCATAGCTCTCAAGTAAGTGGTGGCAGGTTTTCGTCAATAGCCGCTTGGGCCAGGGTATTGTCGACGGCCTGCTCGAAAGTGGCGCCGGGGGACACGAAACCGCCCGAAACCAGCCCGTCGCGCAGGCGGTTGTAGCCTTCCTTGGGCAGGATCGGGTTCTTGCCCCAGATGCCGAGTGCCTTGTAGCGGGTGCAGAGCGCTTCGAGGATGGCGGGCGGCAGATCCGTGAAGTAGGGCGTGATCGTTTCGGCGATCTGCTTGCCCGTCGCGTTTGCCACCCACTTCTCCGTCCGGTCGATCGCCCGGACCATGCGCAGCAGCTCGTCGCGCCGCGACGTCAGCGTACCGCGTCGCGCATAGAAGCACGTGTAGGAGGTGTGACCGCGATGCGCCGCCTCATGCCAGATATGGCCCGCAGCCTCGGCCAGGATCAGGCTGGGGAAGGGCTCGAAGACCTGGATGACGTCGACGGTCCCGGCCTTTAGCGCCGCCATGTTCTCGGCCATCGTCTGGCCGGTTACGCGCGTGATCGTGGCGGGGTCGATGCCGGCAAGCCGCAGGTCGTGCTGCAAGCAGAGCCAGGGAGTCGGTACTTCGCTCACGGTGGCGAGCTTTACCGACTTCAGGTCGGCGAGCTTGAAGTTCGGTCGCGGCTCGCGGCCCATCAGCAGGAACGGATCGCGCGTTACGACCTCGCCGAAACAGACGAGATCGCAGTTCGGCACGTGCTGATAGGTCTGCATGACCCTCATCGGCCCGCCCCAGCTCACGTCGACGGTGCCGTCCATCACGCGCAGCGCGGTCTTGTCGGGGTGAGGCGAGCTGGTGAACTTGATGTCCACGCCCTCCGCGTTGAAGGCATCGCGCGCCAGCGCCACGTAGAAGGGCGCATAGAAGGCGCCGCGAAGAGCTTCCTGGAGGATAATCGTCATGATCGACAGGATGCGCATCCGGTTGCTAAGCCGGCAATACAATTGGGAGGGAGCCGGTGCCGCACATCAAAACGTCCGATGGCGTGAGCCTCTACTACGAGGAGACGGGTTCGGGTGATCCGCTGATCTTGCTGCACGAGTTCGGCGGTCACTACATGAGCTGGGAGCCGCAGGTCCGTTATTTCTCCCGGCGCTATCGCGTCATCACTTATGCCGCGCGTGGCTGGCCGCCGTCGGACGTGCCGAACGACGTGGCGAAGTACAGCCAGGCGCGTGCTGCCGACGACTGTGCCGATCTGATGAAGGCGCTGGGAATCGAAAAGGCGCATCTCTGTGGTTTGTCGATGGGTGCGACGGCGGGCATCGAATTCGCCATCCGTCATCCCGGCAAGGCGTCAGCGCTGGTGATCGCGGCCGGCGGCGGAGGCGGCAGCACTGATCCCGAAACGAAGAAGCGGTTCAAGGAGGAGTGCGAAGCCTTTGCCCGGCGCATCGAGACCGAGGGCATGCCGGCGATGGCCGAGCTCTATTGCACCAGCTCGGCGCGCAACACTTATCGCTACAAGGATCCGCGCGGCTGGGCCGAATTCAAGCAGCAGTTCGCCGACGGCTCGGCGGTGGGCCATGCCATGACCATGCGCGGCATCCAGGGCGCGCGGGTGCCATTCTTCGAGCGCACCGAGGAGCTTGCGAGGATCGCCGAGCCCATGCTCGTCGTGATCGGCGACGAAGACGAGTCGACGCACAGCCTGGCGGTGCATCTCAAGAAGCACGTGCCACGCTCGGGCGTGCTCGAATTCCCGAAATGCGGCCATACGATCAATCTCGAGGAGCCAGCGGCCTTCAATGCCGCCCTGCAGGACTTCTTCCACGCTGTTGAGCGCGACCGGTGGCCCGCGCGCGAGGCGAAGAGCTACACGCTGATCCCGCCTATTTCGGCAGGTCGGCCTCGGTGATCTTGACGTTCTGCGGCCGCACCGCTTTCAGAAGGTCCGTCGCCACGTATTTCTTGTAGTCGAGCGGCGCCTTCAGCTTCTTTTGGTCGGCGAGCAGCTTTTCAGAATCCTTGATCGCCTGGATCGAGCGCGGCTGCCAGTCCATGTCGTAGTAGACCTTGGGCATCAGCTCGGTTGCGAGCTCGAGCGGCATCTTCAGGAACTTCGAGACCATCTTCGCCGCGTTCGGCCGGTCGTTGTTGATCACGTCGTTCGCTTCGCACAGCGCCTTGACGAACTTCTCCGCCGTCGCCTTGTTCTGGTCGATCCAACCCTGATTCATGTAGATGAAGTTGATGTTGTTCACGATGCCGTCGGCGGTCGCGAGGACCTTGGTGTTCTTGACGGACAGCAGAGTGCGGGTGGGCCACGGTTCCCAGACGGCAAAGGCGTCGATGTCGCCGCGCTCGATGGCGGCCAGCATCTCCGGAGCCTCGACATTGACGAGTTTGTAATCGGCCGCGTTCAGATTCTTCACCTCGAGCAGGCGTTTCCAGAAGATCTCGCTGCCAGTGCCCATGGCGATGCCGACCTTCTTGCCCTTGAGCGCTTCGAGGCTGTCGACGTTGCGGCCGATCACGCTCTCCCATTTCCAGAGATAGGTGCCGTCGGCCACCGCGACGATGTTGTTGTCGACCTGGTTGTTGATCACGCCGGCGAGGTCGCTGCCATAGGCCGCCTGAACCTGGTTGTTCACCAGGAACGCCACCATGGCCGAGCCCGAGGGGCCGGTATTGATTGTGACGTCCAGGCCATTCTTCTCGAACAGCCCGCTCTCCTTGGCAACGTAGAACTGCGAGAAGGCGGGGTCGACGCCGGTCGCGATCGTCATCTTGGTAAGCGTGTCAGCCTTCGTCGCGAACGGCGTGGCAGCGAGCGTGGCGCCTGCCAACAGAGTCCTTCTACGCATCATTTCCTCCCTTGTGTCTTCGGCTTCAGGTGACCGGCGAGAAGCGGCCAGCGAAGGCGTAGATCCCCCAGCGGAACAAACGGTCGGCAGTGAAGCCCAGCAGACCCAACACCAGCAGGGCCACGAAAATCTGGTCGACCAGCATGTACAGCCGCGAATCCCAGATCATTCTACCGAGGCCGTTATTGGCGGCAACGAGCTCGGCCGCGATGATGGTGACGAACGAGTTCGCCATCGCCATCCGCATGCCGGTCAGGATGTAGGGCACGGTGGCGGGGAGCGCGACGTTGAAGAAGACCTGCATCGGTGAGGCGCCCAGCGAGCGCGCGGCGCGGATCTTGTTCGGCGCGACGGCGCTCACGCCCGCGGCGGTGTTGATGATGACGATGAACACCGTCGTGTAGATGATCAGAAAGATCTTCGATCCCTCGCCGATGCCGAACCAGATCACGGCCACGGTGATCATTGCCGTCGCCGGAATGAAGCGCAGGAACTCGGTGTAAGGCTCGAGCAGCCGGCGCACGATCGGGAAGGAACCGATCGCAAGCCCGATCGGGATGCCGATCGCCGAGCCGCCGACGAAGCCGATGGCGATGCGGGCCAGGCTGGCGGAGGACTGCTCCCAGAGCGTGCCGTCCTCGGCGAGCTCGACCGCCTTCAGGATGACCTGCCACGGGGGCGGAAAGAGCACAGACGGAATGATCCAGGTGGCGGCGACGTGCCAGATCGCGAACAGGCTGGCAAAGCCCGCCAGATAGAGGCCGACGTTGCGCGCGCGCTCGTTCATGCCTGGCTCCGTTCGAGCGACAGAGCGACTTCGTCGCGGATCATCGCATGGACCTCACGATAAACCTCGAGGAAGCGATCGTGGGTGCGCTCGCGCTCGGCGTCGCTCAGCGCCACCGGCACCGTGCCCTTGAGCTTCGACGCCGGCCCCGCATGCATGACCCCGATCCGGTCGGCCAAGATGATGGCCTCGTCGATATCGTGCGTGATGAACAGCACCGTCTTGCCCGTGGCGCGGCAGATGCGCTTGAGTTCCCGTTGCAGGCTGGCGCGCGTGTGCGCGTCGAGTGCGGCGAAGGGCTCGTCCATCAGCAGCATCTGCGGTTCATTGGCGAGCACGCGCGCGATCTGGATGCGTTGCTTCATGCCGCCCGACAGTTCCTGCGGATGCTTGTGGTCCTGGCCTTTGAGCCCGACCAGCTCGAGATAGTGGCGCGCCTTGTCCTGGCGCTCCTTCGCCGGCACGCCGCGCATGCGCAGGCCGAACTCGATGTTGCCCAGCGCCGACAGCCAGCCGTAGAGCGAATCGTCGCCTTGAAAGACTACGCCGCGGTCGGCGGCGGGCCGTGTGACCGGTTTATCGGCGACGGTGATGGAGCCGGCCGATGCCGCCTCGAAGCCCGCGACCATGTTCAGGACGGTGGTCTTGCCGCAGCCGCTGGTGCCCAGCAGGCAGAAGAACTCGCCGGCCGGGATCTCCAGTGAGAAGTCGCGGACGGCCGTGTAGTCGCCGCCCTTGAGCGAACGATAGACCTTGCTGACTCCGGAAAGCTGGACGAGCGACATGCGGCGCTCTTCCCCTAGTGCATTTTGCACGCAAGAGGAAATGCGGCGTGCTGGCAGTCGTTTCGCTCTTGCCTTTTCCACAAAAAAAGAACATAAAGAGAACATCAATCGAGGTAGACGCTATGGACGGCCTTTTCAGCAACTTTCCCCAGTCGTTTCGCCCGTCATTCGCGCCATCGCAGAAGCGGCCGTCGATGCTGGGCATCGATCGTCAGCAGCGTCGGCACGACGGATTTGGACGCAAGGGATTCAAGGCGACCGACCGGCTCTTCTTCGCCGTTTTGCCCGACTCCGAAACGGCTGCTCGCATCGCCAATCTCGCGCAGCGTCTGCGTCGCGGCCACGGCCTTAGGGGCAAGCCGCTCCTCACGCCGCATTTTCACGCCACGCTGTTTCATGTCGTCGACTGCAACGGTTTTCCGCCCGATTTGATCGACATGCTCGCCAAGAGAGCGGCGACGGTAACGATGCCATCGTTCAAGGTTGCTTTCGATCGCGCCGGCAGCTTCGACGGCGGTGCCTTCGTCTTGCGTGGCGACGATGGGTTGATCGGCCTGGAGATCCTGCAACAACGGCTGAGCGATGCGCTCGACGGTCGGCCGGACCAAGCGCGGTCCTTCACGCCCCACGTCACCTTGCTGCGGGACAAGTGCCGTATCGACGAACATCCCATCGAGCCGATTGAATGGACTGTGAAGGAACTCGTCCTTGTTCACAGCCTGCTCGGGCGTACCACGCATCGTCACGTCGCGCGCCTGCCGCTCGGCTAGTTGATCCGGCCCGTCTTCAGGGCGTCGACGATCTGCTGGGAGTAATCGGTGCCGTCGACAAGGGGCAGGTTGTGGCCGCCAGTGGGTACGGCGATGAAGCGCTTCGGCGAATGCGCGGCGTCGTAGACCGCGACTCCCTGCATGAACGAGACATCCCGCTCGCCATGGACGATCAGCACCGGGCAGCGGGCGCCGGCGATCTTGCCGGCGACGTTGAACTTGCTCGACAGTTGCTCTTTGTAAAGGAAGGTCGGCAGGTAGGGATACAGGATCTCCGCGAGGTCCCGTGCCGAGGACAGCGGCGAGATCAGGACTATGGCGCGGCAGGGCGACCAGAGGGAAATGTCGGTCGCCACTGCTGTGCCCAATGACATGCCGAGAAGGACAATGGTCGCCGGATCGACGTGGCGCTCGTCGACTAGGTAGCGCAGCGCCGCCGCGCCATCGAGCTGCAGTGTCGCCTCGCCTTCCGATGCACCTGCGCTCCTGCCGTAGCCGCGATAGTCGATGAGAAAGACATCGAAGCCCTTGTTGCGCAGGAAGAGGGCGTCATTCGCCGCCGTCGCCACGTTGCTCCCGGCGCCATGAAGCATCAGGACGGTGATGCCGTTGCGCGGCGCCGTGGCGTCGAGGAACCAACCGTTCAGGCGAACGCCGTCGGATGTGAAGAAGACATCTGTCGTCGCGGGCGGCAGAGTCCAGGGCTGCTGGGGATCATGTTGAGCGGGATGAGAAGCAATGCTCCGCTCGATCCAAGGCGCGGCGGCGTAGAATGCGGCGATGGCGGCCACAATCAAAAAGAGTGCGACGGCGATCAAGGCACGCATCAGGCGAGTCACGATGTGGCCAGCCTATATCAGAGCCGCCTTGAAGACCGACTGCAAAGTGAGAGATGCGCTAGAGGTGAAGCCGAATTATTCGGCTGCCTTGCGATCGAGGAAGATGAGCGTTCCATCGCTGCGCTCACCCTTGAGATAACGGAACGTGCCGGCGCCTGTCGCGAGCAGCTCGCCGTCCTGATTGTAGATCTCGGTTTCGGCGGCGAAGGTGCTCTGGCTGGTGGACGGCCGCCACGCGCCGAGAATGGCGAGCGTGTCGCCGTCCCGGCCGGCCTTGATGAACTGCGTCGTGAAGGCGAGCGTCACGGAGAGCCGACGCGCCGTCGCTGTTTCATTGAAGGTGCAGGCGAAGCCGCTCGCCGAATCGAGGAGCGTCATCAGCACGCCGCCATGCAGCAGGCCGTTGGCGTTGCACAGCTCCGGCCGCACCTTGAGACGCATCTCGACAAAGCCCGGACGCCACGAGACGACCTCGTGGCCGATCAGGCCGTTGAAACCACGGAACTCATAAGGAGCGACCGGCCGAGCGTCGGCCGGTCGTTGGATCGCCATGTCTCTGGAAGACGCGCTGGCTTATCGACGCGCCATTGCGGCCATCGGCGGACGCTGGACGCTGGTCACCGGCGAACGCACCGGAGTCACGGGCGCCGCGGTGCCGCCCGACGGCTGGGCTGCCATGGCGGTGCGGATGTCGCGCGAGACCTTCACCAGGCGCGGGCCCCAGTCGGCCTCGAGCCGGTCGCGGCTGATCTGGTAGATCGGCGCCGAGGCATTGATTGCGTAGGCGGCCGTGCCGTCGGTGTTGCGCAGCGGCGCGCCGACACCGCAGAGCTCGGGCAGCCACTCACCCCAGGTGACGCAGAAGCCGTGGTCGGCCAACTCCTTGAAGGAGCGTTCGATACCGGCCTTGACCTTGGTCCAGTCGTCGCGCCAGCGGCGGCGGATCGCATCGATGTGCTTGTTGCGATCGGCGTCGGGCAGCGAGAAGAGGTAGGCACGGCCCATCGCCGTGCTCGCCATCGGCACGCGCGTGCCGACATCATGCGTGATCGCGACGACCGACGGACCGCGGCAGGCTTCGAGGTAGATCATCGAGTGACGGTCGCGGCCGCCCAGAGCGGTCGAGGCGTTCAGCGCATGCGCGAGCTGCTCGAGCGGGCCGCGCGAGGCGCGACGGACGTCCATGCTCGAGATGGCGGCGTAGCCGAGGGCCAGCACCGAAGCACCGAGCTCGTACTTACGGAAGCGGCGGATGTAGTTCAGGTAACCGAGCTCGGTCAGTGTATGCGTGAGGCGGGCGACGGTCGGCTTGGGCAGACCGGTGCGATGCGCGATCTCCTGATTGCCCAGCATGCCTTCGCCGGCATGGAAGGCGCGCAGGATGTCGAGACCACGGGCAAGCGCGGTAACGAACTGCCGGTCCTTGGCCGGCGCACCTTCACCCAGGCCGTTTTCGACCGAGCTCTGGAGGGCTGCTGTGCGGGTGACGAGGTGACTGACATTGCCCATGGGCGTTTTTCTCCTGTGAACGACCGTTTATTTCTGTGGGGCGGAAGCTGCCATTGCCTCTGCAGTGCCGCAATGCGCGAAACGGGTTTTGGTATGCGAACGCGCAAAGCCGCCATGTCCTAGGAGCGGATTTCAACCGCAAGGGTTGTAAAAGCATGCTAAATCCTCGCGAATTCCGCTGCTTTTGCACCAATTCTGGACATGACGGCTGGTACCGGGCACACCGCGCGGGCTAGCATTGAGTACCCCCTGAGAGAGATCCAACGTGGCCAAAGAACCAGCCATTCCCAAGGACGTCGCCAGTCTGTCGTTCGAAGATGCTTTGAAAGAGCTTGAAGGCATCGTCCAGCAACTCGAGCGCGGCCAGGTGAAGCTCGACGAGGCGATTTCCGCCTATGAGCGCGGCGCACTGCTCAAGCGTCACTGCGAGCAGAAGCTCGCCGAGGCCAAGATGAAGGTGGAGAAGATCGTCTTCGCGGCCGACGGCTCCGTCTCCAGCCAGCCCGCCGACCTCAACTAGCCTCGCGAGTCGATCATCATGCCACTGTCCTCGCATCGCGAGTTCGACGCCGCTTTGTCGTTCGCCGCCACGTCCACCGAGCACACCATGGAGCGCCTGCTGCCCAAGGGAGACGAGGGCGAAGCCCGCGTCTTCGAGGCCATGCGCTATTCGAGCCTGAACGGCGGCAAGCGCTTGCGCGCCTTTTTCGTGTTGGCGAGCGCCACGCTCTTCAAGGTGGGCGTCACGCCGGCGCTGCGTACGGCCAGCGCCATCGAATTCGTGCACGCTTATTCGCTGATCCACGACGACCTGCCGGCGATGGACGACGACGATCTGCGGCGCGGCAAACCGTCGTGTCACAAGCAGTTCGACGAGGCGACGGCGATCCTGGCCGGCGATGCGCTGCAGGCGCTGGCTTTCGAGGTGCTGGCGCAGGAACAGACGCACGGCGACCCGGCGGTGCGCACGGCCTTGATCGTCGAACTCGCCCACGCCGCCGGCGCCCAGGGCATGGTCGGTGGCCAGATGCTCGACCTCTTGGCCGAAGAGCAGGATGCCGCGGAAATGTCGATCGGTGCGATAACGCGCTTGCAGCGGCTGAAGACCGGGGCGCTGATTTCCTTCTCCTGTACGGCCGGGGCGCTCCTGGGCAAGGCAGCCGAGCAACCGCGTGCGGCGTTGTCTGCTTATGCGCACGATCTCGGGCTCGCGTTCCAGATCGTCGACGACCTGCTGGACGTCGAGGGCGACGCGGCCCAGATCGGCAAGACTCCGGGCAAGGACGCGGCCGCCGGCAAGGCGACCTTCGTCTCCATTCTGGGGCTTGAGCGCGCCCGCGCGCAGGCCGGGATGCTGGCCGAGCAGGCCGTGGCGCATCTCGAACCGTTCGGGCCCGCGGCCGATCTGCTACGACAGGCCGCGCATTTCGTGGTTTCGCGCAAGGCATGAGCCGCGCGCAAGGGTATATAGTGAACATCATGATTGGGCAGGACACGCCACTTCTCGATACCGTCGACATCCCGGCTGACCTCCGTCGGCTGCGGCCTGAGCAACTGCGCCAGCTCGCCGACGAACTGCGCCAGGAAACGATCTCCGCGGTGTCCGTCACCGGCGGCCATCTCGGCGCAGGCCTCGGTGTGGTCGAACTTACAGTCGCACTGCACTACGTCTTCGATACGCCAGCCGATCGGCTGCTGTGGGACGTCGGCCATCAGGCTTATCCACACAAGATCCTGACCGGCCGCCGCAGCCGCATCCGCACGCTCCGTCAGGAGGGCGGCCTGTCCGGCTTCACGCGGCGCAGCGAAAGCGAGTACGACCCGTTCGGCGCGGCGCATTCCTCGACCTCGATCTCGGCCGGTCTTGGCATGGCCGTGGCCCGCGACCTCTCGGGCGGCAACAACAAGGTGGTCGCCGTGATCGGCGACGGCGCGATGAGCGCGGGCATGGCCTATGAAGCTATGAACAACGCGGGCCATCTGCGCAGCCGTCTGGTCGTGGTGCTGAACGACAACGACATGTCGATCGCGCCGCCTGTCGGCGCCATGTCGGGCCATCTCTCGCGGCTTCTCTCGGGCCGGCAATACGTGACCTTGCGCAACATCGGTCGATCCTTCGCCGAGGCGCTGCCCAAGCCGCTGGAGAAGGCGGCGAAGCGAGCTGAGGAGTTCGCGCGCGGCATGGTCGCAGGCGGCACGCTGTTCGACGAGATGGGCTTCTACTATGTCGGCCCCGTCGACGGTCACAATCTCGACCATCTGTTGCCAGTGCTGAAGAACGCGCGCGACGCCCGGCTCGACAAGCCGATCCTTGTCCATGTCGTGACCCAGAAGGGTAAGGGCTATCCGCCGGCCGAGAAGAGCGCCGACAAGTACCACGGCGTGGTGAAGTTCGACGTCATCACCGGCAAGCAGGCCAAGCCGGTCGCCAATGCGCCGGCCTATCAAGCGGTGTTCGCCAAGGCGCTGATGGCCGAGGCCGAGACCGACAAGAAGATCGTCGCCATCACCGCGGCCATGCCCTCGGGCACCAGCCTCGACAAGTTCGCCGAGCGCTTTCCCGATCGTTGCTTCGATGTCGGCATCGCCGAGCAGCATGGCGTGACCTTCGCCGCGGGGCTCGCGACCGAAGGATACCGGCCGTTCGCCGCGATCTATTCGACCTTCCTGCAGCGCGCCTACGACCAGGTCGTGCACGACGTCGCCATCCAGAAGCTGCCGGTGCGCTTCGCCATCGATCGCGCGGGCCTGGTCGGCGCCGACGGTGCCACGCACGCCGGCTCCTTCGACATCACCTATCTCGCCTGCCTGCCGGATTTCGTGGTCATGGCTGCCGCTGACGAGCTCGAGCTGATGCACATGGTGGCGACGGCCGTGCGCATCGACGACCGCCCCTCGGCCTTCCGCTATCCGCGCGGCGAGGGTGTGGGCATCGATCTGCCGGCCAAGGGCACGCCGCTCGAGATCGGCAAGGGCCGCATCCTGCGCGAGGGCACCAAGATCGCGCTGCTGAGCCTCGGCACCCGTCTCGCCGAGTGCCTGGTCGCGGCCGAGGATCTCGCCGCCAAGGGGCTGAGCACGACCGTGGCCGATGCGCGCTTTGCCAAGCCGCTCGACACCGACCTGATCAACCGGCTCGCGCGCGAGCACGAGGTGCTGATCACGGTGGAGGAGGGCTCGGTCGGCGGTTTCGCCAGCCACGTGCTCCAGCATCTCGCGACGGCGGGCATGCTCGACCATGGTCTCAAGGTGCGGCCGCTGGTGCTGCCCGACCGCTTCATCGACCATGCTTCGCCGCAGAAGCAGTACCAGTGGGCCGGTCTCGACGCGCCGCACATCGTGGCGACGGCCTTGGCCGCGCTCGGCCAGCAGGCGGCACGCACGCGGGCCTGACGGAGCCGCTGCTGGGGAGGGGGCGTTGTGTAGGTTTGCCCTCTTTTTAATTTTTGTCCGATATCGATCGCAGATCATGAACGGAGACTAGCGCCGTCTCCGTGCAGCACGCGGTTCTGCACAATGGCTGTCGAAAACCGTTCTCGGACAGCCGAAGAACATCTTTCCATTGATCAAAAAGAAACGGGCGGCCCTGGGGCCGCCCGCGCTGCTTTGTCCTGTGCCGCTACTTCGGCTGCGCGACGGTGCGCAGGTATGGTTTGATCGTCTTGTAGCCGTTCGGATACTTGGCCTTTGCCTGCTCGTCGGTGACGGCGGGCGGGATGATGACGTCCTGGCCGTGCTTCCAGTTCACCGGCGTCGCCACCATGTGCTTGGCGGTGAGCTGCACGGAGTCGAGGATGCGCAGCACCTCATCGAAGTTGCGGCCGGTGTTCATCGGATAGGTGAGCATCGCCTTGATCTGCTTGTCCGGTCCGATCACGAAGACCGAACGCACCGTGGCGTTGTTGGCGGCGGTACGGCCCTCCGAGGTCGTGCCGGCATCCTCGGGCAGCATATCGTACGCTTTCGCCACCTTGAGCTCGGGATCGCCGATCATCGGATAGGTGACCTTGTGACCCTGGGTCTCCTCGATGTCCTTCGCCCACTTCTCGTGGTTGCCGACGGGGTCGACGGAGAGGCCGATGATCTTGGTGTTGCGCTTGTCGAACTCGGGCTTGAGGCCGGCCATGTAGCCGAGCTCGGTCGTGCAGACCGGCGTGAAGTCCTTCGGGTGCGAGAACAGAATCGCCCAGCCGTCGCCGATCCACTTGTGGAACTCTATCGAGCCCTGCGTGGTGTCGGCCTTGAAATCCGGCGCGACGGAATTGATGCGTAGAGTCATGAAGCCCCTCCTTGGCGTTCAGTGTGCGGCTAGCTCAGCCGGTCCCGCAGAGATGGTCAAGTCTTGGGAGGAATCCAGCTCAAAAGGCCCAACCCGCCATCGACTTCTACTGTCGTTCCCACGATATAGCGGCCAAATCTTTCCGACAGGATGGCGACGGCGACCTGGGCGATGTCGTCGGGAGTCCCTGAACGTCCAAGGGGGATTTGGCGCAGCATCTCGTTGATGTCGCGCGCGAAGCCGCCGCCGGGAATCGAGCCGGGCGCGATGGCGTTGACGCGGATACCGTCGGGGGCCAGCACGCGCGCCAGCTCCTTCATCACCATGGTCATGCCGGCCTTGGAGGCCGAATAGTGCGGCAGCGTACGCGGCGTGTTGCGATGCTGGGACGTCATCAGAATGATGCGGCCCTTGGTCTTGTTCGCCTTCATGTGCTTGCCGATCTCGCGTGCGAGGAAGAAACCCGAGCGCAGGTTGACGCCGGTCATGGCATCCCAGGTTTCCTCGGTCACGGTCAGCGACGTGTCGGTCTCCATGCGGCGCGGGCTTGCCGAATGGACGAACAGCGAAATCGAACCCAGCTTCTTCAGCGCGCCGTCGAGCAGGCCTTTCCAGCCGTCGGGCTTGGAGAGATCGGCGGCGAGGAAGTCGATGCCGTCCTCGGCCGGGGGCGCGTTGATGTCGCTGCCGAGCACCACGGCGCCCTCGGCCTTCAGTGCCTTGGCGACGCCGCGGCCGATGCCGCTGCTGCAACC
>Ga0153954_1000372_pt1 | contig 37175 bp, 32 predicted proteins | sample TSFL038MetaG_FD_102277 | JGI IMG/M metagenome (GOLD analysis project Ga0153954, IMG submission 102277) | Attine ant fungus gardens microbial communities from Florida, USA - TSFL038 MetaG | ecosystem: Host-associated > Fungi > Mycelium > Unclassified | place: USA: Florida, Wekiwa Springs State...
CAGCCATAACCTCGCCGTGGTCCGCCATATGGCGAACCGGATTGGGGTGATGTATCTCGGCCGCATTGTCGAGATCGCGGAGGGACGCGAACTCTTCAGCCGGCCGCGCATGCCCTACACGAAAATGCTGCTCGGCGCCGTGCCTGATCTGGCGATGTCCGGCCGCCAGCGGATTCCGGTCAAGGGCGAGATTCCGAACCCGATCGATCCGCCGCCGGGCTGCGCCTTCAACCCGCGCTGTCCAATCGCTTTCGACCTCTGCCGCAAGGAGGCGCCCGCGCTGATCGACGGCGTCGCCTGCCATGCGGTCAATTTGGCCCCTAGCCCCGCCTGATCACGAGAATACGGGGCTGGCATGCCAGTTGGCAGGTCGGCCTCACTGTGATGAAGTGCGCCCAGCCCCCAAGAAGGAGTTAATCCCATGGCCAGCAACGTCAATCCCGATCCGTTCACGACCCGCCCCGAAATCGAAGGCACGTTCGGCGTCGTGACCTCGACGCACTGGATCGCCACCGCGGTCGGGATGGCCACGCTGGAGAAAGGCGGCAACGCCTTTGACGCCGGGGTCGCGACCGCCTTCACGCTGCAGGTGGTCGAGCCGCATCTGAACGGCCCGGGCGGCGACGTCCCGATCATCGTGCATGACGTCAAGCGCGGCGCGACCGAGGTGATCTGTGGCCAGGGCCCGGCGCCGGCCAAGGCGACCATCGCGCATTACAAGAGCGAGGGGCTGGAGATGGTGCCCGGCACCGGGCTGCTCGCGGCCTGCGTACCCGGCACGTTCGAATCCTGGATGCTGCTGCTCCGCGACTACGGCACGATGCGGCTGCGCGACGTGCTGGAGCCCGCGATCGCCTATGCCAGCAACGGTTATCCGCTGGTGGAGCGCGCATGTGCCACCATCCAGACCGTCGAAAATTTGTTCCGCAAACATTGGCCGACCTCGGCGGCGGTCTACCTGCCGAACAACGAGGTGCCGAAGCCCGGCACGATCTTCACAAACCAAAAGCTCTCAGAGACTTACGCCCGCATCCTGAAGGAAGCCGAGAGCGCGGGCGGCGATCGCGTCGCGCAGATCGAGCGCGCGCGCAAGACCTGGTCGCACGGCTTTGTCGCGGAGGCGATCGACAAATTCTGCCGCACCCAGGAGGTCATGGACGTCTCCGGCTCACCGCACAAGGGCGTGCTCACGGCCGACGACATGGCGCGCTGGCTGCCGACCGTCGAAGAGCCGCTCGCTTACGATTACGGCCGCTACACCGTGCAGAAAGCCGGCGTCTGGAGCCAGGGCCCGGTGATGCTGCAGCAACTCGCGCTGCTCAAGGGATTCCAGCTCGACGGGCTCGATCCCGCGGGACCGGAATTCATCCATCTGCAGATCGAATGCGTCAAGCTCGCTTATGCCGACCGCGAGAAATTCTACGGCGATCCGAAGTTCAACGAGATCCCGATCCAGACCCTGCTCTCGGATGCCTATAACGACGAGCGCCGCAAGCTGATCTCTGACAAGGCCTCGCTCGACTTCATTCCGGGCTCGGTGGAAGGCTTCGGTTCCGTGGTGAAGCTGCGCCGCGCCGAAGGTCATCGCGAGGCGGTCGGCGCCATGGGCGCGGGCGAGCCGACGGTCGGCCGCTTCGGCGAGGTGCGCGGCGACACCGTGCATTTCGACATCATCGACACATCGGGCAACATGATCTCGGCGACGCCTTCCGGCGGCTGGCTGCAGTCCTCCCCCGTCATTCCCGACATCGGCTTCTGCCTCGGCAGCCGCGCGCAGATGTTCTGGCTCGAGGAGAACCACCCCGCTTCGCTTGCGCCGGGCAAGCGCCCGCGCACGACGCTATCGCCGACCATGGCGCTGCGCGACGGCGAGCCGTATCTTGCCTGGGGTTCGCCGGGCGGCGACCAGCAGGATCAATGGATCACGCAATTCTTCCTGCGGCATGTCCACGCCAAGATGAATTTGCAGGAGGCGATCGACGCGCCGGCCTGGCATTCCGAACATTTCCCGATCTCGTTCTGGCCGCGCACCGCCCGCCCCGGCGTGCTCGTGGTCGAGAACCGCGTGCCCAAGGCCGCGCGCGACGATCTCGCCGGTCGCGGCCATGTGGTCGAGACCGGTCCCGATTGGTCGGAAGGCCGTCTCACGGCGGCCGCGCGGGTCGGCAAGCGCCGCCGCGCGGCCGCCAATCCCAGGGGCATGCAGGGCTACGCCGCCGGACGCTAAAGGACAAGATGACCTGGTCGATCATCGCGAGAGACAGCGCTACAGGCCAGATCGGCATCGCCGTCGCGACGAGGTTCTTCGCGGTGGGCGCACGGGTGCCGTATATCGCGGCCGGGATCGGCGCTGTTGCGACACAGGCGCTGATCAATCCCTATTACGGCATCGACGGCTTAAAGCTTCTGCGGGAGGGCAGGAGCCCGCAGGACATCGTTGCCGCGCTGCTCGCCGGCGACAGCGGCCGCGAGAGCCGGCAGCTTCACATCATGGATGCGCAAGGCCGCATCGCCGCGCACACCGGCAAGGAATGCGTCGACTGGTGCGGACATCTCGAGGGCGACGGCTTTTCGATCGCCGGCAACATGCTCGCCGGTCCGGGTGTGCTGGAAGATACCGCCAAGGCCTATGTCGTCAATGATCGCCTGCCCTTCGCGCAGCGGCTGATCACGGCGATGCGCGCGGGCGAAGCGGCGGGCGGCGACAAGCGCGGCAAGCAATCCGCGGCGCTCCTGATCCACCACAACGAAGAATGGTCGGCGCTGGATTTGCGGGTCGACGATCACGCCGATCCGCTCGCTGAACTGGAGCGGCTGGAACGCGTCAGCCGCGAACGCTGGGTGCATTTCCGAAAATTCCTGCCGACACGGCAAAACCCAGCCGGAATCACCGATCGCGCAACCATCGATGCCGGCGTCGAAGCCGCGCTGACGGGCGAGACATGACGGCAAGCCCTCTGATCGACATCCAGCGCCTGCGCGTACTGTTTCACGGCGATGACGGCCGCACCACGCATGCCGTCGACAGCGTCGACCTCTCGGTCGCCCATGGCGCGACGCTCGGCCTGGTCGGCGAATCCGGCTGCGGCAAGAGTGTGACGTCGCTTGCGATCATGGGGCTGCTCTCGAGGCAATCGACGGAAGTTTCCGGCTCGATCCGCTTTGACGGCGTCGACCTGCTCGAGGCCGGCGACGACACGCTGCGTGATCTTCGCGGCAACCGCCTTGCGATGATATTTCAGGAACCGATGACCTCGCTCAATCCGAGCTTCACCATCGGCGACCAGATCATCGAGACCATTTTACGCCACCGCGGCGGATCGCGCCGCGCCGCGCGCGACCGCGCCATCCAGCTGCTGCGGCGGGTGCACATCCCTTCGCCCGAAAAGCGCATCGACGAATATCCGCACAAGCTGTCCGGTGGCATGCGCCAGCGCGTGATGATCGCGATGGCTCTGGCCTGCGATCCCCGTCTTCTGATCGCGGACGAGCCGACCACCGCGCTCGACGTGACGCTGCAGGCGCAGATTCTCGAACTGATGCGCGAGCTCAGGTCCGAAAGCGGCGCGGCCGTCATCCTGATCACCCATGATCTCGGCGTGGTCGCCGAAGTCTGCGACGAGGTCGCCGTGATGTATGCCGGCGAGATCGTCGAGCGCGCCGGGGTCGATGAATTGTTTTCCTCACCCCAGCATCCCTACACGGTGGGGCTGCTCGGCTCGATCCCCCGGCTTGACCGCCGCACGGATCACCTTGCCACCATCGAAGGCATGGTGCCGAACATGGCGAACCCGCCCGCGGGCTGCCGCTTTGCCGCGCGCTGCCCCTTTGTCGTGGACGCCTGCACCAAGGCGCCGCCCCCGCTCAAGGAACTCTCGCCCGGCCACGCCTCGCGCTGCCTGCGCGCGCCGCTGGAAAGGCTGGTGTCGTGATGGCCCTTCTCGAAGCCAGGAACCTCGTCAAGCATTTCCCGGCCGCGCGAAACCTGTTCGGCCAGCCGACGGCGTTTGTCCGGGCGGTCGATGGCGTCAGCTTTCATGTCGAGGCCGGCGAGACGCTGGCGCTGGTCGGCGAATCCGGCTGCGGCAAATCGACCGTCAGCCGCCTCGTGCTGCGGCTGATCGAGCCGGATGCCGGCAGCGTTCACTTCGAGGGGCGCGACCTGCTTGCGCTCGACGGCAATCAATTGCGTGCCTTCCGCCGCCAGGCGCAGATCATCTTTCAGGACCCCTACGCCTCGCTCAACCCGCGCATGACGGTGGGCCAGATCCTGGGCGAGCCGCTTGCGCTGCATGATCTGGTGCCGCCTGCAAAACGCCGCGCGCGGATCGAGGAGTTGCTGCGGCTCGTCGGGCTCGAGCCGCGCTTTGCGCGCCGCTATCCCCACGAATTCTCGGGCGGCCAGCGCCAGCGCATCGCAATTGCGCGCGCGCTCGCAGTCGAGCCCAAGCTGATCATCTGCGACGAGCCGGTTTCCGCGCTCGACGTCTCGATCCGCTCGCAAATCCTGAACCTGTTGCGCGAGCTGCAGGACCGGCTCGGCCTTTCCTACATCTTCGTCTCGCACGACCTTGCGGTGGTGAAGCACATCGCCGACCGCGTCGCGGTGATGAATCTCGGCGGCATTGTCGAGACCGCGGCAACCGAGGCGCTGTTCGCCTCCCCCCGCCACCCCTACAGCCGCGCCCTGCTTTCGGCCATTCCCGTGCCAAAACCGCAAGCCAAGCGCGCGCGCATGATCCTGCAGGGCGAGATGCCGAGCGCGCTCAACCCGCCGTCGGGCTGCCGCTTCCACACCCGCTGCCCGTTCGCGATCGAGCGCTGCCGCACCGAGGTTCCCCAACTGGTTGCAGACGACACGGGCCACACCACTGCCTGTCACCGGACCGCGGAACTGCCGCCGGCGGACGGCGTCGTTCCTTCAGACGGCGGCTTTTCGCCGGTACTGGAGAAGCTGGTCGCAGCCTTCAGCCTTTCGGAGGAAGGACCGGCAGCGGGCGGTGTTGGTATAATCGGGACACCAACAACGGTGTAACGACAAAAAGGGGGAGGATGAGTGCGATGAGGTTTTTGCGTTTGGCGGCGGCCGCGGCATTGCTGCTTACTTTCCAGGCAAGCGCGCTTGCCGAAACCACGCTCCGCATCGGGCTGGCCGAAGACCCCGATATTCTCGATCCCACCATGGCGCGCACCTATGTCGGACGCATCGTGTTTTCGGCGTTCTGCGACAAGCTGTTCGACATCGACGAGAAACTCAACATCGTGCCGCAGCTCGCGCTGTCGCATGAGACCTCCGCCGACGGCAAGGAAGTCACGATCAAGCTGCGGCCCGGCGTGAAATTCCAGGACGGCGAGCCGTTCGACGCGGAAGCCGCAAAATTCTCGCTGGAGCGGCACCTGACCTTCCCCGGCTCGTTCCGCAAGCCGGAGCTCGCCTCGCTCGACCATGTCGAGGTCGTCGATCCCCTCACCATCAAGCTGGTGCTGAAGGCGCCGTTCTCGCCCTTGATCGCGCAGCTCACCGACCGCGCCGGCATGATGATGTCGCCGAAGGCGGCAAAGGCCGAGGGTGACAAGTTCGGCCTGCATCCGGTCTGCGCCGGTCCCTACAAATTCGTCGAACGCGTGCAGCAGGACCGCATCGTGCTCGAGAAGTTCGCCGACTACTGGAACAAGGACAACGTGTTCATCGACAAGATCGTGTTCCTGCCGATCGTCGATGCCACCGTGCGTCTGGCCAATCTGAAATCCGGCGGGCTCGATCTGATCGAACGCGTGCTTGCGACCGACATCAAGGATGTCCGCGCCGATCCCAACCTGAAACTCTCCACCGCGATCGAGCTCGGCTATCAGGGCATCACCCTCAATATCGGGCATGACAAGAACAAGGGACCGCTCAGCCAGTCAGCCAAGGTTCGCCAGGCGCTCGATCTCTCGATCGATCGCGAGGCGATCAATCAGGTCGTATTCAACGGCGAGTTCAAACCGGGCAATCAGTGGGTCAATCCCGATCATCCCTACTACCAGACCGCCTTCCCGGTCCGCGGGCGCGACGTGGAGAAGGCCAAGGCGCTCCTGAAGGAAGCCGGCGTGACGCCGCCGGTCGCGGTCGACTTGATGGTGCCGAAGGGAGCGGAGACCGAAGCGGTCGCGCAGGTCGTGCAGTCGATGGCGGCCGAAGCCGGCTTCGACATGAAGATCCGCGTCACCGAATTTGCAACTTCGCTGAAGCAGGCCGAGGCCGGCGAATACCAGGCCTTTATGCTGGCCTGGAGCGGCCGCATCGATCCCGACGGCAATTCCTACGTCTTCCTGCACAGCAGCGCGCCGCAGAACTACAGCGCCTGGAACAATCCTGATGCCGACAAGGCGCTGGACGACGCACGCCTGGTCACGGACATGGCCAAGCGCAAGGCGATCTACGAGAAGCTGACCAAGCTTGAACTGAACGATGAGGCGATCCTCTACATCTACCATCGCCGTATCCTGATCGCGCATACCAACAAGCTCGAAGGCTACAAGCAGATGCCGGACGGGCTGGTGCGCGTGATCGGGCTGAAGCTGAAGTGAGGCCTCTGGCGCGCGGGAAACGACCATGCTGAACTTTCTCGCGCGCCGCATTGCCCAGCTCGTGCCGACACTGTTCTTCGTGTCGATCCTGATCTTCTCGCTGCAACATCTGTTGCCCGGCGATCCCGCGCTGGTGATGGCCGGTGAGGAGCGCGACCCCGCCGTCATCGCGCAGATCCGCCACCAGTACCGGCTCGATCAGCCGATCCCCGTGCAATATCTCTACTGGGTCAAGGGCGTATTGTCCGGCGACTTCGGCGAGTCCCTGCGCATCAAGGTGCCGGTCCGCGAGCTGATCGAGCAAAAACTGCCGGTGACGCTGCAACTCGCCTCGATGGCGATCGTGATCGCCTTCCTGATCGGCATTCCCGCCGGGATCATTTCCGCGGTGAAGAAGAACACCGCCTGGGACTACGGCGCCAACATCTTCGCGCTGTGGGGCATCTCGACGCCGAACTTCTGGCTCGGAATCATGCTGATCTTCCTGTTCTCGATCAAGCTCGGCTCGCTGCCGGCGTCGGGCTATGTGCCGCTCACGGAAAACTGGCGGGCGAGCCTCGCCTCCACCATCATGCCGGCCTTCGTACTCGGCAATGCGATCGCGGCGATCCTGATGCGTCATACCCGCAGCGCCATGCTGCAGGTGCTGGAGAGCGATTATGTCCGCACGGCGCGCGCCAAAGGGCTTTCGGAACGAAAGGTGATCCTCAAGCACGCCATGCGCAATGCGCTGACGCCGGTGATCACGCTCGGCGCGCTCGAGCTCGGCACGCTGCTTTCCGGCGCGGTGCTGACGGAGCAGATCTTCTCGATACCGGGTTTCGGCAAGCTGATCGTCGATGCCGTGTTCAACCGCGACTATGCCGTGGTACAGGGCGTGGTGCTGGTGACGGCGACGATCTACATCACGCTGAACCTGATCGCCGATATCGCCTACATCCTGGTCAATCCGCGGCTCAGAGCATGATCCGAAAAAGTGGATACCGGTTTTTCCTCGCGACAAACGCGGAACGCGTTTGCGCGGAGATCATGCTCAATAAAGAATCATAGCACGATGACCGACACCGTCCTCAACACGCTTGCCGTGACCGGCTCGCAGGACGAGTTGGAAAGTCCGGCGCGACGCGCGTTGCGACGGCTGTTCAAGCGCAAGGGCGCGGTGATCGGGCTGGTCGTGCTCGTCGCCTTCATTCTGCTCGCGCTGTTCGCGCCGCTGGTCGCGCCCTACGATCCCATTGCGACCAGCTGGACGCTGGTGCGCAAGCCGCCGTCTTCCACGCACTGGTTCGGCACCGACGAGCTTGGCCGCGACGTGCTCGCCCGCGTCATCTATGGCGCGCGCGCCTCGCTTCTGGCCGGCGCGATCTCGGTCGGCATCGCGCTCACCATCGGCGTGCCGCTCGGGCTGATCTCGGGCTATCGTGGCGGCTTCGTCGATGCCCTGATCAGCCGTATCACCGACGCCATGCTGGCCTGCCCGTTCCTGATCCTCGCCATCGCATTGGCCGCCTTCCTTGGGCCCAGTCTCGGCAATGCCATGATCGCGATCGGCGTGTCCGCGACCCCGATCTTCATCCGCCTGACGCGCGGCCAGGTCATGAGCGTCAAGGTCGAGGACTATGTCGAGGCCGCGCGTGCCATGGGCAATCCGCGCTGGCGCATCGCGCTGTTCCACATCCTGCCGAACATCATGCCGGCATTGCTGGTGCAGGCCACGCTGTCGATCGCAGCCGCGATCATCGCCGAAGCGGCGCTGTCGTTCCTGGGCCTCGGCCAGCAGCCGCCCTTCCCGTCCTGGGGCAGCATGCTGAACGCCGCGCAGCGCTTCCTCACCAACGCGCCGTGGATGGCGATCTGGCCGGGTCTGGCGATCTTCCTGGTGGTGCTGTCGCTCAACCTCGTCGGCGACGGCCTGCGCGACGCGCTCGATCCAAGGGCGCGATAATGCTGCTCCTCATGGTGAGGAGAGACGTTTCGTCGACTTAGATCACCGTCTCCCGCATCACCCTCCGGCAGTCCATTTCGAATTCGAGATCGACCACCGGCGGCCGGGCGAAATGCCAGGTCAGGCCGGAACGAACCGCGCCGCGGCTCACCAATTCCTCCGACATCACCGGATGAAAATCGCGAATGGAATACGCCTGCACGCCGGTCGTGTCCTTCCAGCCGAAGCCGAATTGTCCGAGGCGGTTTTCCATCTGCTCCCGCGTCGTGAAGCGGACTTTCTCCCGCAAACCTTCCGGGCTCAAGTCGCGATAGCGCACCGTGCGCTCGGCATACGGCCTGCTCCCTTCCCGCGCCTCGGCGCCGCCGGCGATGACGAAGGTCGGTGTCGCGTTCTGGCTCGGGCGCGTGAAGCAGAAGGCAAAGAACGACGGCGCGGCCGGCGGATCGATCTCGGGACAGACGTTGCTGCGCGCGACCGGATTGGTCGTGCCGTCATAGATGCCCCATTCGGCGAGCGTCTTGACGTAGTGCTGGTTGAAATTGCGGAAGCCCTCATCGGTGAACGCGGCCGGCGAACGCAGCTCGCAGGCACAAAACGAGGTCAACGGCCGCCCGGCCGCCTGGATGTATTTCGCCGCGGCCGCAAATCCTTCCGCGAGCGGAAGCCATTTTTCGAAGCGCACGCGTTCGATCTCGTAGCCGGGCAAGGCGGCCGATCCGCTTGAATACTGGAACACGGCCGGAATGAACCGGTAATTGCCGGCGGAAAAATCGCTCGTCATGATCGGATTCCTGTTGCTGTTCGAGCTGCGTCCGGACGCCCTTGGCGCGATCCGGCGAGCGTATGGCTCTGCGCCGCATCGGGTGAAGCGAGATGGTCATGGGGCGTCCTGTCTAGCAAGACGGCAGGAACTTGTCTCTTTGCAGCGCGGGAAGAGCGGACCGAGAACATACGAAAACGGCGGCGGCTGCCCACCGCCGCCGTGAAAAGACCTGCGCCGGATCCGGCCTCAGGTCGGCTTCAGCTGCTGCTGGCCGAGATCGTATTCGGCGATCTGCCGCGTCCGCTCCGAGGACGACTTTGCCTGGTGGTCGGTCGCGAGCGTCACGTAAACGGCGGGCAGCACGAACAGCGTGAACAGCGTGCCGATCGACATGCCCGCGACCACAACGAGGCCGATCGAGAAGCGGCTCGCCGCGCCCGCGCCGGTTGCGGTCAGAAGCGGGATCAGGCCGGTCACCATCGCCGCCGTCGTCATCAGGATCGGACGGAGGCGGATGCGCGCTGCCATCTCGATCGCCGAGCGGCGGTCGAGCCCCTCATTGAGCTGCAGCTCGTTGGCGAACTCGACCATCAGGATGCCGTGCTTGGAGATGAGGCCGACCAGCGTCAACAGACCGACCTGCGTGTAGATGTTCATGGTCGCAACGCCGAAGAACAACGGGATCAAGGCGCCGACGATCGCCATCGGCACGCTGATCATGATCACCAGAGGATCGCGCAGACTCTCGAACTGCGCCGCCAGCACCAGGAAGATGATGATGATCGCGAACGCGAAGGTGACCATGAGCTGATTGCCTTCGCGAACGTATTGCCGGGAGTCGGCCAGGAAGTCGTAGGTGAAGCCCGACGGCAGCTTCTTGGCTTCTCCTTGCAGGAACTCCACCGCCTGTCCCATCGAGACGCCGGGCATCGGCACGGCCTGGAAGGTCGCGGAGTTGAGCTGATTGTAGTGGGTCAACGCGTTCGGATCGACGCCGGTCTCGACCGACACGACGGTCGACAGCCGCACCAGTTTCCCGCTTACGCTCGGGACGTAGTAGTTGTCGAACGACTCCGGTGCGAGGCGGTCGGCGCGCGGCACCTGCGGGATGACCTGATAGGAACGCCCTTCCAGGTTGAAGCGATTGACGTAGTTGCCGCCTAGCAGCGTCGCCAGGGCGTTGCCGATCGACTGCATGGTGATGCCGAGGTCGCTCGCCTTGGTGCGGTCGACCTTGACCCTGACCACGGGCTGGTTGAAATCGAGGTCGCTGTCCGTGACGATGAACAGGCCGCTTTTGCGCGCAGCATCCTTCAGCTTGTTCATCTGGTCGAAGACCTGTTGGAAGTCGGACGTCGAGCTGATGACCATCTGAACCGGCAGACCGCCGGGACCGCCGGGCAGCGGCGGCAGGCTGAACGCGAAAGCCTGGACGCCCTCGATCTTCGACAGCTCCGCCTGAACCAGCGGCTGCATCGTTTGTGCGCTGCGCTTGCGTTCATCCCACGGCTTCAGCAGCATGCCGGCGAATCCGCCTTGCGGACCGGTGATGCCGTTCAGGATGAACCGCAGATCGGTTTCGGGAAACTTCTGAAACTGCTTGTCGATCTTGTCGCCATAAAAGTCGATATAGTCGATATTGGCGTATTTCGGCGCCTTGGTGATCGCGAACACGATGCCCTGATCTTCCTGCGGCGCCAGCTCCTTCGAGGTGTGCATGTAAAGGAAGCCGACGAGACCGAGCACGGTCAGAGCGAACAGGCCGGTGATCGGCCGATAGTCGAGCGACCGGTCGAGCTTGCGGCCGTACCACCGCGTTATCGCGCCGAATACGCGGTTCACCAACTTGGCGAAACGCCCCTCGTCGGCGCTCTTGAGAAACATCGAGCACATCATCGGCGACAGCGTCAGCGCGATCACGCCCGACACGATGACCGAGCCGGCGAGCGTGAAGGCAAACTCACGGAACAGTGCGCCGGTCACGCCACCGAGAAAGCCGATCGGCGCGTAGACCGCGGCGAGCGTGATCGTCATGGAGATGACGGGGCCCACGATCTCGCGGGCGCCCTTGAGCGCGGCCTGAACCGGCGGCAGGCCCTCCTCGAGATGGCGATGGATGTTCTCCACCACCACGATCGCATCGTCGACCACGAGGCCGATCGCCAAAACCATCGCAAGCAGCGTCAGCAGGTTGAAGCTGAAGCCGGCGGCCAGCATCAGAATGCAGACGCCGACCAGGGATAATGGAATGGTGACGACGGGAATGATCACCGACCGGAACGACGCCAGGAACAGGAAGATCACGACGACGACGATCAGCACGGCTTCACCGAGCGTCTTCTCGACCTCGTCGATCGATGACTGGATGAATTTGGTGGAGTCGTAGGCCACCTTCATCTTCATGGAGGGCGGCAAGTTGCGCTCAAGCTCGGGGAACAGCGCGCGCACGCCCTTGACGAGCGTCAGCGGGTTGCCCTGCGGCGTCGCCTTGATGCCGATGAAGATCGCGTGCTCGCCGTTGAAGGCGACGCTGGCATCCGTGCTCTGCGCCGCAAGCTCCACCGTCGCGATGTCCTCGATGCGCACGAACCCGCCGTCCTTCGACTTCACGATCATCCGCTTGAACTGATCGATGCTCTGAAGGTCGGTATTGGCCGAGACGTTGGAAACGATGAAGAAGCCCTTGGTCTGGCCCGCGGCCGCCTGGAAATTGTTGGCCGCGATCGCCGCGGCGACATCATTCGGCGATACGCCGCGGCCGGCCATGCGGGTCGGATCGAGCCAGACACGCATCGCGAAGGTCTGGCCGCCCAGGATGTCGGCGGACGCGACGCCGTCGACCGTCGAGAGTATCGGCTGGATGACGCGGGTCAGATAGTCGGAGATCGCCGATCCGCTCAGCTCCTCACTGGAGAAGCCGAGATACATGACCGCGATGGTATCGCCGGTTGCCTTGGACACCACCGGGTCGAACGCTTCCTTCGGGATCAGATATTTGACCGAGTTGACCTTGGCCAGAACCTCGGTCAGCGCCTGGTTCGGATCGAAGTTGAGCTTGACGAAGACCTGAATCGTCGAGGTGCCGAGCACCGAGTTCGACGTCATGTAGTCGACGCCCTCGGCGGAGGCGACCGCCTGCTCGATCGGCGTGGTGATGAAACCGTTGATCAGATCGGGCGACGCACCGGGATAAGAGGTGGTGATCGTCACCACGGTGTTCGAGAGGTTCGGATATTGCCGGATCGGCAGCACCAGCGCCGCGCGCAGGCCGATCAGGAGGATCAAGAGGCTGACGACGACCGACAGCACCGGGCGCTTGATGAAGATGTCAGTGAAGGCCATCGCCAACCCTATTCGTGTTGTCTGCCGAGATGCGGCAACAGGTGGCGGAGGGCCAATTGACCCTCCGAATTGAGGTGATCGGGACTAAAGCGCGATGATTTCAGGATGAAGCGTCATCGCGCTTTGGCTTCTGTTTGCGCATGGTCCCTCGGGTCTGGCCCAAGGGCATGCTTTTCGGAAAACTGCTACACACTTTTCCGGATCATGCGTTAGTAGCGCGGCGGGTCGGCCGGAACCGGCGGCGGCGGATCGGTGGAGATCGCGACCGGCATTCCCGATTGCAGCTTGATCTGCCCGACGGCGACGACGCGGTCCCCGGCCTTCAGGCCCTTGAGGATCTCGACACGCCCCTCGACGCGGTTGCCTGTCTTCACGAAAGTACGATCCGCAGTCAGACTGGTCTTGCCGTCCTGCGCCTTCTCGGTGATCAGGAACACCGAGTCGCCGTACAAGGTGTAGTCGACCGCCGTTTCAGGGACGGTGATGACCGGCGGCTTATCGGGCAGCACGATCGTCGTGGTCGCGAACATACCGGGCTTCAGGATCTTGTCCGGATTCTGGATCGTGGCCTGGACCCGGATGCTGCGGGTGTCGGTTGAGATCTGCGGCTCGATGGTCGTGATCTTGCCTTCGAAGGTACGGCCCGGATAGGCGTCGACCACGACCCGCACCGTCTGGCCGACCTTGATCTGCGAGCTTTGCTTCTCGGTCACGGTCAGGTTCGCATACAGCACCGACAGATCAGTCAGCGACACGATCTGGGTGCCGGCAGTCAGATACTGACCAACTTCGACCTGTCGAACGCCGAGGTCACCTTCGAACGGGGCGCGCACAAGCTTCTGCGAGATGAGCGCCTCGGTCCTGGCGATGCCCGCCTTGGCTTGGTCGAAAGCCGCCTGTGCCTGGTCGACCGTCGATTGCGTCCCCGCCTGCCGCGCCGCGAGTTGCTTCGCGCGGTCGAGTTGGAGTTCACCCACGGTCGCCTGGGCCTTGAAATTGGCGAGGTCGCCCTGCTCCGGTCCATCGAACAGCTGCACGAGCGGCGTGCCGGCCTGCACGTTGCTGCCGGCCGTGAACATGATGTCAGTGATGCGGCCCGGCACGTCGGTCGTGACATTGACCTGATGCACCGCGACGAGATCGCCAACGGCGGTCAACAGATTCGGAATGACTTCCGACTTGGCCTCGGCGATGCTGACGCTTGCCGGCGGCGGCTTATTGTTCGCGAAGAACTGTGCGATCATCTTGCCGCGGAACGAGTTGAACCAGACCAGGCCGCCGACCACCAGCGCCAGCAGCAGCCCGACGATAATGAACCAGCGCACCATGCGCACCGGGCGCGCACGGCCTTTCTCGTCGACAGGCTTCCCGGCGAGCTTGGGTTCGGTTGCAATATTCATGTCATGCACCTTCTGCGGCCACCGACTCTGCCGGGGCCTGCGTCAAATCGCGGGTCAAATGCGCAGCAATTGCGGCTTCGTTAAGTCCAATTCCCCGAAGGAGAAATTCGCAAAACTGCCGGTCAAGGCCAGTAGCGTCGCCGTAGGAGAGACAGGGCACCGGCGGCAATCGCGTCAGCGCCGCCATCAGCACGGTGTGATGGGCAAACCAGAACAGGTTGAGCGGCTCGCTGCCGATGCGGGCGGCGGCGCCGGACGCGATCGCGGCCTCCAGAGAGGCCGAGAACATCGGGCCAATCAGCTTTTCGACCTTGATATAGAGCAGCCGCGCGAACTCGCCGTCCTCGAGGTGGCTGGTCGTCATCAACCGCAGACGCTGCGCTTCTTCCTCTTGATCCGGCCCATCGGACATGTGCATGAAGTGCCGGACCATGCCGCGAATCAGTTCGACCAGTGCGACGGTCGACGGCTCCTGCCCCAGCAGATGGGCCAACTCCGGATCCGCCTCGCACTCCTCGGCGAGGATTTCGGCGTAAAGCGCGGCCTTGGAGGGGAAGTGCTTGAACAGCAATGCCTCCGAAATCGCCGCCGCAGCCGCGACGCTCTTGGTCGTGGTCCCGGCAAAGCCATTGCGGGCAAAACATCGCTTGGCGGCACCAAGGATGAGTTGCCGACGAAGGTCGCTGGTCATACGCAGGGTGCTCATCTTGTGAGTAAGCACTCACCCACGCAAAAAGTCAACATTCTTGTTGCGGCGCACCCAAGGTTGCGCACCGCTCGGGCGATCCGAGGGGTACCCGGTTCTAGCTAGATCGGTGCGTATCCCAGCGCCCCGCGCAGGCGTGTCAGGACGAACACGCCATCGCGGCTGGAGAGAACCCGATCAAGATTGGCTGCGTCGATCTTGACGTTGGCAAAGCGCGGTCCGCTGGAGACGTCCTGCATGGCCTTGGCAAAGAACTCGATCTCGGAAAGGGTCGAGATCGCCTTGCTGTTCTCGATCCCGCAGGCGCGCGCCACTCCGACCAGGTCCGCCGCGGCCGAGGTATGGCTCACCTGCCCGCCGGTCTCGCCATAGGCTTCGTTATCGAGCACGAGGATCGAGAGGTTCTTCGGCTTTTGCAGGGCGACGGTGGCAAGGCTCCCGATCCCCATCAGCATCTCTCCGTCGCCAGTGACGACCACGACCGGCAGCTCGGGCTGCGCCAGCGCGAGCCCCAGCCCCATCATGACAGCACCGCCCATCGCGCCCCAGAGAGAGAGATTGCGGGCGTGATCGCCGGCGGCCGCGAGATCATAGGTGGCGGCGCCGAGGCCCGCGACCACGAGTGCGTCCTTGCGGTCGGCCAGAAGCGTGGAGACGACCTGGCGGCGGTCGAGAAGATTGGCTTTGCTCATTTCACGAAGACCTTGGCGCCGATCAGGCGCTGCGACAACAAGACAGCGGTGGGCGTGCAGGCGCCGTAGGCCTGGCCCGCCGCGGCTTCCATGACGTCCTTGACTTCGCTCGGGTCGGTCGCGCGCAACACGCGAACGCCCGACAATTCGAGGACGCCTTGCGTGCTCGACCCCATCGGCACCTGCCAGGGATTGAACTCGCCCCACTCGCCGCGCATCGTCACCAGCGCCAGAAACGGAAAGCGGAAGATCTGCGTCAGCGACAGCATGTTGATGCAATTGCCGACGCCGCTCGACTGCATCAAGAGCACGCCGCGCTGGCCGCCGGCCCAGGCGCCCACCAGCAGCGCCACGCCCTCCTCCTCCGTCGTCAGCGGAATGCCGCGCATCGTGGAAGAGCCCAGCACGCGCTGGATCAGCTGCGAATGACCGGCGTCAGGCACGTAAGGAACCTGGCGCACATCATAGCGCTGCAGGATCGCGAAGATGTCCTCGGGCCATGCGGCCGCTTTTTCTTGTGAAGCTTCGGCGCGGGCGTGCATTTCCTGTTTCCAGTCGGCTGGCAAAAATCGCCGCGACTGTAGACACAGGCGCCCGCCGCCTCCAAGCGCAAAAACGGCATGTGGCTCTGCGACAAAGGTCGCTCTCGTTTTTCTCTGCCACAGACAAAAACGGCCGTGCCGGCCTTTCCGCCAAATTGTGTTGCGCCAATCCGGCCGCGACCGTAGGATAGTTGCAAGTGAGACTAATCGGCCGATCCACCAATGGCCCAAGGGAAATGAAGGGATGGACGCAATCGCGCGGGAGCTGGCAGCGAGCTTCGACCTCGAGAAGCTGACGCCGGAATTCTACGTCAATCCCTATCCGACCTATCGTGCACTGCGAGAGAACGAGCCGATCAAGCGGCTGCCCAATGGCGCCTATTTCCTGACGCGCTATGACGACCTCGTCGCCGCCTACAAGAACACCAGGGCGTTCTCCTCCGACAAGAAAAAGGAATTTGCACCGAAATACGGCGCATCCCTGCTCTACGAGCACCACACCACGAGCCTCGTCTTCAACGATCCGCCGATCCATACCCGCGTGCGGCGGTTGATCATGGGCGCGCTGTCACCGCGCGCGATCGCCGAGATGGAAGGTGACCTGATCCGCCTCGTCGACCACTTGCTCGACAACATCTCCGCGAAGGGCTCGTTCGACCTGATCGGCGATTTCGCCGCCACGATTCCGATCGAGGTGATCGGCAACCTGCTCGACGTGCCGCGCGACGAGCGCGAACCGTTGCGCGACTGGTCGCTCGCGATTTTGGGGGCGCTAGAGCCGGTGATTGGCGAAGCCGCGTTCGCGCGCGGCAACAAGGCGGTGCAGGATTTTCTCGCCTATCTGGAAACGCTGGTCGAGCGGCGGCGCGCCAGGCCGGGCAATCCCGATCGCGACGTGCTGACGCGGCTGATCCAGGGCGAGCCCGATGGCGAGCGATTGACCGCAAAGGAGCTCCTGCACAATTGCGTCTTCCTGCTCAACGCCGGGCATGAGACCACGACCAACCTGATCGGCAATGGGTTGGTGACCTTGTCCGAACATCCCACCGAAAAGCAGCGGCTGATCGCCCATCCCGAGATGATCAAGACAGCAGTCGAGGAGATGCTGCGCTACGAAAGCTCGAACCAGCTCGGCAACCGCATGACCGTCGAACAGGTCGAGCTCGGTGGGCTCACGCTGCCGGCGGCCACGCCGATCACGCTGTGTATCGGGGCGGCCAACCGCGACCCCGCGCAGTTTGCCGACCCCGAGCGTTTCGATGTCGACCGCACGCCCAACCGGCATCTCGCCTTTGCGACCGGCGCACATCAATGCGCGGGAATGGCGCTGGCGCGGCTTGAGGGGGCGATCGCGATCTCGCGTTTCCTTGCGCGCTTTCCGAATTACGCGTTGAACGGCGAGCCGGTTCGCGGCGGGCGTGTGCGGTTTCGCGGGTTTTTGAGCGTGCCGTGCATCACCGAGGCCTGAAAGCCTGCCGCCTGCGGCGTCACGCATCCGCGGCGGCGCCGGGCGCGGCCTCCGAAATTTGTTGAAGGCAGCGAAACGAGTTCCGCCGCCACTCGTTGGTTCGAGGGCAGCCGAAGCTGTTCTCGGAGATTGCCAACATGTCTGACAGGATTCAGGACATCATCGTCATCGCCGGATTGGCCGGCTTCTTTTTGTGGACGTACGTCTTTCTTCCCCTGGTGTATTTCCATAGCTGAAGCAGATCACACGGCCGTCTTGTGCCGCTCGATGCAGCTGTAGGGTGGGCAAAGGCGCCAAGCGCCGTGCCCACCGACTTTGCGCCCTGCGGCGAAATGGTGGGCACGCTTTGCTTTGCCCACCCTACTGGTCACACCACCGTGCGATGCCGCGCGATGCAGGTCTTCAGGACCTCGTCCATCGGCTTCGCCCACCAGTCGTTGGAAAAAATCTCGATCTCGGAATAGCCGGCAAAACCCTGCGCTTCGACGGCCGAGCGGACCGATCTGATGTCGATGACGCCGTCGCCCATCATGCCGCGGTCGTTGAGGATGTCCTTGGTCGGCACCAGCCAGTCGCAGACATGGAACGCCATCAGGCGATCCTTGCCGGCACGCGCGATCTGGCCCATCAATTCCGGGTCCCACCAGATGTGATAGACGTCGAGCGCGACGCCGAGCACGCCGGTGCGCTTCGGATCAAGCCGGTCGCAGATGTCGAGCGCCTGCTTCGTCGTGTTCACGCAAGCGCGGTCGGCAGCATAGGCCGGATGCAGCGGCTCGATCGCAAGCGGCATGTTGGCCTGCTTCGCGTAGTCAAGCATGTCGGCCAGCGCCTCATCGACCTGCGCACGCGCGGCGACGATATCCTTCGACGCCGCGCTGCCCGGCCGCGAATATTGCGGCAGGCCACCGACGACAAGCACGACGCAGGAGGCACCCAGCGCCTTCGCCTCATCGACGCAGCGGCGGTTGTCGTCACGCACCTCGCCGCGGCGCGCGGCATCGGAGGAGAACATCCCGCCGCGGCAATAGCCCGACAACTCAAGCCCGGCGTCGCGCACCGCGCGCACCGCGCGATCGAGCCCCACGGCGGCGACCTGGTCGCGCCAGGGATCGATGGCGCGAATGCCATGACGCGCGCAGGCGTCGATGATCTCCACGAGATCGCCCTGCTTGCGGACAGTCGCCGTATTCAGCGACAGCCAGCGATGATCGGAAGAAAAATCGCGCATTAATTTTCGATGCCGCGGGTTGCAAGCACTGCCTTCATCCGCCGCGTCGCCAGTTCGGGATTGGCGAGCAGGCCGGCCTTGTCGGCCAAGCGGAACAGCTCGGCGAGATGCACCGTCGAGCGCGTGCTCTCCTGCCCGCCGACCATGGTGAAGTGATCCTGGTGGCCGTTGAGATAGGCCATGAACACCACGCCGGTCTTGTAGAAGCGGGTCGGCGCCTTGAAGATGTGACGCGACAGCGGCACGGTCGGCCCCAGTACATCGTGGAAGCCGGCTTCATCGCCCGCGGCAAGCCGCGACAGCGCATAGGATGCCGCCGGCGCGATCGCATCGAAGATGCCGAGCAATGCGTGGGAAAAGCCGTGCTCGTCGCCGGCGATCAATTCGGCATAGTTGAAGTCGTCGCCGGTATACATCTTCACGCGTTTGTCGAGGCGCCGGCGCATGTCGACCTCGCGCTGCTTGTCGAGCAGCGATACTTTCACGCCGTCGACCTTGGCGGCATTGCCATTGATGATGGCAACCGCCGTATCCATGGCCTTGTCGAGATCGACCGTGCCCCAATAGCCCGTCAGCGCCGGATCGAACATGTCGCCGAGCCAGTGAATGATCACGGGCTCGCGGACCTGCGACAGCATGCGATTGTAAACCTTGGCGTAATCATCGGCGTTGCGGCCGAGCTTCGCCAAGGCGCGCGAGCACATCAGGATGATGCGGCCGCCGACCTTCTCGACCGCGGCGACCTGCTCCTCATAGGCGCGGATCACGTCATCGATGGTCTTTGCGTCCTCGACCGCAAGATGATCGGTGCCTGCACCGGAGAATACCAGCGCGTTGCGCGCTTTCGCCGCGCGCACCGAGCGCGTGATCAACTCAAGCGAGGTCGGCCAGTCCAGCCCCATGCCGCGCTGCGCGGTATCCATCGCTTCGGCGACGCCGAGGCCGAGATCCCAGACATGTTCGCGGAAGGCGATGGTCTTGTCCCAATCGACGGCCGCCGTGAGCCACGGATCGACGTCGGCCAGCGGATTCGCAACCGTGTGCGCCGCGGAGAAGGCGATACGGTTCAGCGTGCCCTCGAGCCTGGCAGGGAACGTTCGCGACGCGGCGAGGCGATAGTTCTCGATCGAACCGTCGGCTTTCGGCAGGTTCAACGACAGCGACGACATCGGCAATACAGGCTTGTTCATGGCTCAGGTCTCCTACTCACCCTTCGTCATGGCCGGGCTTGACCCGGCCATCCATCCCGAACAAAAACTCTTTCGAAGATCGATGGATGCCCGGGTCAAGCCCGGGCATGACGACCTGATTTCAGTCTTCACACCTTGATCGGCGCGACATCGATCCAGCGCCGCTCCTTCCAGCTCTGCAGCGCGCACTCGGCAAGCTGCACGCCCTTGGCGCCTTCCAGCAGCGTATATTTGTAGGGTGCGTTCTCGCAAACGTGGCGAATGAACATTTCCCACTGTTCCTTGAAGCCGTTGTCGTAGACGACATTGTCCGGCAGCTTCTGCCAGTCGGCGTAGAAATCATGCAGCCGCTTCTCGTCGGGATTCCACACCGGCCGCGGCGTCATCTGCCGGGCCTGGATCATGCAGTCGGTCAGGCCCGCCACCGCCGAGCCGTGGGTACCGTCGACCTGGAAGGTGACGAGGTCGTCGCGATAGACCCGTGTCACCCAGCTCATGTTGATGTGGGCGATCACGCCGCCCTTGAGCTTGAAGGTCGCATAGGCGGAATCGTCGGCGGTCGCGGTGTATTTCTTGTTCTTCTCGTCATAGCGCTCGGGAATATCGGTATTGCCGATGCAGACCACGCTCTCGACCTCGCCGAAGAGATTGTCGAGCACGTAGCGCCAGTGGCAGACCATGTCGAGGATGATGCCGCCGCCGTCTTCCGTCCGGTAGTTCCACGATGGCCGCTGCGCGTCCTGCCAGCCGCCCTCGAACACCCAATAGCCGAACTCGCCGCGCACCGAGAGCATGCGGCCGAAGAATCCGGAATCGCGCAGGAAGGCGAGCTTCTTCAGGCCCGGCAGGAACAGCTTGTCCTGCACCGTGCCGTGCTTGACGCCTTTCGAATTGGCGAGCTTGATGACATCGACGGCCTCTTCCAGATTGGTCGCGATCGGCTTCTCGCAATAGACGTGCTTGCCGGCATTGATCGCTTTCGTCAGCAGCGAGGGCCGCGCCTGCGTGGTCGCGGCGTCGAAGAACACGCTGTCGTTCTTGTCGGCGAGCGCCTTGTCGAGATCGGTGGTCCAGCGCGTGATGTCGTATCGCTTGGCCAGCGCCTCGACCTTGCCGGCGTCGCGGCCGACCAGGATCGGATCGGGCATCACGCGGTCGCCGTTGGACAGCAACACGCCGCCCTGGTCGCGGATCGCGACAATCGAGCGGATCAGATGCTGGTTCAGCCCCATGCGGCCGGTGACCCCGTTCATGATCAGGCCGAGGCGTTGGGTCGTCATATCGTTTGCTCCTGCAGGATTTTTGCTGTTGGCCGCGCAAGCGGCTTTAGGGTGGACCAGTCCGGATGCACGGAACTGGCAAAGCCCGGCGCGGTCAGCGATCCCGTCAGAAGATCGCCGTCGTGGATGGCGAGGCGGACCTTGCCGTCGCGGGTTTCGTAGAGATCGGGATGCGCCGCCAGGAACGCCTGCGCTTCCGAGGCCGGCGTCTCGGCAAAGCCGTCGACATAATGGTGACCGTTGCGCTCGGCATGGGTCACCCCGATGAGGGCGCCGAGCGCAAGATCCTGCTGCACGGCAAGCCCGGCCTGGCAGGTCAGGTCTTCGGCGGCGATGAAATAATTGCCGCCCTCCCCGCTCCATTTCGCGGCACGCGTCGCGTTGATGATCGACTTGTAGAGACCCTTGCAGGATTTCGAGGAAATGCCACGATAGCCGAGCGAGCGCGCTGTCGGGAATGCGTCGTAGGAATCGTCGCCCTCATCGATAATGAACCCATGACTGCCGAGCGCGCCGAGCGGTGATTGCCAGGTGATGTCGCGTGGCATCGGCTGCTCGATATAGAGCAGTTTTGACGCAATCGGCTCCAGCGCACCGTCTCGGCCGAGTCGATCGGCGAGCGTGCCGAGCGCGGTGAGGTCGGCATATTGCTCGTTGGCGTCGAGCGTGACGCGATAGTCGTAAGGCAGCCGCAGCAGTTCGCGCCCGATCCGGACCAGCCGCGCGACATCGGCGTCGGGATCGCCGCCGAGCTTGAGCTTGAAGTAGCGCGCGCCGGAATTTTCCTTAGCGTCGGCGACGCCGCCCTCACCTTCGACCTTGTCGTCGAGGCCGACCGTGTGCCGGACCGCGACGCGCTCGACGCGCTTGCGCACCGACAGGAATGTCGCGACATCGCCATCGCCAAGATCGGGCGCCAGCCGCGCATCGATGCCGGCGATGTTTTGCGCCATGCCATCGAAGAAATTCGTTCCCGCCGCGCGCAACAGCGCATCCAGGACTGCCTTGTCGATCTCCGCCGGCCCGAAGCCGGCAGCCAGCAGCGGCATGTCCTCCTTGGTGCAAGCCTCGACCTGCGCCCCGTAGCACGCCGCATGCAGCCCGAATGCCGTGTCAAATCCCTTGCGCGCCAGATAGAGCTCACGTGCGACGTCGAGCGAGCGCCGCAATTCCGCAACCGTCTGTTCCGGCGACAGAAGCGGCCGCTTGTCGAACCATTTTGGGGCCAGCATCTCCGCGCTGGCGCCGACCGCGACTCCCTGACCCTCAACCTCGATCTCCGCGCGTACGAAAACCTGCACGGCCCGGGTGACCGTGACAGCGCCGAAGCGGAACGGACGGGCAAAAGGTATCTGCCGTTCGAAGAAGGAAATATCGCGCAGCGAGAGGCGAAGCGGCATGATTGCACCCTAGTCCAATGAGTCTTGCGTGAAGAAATGCTCGATGCGGATCGCCGGATCCCAGGCGATCTCGGTGAAGATCAGGGACGGAAACGGCGTGACCCAGGCCGCATTCAGCGCCTTCGACGTACCGCTTCGGCCTTCCGGCTCGGCCACGCTCCCCCCTCCCTGATTTTGGCGTTGTCGGCCAAAATTAACTCGTTGGATAAATACTGTCCAGCCGATTTGCCCCTTTGCGGTTTTCTCCAGCGACATGCCGGGGCTCACTCCGACGCATGACGGCGAGCTTGCGGCAAGGACTGAATCAGACGGGCTGATGCGCGGGAACGCGGGCGCGCCGGGTCTGGTCCCGGCCGAACACCGCCGACGATTTGCCGGTCAGCGCGGCCAGCACCAGCGCGACCATGTGGTCGAGCCGCTCGTCGCGCGCCGGCTTGGTCAGGAGATCGCGGCCGAAGATCACGCTCAGCGTCGCGCTGTTGGAAAGATAGAAGAAGCTCAGCGCCGCAATCGAGATGTAGAGCTGCACGGGATCAACCGAAGCCTGGAAATCGCCGCTTTGAACGCCGCGCCGCACCACCGTGCGAATCATCTCGACAAAGGGCGAGTGCATCGACTTGACCTTGGTGGATCGCTTCAGGTGCCTGGCGCGCGCCAGATTCTCGCTGTTGAGCAGCGCGAGGAACTCCGGGTTGCGCAGGAAATAGTTCCAGGTGAAGTCGATCAGCGTCTTGATCGCCTCTGGCGGATCGAGATGTTCGAGATCGAGCCCCCGCTCCTCGGCGCGGATCTTCTCATAGGCGCCTTCGAGCACCGCCAGATAAAGGTCTTCCTTGTTGCCGACATGATAGTACAGCATGCGCTTGTTGGCGCCGGCTTTCGCCGCGATGCGGTCGACGCGTGCGCCCGCGAGGCCGTTGGCGGCAAATTCCTGCTTCGCCGCCTCGAGGATGCGAAGCCGCATGCCCTCGGGGTCGCGGTGCCATTTCAGAACTCGCTTTGTCTTTGCTATTCCCTTGGCCAAACGCTTTGCTCGTTAAGTAGCACAGGAGCCGCATGTAACATGCGACCGGCGGTTCGGTCCATGGCGGCCGGCGGTCGCGCGATGGGGGAATAGCGGGCGGCGATCGGTGTTAGCGCGGCGTTCGCTCCAGAAGCAGCGTCTGCACGCCGCAGGTGCCGCCGCGCACGCTCATCACCCGCGTGCCGGGCTTGCGGCCGAGGCGGACCTCCGACACCTCGACACCCGCGGCCATCAGCCGCGCGCGCGCCGCATCGATGTCGCCGACCCGCCAGCTCAGGCCCCAGAGCTTGTCGCGGGTCGCATCACCACCCGCAACCGGCCGGCGGACCACCTCGACGATGAGATCGCCGCAGCGGAAGAACATCAGCTGGCCCCAGTCCTGATGGGTGCGGTCGAGCGCCATATCGAGGCCAAGCCGGGCGCCATAGAGCGCCGCGGCACGCTCGGAATCCTCGGTCGAGACAACGACATGATCGAGGCCTGTGACCGGCACCGTAGCGGTCGTTTTGGAGCGCGGGCGCTCGCCTTCGAGCTCCAGAAAGAACATGCGAACCCCTCGCGTCAGCTCGGTCGACGCCCGGGTGCGCTTCCAGCGCAGCGTCGCACCGGAGACGGAATCGCGGTTCTCGACCTCGGCGACCGGCTCCGGCTTGAGCGCAACCCGCTCGAGCCTTCGATGCATTTTCCCGATGTCGCCGGTCCGGAAACAGATGCTGGCGAGCCCTTCGCCGCTCATGTCGAGCACGCTCCGGATGCGGTCGGCCGCCACGCCTGGACCGCTCGGCGCCATCAGCTCCAGCGTGATGTTGGGAAGCGTGAACAGCACGCGCTCGGCGCCCTCGCCGCTGTTGTGCCAGGACGGCGCACAGCCGAGCAGCGTCTCATAGATCGCCGCGCCCTTCTTGATGTCCTCAACCAGGACAACGACGTGATCGAGACCAGCGATCATCCCTCCTCCCCCCTTTTTGATCGCGCGCCGGAACTGGCGACGGCGGCCGACCGTTATCGGCGCATGCCGGCGACATCCTGTCACGGCCGCATTTCCACCGATACCCCATCTCGAGCGATTAACACGGGCAGGATTGCGAATATTTTCGGCGAACATCCGAGGCGGCCGGTGCTAATCTGTGGCGCCGGGGCCGGGACCACACCATCAAGCGCATGACGGACAACCTTATGCAGGCCCTCTTTATCGGACAGACCTATATCGACGTCACCTTCATCACCGACCATCTCCCGACCGGCGATGAGAAGCATGTGGCCGATGCCTACGCTGTCTCCTTTGGCGGCAACGCCGTCACCGCCGCGTTCTGCTGCGCCAAGCTCGGCATCGTACCCGACCTGATCTGCACCGTCGCCAATGACTGGCTTGGCCGCATGTTCCAGGACATGAGCGCGAAGTACGGAATTTCCATCCATCCGCGCAAGGTCAATTCCTCCTCGCTCTCGTTCATCATGCCGAAGGACGGCAAGCGCGCCATCGTCCGCTGCCGCGATGACGCGCATATCCATCCCTTCCCGCTGCTCAACCTCGGCAATTGCCGCGCGCTGCATATCGATGGCCACCAGCCGGATGCCGCGATCCACTATGCCAAGCTCTGCCGCGAGGCCGGCATTCTCACGTCGCTCGACGGCGGCGGCTTGCGTACCAATACCCACGAGCTGCTTGAGTTCATCGATGTCGCAATCGTGGCCGAACGGCTGTGCGAGCAGATGGACCTGACGCCGGAGAAGATGCTCGATTATCTCAAGGGCCGCGGCTGCCGGGTCGGCGGCATCACCCTCGGCGAGAAGGGCCTGCTCTGGTACGACGAGGCCGGCGCGGTGCATGCCATGCCGGCGCTGCCGATTCCACGCGAGCGGGTGATCGATACCAACGGCGCCGGCGACGTCTTCCACGGCGCCTATGTCTATTCCTACATGGCCCACCCCGACAAAAGCTGGCACGACCATTTCGAGTTCGCGCGCGCGGCCTCGACCTACAAGATCCAGCGCCTCGGCAATGAAGCGGGCCTGCCAACACTGACCGACATCGAAGCAGTGCGGCGGGAGTTTACGCCGGCCGCAGAAGCGGTGCCGATCAGGCGAGTGCAGCTTTGAGATCGAAATTCGGATCGGCGGCTTGCTCCGGCGGCAGCGAACGGTCCATCCCGAGAAAGCGCCGGCCGAACATGTGATCCCCGGCCCGATTGACGGATTCGATGCCGACGAGCTTGCCTGCCCGGTAGCAGAACGCGGAAAACGCTTTCTGCGCGGGATCGCCGCGCAGCACGACCTGGTCATAGCCCGTGGTCAGCCCCGCGATCTGCAGCTTGTCGTCGCCCTGGTCGCTCCAGAACCAGGGCTGGCCATCATAAACCTTGTCGTCGCCGGTGAGACGCGCCGCCACGCATCGCGCATGGTCGGTGGCGTTTTGCACCGACTCCAGCCGCAGCGAGCCGCCGAAGCGCGGGCTCTCGAACAGCGCGCAGTCACCGATTGCCGAAATATTGGGATCCGACGTCAGAAGATGCTCGTTGACGATGATGCCGGACGCCGTCGGCAGGCCGGCTTCAGCCGCGAGCTCGACATTCGGCAGGACGCCGACACCGACCACGACGAGGTCGGCTGGGATATGGCGGCCGTCGCTGAGGCTGACGCCTGTGATCTTCCCGCCATCTGCTTCGATCGACGTCGCCATGACGCCGAGATGGATGCGCACGCCGGCTTCGGCATGGCGCTTCTGGAAATATTCGGAGACTTCCGCCGTCACCGCACGCGCCATCACGCGGTTCGCCAGCTCCAGCACGTCGACCTCGAGGCCCTTGATCCGCGCGGTCGCGGCAAATTCGAGCCCGATGAAGCCGGCGCCGATCACGACGACGCGCTTGCATCCGGCGATGCGCGCGCGCAGATCCTCGCTGTCATCGAGGATGCGCAAGTAGCGCACGTTCGGAAGCTTCGCGTTGGGAATGTCCAAGAGGCGGTTGCGCGCGCCTGTCGCAAGCACGAGATGGCCGTAATCGAGCGCGCTGCCTGACGCGAGCCTGAGTTTTTGCGCCGCGCGGTCGATCGCCACCGCGTGATCCGAAATCAGCTCGATGTTCTGGTCGTCGAAGAATTTTTGCGGCCGGAACATCAGGGTGTCAGGACCGCCGGTGCCCTTCAGATAGGCCTTTGACAGCGGCGGCCGCTGATACGGCAGATGCGCTTCGTCATTGATGACGGCGACACGGTCCTTGAAGCCGTGCTGGCGCAGCGAGGCCGCAACCTGAAACCCGGCGTGTCCGGCGCCAACGATCAGAACTGGCCCCTGCGTCATCGCGACAGCCCAGTTGTCAAGGCACGGAAATCGCCCATGTCGTCACCTCTTCCGGCGGATTTTGGCTTGCCATCATCCGTGAAGAGCGGCGCTCGTGTCCGAGTCCCGGGCGATGAGGAGCCCATTAAGCCTCATGGCCAGATCGAGCGCAAGAGACTGGCGCACGGGCACCTGGACCCCCATGTCAGGCTGGGATCAGCCGAAGCGGCAGTGTATCGAGGCCGCGCAGCGTATTGTTGAGCCGCCGCGTAGGCTCCGCAGTCAGCTCGAACGATGTCACGCGCTTCGCCAGCGCGCCGAATACCGCCTCGGCTTCGAGCCGCGCCACCGCCTGACCGACGCAGCCGTGAATGCCGGTACCGAAGGTCATATGGCCGGTCGCACGGCGCTTGACATCGAACTCGTCGGGCCGCTCCCAGCGGCGCGGATCCCGGTTGGCGGCTGCGAGGAACAGCAGCACCTTCTCGCCTTCGCCGAGATGCACGCCGCCGACGTCGACCGCCCTGGTGGTGGTGCGGAAAAATGTCTGCACCGGCGCTTCGAACCGCAACACCTCCTCGAAGGCAAGACGCATCAGCGACGGATTTTCGCGCAGGGTTGTCCATTGCAGCGGAAATTTCGCGAAACAATAAAGCGCGTTGCCGAGACCATAGACGGTGGTGTCGACGCCGGCCGACAGGAACGAGCGCACCAGCATCCCGGCCTCGGCTTCGGTCAACTCACCGGCATCGACGGCATGGAAGATCTGCATGCCGAGCCCGTCCGGCGCCAGCGCCGCGCGACTGCATTTCGACATGATCCAGTCGCGCACCGGACCGGCATTGGCCATGGCCTTGTCGAAGAGGTCGTTGCGCGGGCCGAAGCCATTGAACACCATGCTGCCGTAAGGCAGCAGGTTCTCACGCCCATCCTCGGCAATGCCGACCGAATCCGGAAACACCTTCAACGGATAGGCTTCCGCAAGATCAGCGACCCCGTCGAACTCGCGCATGTCGAGCAGGCGGTCGACCAGTGCTTCCGCCTCGCGCGTGAACGTCTCGCGCAGCACATTGATCGCCGCCGGCGACAGGATGCGCGTCAGCACCGCGCGCGTCTTCGTATGCAGCGGCGGATCGGTTTCCAGGATAATGCTCGGCGGACGCCATGGCGGTTCTTTCCGAAAGTCGCTCAAGCCCACGCCGGCACCGGAGCAATAGGTCTGCCAGTCCGTCAGCGCATCGCGCACCTCCTGGTGCCGCGCCATCGCCCAGATGCCGTAATGCTCCAGCCAGACCACGGGACCGGCCTCGCGCAAGGCTTCGTGATGCGGATAGGGATTTTCGAGGAACGCGTGCGAGAACGGATCAACGCTGGAAACGGCACGCCCGACCATCGTATCCATGAGAATGCCTCCTCCCGTTCTGTCGCGCATTCGCGCTTGTTCCCTCGTCCTGAGAAGCGGCGCATGCCGCGTCTCGAAGGATGAGGGACTGACAGCCTCATCTTGCCGCCACCGGCGGGGATTGTCACCCGGGTCGTTCCGCGATTTAAATGCCTGCCACGCGTTCAGCTCCGGAGATTTTTGATGTCGACCGCTCCTGCCACCGTCTCCTCATCCGACGATCCGGCGCTGCTCCGGGTCGACGGCCCGATTGCCACGATCACGCTCAACCGGCCCGCGGCGTTCAATTCGATCAACCTCGCGATCGCGCAAAAACTGGAGGCGCTGAGCGCCGAGGTGGAAGCGTCCGAAGAGGTCCGGGTGCTCGTGATCGAAGGCGAAGGTCGCGCCTTCTGTGCCGGCGGCGATCTGCAGACCATCGGCGCGGCGGCGGCCAACGACACGGTCGCGCCCGTGGTCGGCGAGCTCCTGCAACACTATCACGCTTTCATCACGACGCTGCGGCGGATGCCGAAACTCGTGCTCTCGAGCGTCCACGGCTCTGCGGCCGGCGCCGGGATGTCGCTCGCCTTTGTCGCTGACCTCTGCATCGCGACCGAAGACGCCCGCTTCACCCCGGCCTATGCCAAGCTCGGCGTCTCGCCGGACGGCGGCGGCACGGTTGGCGTGGTCGCGAGCGTCGGGGTTCGTCGTGCGCTGCAGATATACCTCGCCGAAGACAGCTTTACCGCGCAGCAGGCCCATGAATGGGGCCTGGTCGCCAAGGTCGTACCTGCCGTCGAATTGAAGGCCGCGACGCGCGAGTTCGCATTGCGCCTGGCGCAGAACGCGCCCGCCGGCCTCGCCACCACGAAGGCGCTGATCCATCGCGCGGCGGTCACGCCGATCGAGCAGCAGCTCGACGCCGAGCGCGACGCCATCATCGATTGCATGCACACGGAAGAGTTCAAGATCGCGGTGAAGAAGTTCACGAGCAAGGGGAAGTAGCTTCCGTCGTCCTGGCGAAAGCCAGGACCCATTACCACAGGACCTTGTCGTTCTGCTTGGGGGCCGATCCAGTCTGCCCAAAACCACTGCCTGTGGTAATGGGTCCTGGATCGCGCTCGCTACCTGACGGCGCTGCGCGCCGCAAGGCGCTCGCTTGTCCAGGACGACGGAGTTAGTTCGGACAAATGTATCCCACCCCTGCCGGCGACTTGAAGCAGCCGACTGATTCCGGAATCACCTGCTTGGGCAGCCACAGCACGACGCTTGGGAAAAAGATCGTGAAGGTGATGGTGATCAGGAACACCACATAGATCGGCGCGGCCGCCCGCAACGCCTTGCCGAAACTGACACCGACGAATTTCGAGGCCATCAGCAGCACCAAACCATAAGGAGGCGTGATCAGGCCGAACGCAAGCGTCGCGATCAGAACCACGCCCATATGCACGCCGTTGATGTCGCCCGCCTGCGTCAGCGCATTCACCAGCGGCATGAAGATGATGATGGTCGGCACGGGCTCGATGAAATCGCCGACCACCGTGAAAAGCAGCACCATCAACAGCATGATGTAGCGCGGATCGTTGCCGGCGATCGAGGTGATGTAGTCGGCGATGAACATCGCCCCCCTCAGATAGGCCAGCATGTAGCCGAAGGCGTTGGCGGCGCCGATCGTGATCAGGGGCAGCGAGAAGATCAGCCCGGCGAGGCAGAAATCATAGGGGATGTGCTTGATATGGCCACGGTTGAGCGCGGGGATCACGACCAGGATGATCCAGACCACCGCGACCACGCCGGCCTCCGTCGGCGTGAACCAGCCGGTCAGGATGCCGCCGAGCAGGATCACCGGGATCATCAGCGGCAACGCGGCGTCGCCGGCCGCGAACATGACCTGTTTCAACGGCGCACGCGGCCTGCGCAGGCCGGAGGGACCGAAGAAATAGCAATAGATCATCAGCCCGAAGCCGATCATGAAGCCCGGGACAACGCCGGCCATGAACAGGCCCGCGATCGAAACGTTGCCGACCGCGCCATAGACCACCGCGGTGATGCTGGGCGGCACCAGCGCCGCGATCGTCGACGCAGAGGCGATGATCGCGGCGATGAAGGCGGACTCGTAGCCCTCGCGCCGCATCGGCCCGCCCAGCGCGCGGCTCATCACCGCAACGTCCGCCGTGGTCGACCCCGACATTTCCGAGAAGAACATGCTGAAGACCACGACCACTTGCGACAGGCCGCCCCTGATATGCCCGACCAGCGACACCGACAGATTGGCGATCCGTCCCACCACATTCGCCGAGCTCATGAGCTCGCCGACCAGGAGGAAGAACGGAATTGCGAGCAGCGCCTCGGAATCGACGCCGTCGAAGATCTTCTGGATGATGGAGGCGAGCGAAACGTCCGCGAGCGTCGCCCCGACGAACACCCCCGCCATCAGCGAGAATGGCACGGGCACGCCGAGATAACCGAAGAACAGGAAGCAGATCGACATCAGCGCGAGAATGACGGGCGGACTCACGATCGCACCTCCCCGCCGATGCCGGCTGCGACCGGCGGGATCGCATCTCCGTCGTCGGCCCGCGGCTCCGGATGATCGAAGCCATGGGCAATGCCGTTGACGAGCTGCTCGATGGTGAACAGCGCGATCAGGACGCCCGATAGCGGAATGATCGCGTAAAGATAGGCAATCGGCAGGCCGGACGGCAGGCGGAATGAACCGAAGCCACGAAGAAAATTGATGTAGCCGTACCAGATCAGGCACGCGGCGACGGCCAGCACCGCAAGTCTCACCACGATCTCGACAACGACGCGGGACGCGCCGTGCATCGATTCCGCGACCGCGGCAAGGTAGAGGTGATCGTTGCGGCGTGTCGCTGCGGCCGCGCCGACGAAAATCGCGTAGATGAACAGCGCCGACGTCACCTCCTGCAGCCAAAGCCAGGGATGGCCGGCCGTGCGCGTCACAATGTCGGCCGCGACCGACAGCGAGAAGCCGAAACACAGGATGCCGCAGAGCATCATCAGAACGAGCTCGAGCCGATCGAGCGCCCGCCACTTCAAGTGACGCTGCCGCTGCAGTACGAGTTTATCGGCGATCGACATCCACTTCTCCGTCGTCCCGGCGAAAGCCGGGACCCATAACCACAGGCGTGAGCGGCGAGAGAAGCTGACAGCCACCGTGCCCAAAGCTTCCGCCGCGGACTATGGGTCCTGGCTTTCGCCAGGACGACACGCGGAAGCGGCGATATGTGTGGGCTAGTTGATCGCCCGTATCAGGTCCTTGACCTTGTCGGCATGGGGTCCCAGCTCCTTCGCCTGCTTGTCGAGCAAGGGGTCGGAGATCTTCTGGAAGCTCGCCTTGTCGACATCGGGCACGATCTTGACACCCATCTTCTGCAGCTTGGTTGCGGCGGCGTGCTCGAGGTCGAAGGCGCGCTTGGGCTCCTGCGTGCTCACGTCCCGCGCCGCCTGCTGCACCCACTGCTTCTGGTCGGCGGAAAGACTTTGCCAGAGCTTGTCGCTGATCCAGAGGATCGCATTGTTCGCCTCGTGCTCGGTCATCGACAGCACGGGGGCGACCTCATAGTGCTTGTTGATGAGATAGACGTTGACGGCGTTTTCTCCGAAATCGACCACGCCGGTCTGCAAGGAGGTATAGACGCTGCCAAACGGCATATGCACGGTCTGCGCGCCATAGGCGGCGAACGTCGCGTCTTCGGTCGCGGTTGCCTGCACCCGCACCTTGTAGCCCTTGAGATCGTCGACCTTGTGGACTTCCTTCTTGCCGTACATGTGCCGGAAACCCTGCGTGCCGAGCCCGATCGCGTGGATTCCCTGCGTGGTCTGGTCGATCATATCGCGGATCGCGGCAAACACCTTCTCATCACCAAGCGACTTGATGATGTGATCCTCGTTGCGGAACAGAAAGTGCAGCGACATCACGCCGGCCTGCGGCGAAATCGTCGAGGTGTTGGCGGACGAGACGATTGCAAAATCGATGTCGCCGGACTTCACCAATTGCAGGATCTGCGGCTCCTGCCCGAGCTGGGCGCCGGGATACTGGTCGACCAACATCGTGCCCTTGCTCAAGTCCTTTAGTTTTGCAGAAAAAATATCATATGCGACGCTGTAGCCCGAACTGAGCTGCTGGTCGTGGGCGAAGCGGTAATGCTTGACCTCCTGCGCATTCGCGCCCGCGGCCAACCATGTGGCCGCCGCAACCCAACCAAGTATGACTTTGGATGCAGTTTTCACCGTTCCCCCCCTGTGCTTATTATTTTTTGCGATCTTCCCATCGCCCCAGCCGGATTGTCAATCACGATCCAGGGAAGCCGCCGCACAGGGGGCGAAATCGTCGCCCTTACTTCCCTTTCGCTCGCATGAAGTCGAAATCGCAGCCTTCATCGGCCTGCAGAATGGTTTCGTTGAAAAGATGGGCGTAGCCGCGCTGCGCCCATTCCGGCGTCACCGCGGGTTTCAGCGCCGCCTGGCGCTTCTTCAACTCCGCCTCGTCGACCAGCAGGTCGATGCGGCGCTTCTCGACATCGAGCCGGATCATGTCGCCGTTCCTGACCAGCGCCAGGGGGCCGCCGACTGCGGATTCCGGGGTGATGTGCAGCACGATGGTGCCGAACGCCGTGCCGCTCATCCGCGCATCCGAGATCCGCACCATGTCCTTGACCCCGGCGCGGCCGAGCTTCTTCGGGATCGGCAGGTAACCGGCCTCCGGCATGCCCGGCGCGCCCTTTGGCCCGGCATTGCGCAGCACCAGCACGTCGTCGGCCTTGACGTCGAGATCGGGGTCGTCGACCCGCAACGTCATGTCCTCGACGGACTCGAACACCACGGCGCGACCGGTATGCTGTAACAGCTTCGGGCTGGCGGCCGCATGCTTGATGACCGCGCCGCGCGGCGCCAGATTGCCATGCAGGATCGCCATCGAGCCTTCCGGCTTGATCGGATTTTTCCGCGCGCGGATCGCGTCCTGTCCCGGCACGTCCTCCGCACCGGCGACGATCTCGCGCAGCGTCCTGCCCTCGATGGTCCTGGCATCGAGATCCAGGAGATCGCCGAGCTGAGCCATCAGTTTCGGCACGCCGCCGGCATGATGGAAATGCTCCATGTAATGGTCGCCGGACGGCTTCAGGTCGACCAGCACGGGCACCTCGCGGCCGAGCTTGTCGAAGGCTCCGAGATCGATCTTGTTTGCGGTGCGGTTGGCGATCGCGGTCAGATGAATGAGCCCGTTGGTCGAGCCACCGATCGCCTGCATCACCACTTGCGCATTGCGGAACGAGGACTCGGTCAGGAACTCACTCGGCTTCGGCCCCTTCGCCTTCGCCATGGCGGCGGCGACCTTGCCGCTGGCCTCCGCCAGCCGGAAGCGCTCGGCGTGCGGCGCCGGGATGGTGGCGCTCATCGGCAGTGACAGACCCAGCGCTTCAGTCACGCAGGCCATGGTGGAAGCCGTGCCCATCACCATGCAGGTGCCGACCGATGGGGCAAGCCGGCCGTTGACCGCCTCGATCTCCTGATCGTCGATCTCGCCGGCGCGGTATTTTGCCCATAGCCGCCGGCAATCCGTGCAGGCGCCCAGCACCTCGCCCTTGTGATGGCCGACCACCATGGGCCCGACGGGAATGACCACTGTCGGCAGGTCAGCGGAGATCGCCGCCATGATCTGCGCCGGCAGCGTCTTGTCGCAGCCGCCGATCACGATGACCGCATCCATCGGCTGGGCGCGGATCATCTCCTCGGTATCCATCGCCATCAGATTGCGTAAGTACATCGAGGTCGGATGCGAGAAGCTTTCGGCGATCGAGATGGTGGGGAACACAAAAGGCATCGCGCCGGACAGCATCACGCCGCGCTTGGCTGCCTCGATAATCTGGGGAACGTTGCCGTGGCAGGGATTGTAGTCGCTATAGGTATTGGTGATGCCGACGATCGGGCGATCCAGCGCATCGTCGGAATAGCCCATCGCCTTGATGAAGGCCTTGCGCAGGAACAGCGAAAAGCCCGCATCGCCATAACTCGCCAGTCCCTTGCGCAATCCGTCGGTCATTCTCGTTCCTTTCACACGCTGTCATTCCGGGGCGGTCCGAAGGACCGAACCCGGAATCTCGAGATTCCGGGTCTGGTCCTTCGGACCATCCCGGAATGACTCGCTCATTTCTTCTCGACGATCCGGCTCTTGTCGCCGTCGAACTCCATGCTGCAGAACGTGCCGCCCTGGTAGAAGTCGCCGATCGGATCGGGCTTCAGCTTGGCCTGCTCGGCAAAGGCATGCTCGCGAAAATCCTCGCTTTTGCCGGTCGGGCGGTAGCCGAGATCATAGGCGCGGTGGTTGTCCCACCAGGAGCGCTCATTGTCGGAGGCGCCGTAGAGAATTTCGAAATGGATCGCGGGATGTTCAAGGCCGATCCGGCAGAGTTGAACGAGGTCCTCCGGCTTCAGCCAGATCGAGAGGCGCCGGTGGTCCAGCGGCTTGTCGCCGAAATTGCCGATGCGGATACAGGTGACCTTGATGCCGTGCTTGTCGGCGTAGAGCGCGCCGGTCGCTTCCCCAAACGCCTTGCTGACGCCGTAGCGGCTATCGGGGCGCGTGGTGACGTCCGTGCCGATACGGTGATAGCGCGGATAGAAGCCGACCGCGTGGTTCGACGAGGCGAACACCACGCGCTTGACGCCCTTCCGGTGCGCCGCCTCGAACAGATTGTAGCAGCCGATGATGTTGGACTGCAGGATATTGTCCCAGGGGCCTTCGACCGAATAGCCGCCGAAATGCAGGATGCCGTCGACGCCTTCGCAGATCGCCTCGACCTGCGCCAGGTCGGCGAGATCGGCGGCCTTGAACTTTTCGTCCTTGCCGAGATCGGCCGGCGCCTTGATGTCGGAGAGCAGCAGGTCCGGATAGATCGGCGGCAGCAATTTGCGCAGTGACGTGCCGATCCCGCCGGCTGCGCCGGTCATCAATATGCGTGGCATTTCTTCCCGCTTGGTGGTGGCTCAAGGCGAGTATGGCGCGGTGGACCGGAAGCGGCAAGACGACCTCCGTCGTCATTGCTTCGTCGCTGACGCTCCTCGCAATGAGAGGATGTTGCTGCGGAACTGCACCGGTGATAGCAAACCATCCTGCGAGGAAACAACAACGAGAACCGCAAATGTCCGATGCATCGTCTCATGCGGCTGGCTGGCGTCCGGCGACCTATTACCCCGATCCTGCGATTGAAGCGCTCGACCCGCGATTTGAAAAATACTGGCTCAAATTATCGGCGGTGGAACGGCTGACGACGGGCCTGCGCTGGGCGGAAGGCCCGGTCTGGGTCGGCGACGGACGCTATCTCCTGTGCAGCGACATTCCGAACCAGCGCATCATCAAATGGGAAGAAGAGACCGGCGCGGTCAGCGTCTACCGCAAGCCCTCCAACTTCGCCAACGGCAACACCCGCGACCGCCAGGGCCGGCTCGTCACCTGCGAACATGGCGGGCGCCGCGTCGTGCGCACCGAATATGACGGCTCGATCACGGTGCTGATCGATAGCTTCAACGGCAAACGGCTGAACTCGCCGAACGACGTGGCCGTGAAGTCCGACGGCTCGATCTGGTTCACCGATCCCACCTTCGGCCTGCTCGGCAATTACGAGGGCTACAAGGCCGAGCCCGAGATCGACGCCAACGTCTACCGGATCGATGGCGCGACACTCAAGGCGACCGTTGTCGCCGAAGGCGTGCTCGGGCCGAACGGACTGTGCTTCTCGCCGGACGAAAAGATTCTCTACATTGTGGAATCGCGCGGCGTGCCGAACCGCAAGATCCTGGCCTACGACGTCTCCGCCGACGGCACCAAGCTGTCCAACAAGCGCGTCCATATCGATGCCGGTCCCGGCACGCCCGACGGCATGCGCTGCGACATCGACGGCAATCTGTGGTGCGGCTGGGGCATGGGCGATCCCAAGCTCGACGGCGTCATGGTGTTCGGCACCGACGGCACCCCGATCGGCCGCATTGCCCTGCCCGAGCGCTGCGCCAATGTCTGCTTCGGCGGATTGAAGCGCAACCGCCTGTTCATGGCGGCGAGCCAGTCGATCTATGCGCTCTATGTCAACACGCAGGGCGCGCTGGGCGGATAGTCTCTTCGCCGTCATTGCGAGGAGCTCTTGCGACGAAGCAATCCGGCGATCGTAGGGTGGGCAAAGGCGCACTTACGCCGTGCCCACCATCTCTCGACAGCGGTGCTCTGAATGGTGGGCACGCTTCCGCCTTCGCTCGTTGAGCTATTGCGGACGTAGTCGCTTTGCTCACCCTACTTCATGCCTCAAAAAAAGCGAAACGCCGGAGCGGATGTCCGCCCCGGCGCCACCATTGTTGAAACCCCGAGCCCGGCTTACGCGGCGTTGAAGCCCGCAACCGCCTTCGCCTCGAGATATTCCTCCATGCCGTAGCGGCCCCATTCGCGGCCGTTGCCGGACTGTTTGTAGCCGCCGAACGGCGCAGAGCGCTCGTTGGGAACGCCCTGCAGATTGACGTTGCCGGCCCGGATTTGACGGCCGACGCGGCGCGCGGTTTCCACAGTATCGGCCGAGACGTAACCGGCGAGACCATAGGGCGTGTCATTGGCGATCTTGACCGCTTCGGCTTCGTCCTTGGCACCAAGGATGGTCAGCACCGGTCCGAAGATTTCCTCGCGGGCGATCGTCATATCGTTGGTGACGTCGGCGAAGATGGTCGGGCGGACATAGAAACCCTTGTTGACACCCTCGGGCAGACCCGGACCACCGGCAACGAGGGTCGCGCCTTCGTCGATGCCCTTCTTGATCAGCGCCTGGATCTTGTCCCACTGACCGCGATTCACGACCGGACCGATGGTGGTGCCTTCGCCCCTGGGATCGCCCGCCTTCGTCTTCTCGGCAACGCCCTTGGCGATCGCGGCCACTTCCTTCATCTTCGACAGCG